>SXGT01359163.1_pt1 | contig 34188 bp, 23 predicted proteins | sample 3176221 | NCBI WGS metagenome assembly SXGT01 (sample SAMN11356862, study PRJNA531348) | freshwater metagenome | isolation source: freshwater sample F1-120 | place: China: Fuxian Lake, Yuxi | collected 2017-12-25 | reverse complement strand
GCTGGATTGTGGATCCAGAGGTCGTGGGTTCGAGCCCCTCTCTCGGTACGTTACTTTCTTTTTGATAAAAGAAAGTAACCAAAGAAAAACCGTTGTTGAAATTCAATTACTTCCTTCAGTTTGCACTTCGCTTTCCAAGGTATTGGCTGGTTGAGGCGAACTTGTCCCCTTCTTCTTCGAACAAGCAGATTGAACGCGTCCGCACGATCTGTCTTGCGCTGCCCGGGGCGACCGAGAAGTTGTCGCACGGCGAGCCCACCTGGTTTGTGAAGAAGGTGTTTTGCATGTTTTCGAACAATCACCACGGGGACGGGCATGTCGCGGTGTGGGTGCCAGCGCCGCAGGGGTTGCAGGCGCTGCTGATCGAGAAGTCGCCGAAGAAATTCTATCGGCCGCCGTATGTGGGGCCGGCGGGGTGGATCGGGATCGAGCTTGCCAAGGTCAGCGATAAGGAGCTGACTTCGCATATTCATGCGGCGTGGCGGCTGATCGCGCCAAAGAAGCTGCTGGCGGAATTCGATACCTCAGCCGCGGATTAGACGGATTCTACGGATCAGTTCCCAGTCGAACCGGCGTCTACCTTCCAAGTCTTCGTCCCCCACCCTCTGTATTGCTGGGAAAAACCCTACCTTCCTGAGGATTGATCCGTTCAATCCGTCAAATCCGCAGCTATTTCTCTGGTCTGACATGGATTTTGCCGCGCCATGAATACATAGAGCGACCGCGTGTCTGTGGCCTGCGATGTGGCGGGCGGGAATCGCGGCGGCTGTATGGAGACCGGACATGGCAGTACAGGCTGTTTCGGAGACCCCCCGTTCGATCGATTTTGAGGAGCACTTGGAGGAGCACATGCCGGCGCTGTACCGCGTGGCGCTGCAACTGACGCGGAACCGGGCGGACGCGCAGGACTTGCTGCAGGACGCCTACGTGCGGGCGTTGCGCTTCCATGATCGGTTTCAACCGGGGACGTACATCAAGCCGTGGCTGATGACGATCCTACGCAATACCTTCATTAACAACTACCGGCGGCGAAACCGGCGTCCGCACGAAATCGGCCTGGCCGCGGCGGAGCACATCGCCGAAGAGACGCCCGTGCCGGGGTTGGGCTATACGCCGAGCGAATTGCCGGAGCGACACCCGCTGGAATTCGTCAGTGACGAGACCCGCGCGGCCCTCGACGCGTTGTCGGAATCGCACCGTGGCATACTGATCATGGCGGACATGCAGGAAATGACGTATCGCCAGATCGCCGAAGTGCTCGATTGCCCGATGGGGACGGTGATGTCGCGATTGCACCGCGGACGACGGCTTGTGCGCAAGGCGCTGACAAAGGGCGTGCCTGCGGGTGCGGCAAACCGGTAACCGGGAGACACAGTGTTTCGAAGGCGGACTCAACGAAGCGCAGCGGACGGCGACGATGAATTCCTCGCCGCGCTCGAGACGCACCGCGACGAGTTTTACCGCTTCATTTACCGCAACGTGTGGGACACGGGCGCGGCGGAGGACGTGTTCTCGCAGGGTGTGCTCGCGGCGTATGAAAACCGCAGCCGCTTCACGCCCGGCACGAACTTTCGCGCGTGGATGTACCGGATACTGACGAACAAGTGTTACGTGGCGAACCGCGAGACCCGCCGCGGACCGGAACCTGCGGAGGTCGATGTACGTGCGGCGGAGCCAGACGGTCCTATTCATTTCGCGGATCCCGAAGCGGCCCTCGAACAATGCGGCGACGAGGTATTCCGCGCGATGCGCGCCTTGTCGACGGCGCAACGCACGTGCCTGTTGTTGCGGGGCGTGGAGCGTTTTTCGTACCAGGAAATCGCGGAGATTATGGAGATTCCGGTGGGCACGGTGATGACGCATTTGGCGCGCGGCCGGAAGCGGCTGCGCCTGGAGTTGAACGGCTATGCGGCCCAGCGAGGAATCGTGAAGCCGTTTCCGCGGGTGCGCCCGGCCGAAGAACGCGGCGGCGCGCAGCCGGATGAAGAACACGGGAGGTCGTCGATCTCATGAGCATGGATCGCGAACATCGTTGGCAGGCCTACGTTGATGGCGAACTCTCCGCATGCGAGGCGGCGGAGTTCGAAGCGACGCTGACCGAAGCGGAGCGCAAGCAACTGGCCGCGGACGTGCGCTTTGATCGCGCGCTGTCGGAGCGGCTGCGCGAGGGCGCGGCATGCCCGGAAAATGTGTGGGCACGCGCGAGTGCGCCGCTGCGCGGCATGAATAGGCCTGCGTCCACCGTGCGCCGGAGATTGATTCTGACAGGCGCCGCATTCGCGACTGCGGTACTGGCGTACTTTGCGCTGCCAGTCCTGTATCCAGACGGATTAACAGGAATCCTCTATCCCGACGTGATCTATGCGGCGCCGTCTCTCGAAGAATTAATGGCCGAATCGGAAACGGAACCTGGCCGGCAAAGTGTACAAGCTTTCCTGATGGCCAAGGGCGTGCCGCTGGGGATTACGGAAGAGTCGGGCCTGCTAAGTCCACATCACCGCCTGATTAAAGTCATCGGAGTGCGGCAGCGGCGATTTGCCGGCGCGCGCATCACCGAGGTCTTCGTAAATTGCTGCGGACGGCCCGTGAAACTCGTCCTCGCGCCGCAGGGATCGCGCGCGGCCCGTTATCTATCGGATGCCGCGCATCACACGGGTCACGTGCAGTCGACGCGAAACGTCGGTGAGTACACCGTGGCGACGGTGGCGCTGCATCCGGCCGATCAACTGCTCGATCTGCTGACACCGAGGACCGTCTGACTGAGCGCTTTCTACCGCCCGGCTGGCGGACTCGTACTGGCCGGTTCTGCCAACGCCTGATTCAATTCCTCGCGAAGCGTCTTTAGGTAGCGCTCGCCCACCAGTTTATCCATCTCTTCCTGGCTGGTAGCCGCTTGGGCATCGGCCGGATCGAGCGGTATGCCAAGGTGTACCTTTCGAATGACTCCGTCACGTCCGATGATGACGGTCTGAGGGATCATGTCCGCGAAGTAGTTGTCCGAGACTCCGCGGTCCGCATCGAGAGCAACGGGGAGTCCCTCAAGACCAAATTCGGTGAGGAACTGCTTGATGACCTCCGGATCGTCGGCTTGATTTACGGAGAAAATCTTGACCCCTTTCCCGTCGAGTTCATCGTGCAGGACCTTGATTACCGGTAATCCGCGGCGGCACGGTACGCACCAGGTCGCCCAGAAATCGAGGAGAATGACGTTGCCTTTCTCCTTGGACAGCGCCAGTTCGCCGCCGGCGAGGAGTGGCAGGGTGAAGTCCGGCGCGGGCGAGCCAGCCAATTTTTCCGCCTCACTCTCTGGACGCGGCGGCATGAACTGCGCGACTTTCAGGGCATCGTCGGGCGCGGAGAACTTGACCGCGTTACTGACATCGGCGCCGACGTCCCAGGTGCTGAGCACGGCGGCGACCTGAAAGTCGAACTGCGTACCGTATTGCGCGCTGAACTTTTCTTCGAGCGGGGCCATGTCGGGTTCAATCCGGCGGACGAGACGGCCGGGGGCCTCTTCGATCCAGACATCGTAGGTGTAGCCGGCGGCGGTGAAGCGAATACGATCGCAGGCGCGGCCGTTTTGCGGCTCGGACCCGACGTAGCTGAGACCCTCGGGCGTGAACGCGCCGGAGAACGGTTCGGCGACAACGAGCGTGGCAACGGCGCGCATGGCGGGCTCGATTAACTCAAAGCCACTGAGGACGATCAGTTCCTCTGCGCTCATTTCCGGCGTCTCGACGACGTATTGATTAAAGGCAGGGATGTAGCGCGTGAACTCGGTGTCGGTGCGATAAAACGACATCTCCGAATCCGGATTCTCGACATGAATGGACAGCTGACCGGCACGGTCGAGGGCGATGGCAAAAGTCGTATCGACTTCCTCCTCGCTCCCCTGGTATTTGCCGCGGTATTCGACCGTGGCATCGAGCAAAAAGGTTTTCTGCGCAGCGATGGCAGCCGAAGCTTCCTTGAGCACTTGTACTGCATCGGCGGCCAGGGCGGTCCGAGGCGCACCGCACAAGAAAAATACTGCTGCCGCGGCCACAAACAGGCCGCGACTCATTGTCGATTCATTCCGCACTGCTCTTTCCTCCCAGGACCATTGAACGCACAGAGGGGCTCTGCGCAGATTCATACGTCACAGTATAGAACACCGCTGGGGTCTGGAGGGATTCCTGTGCGACTCAAAGAATATGGGCAAAAACGAGGCAGCGCCTGAATAGTCCCGGCGCTGCCTGACAAAACGGCTTCAATGCGGGCGCTAGATGCAGCCTTCGTATTCCTGGCCGCGGACGAGTCTCATTTTCATCTGGCCGAGCAGTTCGCCCTGCATGCGGCATTTGCAGCTTGCGCAATGCATGGTGAGCACGCGGCGGTGGCGATCGGTCACGTTCGGCCCGGTGCGGTGGAGCAGCAGCGAGTGGAAAAACACACCGTCGCCCGGCCCGAGGTCGACCGCGATTTCGCCGGGGTACGGAATCGAATAGCCCTTGGCGTACATGATGCCGAAGTTCTGCGTGGGGCTGGAGTCGTATTCGTGATCGACCTGGTTCTTGTGCGAACCAGGGATGAAGACCATTGTGCCGTTGTCTTTGTCGGTGGCGTCAAGCGCGATCCACGTGCCCATGATCTGGTCCGCCGGATCGAAATTGAAATACATCTTGTCCTGGTGCCACGGGTGGTGTACTTCATCAAGTGATGGTGGTTTGTAAATCATCATCGTCAGGAAGCATTTCAGATCCGGCCCGAGGATTTGCTCGACGACGTCCAGCATTTTCTTTGAGGTGGGGTAATCGGCGAAGACCGGATCGAAGTGATCGGGCTGTAGCAACTTCCACAGACCCTTTTCGGGGTCATCCGGCTTGTAGAGGCCCTTGGCGACGCGCACGTCCTTGACGATCATTTTCTCGCCGCCGGGAGGGATATCGCCGTGAGCGATCTGGGTGGCGCGTTTTTTGTACCGCTCGACCTGTTCATGGCTCAGGACATTCTTCACGACGATGAAGCCCTGCTCCCAGTATTGGCGTTTTTGCTCTTCGGTAATAACAACATCCAAGGTGTGGGTGGCCATAGCATGCGTACTCCTCTACGGAAAGATCCATTCGAGGTTAACACGAGACTCCATATAACGCCATTTTAATCTTGCCAACCATAGCGCGATCCCGTTCAATTCCATGCCGGATCGGCGCTCGTGCCGGATGCGCTGCCGTTGCACCTCCCTGCGTTCAAGTGCTATTCTCAGGCCCCTTCTTCGGAGAGGTGACCGAGTGGCCGAAGGTGGCGCCCTGCTAAGGCGTTGTACGCTCAAAAGGCGTACCGTGGGTTCAAATCCCACCCTCTCCGCCATTGATATTCCTGTCGTCCCCCTGTATTCCAGATTCATCGCGACCGTGTCGGCGTAGTCAACGGCCTCTATTCCGCTATTTCAGATTGTTCATTGTTTGCCGTAACGTTCTTTCGCTTGCTGATGGGTCAGCTTTTCCTCGATAAGCCAGTGCTGAAACCAGGTCTTGATGCGCTGAAGGCGATCGACAAGCAGCCAGGGTTCTCCGTTGTAATGCAGTGCGTGAGAGGATCGGGAATAGCGCACCATTTCTACGGGCACCTGCCTCTTTTTGAGCGCGATATACCACTGCTCAGCTTCCTGCATCGGTGTGCGATAGTCGTGCTCGGAGTGGATTATGAGCGTCGGTGCCGCCACATTTTCAACGTAATTCAGGGGACTAAGTTGTCGATACAGCTCTCGCGCTTCCCATGGTTTTCCACCGAACTCGAAATCGGTAAGCCCTGGACCGTCTGACGTTCCATACCAACTTTCCCAATTGGTAATCATGCTGGACGGACTCGCGGCGGCGAATCGATCGGTGGTGGCCGTGAGCCATGCGGTCATGAATCCACCATACGACACACCCGCTACGCCGACGCGATCAGCATCAATGTCTGGATGGGAAGCGATCGCGGCGTCGATACCTTTGAGGAAATCTTCAGCATCGAAAAGTCCCCATCGTTTTCGAATTGAATAAGTGAAGTTGTGCCCGTATCCGGTGGATCCACGAGGGTTGATGTAGAGAACGAAGAATCCTGTTTCGGAGAGAATGTGGAATTCCCGGTACCAGTAGTTGCCGAAAAACGAATGGGGTCCACCATGAACTTGAAGGATCATGGGCGCCTTCGCGCCGGGTGTGCAATGGAGAGGCGGGATCAGCCACCCCTCGATTTCGGTACCGTCGCCGACTGTCCATGTCAGCCGTTCAGCAGGCGCGAGGTCGATTTCCTTGAGCCACTCTTCATTCAAATGAGTAATCTGTTCTTCGGATGTGCCGTTGGATTTCGCGACGAACACATCGCCGGGATTGTGCGGGTCCATGGAAGAATAAGCCATGTAACGTCCTGCGTCGTCGTACGACACCGCCTGAAGTGTGCGCTGGCCCCTCGTGATTTGTTGAACGGCTCCCTCAAGGTCAGATTCGAATACGTGATAATCCCCGCCGACCTGCGAAGTCCATCGCAGGCGACTACTGTTTTTCAGAAGGCGCGGTGCGTCCGGGACATAGTCCCAGTTCGCGGTCAGGTTTACCGGCGAATCCGACGCAAAGGTACCATCCGGACGGACGGCGACCGTAAACACATCGGTAGGTTCGCCAAGGCCGGCGAAGTGAAGCCACGCGAGTCTTGTTCGGTCACTGGACAATGCGGGCGATATATCGCTGCCGGGATTCCGGGTGAGGGCAACCGCCTCACCGTCTTCGATGGAGATCCTGAATAGGTCCGAGGTGAGTTCGACGTTGTACTCATCATCCTGCTGTGGGTCGCCACTGACGATCAGATGTTTCGAATCGCCGGTCCATAGAGGTGCACTGGCGTTAAAAGTCAACTTCGTGACTTGCCGAGCTTTCCCGCCGCTAGAGGGAACAACGAAAATCTGTTTTTTCTTCTTCGTATCGGGATTCGGCAGCATGGTCTGGACGCCGTCGGCCTTGGTACGCATCGTTGTATAGACTCGGCCGTCGAACCGTTTCACATCCAGCGTATCGGTGATCGCTTCATCGCTGATCCATCCTTTACGCTCCTTTGGGGCCTCAGAGTTCTCCGATTTTTCATCCTTAGCGGAATCGTCTTCTGGCTCCTTCACAAAGGCGACCCATTCGCCGTTGGGAGACCATACGGGTGGTCCTTCGACACCCTCGATTTGATATGCCTCGCCGCCCGGAGCTGCTACACGGATGAACCAGGTCGTGTTGACATTGTCTCCTCGTTTCGACTGAAACGACAACACCTCGCCCGAAGGCGACCATGCCGGACTGGCTGCATCCACCGTGGGATCGGTGAATCGAAATGCATCGCCATCCGCAACACCGCGCACGAGTCTTTGCATCCAGAGTTCGTGACGCCATTTATTGTTCTTCTCGTCAATAGTCATGACACCGAAGGCCAATAACGAGCCGTCGGGCGAAAGCGCAGTCGAGGTGATGGAACGTTCACTGTAAAAATCCGTGGGGAGTAAACCGCGAGGCGTTTCCTTGGCGGCGGATAAAATGGAAACAAAAAGGGCGAGCGTAAGTGCGTAGATTTTCATGGATACCCGAATCTGTCGTCGATCTAGTTTCTGGCGCCGTTCAATATTTGCGTTGAAACCGCATGCGCTTTGATGTCCTCGGCTTTATAGCGGACCGGGCGCCACTGTTCATCGGTGTACATTTGGGTTTGATCGGCGTAGTGCTCTGAAGCGGGGTCGTCCGACTGGCTGTAAGCGAGCAGCGCCTCGCCGACGGGGCCGTCGTCGTCGAAGGTCAGCGTGAGAATAAAGCTGCTGCCGTGGATGACCGGATACCCTTTGTCCGTCAGGAATGGGCTGCCTTCGATTTTCTTCGCGCCAAGCTTGTACCCGCGCCAATCGCCCATGCCCGTCGCCTGTAAATTCGCGATGCCGTCATGATGGCCGCCGCCGTGGACGGCGAACCGCTTGTCATGGCGGTACGCGAACTGCGTTTCGCCGAGCGTGACATCCAGCGCGAGACCTGCCCGTTTCAGCACCTGCACGGCATGACCGACTTTCTCTACGGCGATCTTTTTGTCACCCAGGCCGCGCGGGGTGTTGACGGGATCTGCCGGATCGAAGGGCACCTTGAACAGTTGGTTGTTCGTGAGGGTTTCAGTGAGGCTATAGGTCGTCAACCACTCGCGGAACAGGACAGCGCCCTTGCAGTCGAGGTCGAGGCGACCGTTATATTGGGCGAGCACCGCACGCGCTTCGCGCAGGTCCACGGTTTCCGTGCCGACGACAACCGTGTCGACGCCCGTCAATGCTTCCACCAATTCGGGCAGGAGCAATTCGGCCGTTAGACTTTCATTGGCGTAGAGGGCGTCCTGCATTTCTTTGATCGTAAATTTTCCATCCTCGCCGGCGTGGCCCGTGGGACTTGTATCGCTGACCAATTTCGCGCACTCGCGTGTGCGCACGGACCGCGCGGTTGCCGGCGGATTGTATAGCGGAGAATATCCCGTGAGCGGATGCTCGACATTTGCCAACCAATAGCTGTCGTTGGCATTAAACACGTAATCGTCGCGCTCTAACTGGGGTTTGCGTTCATAGGGAAGAACCCCTTTAATCATTGTACTTGGGTCGATCTGAAACTCGAAGCGGCTGTCGCTGCCATCCAGTAAAGGCATGCCCGCGCCCTGGGTAAATACCAACTTCGTCAGCGGGTCGCTCTGCAGTTTTTCCTGCCAGAGTTTGATGGCTTCATCGCTCAGGTTGCCTACGTTCGAGTTGTCCAGGTACAGCGCGCGGCCGTCCTTGCTGGCGGCGACTGTGTTGACCCAGGGCATGGCGTTCCATTTCCGATTCGCCTCTTTAAATTCATCCATGCTCTTGGCCGTGGCCATGGCCAGCCACTGGCGTATCGTGAAAATGTTCTCCGAGTTCGCGTCGCGCACGCTAAAAGCATTCTTGCTCGTCCAACCGAAGCCCGGCATGGAAATCATCGGGCCATAGTGGCTGAACCAGATGGTGAAGGATTTGGTGGATACCGTGCCGTCGTCGCCCTTTACTTTTACATCGACGGAGCGCGAGGTCATTTCACGCTCTTTGCCGTCATAGTAATAGCTCGTGGGTTTGCCCAGAACGAGATCCAGTTTGTAGACCGTTACACGCTGACTATTGGAGACGGTATGCGTCCATCCTACATTTTCGTTGAACCCGATGACGACGCCGGGCGCGCCCATAAGCCCCACACCGTACACGTTTAATTTGCCCGGGATGATCAGATGTTTCTCCCAGAAACGATTCACGCCGTCCCAGGGATAGTGCGGATTCGCCAATAACATACCGCGACCATTTTCAGTGCGCTCTTTGCCGAAAGCCCAGCCATTCGAACCCAAGCCAGTAATGCGCATGGCTTCAGCGGCCATCGCAAATTGATCGTCGGTCACTTCGAAGGCTTCTGCCTTCTGCGCCGGCGGTTGCGCGGCGACGACAATGGGCCCCATGAGAGCCAAGGTTTGAGTGCTGACTACTCCCCGACCGATGACATCTTCCGATGTAATTTCCTGCACCAAGCCAACATCCTTACACCACGAGGATGCGCCGTTTTCGCGGATGTAGCGATTAAAGCCCGCGGCGAATCCGGCAATCCAGTCTTGAATCTCGCCGGGTTGTTGGCGATACACTTCTTTGGCAGTTTCAGGAACCTGGAGGGCTTTGAGCAGAGCATCGCTCATGACGTGTGCATTGTTGTCACCGGCGCCGAAATACAACGCCTGCTCGCCGCGCGCGGTGACGAACGTGTCCGCAATGTTGCAAGCCTGGTCCCTCGCCACGGCATAGCCTTCACCGTATCCCAGGCTCCCGAAATCTTCGGCCGTAATGTGCGGAATGCCGTATTCGGTATAAACGATTTCCACTTGATAGTCATCGGCCGCCGTCGCCGCGCGTGTCACCAACATCAGGCTCAATAAAAACGCAAGCATTGTACGGGCGCGCGCAAATTCAAATGTCACTTTCATGATTCCAAAGCCTTTCCGTATTTTTCCAAACGCAGACTACGTTTCATGCCGAAGATTCGGATTCCACCAGATCGCCAGTGTGAATGCAAGACCTTCGCGACCGAATCCGACGGCGAGCATTGCTTGTCAAACACCAAAGTTCGAGATGCGGGTACATCGAAAAAACCATCAGCTTTGGAGCAACACCGCGCCTCGGCAGTCAATCCCTCCGAGCTTGTGCTTGCATCCGATCTCTCCTTCGACTTTGGGAACGAGAGTCTCATCGAGTGTTCTTGGTATCCTCACCTTGCGTTGAGGAGGGCAAAAGTAATGTGGGGAATCGTCACTGCAGCGCTCTGTTTCAGCGCCGCTCAGGCGCCTGCTTCGTTGATCGTGAACGGCGACTTCGAGGACGGCCCGCCGATCGGCACGTTCATGAATCTCGCCCGCGACGCGACCACGCTTAAGGGTTGGATCGTGACCGGTGAAGGCATTGACCTTGTCGGCAAGGACTATTATCGGCCGTCGAACGGCACCCGTTCACTGGACCTCGATGGAAGCGAGCGCAGCCGCACCACGCCTCCATACGTTCAGGGCGGAATCGCACAAACCTTTCCGACGACTCCGGGACAGCGTTACGCCGTAACATTCGACATGGCCGGCAACCCCGCCAGACCGCCCATGCAGAAGCCAATGCGTGTGTCAGCGGCGGGAGAGTCCATGGATTTTGTGTTCGATATCACGGGGAAAACCGCCTTGAACATGGGGTGGGTTCCCAAGACATTTACGTTCACTGCGAATGAAACATCGACGACGCTGGAATTCCGCAGCCTCACCGTGTCGCCGATGACCGGATACGCAGCCGCTATTGACAACGTGGCGGTGACCGTGGCGGGACCAGAAGACTCCGTCGAGGTCCGCGAAACCGAAAAGGAGATTCAGGTCCTGCTCGGGGCTGAAATTCTATTCGATACCGGCCAGTATGCTCTCAAGCCGGCGGCGACCGGCGCGTTGCAAAAGGTCGGCGAACTGCTGAAGGGATATCCCGAACTTCCAGTATCCATCGAAGGACATACCGACAGCGTGGGACGGCCGCAGGCGAATCAGACGTTATCGGAGAATCGCGCCGGTTCCGTGAAGACTTGGCTGGTCGCAAACGCTGGGATTCCGGACGCGCGGATTACAACCAAAGGATATGGCCATACGGCGCCCGCTGCGTCGAATGACACGCCCGAAGGGCGACAAAAAAATCGGCGTGTCGAGATCAAACTTCAAAAGAAGTAGGACACCAGCGAGGTTATTCATGAGGGTCGTGTTCGTTGCATTTGTCCTTGCATCGGCACTCGCGTTGAACTGCGCCGCAGCAGACAAGGGTGCCCCGACCTACGACGAATACCTGGACAACGGCGTGATCCGTGTGGGCGTTGAGACGGATGAGTACGGCGGGGCCATTACCTACCTGTCGTTGTCGGGCGGGACTCGAAACCTGGTGAACAACCACGATCGTGGCCGCCAGATCCAGCAGTCGTACTACGCGGGCGAGTCTCTCGATCGTACCGACGAAGGTCAGCGCAAGCATTGGTCGCCTTGGCCCTGGAACCCCATTCAAGTAGGCGATACCTACGGCAACTCGGCGACAGTCGCGAAGATCAAAAACAACGGCAGAACCATATACGTCAAGACGATCCCTTTGTTGTGGGACATGGAAAATGAGACCGCGGAATGTCACTTCGAGACGTGGATACGTCTCAATAAGAACACGGTTCATGTGCGAAACAAATTGACGTCTAATCGGACAGACAATCGGTGGAGCGTGACGCTCCGCGATCAGGAACTACCTGCGGTCTACACCATTGGCGACCTGTTCAGGCTTGTGACGTACGAAGGGACTGAACCGTTCACGCAGGCGCCCGTCAAGGACATTCTCAACAACGGACCACCCTGGGCGACTTGGGGTCGGGAACAGCCGACGGAGAAGTGGGCGGCGTTGGTGAATGACGATCTGTGGGGCGTGGGGGTGTACAACAAGGACACGGAGTTCTTCGCCGGCGGATTTCATGGCACTCCGGGCGGCGGCGAATTCGACAACTCGACCGGCTACGTATCTCCGTTGCGAAAAGTGGCGCTCGAAAAGAAAGACAGACTCTCGTATGAATACGATTTGATTGTGGGCACACTCGATGAAATCCGGGCGTTCGCCTACGCCGCAGAAGAACGCGCGTACAGAACTAAAGATCTTTCGAAGTAATTGGGGAAGACGAGTATTGTGTTGTCGTCCTCAGGCGGGCGCCGCGGATTGAATCTGAACGTCGAGGCACTTTTCGACGGTGGATATCGGGCTGGCGAGACCGTAGTGGCCCTGATCCGTGCCGGCGGAATAGAGGGCGACGGCGGCAAGCGAACTTTCAGCGACCACGAGCGCGCCGCTGTCACCGGGAAGGGCAAACGGCACTCCTGCGGTTTCACCATCGATCCGAATGAGATCGACGAATCGATACCGCATGGATGGATCCTGGATACTCCAGGAAATCCAGGTTTCGACGGCGAGTGCGGTCACCACCCCTTTTGTCACGCCCGTGGTGCGGCCCGCCTTGAGAACCGGCATTCCCAATTGAGGCTCTGTTTTGCCGGAGGGAGCGCCAATTCCCAGGATGGTATTGGAATACGGAATGGCCGGCGATATCTCAGCGATCGCTGCATCGCACAGATTCACACCGTCTGGACCTGCAGTGAGCAGCGCATTGCGTTCGAATGTCGCGACCTGATCTCGCGACGTTCCGCCGTCCGACGGCGAGGCCTGAATGACCGCGGGAGAGGATTTGAACGATTCGAGCCCGCGCAATACATGACCGCATCCGAGGATAAATGTCGCTTGGCGGCCTTCACGGTTCAACCCATTGCAGAAGCAGCCGAGCGTTCCGCTGCAGGAATATAAGTTTGAACAGGAAATCCCGGCCTCCAACGGCCGACGCTTCGCGCGACCTTGTCGCAAGGAGAATGATGGGGGTCCGGTCCGTGGCGCCTCGAGCGATGGTAGCCCTGAAAACACAGCGGATGCACTCTCAAGAACGTCGATCGCTACACCGTCGATCGTAGCAGGGATTTGCTCACGGCGGGAAAGCATTCTCCTGGAGGTCTTTCTGGGCACGAATACTTGGATGGAGGGCTCCGGGAGTCGCCGCCCAGCGACGACTCTGAGTCCCACGCCGATACCCACTGCATCGACGCAGCCAAATCGACGCAGCCAGCGGCTGTATTCAACCTTGGCGTCAAGATATTCGGAGATCATAGCCTTTCCATGCGTAGCGATACCGGCGAGAGAAGACATTCTATAATCACATTATTTTCAAGCTTCCTGATCTGCTTCGGGGCCATCGCCTGAATCTCACGAATCACAAGAGCGAGCTTCTCTGCCAACATTGTGCAGCCTAATGTGTCTTGAATTTGGATCGCAGCGTGCAGATGAGATTGCGCCCGGCACGCGGCAACCTCGATCGCACGAAAGCGAAGCAGCGCGCGCGCTACGTTCAGCTCGCTTCGCTCGCTGGCGTCGAGCCCGTATGCGTTAAAGCCATTGTCCTTCATGAATCCAAGCAAGAGATTGTGATCGCCGAGCTGCAAGTCTTCCCGCCAGTCGATCACATCGTCGGCATATTGAAGCGCAACAACCGTGTGCCGGTAGGCGCTGGCTGCAAGGTACAACCGATCCAGCGGAGTGCCGCTGTAGGCAAGCAAGCACGCGGTCGTCAGGAAACCGATCCGCGCACTCACATCGGCGGCTTCGATCATCCGCGCTTCGTTGGAGCCTTCTCCCTGGTTGTCCGGCCGTTGCCCGATTCCCTGGAACAGGATTCTCAAGCCCGGAGCTGGCGCGCCTTGGGCCCTGAGCTCGCCCAGAAGCCGTATCGCTTCGTCGTGAAACCTGGTGGTAATGTGAGTGTCCAATTCGTCAAAGTGCAGTTGTCCATCAATGTTCTTGTCGCTGGCGTACGCGTGCGCCACCAGACAGACATGAGCCACTAAAGCCTTCGCGATCTGTTCATCGGAAATCGGAATCAGGCCCTGCGCCTGTAACCACGGATAGAGTTTGGTCAGCGCCTTGAAACGAGGCAAACGCGACGCTGCCGGAATGTCGCTGTCCGGCCATATTCTGGCCTTCAGCAGCGCGAATCGATCGCAATATTCCGGTGGCCACGCGTCGAGCAATACGCTGAAATCATCGTCGAGCCGCTTGAGTATCGTGTCCATATCTACTCCTGGAATGGTCAATACCAGGTGTGACTGTGGTGTGGCCGGGCAACGTCGAGGTAGGACACAACGGCCGAATCAATCACATCGCGCTGTTCCTTCGTCAAATCAGGATTCGCCAGGGTCCACTCGTGAAACTGATGCACACCATAAGTATGCGCGCCTACCGTTTCGGAGCTAATTTTTTCGCGAAATACCTGGTAAATGAGTCCTGCATCGTCCAACAGGCCCAAGGTTGCGGCATTATCAAGAATCTGGCGTACAAGCGAGACATCGCATCCGGACGGGACGCCTTCGTGAACAGCGTCGGCAATGACCGTATCCTCGAGCGCTATTCTCGGATTAGTCTTGAGCCCTGTCAGCCCGTTGCTGAGCCAATCGGCGTGGTAGGCGCCGCCAGACTCGCCCGGCCACACCTCATCGTGTGGAAGCACATGAATACTTCCGTCCGGAGCCGAGTAGTATCGTGTATTCACGAGACGCTCAATGAGAGTCTTTCGCAACGCTTCGTAGTGTGCCGGCTCAACTGAGGCTTGGGCAGAGACCGATTGAGAACTCGTGCCGACTGTACTCAATAGACTGAGCGCTACGATACCTCCCACCAATTCTCTTCGCGTAATTCCATCCGGCGGCTCCATCGAACTCATATACCGTCCTCCGCGTAAGTTACCGGGATCCAACGCATCTTTCATGCCAGCAGGGTTCGCTGCCAGAAATACAAGAGAAGTAGAAATGGATCAGATATTTTCATTGCAAAAAAACGGCATAGTCCGGTCAACCGGACACACCCAGTTCGGTTCCGGACTGCGAACGATCGGCGATCGATAGACGAAGTGATGGGCCAAATAGATCGAATAGCCGGTGCCGGAGTTCCTCGTAATCGTTAAATCGATCGTCCGGCTGCGAGGAAAGCATTCTCAGGAGAATCTCGGCAAATCCGGCGCTGGCCCGTGTCGCGAGCGCCCCTTCGAGAGACGATGTATTCGATCGTTTTGCGGCGACCTGCGCACCAATCGATCTGCCTTCGAAGGGCCGGGAGCCGACCAGTAACTCATACGCGGTGATTCCGAGGGCATATTGATCGGACTTCGAATCCTGAGTGTCTCCGGAGACAGACTCGGGCGCCAGATACGCAAGCGTTCCCAACCGTTCTCCGGTGAAGGTAAACATCTCGTCTTCCTCAAAGCGCCCGACGCCGAAGTCACCCACCTTCAATTCACCAAATTCGTCGAGATAGAGATTCCCCGGTTTGACGTCCCGGTGGATTACACGACTGGATAAAGCGCATTGGAGCGCCGCGGCAACCTGATCCACAATTCGGGCCACCATCAGTTCTTCAAGCGGCCCTTGGCGCTCTAACGCTTCCTTTAACGAGCCTTTCGCCATGTATTCAAGGGCGATATAGGGTTCGTTCCTGGCCAATCCGGACTCAATCAACCTCACGATGTTGGGGTGGCGAAGCTCCCGCAGGATATGAGCCTCTCGCTCAAACCGCGATCGGGCTGCGGGGGATGCTTGCACGGAATGATTGGCCACTTTTATGGCAGCCGCTTGCCCACTCTTTACTCCTAGATAAACAAATGAAGTCCCGCCTTGTCCAAGCGTCCCTTTGATCTTAAAGCCGGCAATTTCGTCCGGATGGCCCGGGAACAGATCGACGATCCGGGCCGCGGGCCAGATGGCCCGTCTTGCCACTGCGGTGAGCGACACACCCAGCCGGCGGGCGACTCGTGCAGCGAACCGTACTTCCTGGATGGAAAAGTTCTGATCGCTCTGTTTCCCGCTCAACAGTAACGCGCCCACGAGCCGGCCTTCGTCCCGTAACGGTATTCCGACTGAAGTTTTTAGTTCGCGCAGCGCGTCGAGTATTTGTGTGGAAGCTCCAGATGCGGAGCCTTCCTCCAGGTCGGAGGTAAAAATTGGACCGCTCGCGTCGCCCAATCGACGCAGCATTTCACCTGCCGCCTCCAGTTCCGGCGTCCACACTTCCGTCTCTTCACGAGAACTCGACGTCGAATCCTTTGTTCGCAGCAGCTCTTGCGAATTCAAAACAAGATGGACGCTGGATACATGAAAATTCTCACCAAACTCTTTCGCAAGATGGTCATGGATTTCATTCACAGACTCGGCCCTGGAGCTGACCTCGTGAAGTCGGACCATAAAGTCCTCCTCATAGGGACCCTTGAGCAGCGCACCTCGATCGGTGCGACGGGCCATGAGGTAGTGAAAAATGACGAACAAAACGGCTACTAGAGCGGTAAACGACGCACTATACAGCGCATAAGGAATTTGGCTGTCCCCGGAAATCCGGGGCAACACGACAGCCCACAGAAAGCCATACCCAACAATTCCGGCGGCAAGCAGTAGGACCGTAAGAAGTGACTCGCGAACTATTCGTGACAAGTCGAGTACGTTCTGATGAACGATACCGACGGCAAGGAGTACGGGAAACACCACCTGAGAGAGCTCAATCAGAAGTCGCGGCTGAACCAGTTCGCGGAGTGATGTCGTCGCCACCAGCAAGTACACCATCATGGGTAGAAACGAACAAAGCGAAGCCAGGCGCAGCATGCGGGCCCGCTGCCGATCCAGCGGTGAGAGAGGAATGTGGCGGATACGCAACGGCAATTCTGATCCGAGACTCACAATCGCAATTCCCAGCATCCACAACTCCCACGCAACGAAAATAGAATAGGGAACAATTCCCATAACGAGTTCGGACGGGAGAAAAATCACACCACCGAGAATGAGAGACAATGTCAAGGCGGCGCCGTAACATACATACGCCGGGACCCGCCGCCCGATGAAAGCCTTGCCCATCCGATCAAGGGCAAACGCTACTCCGAGGGGCATAAACCATAGCCAAGCAAACACTGGCCAAGCCATTTCCCGCAAGCCCAGGATTGGATAGGACGCGGTGGCTCGAAAAGCAAACAAGGCTGGCAAAAAGCCGAGACCCGCGAGGAGAAGTGACGCCCGAATCGATATGGGTCGATCGGCAAGATTTCTCAAGGGGCTTAGATTGAACAGGAACACGATGGATGTAAACGGTAACCCCAACTGCGAGATAAGGTATGCCGCTTGCTCGATCTCAGTTCGGTAATAAAAAGGCAGGCTTCGGGCGATCGCAAACAATGCCAGATTCGACGAGAACCAAAAAAAGGCCCAACCTCCACTTAAGGTTCCGCGCAGCCACAAGACGGCGAACGCGCAGAACCCTGTAGCCAGACCGGCAAAGTAAATGGCTGATTGGACCGACCAATCAACAACTGTATATGCGTAGACGGTATCGCCAACGGCTTCACGTTCGAGCAGAATACTGGGGTTTCTCATGCTGACATTAGTTAAAACGCCTTCGACCTGCTCTTTTGATAAAACAGGCGTGCCGTTCACCCGGGAGATGGTTGTATTCCGATCACCCTCGAGCAAACCCGAAGCGGCCACTAACCGCGATTCCGAATCGACCTCGAAAACCGGAAACGAAGAAACTTGTTGCCAGTTCACGGTAAGTTCACGTGAGTAATCGCCACCGGTGAGGAATACCATCAGCACTCGCCCGTTCTGCGCGAGTTTCATGGCGCGACCAACGTCTTCGCGGCGAGACACCGCGACGTCATTGACCTTGATCAATCGTGCCTGCTCTGGCAGGCAGAATTGGCCTCGCTCCGAAGGTACATCTGAGTCAAATAACAAATTAGAATCGAGCGGGAGGTAAGGCCGCGGATGCGTAGCTGCGTACGCAATTCGAACTGCTTCGAAAATGAACCACAAAATGAGCACAGCGATGAGCACGAAGTGCATGGGCCGCGATCGCAGAAACTGCCAGGGCCTGTGCAAAGACATGGATCGCGGGGCCGAAGCCTGCCGCGAGACTGAGCTAGTTAGGGGATCGGAGCCACTTACCCAGTAAATCATGGAGACTCCCGAACATTCGAGTGAAATGCCAACCTATGGTACGCTAGCGGTGAATTGCTTAAAAACTGTGGAAACCATCACAAAAGACTATGGACTACTTCCTGGCGTGTCGTTCGGGTGCGGAAAAAGGCCGCACGTGGAAACTTGCCCAAGGGACATACACCATCGGGCGAGACAGCGATTGTGATGTCGTACTACCTGATCGATCAGTGTCGCGGGTGCATTGCAGGGTTACGGTCGACGGTGGCACTGTCACTTTGGCCGATCTGGAGAGTGCCAACGGTAGTTGGCGAAATGGCCAGAAGATCAGCACTTGTACACTGTCTCCGGGCGACGAATTACGGCTGGGCTCCATTAGCCTGCTTCTCAGCGGTGAAGCAGCGATCTCCGATTCGTTCACGGATACCGAAAACGACGACACTGTTTCGCTGGCTGATACGGATTCATTGTTGCTGCGTGAAGAGCAGGACGCGAGAACCATCGGTCAACGGCCGGATACCATTCTTGATCTTGCCAGTGTATGTTCGCTCGGACGCGAGCTAAGCCGGACCAAAAACAGAAGTGACTTGCTAAAAGCCCTGACCCGGCGGTTACGGCGCCATTTGAGCCCCAGTGCCATCTACCTCTTGACGGCTCGCTCCGACTCGGCATTCGCGGAAGAACAACTGTTCGCGGTCCGCGGAAGCCCGATGCTGACAACAAGTGTTCGGGAAGATATGGCGCGTATCGTCCTGCATCAGCACGAGGGCCGGCGGGCGCTTGCTGAATTTCAATCGGTTGACGGAAAATCGATCGGCATTGTCGTTGCCCCGACAATTCTTGGGAATCGCCAGGCACCGACCTTGATCGTGGAGCTGGAAACGCTTTCAAAGGCCACGATGGACCGGATCCTGGATTACGTCCTGGCTGTGAGCATTACGCTGGGCCCGCTTCTGGAAACGATCGAACGTACCGAGTCGCTGGCACAGGAAAACGAGCGCCTCGCATCGTCCTCTGTTGGAAAAGTCTTGTTCATTGGTGAAAGCCCCCGGATCGCCGCTTTACTCAAGGAGGTCTCGCAGGTAGCAAACACGCCGATGAATGTTCTCATCACAGGCGAAACCGGTGTCGGGAAAGAGCTCATTGCAAAGATACTGCATGACAGTTCGGAGAGGCGCGCCAAGAACCTAGTGGTGGTCAATTCCCCGGCCATTTCGCACGAACTATTCGCCAGCCAGATGTTTGGACATCGCCGGGGTGCATTCACCGGGGCGCAAGGCGAGCACAAAGGATATGCACAGCTTGCCGATGGCGGCACCTTGTTCCTCGATGAAGTTGCGGATTTGTCGCCGGAAAACCAGGCCGCACTGCTTCGATTCGTTGAATCGAAAACATTTTTCCCGGTAGGCGGAGATACGCCGAAGTCGGTCGATGTGCGCATTGTGGCAGCGACCAACGCCCGTTTGCCGCGCCTCGTGGCGGAGGGGCGATTCCGATCCGATCTCTATCACCGTCTGGCGGCGGTACACATTTCCATACCGCCACTGCGAGAGCGCCCCGAGGACATACCCGGGCTGGTCCATTTTTTCCTGGACCAGTCTCTGCGATACGCGAGACGCCCAATTCTCGGAATTACCGACGAAGCAATTCAGCTGTTGAGGGTCCAACGTTGGCCGGGCAATACCCGAGAACTGAAGAATGCTATTGAGCGATCTGTGGTGTTGGCCCAGAGTGAGTGGATCACCGGGCGCGATGTGCTAAGCCATATCGAGTCGCCGGAGGCCGCTTCATCCTTCGAATCCCTGATCGACGGATCTCCCACGCTGGACGAAATCCAGCGCCGGTATGTGGCGCATGTATTCAATTCCTGCGGCGGCAACGGCGTCAAAGCGGGCAAAATCCTAGGCTTGCCCAAGAGTACGGTCTACGACAGACTGCGCAAATATGGAATCCTCGGCACCGCCGATCCCGAAGCCTAGATTCCGGAATTCCGTCCTTCAGTCCGGAATTCCGGACTGCAAGAACCTGCCTCAACATGCAAATATGAGCGAATCTTCCCTTAGATCCAATATTTCTAACTACTTTGCTGGTATCGGCACGAACTGTGCTCTATCTCGGCGGAGTTGCACTTATGAATGGCGAAGCAATTGTGTTGCCCGGGGTCTATCGTCTCCAGGGAGACTGCGTACCGAATGATCAGCTGAACGGAGTGGCCGATACACTCCGAAGTCTTTTTGCTGACGATGACCTCGCGCGCAGGCGAGATACATCCGCTCAGTTCCCGTTTGTGATACTCCAGTTCACAACGGCTCCGCTGGCGAGGCCTTTCATCATCACTTCGCGCAGACGCGCCCAGATCACCTCGGCCCTATCCGAACAAATGAGCGCTTACGCCGGATTCTCGCAAACGGAGTATCTGTCTCTAATTTGTGCGCTGGCATTGACGCAGCTTCGAACATTAGCGATCAATGAGAACCTTGAAGCGGAAGACATGCTGTACACCTGCCATCCTGGATGCGTCTTTACGATGCCTCAGACTCTGGGAGACTTTGGCAACGTCCTGGAACACAGACACGTGTGCGGAGGTTGCATGGATTTCTATTCCGCTCTCGGCGCATATCAAGAACTGGCGAGTGTCCTGGCGTGCACACACCGGGACTAGTTTCAGTCGCGAAGGGCGCTCATCACCTCAGAGGGAAGGTCGGCATACGGGTTGGAGGGCAACCGGTACGCGGCCCGCACGGCATCGATCAACTTACCCTGTGCGATACCCGCCGCCTTGGCTTCCTGAGCCGCGACGTATATGTGTGCCGCTGCACGCGCCAGGCACCTCTTGGCGCAAACGGCAGGGGCGTTCGCCTCGACAAAGATCCCCTGACCGCGCCGGGTGTATACCACGCCCATGACTTCGAGATCGCGGTAGACCTTGGCAATCGTGTTTGGATTGACTTCGTACTGCTCGGAGAGTTCTCGCACGGAGGGCAACCGATCACCGGGCGCAATGTTTCCGGCAGCGATGGACGATTGAATGAGAATTTCCAGCTGTTCGTACACAGCGGTTCTTGAATGCAGGTTGACCGAACCGAGCAACGGCATAAAGCACTCCTTTAGCGAATAAGCGAATTGAAACCAGATCGGATTCTAGCACTAGTGTTGTATGTACAGTCAACTTAACCTCATACAAGTACCACTACTCGAGATTCAGCCGAAACTGATTCGGCTCGGTGACGCACTGTCACGTCCCGGATTTTTTTTGCGGTTCCACACCAAGCGCCTTTACCAATTTCGCCTTGATCAGTCTTCAAACTCACTACACAAATGGAGCGGATGAACTCGTGCCACGTGTACTGATCCTGGAAGACGATGCACCGTTGAGAAATGTGATCGCAGAGTATCTGCAGGCGCGTGGATATGCCGTTCATATTTCGGAAGGTATCGAGGACGCCCTGCAGCACATCGCGACGCGCACTGTCGAGGTTGCGGTGATCGATCTCTTTCTTCCGGGAGGGGATGGGCTCGACGTTATTGAGCAGGCCAAGATCGCGGTTCCCGAAACAAAGCTCGTCGCGATATCCGGAGGAAGCAAAATTCAGTCGGATGTGTGCTTGCGGTGCGCCCGGCAAGTAGGCGCGGATGCGAGCCTCACAAAACCTTTCTCGTTGTTTGAGCTTGAGATCGCCATTGAATCCTTAATCAGATCATCTGATTGAAGCTCGGCACGTTTTCCGCTCGACGAGCCCATTCCATCCGAAAGTGTGTTGCGTTTCGGACGAAGGCAAACCGAGAGAAGACGATTCGAATCAGTCGCGCTTAGCCGGCGCTGGACGTCCAGTGGGCCCACATGGCACCGTGTCCTGCGGGGACATTGGTGATCATCCGGACTTCGCCGCCGCCGGAGGGCATGATGTAAAGCTGGCGATTGCCGCTGCGGGTCGAGCCGAATGCGAGCCATTGGCCGCCGGGCGATGGTTTGGGGTGGTAGTGAGTGACGCCGGGATTGGAGTGGGAAAGCCGGGTCACTTCGCCGTCGAGCGTCGCCTGCATCAACTCAATGCTCTCGCCCACTTTGGCAGTGAAATAAATAGTGTCACCGCTCGCGCTCCACACGGGGACATCGCTGCTGCCGCCGTGGAAATCAAAGACATCGTACACCGTGGTAACGCCCTCATACCCCCCGCGATCGGCAATCTTGCGCAGGCCCGTGCCGTCCGGCCGCACGACGTGCGGATGGCAGTTGTAGTGTTCGCCGGACACGAAGAGCAGCCATGCGCCATCGGGTGACCACTGCGGCGCGAAGTTGAAAGGATTGTCGGTCTCAATGGGGCGCAGATTGGCCCCATCGGCATCCGCAACCATGATCACATAGTCCTTGTGATATGCGACGTACCGACCGTCCGGCGACGCGCTGACGCCGTAAGTGAATGCTTCCTTGCCCTGGCTCATGTCTCGCTTGTTGGTGCCGTCGCGGCGCATGAGAAAGGGATGCGAAATTCCCTTGATGAGCGCGGTGAACAGCACGTCGCCGGTACCGCCGGGGATATACACAATCCCGGTGTTGTAGTCGCTCACGCGTTCGATCTCCGTGAGATTCGTAAGCGCTCCGGTTCGAAGGTCGCAGAGATGGATATCCATTTTCCAGCCTTCCGTCATGCGGAAGGTTTTGTTTTCTTCTTCCCATGCGCCGTTCTCAGGGCTTTCCCAGCCACTTAACACGGTCGCAGTCGTGCCGTCAGGCGACCATCCGGCGAATTGCGTCCACGTGTGCGGCCCTGTGATCAGTTCTTCGGCGAGGATGCGACGATCGGAGCCGTCGCTGCGCACGATGCATGCGCGAGCCGTCACCTGGTTGTCGAAACGGGACGGCAGATTCGTACGGTACTCCGTGTAGCCGATCCAGGGTTGCGTGCTGTCGTCGCCGAAACCGCGTGAACTTGCGGCGTATGCGCTCAACGACGCGCCGATGAGAAATGTCCGGCGCGAAATGCTGATCATTCTGAAGACTCCTTTGGGCGTAGCGTGGCGCGTTCCGGCTGCAAAACGAGCAGGCTGTTCTCCTGCACGATGCCCAGTTTTTGGTCGAGCGCTGCGGCCAGCGGATCGGGTCCGTTAGCCCCCAGCCGTTTGCGCACTTCCCGCCGGAGCCACCAGAACCCCGAATTCCAGGAGTACAGGTGGTGGCCGTGGGGATGCCCGTCGACGGTACTGATGGATTCGTGAAACGCGGGCATAACGGCCAGCTCTTTCTCCAGACGCCACATCAGCTTCTCATCGATCCACGCGGGATCCACCCCGTGAATGAGCCCGTCGAGGTAAACACAGGCGTCGTTCAAAAACCAGGAACCGCCGTACACATAGACGCCGCTGTGGCCGTCCAATAGATCGCCGTTCGCCTTCGAAATCACGCGCATCCCATAGGGCGACTGCAGCCGCATCGTGGTTTCGATGTGCCGCTTCACGAGTTCGTCCGGCAGGAGCTTCTCGCCGAAGACCGCATAGGTGAGCACTTCGCCGTAGAGGGAATCCTGTCCGATGTGATCCTGCTGCTTGAGACTCGTCGCCATATACACGCCGCTCTCGTTAAACATCCGGCGGTATCCTGCCTTTGCCGCGTCGATCTCGGCGTCCGTAACGGGATAGCCGAGTTCTCGCGCGGCCATGAGCGCGCCGCAATGAAATCCCTGGTTGGAAGACGGCGCATCGTCATCGTCGTAAGGCAACTGGTCGTGGTAAGTCTTCATGTGTGCCCACTCAGGCTTTAGGCGCGGCGGAATGAACAATCCGCCCACCTCGTGCTTTCGAATGAATTGGTATGCGCGATCGATCGTCCTCTTATCGAGGACGGCCCCAGCGCGTTTCGCGAGCACGGCCCAAATCAGGTAGTACTGCGCGTTGTCTTCATAGTTAATCCGCTCGAAGAAAACGGCCGCCTGCGCCGCAACGTCATACTTGGGATCGTCCAGGCCGCGGCTCATGTAAAAACCATCCGTGACCCACTGCTTCCAGCCGTAGCCCACGCCCGATATGAATATATAGTCACTCTCGGGCCTCAGCAGATTGCGCCGCAGCAATAAATACGAGGTATTGCGCAGGATGGCTTCGAGACCGCTTTGGTTGAAGCCCTGCGCATTGGCCAGGGCCAGGTGCGCCGCCAACTGCACGTCGTACAGCGATTTGGCGGGTGAAGCAAAAATCCACGTGCGCCATTCTTGTGTCTCTCCGGCTTCGATGCGTTGCCACCCGTCGAAGGAAGCGCGATACACCGAGGTGGCGTCGAGCTCGTGCGGAATGGAGATGATGCGTTTCGCGCTGCCGTCGCCATTCGTCAGTGAAAAATTCCGGTCCTCGAGATTGAAGGTCATAAAGGATCGGTTTTCCCACTTGCCAGGCGTGTCGCCGATGATGCCGTATACCGTGTCACCGGCGAGACACGCAAGCATCGGAAAGGTCTGTAACGATCCGCCGCCGAACTCCGGCCCCGAACATCCCGGACTATACGACGCGGTCTTGTCCTCCCGGCCCGTGAAGGAATAGAAAGGCCCTTCCACCGCGACACGCCAACCGAAGTCGAGGTAATAGCGCGTGTCGGCCGTGGCGTGCACCGTGACGACACGTTCGATCAAGTGTGGACCGATGCTCTTGAATGACTCATGGAACGAGAGACCACCCGCTGCTCCACCCGACAGTGTGAGCATTCCCGCTTCCGTTTCAGATTCCTTGAATCGAATGGGAGTAGAAACGGCACCCTCGTTTCCGGCCTGCGTCACATGGAGGCTGGCGCGATCGCTCGCAGGCAAAAAGAGCGGCTGGTCCCCTATATATATAGCCGCAGCAGGGCCGGTGACGCGCACCTGCAAGGCGGTCTGGGCAGCGGAAGAAACCGCGCTCAATACGAAGACTATAAGGAGTACCCATCGGCGGAGCACGGCTGAATCAGTCCTTTTCGGTGCGAATCCCGGGCGATATAGATAGCAATCGCGACCTGCGTGGAGCGCGCCCCACAATCGCCGCAGCCCGACATACCTTCAACACATCCGGTTTGAGTATAGTGGAAAGTCCATCTGTGAAAGGATCCGCAATGAGCATTGGACTACGAAATTCACGTGTACTGCTGGGCGTCGCACTCCTGCTTGCCGCGCCAATGGCGATGGCCCAGTTCACCTTCGCCCCGAACGATCACGTCGCGTTCATCGGCAATGCGCTGCCCGACCGGATGCAGCACGACGGGTGGCTGGAGACGTATCTGCACAAAGCCAACCCGGACAAGCAGCTCATGATTCGCAACATGGGGTTCACGGGCGACCAGGTGGCGTCACGGCCGCGCAACGAGGGCTTCCTGAACGAGCACGACTACCTCACGCTGGTGAGCACGGACGTGGTCTTCGCCTTCTTCGGGTACAACGAGTCCTTTGGCCAGGATCCGGAGCGATTCAAGGAAGACCTGTCCAAGTTCATCGATGAGACGAGGACAAAGAAATACAACGGCGAATCGGCGCCGCAGATCGTGCTGATCTCCCCCATCGCGTTCGAAAACCTGAACACGCCCAACTTCCCCGACGGCGAAGAAGCCAACCGCTCGCTCTCGGCGTATACAGACGCGATGGCCAGCGTGGCTCGCCGAAAAAAGGTCCCCTTTGTCGACATCTACTATCCCTCGCTGGAACTGTATGAAGCGAGCGAAGCGCCGTTGACGGTTAACGGCGTTCACCTGAATTCCGCCGGCAACCAGGCCATTGCCAAGCTGATCGTCGAAGAACTATTCGGTGAAGTCGACCTGAAAAATGTAGAACCGATCCGGACGGCGGTGCTGGATAAAAACTGGTGCTGGTTCAATCGCTACCGCGCCACCGACGGCAACGACATCTGGGGCACGCGGGCGCCTCTGGCCTTCGTCGACGGGCAAACGAACCAGGAAGTGTTGCACCACGAACTCATCATGCTCGACATCATGACGGCCAATCGCGACAAGGTGATTTGGGCGGCCACAAACGGAAAAACGATCAAGCCGGACGACAGCAACGTACCGGATCCCATCATGGTGATGACGAACCTCGAACCCAGCCCCGACAAGCGCGACGACAGTGGCGGGCATAAGTTCGTGCGGCCGGAGGACGGCCCCTCGACGCTGACATTGGAAAACGGAATGGTCGCCAACCTCTTCGCGTCGGAGGAGATGTTCCCGGAATTCGTCAACCCCGTGCAGTTGGACGTGGACACGAAAGGCCGCCTCTGGGCCGCGGTATGGCAGACCTATCCGAAATGGCAGCCGGATCTGCCCATGCTCGACCGTTTGCTGATCCTGCCCGATGAAAACCGCGACGGCGTCGCGGACAAAGCGATCACCTTCGCCTACGTCCACAATCCCACGGGCTTCACCTTCTGGAACGGCGGCGTGGTCGTGGCATCAGCGCCCAACATCTGGTTTCTGAAAGACACCGACGGCGACGATGTCGCCGATGTACGCGAAGTTTTGCTGGGAGGCATCGACTCCGCGGACACCCATCACAGCGCGAACGGATTCGACTATGGTCCGGACGGATATCTTTATTACCAGTCCGGAATTTTCCTGGTGAACAACGTGGAGACGCCGTGGGAATCGGCGCAGCTCTCGGGTACCTCCGCGATGTACCGCTTCAACCCGCGTACGCACCACTACAGCCTGCACGCGGCGAACCCGCCGAATCCGCACGGCGGCGACTTCGATTACTGGGGATACCACTACGCGACCAGTGCGACCGGCGGCGAGGCGTATCAGATACGCGAGGACGGCGGTGGCAAGTTCAAGATGCATCCGCTGCTGAACAAGACGGTGCGGCCGGTACCTTCGAGTGGCATCATCTCCAGCGCGCACTTCCCCGAGAAGAACAACGGAAACTTCATTATCCTCAACAGCATCGGCTTCCTCGGGATAAAACAGTACACGCTGGAAAACAAGGATGGCGTGGTTTGGGGCACGGAGACCGACGACCTGCTGGTGTCGAACGACAGCAACTTCCGCCCGACGGATTTCAAAATTGGCGACGACGGCGCGATGTACGTCGCCGACTGGGCCAACCCGATCATCGGGCACATGCAGCACAATATTCGCGATCCGAGCCGCGATCACGAGCACGGGCGCATCTACCGCATCACGGTGACGGGACGGCCGCTGCAAGACCATGTGGCGGTTGATGGTCAACCCATCGAAGCGCTGCTGGACGTGCTCAAGCATCCAGTGGACGGCGTCCGTCTGCGCGCGCGCATCGAGCTGAGCGAGCGCGACACGGGTGAAGTGATCGCCGCGACGCAGAAATGGGTCCAGCAGTTTGACCCGAAGAAGAGGGAAGACGCCCATCACCTTCTCGAAGCGCTCTGGCTGCACCAGCAGCACAACGTACTGAACGAGGAATTATTGAACGCGTTGCTGGACTCGCCCGAACCCCACGCGCAGCGTGCCGCGCAGCGGGTGAAGTATGTGTGGGAAATTGAAGGCAAGTTTGCGAAGAAAGTCGCGGCCGCGCCGAAGGAGCACCACGGCCACACCGCGCAGACGGTCCTTCAGGAGGCGCGGGACTACCTCAAGCAGGAAAAATCGCCGGAGCCGCGGATGGACGGCGACACCTTCGAGATTCACATCCAGACACTGAAAGAGCAGATGCGCTACGACCGCGCGGAGTTTACCGTGCTCGCGGGCATGAAGGTGCGGCTGATCTTCAGCAATCCAGATGCGATGGACCACAATCTGATGCTGGTCGAGCCGGGCGCCGCGGCGAGAGTCGCCGCAGCCGCCCTGAAAATGGAAGTGACCGGCGACGGCGTCAAGAAACAGTGGCGGCCCGATATCGACGGCATCCTCTTCGCGTCAAAACTGCTTTCGCACGGCCAGTCGCAGGCGATTGAATTCACAGCCCCCGCCATCGCCGGCGATTACGACTACCTCTGCACCTTCCCTGGACATTGGCAGCTCATGCGCGGCGTGATGAAGGTCGTCGCCAAACTGAATGGCTCCATCCTCGCCGCGAATGCCCCTTCGATGGAAGTGGAGAACGCCAGCAATCGCAACTTCGTCGAGACATGGACGCTGGATCTGCTGAAGGACGACGTGGCCGCGCTGACGAGCGAGCGTGACTACGATTCCGGCAAGCGCATGTTTCAGATCGCGGGATGCACGCAGTGCCACGAGCCGGTCGGCGGCGACAAACAGCTCGGCCCGGACTTGGCCGACGTCAATAGGCGATACGATCCAGTTGCACTTCTGGAGCAGATCCTCGATCCGTCGCTGTATATCGCCGAGGAATACAAGACCTACATTGTCGAGATGAAGGATGGAAAGGAGCTCATTGGACAGATTGCCGAGCTCGACGGAAGCAAGCTGCAAGTTCTCGAAGACTTGCGCAAGCCCGATACAGCCGTCGTTGTGAACGCGGCCGACGTGAAGAGCAAAGAGACTATCGCGATATCACCGATGCCCACCGATCTGCTGAACACGCTGAACAAGAACGAAATCCTCGATCTACTCGCCTATCTCCTCGAGGGACCCACGCCCTCGCGAACCGCGTCAAACTAATCGCCTCAATTTCCTCTCGCCCTTCGCTCCAAGCACTCTCTGTTGCGGGAGTTTCGGCCATGCGATAAGCTAGGCGGGCCGGATCATGGAGTACACACGGTGGCGCGCATCGGCTCTGATTCGAAATTTTTCCTGTTGTTCGCGGTGACGATTTCGATTGCATCCGCCGCATCGGCCGAGGATCCCGTCTCGTTCAATCGAGACATCCGGCCCATCTTCTCCAATACCTGCTTCAAGTGCCACGGGCCGGACGAGGAATCGCGCAAGGGCAAACTGCGGCTGGACGTCCGCGACAAGGCCATTGAGAACCGCGGCGGTTACTTCGCCATCGATCCCGGCAACGCCGAAGAGAGCGAGGCCGTGCTGCGGCTGCACTCGACCGACCCGAAGGAAATGATGCCGCCGCCGGATTCGGGCAAGGTGATCACCGACGAACAAAAAACGCTCATCGCGCGCTGGATCGATGAAGGCGCGAAGTATGAAACGCACTGGTCCTTCGTGTCGCCGACGCGGCCTGCAACGCCGAAGGTCTCCAATCCCAAATGGGTGCGCAATCCGATCGACGCCTTCATTCTCGCAAGGCTCGATGCCGAAGGCCTCGCGCCGTCGCCCGAAGCGGACGAGACGACGCTGCTGCGGCGCCTCCACCTCGATATTACGGGCCTGCCGCCGACCATTGACGAAATCGATGCGTATCTCGCCGCGCGTCCACGCAAGGCGTACACCAATACCGTCGATAGCCTGCTCGCCTCGCCCCACTTCGGCGAACGCTGGGCGCGGCACTGGCTCGACGCCGCGCAGTTCGCGGACTCCGACGGCTTCGAAAAGGACAAACCCCGGCAGGTCTGGGCTTGGCGCGACTACGTCATCGATGCGCTGAATGCGAACATGCCCTACGACCAGTTTGTCACGGAGCAGGTCGCCGGCGATCTGCTGCCGGGCGCAACGCAGAAACAAATCGTCGCCACGGGCTTCCTCCGCAACAGCATGGTCAACGAGGAAGGCGGCATCGACCCCGAACAGTTCCGCATGGAAGCGGTCTTCAACCGCATGGACGTGATCGGCCGCGCCGTGCTCGGGCTTACTGTGCAATGCGCGCAATGCCACACGCACAAGTACGACCCGCTCTCGCACACCGACTACTACCGCATGCTCGCGTACATCAACTCGTCCTACGAAGCGTGCATGACGGTATACACGCCGCAGGAGCAGGCGGCGCGGCAGGAAGTACTCGCCGGGATCGCGGCCATCGACAAAGAAGCCAAGACCGCCCGCCCGACCTGGCAGGCCGAACTCGCCGCATGGGAAGACACGATCCGCGCGCAGCCCTCGCCGGAATGGCACTCGATTCCGCTCGAATTCGACGACTCCTCCGCCGGCGGACAGAGATTCATACCCGCGGGCGAAGACTCCTATATCGCGCAGGGCTATGCGCCCACCCGCTTCGGCCCGAAGATGTCCGGCCCGAGTCCGCTCATCGAAATCACCGCCATCCGCCTCGAACAATTGAATGACCCGAACCTGCCGCGCGGCGGCCCAGGCCGTTCGGTTTTCGGCGCGAGCGTGCTGTCCGAATTCGAAGTCCGCGTCACCTCCGCGGACGGCAACATCGAAAAATTCCATGAGTGGGAAAAGCTGGAGATCGCCTCCGCCATTGCCGACCTCAATCCACCCGAGCGTGCGCTCGGACCGGAATTCCCGGAAAAAGAGGGCACTGAAAAGAAATCCGAGAAGATCACCGGCGCGATCGCGTTGGCGCTCGACGGCAAAAACGAAACCGGTTGGAGTATCGACAACGGCCCCGGCCGCACGAACCAGCCGCGGTACGCAATCTTCAGGCTCGCCAAACCCATCACGCTCCAGCCCGGCATGCTCATTGGCTTCCGCCTCGGCCAGTTCCACGGCGGCTACAACAGCGACGATAACCAGACGAACAACCTCGGCCGGTTTCGCCTTTCGGTGACGAGTGCCAAAGATCTGCCGAGTACCGCCGTACCGATGAACATTCAGGCCATCCTCGCCAAGCCGGCCGGCGCGCGCAGCGCGGAAGAATCCACCGAACTGTTTGAACATTGGCGCAGCGTCACGCCCGGCTTTGCCGATGTGAACGCGAAGACGGAAACCGTTTGGCAGAACCATCCCTGGGGTTCCACGCAACTCGTCTATCGCGAGATGGGCGCCCCGCGCGACACACACCGGCTCAAGCGCGGCGATTTCCTGCAACCCGCGGAACCCGTCGCACCGGGCGTGCCGGAATTCCTGAACGTGATCGACGCCGGCGCGCCACCCAATCGCTTAGGCTTCGCATCCTGGCTCACGGCGAAAGACGCGCCCACCACGGCACGCGCGTACGTGAATCGAATCTGGCAGGGTTACTTCGGCGAGGGCATCGTTGCGACGCCATCCGACTTCGGCCTGCAGGGCGACTCGCCCACGCACCCGGAACTGCTCGACTGGCTCGCGGTCGAATTCATCGAGTCCGGCTGGGACATCAAACACATTCACCGGCTGATCGTGGAGTCCGCGACTTATCGCCAAAGCGCGCGCGTGACGCCGGAACTGCTCGAGCGCGATCCAAAGAACCGCCTGCTCGCGCGCGGCCCGCGCTACCGCGTCGAGGGCGAAATCGTGCGCGACATCGCGCTCGCGGCCAGCGGCCTGCTCAATCCTAAAGTCGGCGGCCCGAGCGTGTATCCACCCGCACCGGAGTTCTTGTTCCAGCCGCCGGCCAGTTACGGCCCGAAAACCTGGAACACGGCCGAGGGCGACGAAAAGTACCGCCGCGCGCTATATACCTTCCGCTTCCGCAGTGTGCCGTATCCGGCGTTGCAAGTCTTCGACACGCCGCCGGGCGACGCGCCGTGCGTCATGCGCGCGCGATCAAACACGCCCCTGCAGGCACTGACGCTGCTGAACGAACCCGTCTTCGTCGAATGCGCGAAGTCGCTCGCGCGCGAGACTATGGCGCACGGCGGCGACTCCGATGCCGCTCGTCTCGCCTATGCCTTCCGCCGCTGCACCACGCGTGAGCCGGGCGCCGCCGACGAGGAAACGCTGCAGCGATTCCTCGACAAACAGCGCACGCGCATCGCTGCGGGTGAATTGAAACCCGCCGAGATCCTCGAAGCTGAACAAGCCGACGCCGAACTCGCCGCGTGGACGCTGACCGCGCGCGTAATGCTGAACCTGGATGAAACAATTACGCGGCAGTAGCCGCGGAGGAATTACGATGAATCCGAACGACCAACCGCTCCTCGCGCGCCGGTGGTTCCTGCAGCAATGCGGCGTCGGCCTTGGCGCGGCCGCGCTCAGCCAGCTTGTGCACGCGGCCGACACCAGCGTCGCCAACGATCCTCTCGCGTCCAAGCAGCCGCACTTCGCGCCGAAGGCAAAGCACGTCATCTATCTGTTCATGGCCGGCGCACCGAGCCATCTCGAAATGTTCGACTACAAACCGGAACTTGCCAAGTTCAACGGCACGCTGCCGCCGGAAGAATTGCTGAAGAATTACCGCGCTGCCTTCATCAATCCGAATTCAAAACTGCTGGGCCCGGTCTACAACTTCAAGCAGTACGGCCAGTCCGGCGCGTGGATTTCCGAGCTACTTCCCCACTTCACCGAAATCGTCGACGACGTGACCCTCGTGAAAAGCATGGTCACCGACGCGTTCAACCACGCACCTGCGCAAATCATGATGAATACCGGCTCGCAGCAATTTGGACGCCCGAGCATGGGCTCGTGGGTCACCTACGGCCTCGGCACGGAGAACCGCGATCTGCCGGCCTTCGTCGTGTTCAGCTCCGGCTCGAAAGGGCCGAGCGGCGGCGCAGCGAACTGGGGCAGCGGCTTCCTGCCTACCGTGCACGAGGGTTGCCTCTTCCGCAGCAGCGGCGATCCGGTGATGTATCTCTCCGATCCACCCGGCATGGACCGGCAAGTGCAGCGCGACACGCTCGACGCGACCGGCGAACTGAACCGTCGCCAACTACAAGCGCTCGGCGATCCGGAAATCGCCACGCGCATCAATTCCTTTGAGCTCGCCTTCCGCATGCAAACGAGCGCGCCCGATCTAATGGACATTTCCCAGGAGCCACAGCACATCCTCGACCTGTACGGCGCGGAACCGGGCAAGCGGTCCTTCGCGAACAACTGCGTGCTTGCGCGGCGGCTGGTCGAGCGCGGAGTGCGCTTCGTCCAGCTATTTCACGAAGCCTGGGACCAGCACGGCGACCTCCGCAACGGTCTCAAGAAAAATTGCAAAGACACGGACCAGGCCTGCGCCGCCCTCATCAAGGATCTCAAAGAGCGCGGCATGCTCGAAGACACGCTCGTCATCTGGGGCGGCGAATTCGGCCGCACGCCGATGGTGCAGGGCGACGGCAACGACGGCCGGGACCATCACCCGAACGCGTTCACGATGTGGCTCGCCGGCGGCGGCTTCAAACCCGGCTGTGTCTGGGGCGAAACGGACGGCCTCGGTTTCAACGTCACGCAGGGCCGGGTCCACGTGCGCGATCTGCACGCGACCATCCTGAACCAGCTCGGCTTCGACCATGCCCGATTTACCCACCGCTTCCAGGGGCTCGATGCGCGTCTTACGGGGGTTGAAGAAGCCCACGTAATCAAGGAGATTTTGGCCTAATTCCGCAGTGCCAGAAAATCCCTATTGAGCCGGAGTAGGGCTAGATGTTAGTCTCTCGCGCCCCGGTCTCCGCAGGCTGGCCGGGTCCGCGCAAGCGGAATGGCCGACCAGCCCAATGCGGCCTGCGGCGTCGAACTCCTCGATCACAGAGGACGCCGAACCAAAATCCCAAGGCAACCTGTCCACAGGAAACGGAGTAGTTGGAATGGCGGAAGTACTTGTTGAACACGGCCTCGAAATCTCTATCGTAGTCGCAGTTATAGGCTTGGCCGCGGCCGGGGCGCTTTTCGCCTTCGTGCGCTCGGCCTCTCCAGGCAACGAGCGCATGCGGGAAGTCGCCGCGGCGATCGAAGCGGGCGCCAAGGCGTACCTCAACCGCCAGGTAATGACCATCTCCGTGATCGCGGCGATCATTACGCTGGCGATCGTGTTTTTTTACCCGCAGGATCCGATGGAGGTCGCGGCCGGCTTCGTGCTCGGCGCGGTCTGTTCGCTCGGCGCGGGCTACGCGGGCATGCGCGTCGCCGTCATGGCGAATGTGCGCACGGCCTTCGGCGCGACGATCAGCGAACACCGCGCGCTGCGTATCGCGTTCAACGGCGGCGCGGTCACGGGCCTGCTCGTGGTCGGGCTCGGCCTACTCTCTGTGAGCGCGTTCTACCTCGTCACCAAGAACTCCACTTCGTTGATTGGCCTTGCGCTAGGCAGCAGTCTCATCAGCGTGTTCGCACGGCTCGGCGGTGGCATCTATACGAAGGCCGCCGACGTCGGCGCAGACCTCGTCGGCAAGATTGAGTCCGGGCTGGACGAAGACGACCCGCGCAATCCCGCCGTCATCGCGGACACCGTGGGCGATAACGTGGGCGACTGCGCCGGC
>SXGT01427581.1_pt1 | contig 34200 bp, 34 predicted proteins | sample 3176221 | NCBI WGS metagenome assembly SXGT01 (sample SAMN11356862, study PRJNA531348) | freshwater metagenome | isolation source: freshwater sample F1-120 | place: China: Fuxian Lake, Yuxi | collected 2017-12-25 | reverse complement strand
GAATTCGAAGATCACCGGCCGCTGTACGACTGGTACTGCGAGGCGCTGGGGATTTATCACCCGCAGCAGATCGAATTTGCGCGTTTGAACCTGACGTATACCGTGCTCAGCAAGCGCAAACTGCAGTCGCTGGTGGCGGAGAGTTACGTCAGCGGGTGGGACGATCCGCGGATGCCCACGATCGCGGGCTTGCGGCGGCGCGGCTATACGGCGTCGGCGATTCGCGATTTCTGCGGACGCATCGGTGTGGCGAAATCGGCGAGTGTGAACGAGATTGAACAGCTCGAGAATTGCTTGCGCGAGGACCTGAACAAGATCGCGCCGCGCGTGATGGCCGTGATCGATCCGATTCGCGTCGTGATTGAGAACTATCCCGATGGGCAGATCGAAGAACTGGATGCTATCAATAATCCCGAAGATCCTTCGGCGGGAACGCGGAAAGTGCCCTTCAGCAAGACAATTTATATTGAACGCGAAGACTTTATGGAGGAGCCGCCGAAGAAATTCTTTCGACTGTCTCCCGGCCGCGAAGTGCGATTACGTTACGCGTATTTCGTGACGTGCACGGGCGTGGTGAAGGACCCGAAGTCCGGCGAAGTGATCGAAATCCGTTGCAGCTACGACCCGGCAACACGTGGTGGCGATGCGCCCGACGGCCGCAAAGTGAAAGCGACGTTGCACTGGGTATCGGCGGAGCGCGGGCTCGCATCCGAAGCGAGGCTGTACTCACACTTGTTTACAAAAGCCGACCCTGACGACGCCGAGGAAGGCAAGGACTGGCGCACGAACATCAATCCGCACTCCGTGGAAACGGTTTCAATTGTGGTCGAACCGAGCGTGTCGCTGGCGAAAGTGGGCGACCGGTTCCAGTTCGAACGCAAGGGTTACTTCTGCGTGGATCGCGACTCGAACGCCCAGCGGATCGTGTTTAATCGCGCTGTAACGCTGCGCGATGCGTGGGTGAATGTGCAGAAGCGCGACGAAGGCGGCGCAGCGGGCGCGTAACATGACGGATCTGTTACTCGGCATCGATCTCGGCGGCACCCAGGTGAAATCCGCCGCGGTGACCCTTGACGGCGCGATCGCCGGACACGACGTGCGGCCGACCCCAGCGGAACAAGGGCCGGGGGCAGTTGCGGACGTCATGGCGGCGTCGGCCCGCGCGGCGCTCCAGGCGGCGGGCGGGGCGACGGTGCGCGCGGCGGGCGTCGGCGCGCCCGGGCCGATGAACTGGCAGACGGGAATCGTGTTCAGCCCGCCCAACCTTGCGGACTGGCACAACGTGCCCCTGGCGGAGATGATGCGCGCGCGGCTGAGCGTGCCGTGCTTCGTCGACAACGACGCCAACCTTGCGTGCTACGGCGAGTTCTGCGCGGGTGCGGGACGCGGCGTGCAGGACATGTGCATGCTGACGCTGGGAACCGGCGTGGGCGGCGGCATCGTTGTGTTTGGGCGCTTGCTGCGCGGAATCGACGGGACCGCGGCGGAGATTGGGCACCTGACGGTGCAGCGCGACGGGCGTCGATGCGGCTGCGGGGCGCGGGGATGCCTCGAAGCGTATGCGTCGGTGACGGGGCTCGTGCACACGGCGATCGAGGGCATCGAGTCCGGCAGCGCGACTTCCTTGCTGGCGGCGTGCGGCGGGAACCTGCATGCGATCACGGGGAAGATGGTGTCCGACCAGGCCGCCGGCGGCGACGCGTATGCGCGGTGGGTCATTGAGGAAACGGGTGACTGGATCGGCGTGGGGATCGCGAGCCTAATCAATCTGTTGAATCCGGAGAAGGTCGTGATCGGCGGCGGGATGATTGCCGCGGGGGATTTGCTTCTGGATTCGATTCGCAGACGCGCCAAGAAAGACGCCTTCGAAGTGCCGGCACAGCGCGCGCAGATTGTTATTGCACAGCTGGGGGAGAGCGCGGGTGTGATTGGCGCGGCCATGGCTGCGCGGGAGCGGCTGGCGGGGCTGGCGTAAGGGTATCACCGGTACCACCGGCCGAATGAGTCTTCGTCAATTCCCCGCGGTTGCCAGGGGGAGATGTCCCGGCGGTGCTTTTTGCCAGGCGCGACCCTCGAACGCCATCGCGCGGCCGAGATCGAAGAGCGCCTGCATGTAAGCCTGATCGAATTCGGAGTTCGGCTTTTGGCTGAAACTTTCAGGAATGATCGCCAAGTTAAAATCGAGATTGTCTTCCTTGGCAACGAGGTACATGCGGTACATGTCGCCGTAACTTTGCGCCTTTATCAATGAACTCGTAGACCGGGTTGCGATACCGAGGATGGTCGGCCTCACTTCAAGCCATTCGGGCATCTGCACGCCGTTACGAATGACGAATAGGCGGCCATCTTTTCCACTGGATCTTTCCACAACCTCCGCGAGCAAAGCCGCTCCGAAGACCTGCGTGGAGACGCCGCCGTCGCAATGCATCTCATCGAACTGCTCGCCACCGGCTTCAACCGTGAAATATTTTGGAGGAAAGGTCACAGGGATAGACGCGGAGGCGAGGAGAACATCACAGAAAACGCGATGCGCGTTCGGGTGTCCGCTCGCTGCGATGGCACCCATATTCCAGATGCTCAGCATCTGAGCGTCCATGTGAGTAGTGCCGACAAAAAGTCTACGGCCTTGTTCGTGCGCCTTGGCCACGGCGGCCAATAGCTCAGGGGTAATCGCGGCGTCGATGTATGCGCGCAGCGGGGCATCGTCCGCGACGGCGTCCCGCCGCCGAAGTATGGCGAAGATGCCCCGACGCTTGTAAATATCTTCGTCGCTCATTGACGTATAAGACTTGTGTAGATCTTCATCGTAGTCCGCACCGATAAACGCGAAGGGACTGATTAGCGCGCCCGTGCTGACGCCGGTGACGATGTCGAATTCGGGACGAGTACCGGCCTTGCTCCATCCATATAGCACGCCGGCGCCGAACGCGCCGCGCGCACCTCCTCCGGAAATGGCGAGCAAGGAAATCGGCCGGTCGAGTGTTTTAGCGCGGGCAACGACACCATTAATCAGTGATTCCGGTATTGGATCGCCGAAGAAAACATTCAATACGCGAGCGTCTGGAATTCCAGGCACCTGCGCTTCGTGGAGCAATTCGAGGGGAACCGGATTGCGGACCGGAAGCGTGCCGCATCCGGAATGCATACACGCGACGGCCAAAAGTACCACCCCAGTGACTCGTGAGTTTAAGCGGTACATAGCGAGGGAACCCTCAATGCTCGACGCCGAAATATACGCCGGTGTGGGATCCGGGTCAACCGCTCCACTTGATAAATCCAAGAGGGATTAAACGAAGTCGCGCAGCGAAATTTCCAAGACGAAGCCCTCGCCATTCTCAGCGAACCCGCCTCGTACTGCGTCTTTTTCAGTCACGACAATTCGGTTTGTGCGGGAAGACCGATTCTCCGAAAGCGCGGAGTGATCGGGTTTTGCGACAACACGTTCGACAATGGCGCCGAGCTTGCTCAGCGTGGCGACGAAACTTTCCGGATTGCCGATGGCGCAGAGAACGTCTACGCGTTGACCGCGTATCGCTACGAGATCGATGGAAGCGCCTCCAGCCAAATTTCGAAGCGCAACGGGTGCATGAACCGTTTTGCGGATCGGCACGTGCGGAGCGAATGCGTGTAGCCGGTGCTCCAGTGCCGGTAAATCGGAGCACTGGTCGGCATGGGTGATGATCAGATGCGTCGCACGCTGGAGAGCGGACGGCGATTCGCGAAGGATGCCGCGCGGGAGCAGATGGTCGTTGCCGAAGGGATTGGTTGCGTCGATCAAGACGACGTTTTCATCACGGGCGAGGCGGAGGTATTGGAAGCCGTCATCCAAAATCAGGACGTCGCAGTGGTGCCGATCGATAGCGCGCTGTGCGCCGGTTACGCGGTCGGCATTCTTGATGACGATGACCCCGGGTGCTTTCTGAAGAATGAGTGCAGCCTCATCACCGAGCGCTTCGTAGGCAGAAAGACCTTGAAGATCGGTCGAGTCGGCGGGAGGGCTTCCGGCGGGGGCGGCGAAGCCACGCGTGAGCACGGCAACACGATGGCCCGCGGCGAGTTCTTTCTGAGCACGCTCGATGACGGCGGGAGTCTTTCCGGTGCCGCCTGCGGTGATGTTTCCAAAACTGATGACGCGGGCGTTCACGCGATGGATGCGACGGAGTTTTCGAACGGACATGCCGATGCGGACGGCCGGGGTGCACGCGCTGAGCGCGAGTGCGAGCGGGGCGGGAATGGGATCTCCGCGACGGATACGAGTGGCCAGGCCTGGAAATAAGGTCATCGAGGGGCGAAGCGTTTGCCGCTGAATTGGCGCACGAGGCCTTTCAACTCGAGGAAGGTCAGCGTGCTGAGGGCCTCAGCGATGGATACACGGCAGGCGGCGGCAATTTCGTCGACAAAGGCGCCGTCGTTGGTGAGCACGGAGAGGATTTCGCGCTCGGTGTCGGTGATGACGGCCTGAGGTGTGGGAGCGGCTGCGCGCGGGGTGGCCCTCATTGGCGAAGCGGATTCGGCAGATTGGGTGCGAGAGATTTCTGAAATGGATGGCGAAGACTGCACAGCGGCCATCGCCAAGGGCTGGCGCTGCGGCGCGGGCAGATTCAACTCGACGATGATGTCATCGGCGGATTCGACGAGTTTTGCGCCTTCACGGATGAGCCCGTGCGGACCCGCGGATGCGCTTACTCCGGCTTCACCCGGCACGGCGAAGACTTCGCGGCCTTGCTCGACGGCTGCGTGAGCGGTGATGAGTGCGCCGCTGTCACGCGGGGCTTGCACAACGACGGTGCCCAAGGTCATGCCGCTGATGACGCGATTGCGGCGCGGGAAGTGACCTTTGTTCGGCTGGTAGCCCATGGGGAACTGCGAAATGATGCAGCCGCCGGCGATGATCTGATCGGTGAGTTCGCGGTTCTCGCGCGGATAGACGACATCGACGCCGTTTCCGAGGACGGCAATCGTGCGGCCTCCGGCTTCGAGTGCGCCGCGGTGCGCGGCCGCATCAATGCCCGAGGCCAGTCCGCTGACGACGGTGATCCCGCGTGTAGCGAGTTCGCGCGCGAGTTTTTCGGCCATGCGGATGCCGTAGGGCGTGGGACGGCGCGTGCCCACCATGGCGACGGCATGTTCGTCCTCGGGCAGGAGTGTACCTCGGACGAAAAGCGCGAGGGGGGGATCGTAAATTTCGCCAAGGCGCCAAGGGTAGGCCGTATCGTCGAGTGTAAGCAGTGTGGCGCCGCAGGCATCCATGCGACGCTCCTGATCCTTGACGTCGACGACTTCCGTATATTGCATAATTTGACGCGCGAGCGTGGGGCGAACAACTTCGGCGAGGGCACGCTCGCCTGCGCGGAGGACCTCGGCGGGCGTGCGAAAGCGGGCGAGCAGACGGACGAAGTGGGTCGAGCCAATGCCCGGCACCAGTGCAAGCGTGAGCCATTCGCGCTGTTCGGCAGAGAGCACCATGGGATCAATATAGCAGACGGAATGGCGGGATTTAACAAGAAGAATGGAGAGAACTGAGGTTGAATGGGCACAGGGTGGGGCAAGGGCGATTCAATAACGGTAACGAATACGAGAACAAGGACAAAAGTTAGAAGTCGGGTAAAAGTGGACCTCGCGAACACTCAGGACGTTATTTGTGTTGTGCGGGGTGCGGACCTCTGTTAGACTCGCAGGGTTGTGTTTAGCGGGGTTCAGAGTCTGAATGTTTAGCGCGCGCGTCATTGAACGAATCGCCAAGGAAGTATCTGCCAGTCCCGAGCAAGTCGGCCGGACGATCGCGCTGTTGAATAGCGGCAACACGATCCCATTCATCGCGCGCTACCGCAAAGACGTGACCGGTGGATTGGACGATGCCCGGCTCGAAGTCATCGAGGCGCAAAACCACTACTTCATCGCGCTTGAGCAACGCCGCCGAGCGGTGCTGGACAATATCGAAAAACTCGGCAAGCTGACCGAGCCCCTGCGCGCCGCCATCCAAGCCTGCCTGGACAAGGCGGAGCTGGAAGATTTGTACCTGCCGTTCAAACGTAAGCGGCAGACGCGTGCGGCCTTGGGCGTAGCCCGAGGTTTAGCACCTTTAGCCGAATTGATTTGGGCACAGGGCGACAGTGCTCCGGAAACGGAAGCTGCACGCTACATTGATCCGGCAAAGGGCGTAAATTCGGTCGCGGAGGCGCTACAAGGCGCGCGCGATATCCTCGCGGAGCGGGTGTCTGAGGACGCCGCGGCCCGCGGTGCGCTGCGCAAGCGCATGACAGAACAAGGAACGTTGCGAGCACACTCAACGAAAGCGTCCGACGGCCAAAAAACAAAATTCTCCGCGTTCTACGATTACAGCGAAACGCTGAACAAGGTTCCTGCGCACAGGTTGCTGGCGATATTGCGCGGCAACCGCGAAGGCGCGCTGCGCATTGAGTTGGCCTTCGACGATGCAACAGCAAAGGCAGAGATCGCCGCGGTTTACATTCGCGATGCGGCCTCGCCGTGCGCGGCGGAACTGCGCGAGACAGTGAACGAGGCCTACGACCGTTTGCTGCGTCCGTCCATCGAAAGCGAAGTAATGGCGGAAGCGCGTGCACGGGTAGAAGAGAGCGCGATACGCGTGTTCCGCGACAACGTCAAGAGTCTGCTTATGGCACCGCCGGCCGGCCGGATCGTGGTGCTTGGGGTCGATCCGGGGCATAAGTCCGGCTGCAAACTCGCTGTGGTCGACAACAAGAGCGATCATGCAGGCGCGGCAACGGTGTATCCCGAACAGGGCGACGAGAAACGACGCGAAGCGCGTGAGGCGCTGGTGGGTTTGGTGCGCCAGCACAGCGTGCAGGCGATCGCGCTGGGGAACGGCACGGGCTGCCGCGAGGCGCTGGCCTTTGTGCGCGAGAGCTTGGCGGAATTCGGCGAAGGCGCGCCGTTTGTCGCGCTGGTCAATGAGGCCGGCGCGTCCGTGTATTCGGCGTCAAAGCTGGCGCGCGATGAGCACCCCGAACTCGACGTGACTGTCCGGGGAGCGCTTTCGATCGCGCGGCGGTTGCAGGATCCGCTTTCGGAACTGGTGAAAATTGAGCCGCGCAGCATTGGCGTGGGGCAGTACCAACATGACGTAAACCAGAAGCGACTACGCGAAGGGCTCCATCAAACCGTCACGCAATGCGTGAACCAGGTGGGCGTGGACCTGAATACGGCGTCGCCGTCGCTGTTGCGCTACGTAGCTGGTATTCAATACGGCACGGCGCAGAACATCGTCGAAACGCGGCGACAAAAAGGCGGCTTCAAATCGCGCGAAGAACTGGCGGAAATCCCGGGCATAGGCCCGAAGACCTATGAACAATGCGCGGGATTCCTGCGGATTTCTGGCGGGACGAATCCTCTCGACAATACGGCGGTTCATCCCGAGTCCTACGAGATCGTTGCCAAGATAGCGGCAGCGGCTGGAGCGGCGGTTGCAGAGTTGGTCGGGAACGAAGCGGCGCTGGAAAAAATTCAGGCTGATGCGTTCGTGAGCGACACAGTCGGCCAGATATCCGTGAAAGACATCCTCAAAGAGCTCGCACGGCCCGGACGCGATCCACGCCGGCGATTCCGCGCGGCAAAATTCGACGAAAACGTACGCAATGTGCAGGACCTGAACGACGGCCAGGAACTGGAAGGCATGGTGACCAACGTGACCGATTTCGGCGCGTGTGTGGACATCGGCGTCGGACAAGACGGCCTGGTACATCTTTCGGAACTCAGCCACCGGTATGTACGCGATCCCCGGCGGGTGGTTCACGTGGGCGAGAGCGTCCGCGTGAAGGTGATCAAAATAGAGAAAGATCCTGTTCGGATCTCACTTTCGATGAAGGCCCTGGAGAAAGAACGGCCCGAACGCAAGCCATCGCGGCAACCTTCGCGTCCGCAACCGCGGCGGGAGGAAGCCAAGGCGAACGCGCCCGCAAACGCTCCTGCACGACAACATCCGCCCCGCGAACGCACAGCGCGGCCAGCCGACGCTCCGCGACGCGATAACCGGACCGATCAACGCCACAAAGACAAGAAGAAACCACGCCGCTCACACGAAGAATCACGGCCTGCAATACCTACTCCGCCGGCGGCACCGCTCAACACGCAACTGGCCGATCAGCTCGAGGCCTTGCGCGCGAGCCTTTCGAGCAAATAATCAGGCGCTAGTTTTCCCCGCGCGATTCTTCAATCGCTGCAATGGCCCGTTCGGTCGCGGCTTCGTCCACGTAGATAGTCACTTGACCCAGAGCACCTGCCGCTACGGGAAGTACGTTGTGCGAGAGGGGCGAATTCGGAAAGCATTCAATGCCTCGATCACGCAGCAACGACATCACGATTTCCGCTTCGGCGTCATCGTTGCAGACATGAATCGCTACAACTGTTCGCTTGTCCTGATGCTTGGCCATTTGAAACCTCCGTTAAGCGCCGTTACTTCTTGCGCGGGTCCTGATCTCTCCGTATAAGCGAACTGTTCATCTTAACGCCTAGACACCCGGGTCTCCATATCCTTGGACGGCAAGGGGTTGCGCGCGGTGTTTTGTACGACAGGACCGATTTGCTTGACTCAGCAAAATGACCGTGCTATGGTTCCGCACTTTCTAAGTAGTTTTGGGTAAATAGGTTACGCGATTTTTTGGATTGCCGAAGCCAAGGGGGAATGCGGCGAAGGCACCCGCAGTTCCAATGGGGACCGAAAACACGCAATGAAGTGAACGGTCCGGTCTGCGGCACAGGAGTAAGCAAGCGATGACCAAGCGCGAAATGCAGAAGTTCAAAAAGCTATTGCTGGCGGAAAGCGAGCACTTGTTGCAGGGCATCCGTACTATTGGCAAGGACACCCTCGAAGCGGCGAACGGCGAAGTGGCGATGGATCTGACGAGTTTCGCCGAGGCCGGTACGGACACGAACGACCGCGAGACGGCGATGCGGCTGGCGAGCGGCGAGTCGCAGATGTTGCGCGAGGTGGCGGATGCGTTGCAGCGGATTGAAGAAGGCAGCTACGGCAAGTGCATAACCTGCAACAAAGAAATCCCCAAGAAGCGCCTTGAGGTGTTTCCGGCAGCGAAACGCTGTGTCGAATGTGAGTCGAAGAACGAGAAAGAGTTGAACTATCGTTGAGCCGGCCTCTGCAGGCCTTGGATGGGTCCCGACGATGACGGACCGCGCACGGCAGGTCCGCTGGGTTGCTGCGATTAGCATCTCGGCGTTCATCATCGACCAAATAACCAAGACGATTATCCGCACGAGCGTCAGCATCGACGATCCCGTCCGGGACGATGTTTTTTTTCAAATCGTCCACCACACGAACAAGGGCATCGTGGGGGGGATGTTCCGCGATATACCGCTGATCGCCTATCTGGCCCCATTGGCGGCGATGGCGGTGCTGGTTTACCTGTTTCGCCATTTGGATTCACGTTCGAAGTGGCAATCGACGGCGTTTGGATTGGTGACGGGCGGGGCGGTCGGCAATATAGTGGATCGTTTATTCTTCGGCGGCGTGACTGATTTTTTCCAAGTCCACTTTCATTTTGTTCCCTTCGATTTTCCCTGGAAGTTTTTCCCGACATTTAATGTAGCGGACGCGTGTATTGATATCGGCGTGGTGCTGCTCGTGATCACCTGGGGCCGCCCCACGCACAAGGAGAGCCATGCTCCCCGTCCTGTTTAATATCGGGCCGCTCGCGATTCACATGTACGGTCTGATGATCGCGGTGGGCTTTCTGTGCGTGCTGTACCTGTCGCAGCGCGACGCGATTGCGCGCGGGTATAGCCCGAAGGTTTTTTCCGACCTTGCGTTTCTACTGTTAGTTATCGGCATCGCCGGTACGCGCGTTGCGCACATCATTATGTTTCCACAGGAGTACTCGTGGAACGATCCGCTGGGGTGGATTGCGGTGTGGCGCGGAGGGCTGGTGTTTCAAGGCGCGATTCCGCCGACGCTGCTGTTCACCATCTGGTATCTCCGGCGCCACAAGGTGCCGTTTTGGCCGGCCTGCGACATCATGTTTCCCTATGTTCCGCTTGGGCATGCCTTCGGACGGATCGGCTGCTTCATGAACGGCTGCTGCTATGGGAAGCCGTCGGAGGTCGCGTGGGCGATCCCCGCGCGCCGGGTGCCCTGGGACACGACCCAGACGCCCATCGGCAGTCCGGCGTTCCTGGATCACATGAGCCGGTACAGCGATGTGACGTCGGAGTCGCACTGGTCCCACGCAATCCACCCTACACAGCTCTACGAGTCCGGCGGATTGTTCATACTATTCGGGCTGATGTTGCTGCTTCGTAAACAATGGAATCCGTTTCCTGGATTCACCATGCCAGCGTACTTCGTGCTGTACGGAATTCTGCGGTTTATCGTCGAGATGTACCGGGGGGATCATAACCCGGTTCGAGTAGGCGCATTCACGGACCAGCAAGTGTTCAGCTTGGTGGCTGCGGCAATTGGCGTGATCCTGTTCATCATCTTGTGGATACGCGCGCGACGAACGACGACTCCCAGTAAGAATCCATCAATTCCGCTCGAACGCCACTGAAACACCTTCCCTGTCATCCATTGGCAACATTTGCGCTTCGAAATGGCGCAGATCTGGATGAAACACTTGACAAACACTCCGACGTTTGTTAAATCATGTTTCATTGCTGCGGGGGCTGCAATAACACGGGGGATCCTGCAATGCGCCCAGCCAAACTTAGTTCCAGTCTGTTTCTAGAGTTACCACCGGTATTGGCCCATTACGTCGAGGCCGAGCGGCACCTGTGGGTCGAGGGAAATCCGAGGCAAGGGCGGCTGAGTGTTCTAAGCCGTTCCGGCAGTTTCATCGACCATGAAACGCTCGCGGTCGAACGCCGGCATTTGGTCGCGACGTTGGGTCTCGAACGGGCGCGTTCGCTGCTATACCGGACGGGATTCGAACAGGGTCGCCGGGATGCTGCGCGACACTTGCAGGCCTTCGGGGACAATGCCCGGCTCGCGCTGCAGGCGGCGTTGGTCTTTGGACAATTGCAGGGCCGTTACGTCGCCGAGACCAAGCGCTTCGACTACGAGTCCGAGAAGAAAACGCTGATGCGCGAGATTGAGGTCTCGATGAGCAGCGAGGCGGCGGTGCAGCGCATGGCCGGACTGGGCGGCAAGGACGAAGGCGCCTGCTGGAACACGTCGGGATATCTCGCGGGGCACACGAGCGAGATTCTGGGCAAGCGCGTGTTGACCATGGAATCGAAATGCTCGGCCTGCGGATCGGGTCAGTGCGTGTACGTGAGCAAACTCGATTCGGAGTTTGGCGAAGAAGCGAACTGGATCCGGGTTGCGTTGCAAGGCGAGAGCGTCGACGAAGAATTGCGGACCCGCGATGTGCTGGTATCGAACGCACAGCGATCGGCGCGGCGTGCGCAACTTGCGCTGACCGGGCTCAACCGGCGGATGCGCAGCGATCTGGTGCTGGAGACAGTCGTTGCAGATTCCGAAGCGATGGCTCCGGTGGCGCAGCGCGCGCGCCAGCTCATGGCGTCGGATGCACCGGTGATCATCCATGGCGAACCCGGGACTGGTAAGGAAACAGTCGCGCGGACGATTCACTACGGCAGCCCGCGGAAACAAAAGCCATTCGTCGAAGTGGATTGTGTCGGCCTGACCGATGCGCTTTTGGAGCAGGAAATTTTTGGCTTTGAGAAAGATGCCTTCCAGGGTGCGACGCTGAAGCATACGGGGGCGTACCTGCGGGCGAACGGTGGGACGCTGTATTTGAACCGAGTGACGGCGCTATCGCATGAAATGCAGGGAATGCTGCTCAAGGCAATCCAGACGGGCCAGATCCTTCCGAAAGGCGCGGCGCAACCGGAGCGTGCCGATGTGCGCGTGATTGCGGCGGTGCACGAGGACCCGCTTGAAGCCAAGGAAGCGGGGGAGATCCGCGAGGACTTCTACTATGCGCTGGCCGTCGGACGGATTGACGTGCCGCCGCTGCGCGAACGGCAGACAGATATCTTGCGGTTGGCGGAAGACTTCCTGCGCGAGATTCAGAAGAAGTACGAGCGGCAGCAGATCGGGATGTCGGCGGCATTCAAGCAGGTGCTGCTCGATTGCGCGTGGCCGGGGAACGTGCGGCAGTTGCGCAACGTGATCGAGCATGCGGTGATCATGTCGAGCGGCGGCGAACTGGAGCCGAAAGACCTGCCCGAAGAAGTACTGGCGACGCGCTGGATGAAACAGCCGGGCGACCTGACGCCGGAGGTGATCAAGGCAACGCTGAGCCGGACGGGCAACAACCGGAGCAAGGCTGCGGAGATGCTCGGCGTGGGCCGGACAACGCTGTGGCGCTCGATGAAACGCTACGGGATCGAATGAACTGATTAGCTTTACTAAATGTCCCCGCCGGATTCGGCGGGGATTTTTTTTGCTCACGCGGAAAGTATGCATACCCCGTATCCCAGCGGAAGAAGGAGAAGGGTGGCCATGAAGATTGAACCGTATAACGAGCAACAGGCAGACGCCGTAGTGGATCTTTCGCTGCGCGCGTGGGCGCCGGTATTTGTGTCGCTGAAGGAAGTACTGGATCCGCCGGTGTACGAGGATTTCTATCCGGAGGGATGGAAGGTCTCGCAGGAGAAATCGGTGCGCGACACGATTGGTTCCGCGGAAATGAGTACATGGGTCGCGATGGAAGGCGACGCGGTGGCCGGGTTTATGTCGATCAAGATGCACTCGGCGACCTTCGGCGAAATCTACATGATCGCCACGGATCCGAACTTCCAGAAACGCGGAATCGCGTCGAAAATGACGGGGTTTGCGCTGGACTGGATGAAGAACAAGGGCGTGACGATTGCAATGGTCGATACCGGCGGCGATCCCGGACACGGACCGGCCCGCCGCACCTACGAGAAAGCGGGATTTGGTTTATTGCCTGTCGCCCGGTACTTTAAGAAGCTGTGAGAGACAACGGGCACAGGGTGTGAACGGCGATGTGGCGATTCGTACAGATTAGCGATCCGCACCTGGGCAGCCACACCGATGGGCGATGGAACAACGGCTTCATCTGCACGATGATGCCGGACGTGATGCGGTGCCTGCGGCGCGACCTGCGCGAGATCAAGCCGGACTTCATCCTGGCGACGGGAGACCTCGCGAGCCAGCCGACGCGCGATGCGGTGTTCGCCGCGCGCGACCTGATGGACTGGCTTGGGCACCGGTACTATCCGATGGGCGGCAATCACGATTTTGTGGTCGAACAATCGCGTGAATGGTTTCGCGAAGCCTTTCACGCGCAACTGCCGGGCGGGCGAACCTACTATTCGTTTTCACACAAGGGACTGCACTGTGCGGTGCTCGACCCATTTTGGGTGTGGCGGGACGGATCGTTAAAGCCGATTCCCCCACAGGGATCCACGCACGAAAGTTTGGAGCCGGATGACAACCGGGGCCGGTGGGCCCTGCCGATTGAACAACTGGCCTGGCTGGACGCCGATCTCGGCGTGCACGAGGCGCTGCCGGCGATCATTGCGTGCCACTATCCGGCGATAGGCATTCCGGAGCGCATGGCGCGGCCAGGGATGGCTGATGCGGGGCATTTGGAAAATGGAGCGGACCTCTTCTCCGTGATTCGCCGGCACCCGAATGTGCGCGCGGTATTCTCAGGACATTTGCACATGAATGTGATTGACGTCATCGAGGGTGTGACGCATGTGGTGACTGGTGCGATGCCGGAATATCCCTCGGAGTATCGCGAGATAGCCGTATATGACGACCGGCTGGAGATCACGACGCGCGGACTGAGCGATCCCTCATTTGCCGCACGATCGCTGATTGACGCGAATGGATGGACGGCGGGGGAACCCCGCGACCGATCGGCGACGATTCCGCTTATTTGACGGAAATGACCAGGATGAGTTCGCCGGTATCCAGGCGAAGCCCGCCGAGGTTTAACTGCATGCCCGGCTTAATCTGAAGGGTCGTGTCCAGCGCGTTCACGGTTTGGGAGCCGTCACGGGACTTGGCCGTAATGCGCGCGCGCAGACGCACACGCCCGTCATCTTGTTGCGAGACGGGCGTGATGTGGAGTGTGTACTTCGGATTGATGTGGATGGTCTGCTCCTCGCCGTAGGGCGAGGGGATTTCGGCAGATTGCACGCGGACGAAGGTGTCGAAATCGAGTCCGGTCAACGCACGCTGGACCGACTCGAGGCCGGGACCGAAGGATTTCTCCGCATGTCCTTCGCGCGTGGCTTGCACGGCAACCATAGTGACGGAGACGGGCTCCGCGGGGACGTTGTCGTCCGCCGCGAGGAGAGATACTGCAACTATGACCAGCCCGGCTGCGGTCATTACCACATGTCGCCCTCAGGTACATTGACCCACACCGTGGTGGTGCCGTTATTCGACACTGACACGCTGGTGGTGGCGCCTTCGATATCCGTCGAGCGTTGCTCGATGACGGTGGCCTCGATCGGCTTCTGGCCGGGCGAGGTGATGGACATAATCGAGAAGGTGACGACGAGCGCGGCGGCCACGGCCGAGATGGTGGCCCAGAAACGGAAAGGACGCGCCGCGGCGGGCGCGGTTTCAACGCGATCACGAAGTTCGCGCATGAAGGCGGAGAGCTGCGGGTCGGCGATTTCGGGCACGGCTTTGCGTGCGGCGATCCCGGCGCGCATCCGCTGGAGCGACGCGAGGTGCGCGCGGCAATCGGCGCAGGCACTGACATGCGCCTGTACCGCCGCGGCATCGGGCGACGCGCCGTCGAAGTAGCGCTCGACGTTCATCTGTTGCGAACACATTGCCATGTTACTGTACCTCCACAACCCCCATCTCCACGAGAACCTTTTGCATCTTCTTGCGAGCGTGATGCAAACGGCTCATTACTGTTCCGATGCTGCACTGCATGACCTGGGCCATGTCTTCATACGACAGGCCCTGCATTTCACGAAGTACAATCGCGGTCCGGTGCTTTTCCGGCAAGGACTTCAGCGCGGCATCGATCGCCACACCAAGTTCCTGTGATTCGGCCTGCTGATCGGGCTGTTGACCCGGCGCCGGCAGATCCACCATTTCACCATCGGGCGTCTCCAGCGCAACGGTGCGCAGGCGGCGCTTCTTGAAAAAATCCTTGCAGCGGTTTGCCGTAATCCGCAGGAGCCAGGTCTTGAAACTCGACTCACCGCGAAAACTTTTCAAACCGCCGTGGGCCTTGACGAAGACCTCCTGCGCCAAGTCCCACGCTTCTTCGCGGTTCCGGACGTAGTGGTACGCCAGCGCAAACACGTCATTCCGGTAGCGCCGGACGAGTTCCTCGAAGGCGCCGTACTCCCCGCTGCGGGCCTGGGCCGCGAGGACCGAATCTTCGGCCTCGCGCAAGGACACGGCGGGTGTTGCGTTTGTTTTCGTCACGGCGCCGGTATCATATCGGAGCCGCAAGGCCAGAGGCATTCCCATGGGGTTTCCCCTTTTGGCACAGGGAGTTAGACGCGGAGAGATGCGATAAATTCACTAAAATACAGGCTTGGCATTGTTTAATTTCTAACAAAGCGCGGATCGCCCAGTATTTGAGGCAATTCCGGAGTATGGCTATCATCCCGGCGATTCATTCTGGAGGTAATAGGCGATGGGCAAGGTCGAGATTGAGCCGGAGACGGTAACGCTGGAAGAGGCGATTTTGGGGCGGCGGTCGGTGCGGGGATTCTTGCCGACACCGGTGCCTCGTGAGGTTCTGGAGAAGGTATTCGAGTGGGCCCAGCGGACGCCGTCGAACTGCAATATCCAGCCGTGGAAGGTCTTTGTGGCGTCGGGTGCGGCGCGGGACCGGATTCGGGCGAAGCTGATCGAGCGCATCCTCGGTGGTGTGCCAATGAATCCGGATTACGACTATCCTGGCAAATTCGAAGGTGAGTACCGTACGCGGCAGGTGGAGTGCGCCGTGGCGATGTACACGGCGATGAACATCGCGCGCGACGATTCGGCTGGGCGCGCGAAGGCGTCACTCAGGAACTTTGAGTTGTTCGACGCGCCGCATGTGGCGTTCATCGGGATGCACAAGGCGTTTGGGACGACGGTGGGTCTGGACGTCGGGATGTACGCGCAGTCGCTGATGCTGGCGATGCATGCGCACGGGATCGGGAGTTGCGCGCAGGGGAGCATGCGGTATTACCCGGATGTGGTGCGCGAGGAGTTCCCGGGGAATGAAGATACAAAGATTCTTTTCGGGATCTCGTTTGGGTACGAGGATCCGGAGGTGCCGGCGAATGCGACGCGGACCGTGCGGGATGCGATTGATAAGAGCGTGACGTTTAAGGACGAGTAAGAAACCTCGGCGGCTATTAGTGCCCTCTATCCATAAACAAAGCTCGAACTTCGGGACTGTCGGATTTTTCCGCCAATTCCTTGGCTGTGGCGCTCCATTCATCCTTTATGTCGTAGCGCGCGCCTGCAGCCAAAAGTAATTTCGCAAATTCGACGTATCCGCGACTGATCGCTTCGTGCAGAGGCGTAAGTTTCATTTCTCCACAAACATTCAGATCGGCTCCCGCACCAATTAGGAGTCTTCCGATTTGAACGTCTCCACGGACGGCTGCGACGTGCAAGGGCGTGTCGCCGGTACAATCGCGCGAATTGAGTTCTACACTGGGCAAGTTCTCAAACGACCACTGATCTCTGGCGAGTTCATCTAAAAATTCCCGAAGACGTACGGTGTCATTCACGCGATGGTCTTTCATCCCATCTCCTCTTCGTGCGAGCCGACTCGTGTTGCTTTCAATCGGACGGTCTAAGAATCGCGGAGAAGAATGAAATCCGCGATGCCGAGCATGGTTTCGGTGTGGGTTGAGGCGCCGAGGGTTTCGAGGGCGGCGCGGGCCTTAGCGGCGTAGTCGCGGGCGAGGAGTTCGGTTTTTTCGCGGGCGCCGGTGGCGCCGAGCTGCTCGCGGACCCAGGCGCGATCAGTGTTGGTGATGTCGGCGTATTTGAAGGCCTCGATGCGGCGGACGTCGGCGGGGGTCATCGCGCGCTTGAGGTAGAGAATTGGCAGCGTGATTTTTCCTTCGACGAGATCGCCGCAGGAGGGTTTGCCGAGGGTGTGCTCATCCTGATCAAGATCGAGGAGGTCGTCGGCTAACTGGAAGGCCGTGCCGATGCCCATGCCGAAATCGAAGAGGGGCGAGACACTGGGAGACTCCAGGAGCACCGCGGGGCACGAGCAGGCGACCGCGAAGAGACTCGCCGTTTTTTTCTCCGCAAGGCGGATGCAGTCTTCCTCTTCGAGTTCCTTCTGCTTGCGGCCGAAATTAATGAGTTCGCCCTCGGCCATCTGGTGAATCGAGTGCAGCGCGCTGCGGATGACGGCGGTGGATTCGTAGTGCGTCAGGATATCGAGCGCGCGCGCGACGAGGTAGTCGCCGCCGAGCACAGCGGTGTGGTTGTCCCAGAGACGATTCAGCGACGTTTCGCCGCGGCGCGTGTCCGCGCGATCGACTACATCGTCGTGCGCGAGCGAGGCGAGGTGAAGCAATTCCATCGCGGCGGCCATCTGCGTGAAACGGGAGATATCCTGCGCGCCGCAGGCGCCGGCGGCGAGATAGGTCAATGCGGGGCGAAGCATCTTGCCGCCGAGGCGCGGCGGGGTAACGCCGGGGCCGTAGACCAGGCGGAAGGCGTCGGTCCATTCGCGCGTGACGATGCCGCGGGCCGCATCCAGCGGTCCTTCGACCTGAGCATAGAGATGTTTGAGCGTCAGCGCAGTGGTCATTGGGGCGATTTTAGCATAGCGCCGGGATGCAGCGTAATGCGACGAATAAGGATCGAGTTCTCTGTTCCCTCTTGTAAAACTACTTCGCCACCGCCATTTTGTCCGCCATGCGGCAGAGGATTTCCGCGCCTTTGCGGAGGTTGTCGTCGGACGTGGCGAAGCTGATGCGGAAATGGGTGTTGCGCGAACTGAAGACGTTCCCAGGGATGATGATGACGTTGTTCTCGATGGCTTTTTTGCAGAAGGCGTCGCCGTCGCCGCCGGGGGCGGTGGGGAAGATGTAGAAGGCGCCGGTGGGCTTGGTGACTTCGAAGCTGTCCTTGAGCAAGCCGTAGATGAGGTCGCGCTTGCGGCGGTAGGTGTCAACGTTTGCGGAGTAGTCGGTCTTCAGTGCGGTAACGGCGGCGTGTTGCGCCATCGAGGGTGCGCAAACGAAGGTGTACTGCTGCAGGGTGTTCATCTGCTGGATGATGTCCGCCGGGCCGGCCGCGAAGCCGACGCGCCAACCGGTCATCGCGGCCATCTTCGAGAAGCCGTTGAGCACGAGGGTGTTCTCGTACTTGCCGGCCATCGTGACGGGTTTGGTGTCATAGGTGAGCTGCTCGTAAATCTCGTCGCTGATGAGGAGCAGGTTGTGCTTCTTGGCGACGGCGGCGAGCGCGCGGAGTTCGGGGTCGGTCATGGCCACGCCGGTCGGGTTCGACGGCGAGTTCACGATGAGGATTTTCGACTTCGGCGTAATGGCGGCCTCGACATCGGCTGGGCGCAGGCGGAAATCCGGGTGAGTGTCGACGTTCACACAGGTACCGCCGAGCAGATTGATCAGGTGCTTGTAGATGACGAAGTAGGGGTCGGAGAAGATGACTTCGTCGCCGGGATTCACCGTGGCGGCGAGCGCGAGGAAGAGTCCGCCAGAGACGCCGGCCGTAATCATGACATTGTCGAGCGGGACGCCGAAGGTGCGCTGGTAGTACTCCGAGCAGCCTTGCCGGAGCGGCTCGATGCCCCAGGTTTGCGTGTAGGCATTGTGGCCGTCACGGATGGCCTTGATGGCGGAGTCCTTGACCACGTCGGCGACGTCGTAGTCGGGCAGGCCGATGCTAAAGTTGATGGGGTTTTTCAGGGAGGCCGCGAGGGCGAAGGCCTTGCGGATGCCGCTGGCGTCGATGCGGCTCATGCGGTCGGCGATAAAGGTCATGGGGTGTGGATCCTCGGTGTGCGAAGGTTCAGTGGAATCGCCTATTATGCGCACGCGTCGAAGGAACGGGCAAGCGCGAAGCCTGGTGCGCCCTTACAGGGCTTGAATAAATTTGGGCCGCTAACCCAGGGCGGCGCTCGCTGTTGCTCGCTCTGCCCTGGGCTATTCTGGGACGCCCCTTCAGGGCTAATGAAAATGCGTATGCGCAGATGATCTGGATGTTTGAAATGTAGATGGTCTGCTGAAGTATCGATGGCTTGGATTTTAAAATTCTAGATTTAGGAGCAAGAGAAGAGGATGGCAGTTTTGGATACAGCGACAATTAATCAACCCGGATTCAACAAGTATGCGACGTTGTTGGGCCTGCGGTTTGTGGAGTGGGAGGCGGGGCGGTGCGTTTGCGAGGTGGATGCGGGGCCGCATTTGCATCATCCGGGGCGGATTGTGCACGGGGGCGTTGCGTTCAGCCTGGCGGATTCAGCGATGGCGCATGCGCTGCTGCCTTCGCTCGATGAGGGGCAGAACTGCAGCACGGTCGAGCTGAAAATTTCGTATCTGGCGCCGGTGGTGGAGGGCGTTATGCGGGCGGAAGCCTGGGTGCTCAAGCGTGGACGGCGGATTGCGTTCATGGAAGCGAAGGTGCACAACGGCGAGAAATTGGTGGCCACCGCGACGGGGACCTTTGCCATTGTCGAGCTTCGCTAAGCAGAAGCGCGCCATGATGCAGATACGCGCGATCTGCCTTCTGCTGATCACCACGATTGGCCTCTCCTGTGGCGAGACCTCTCAAAAACCGGCGACGACGGATGCCCAGACGATCACTTTCTGGCGGACGCTGACGGGACCCGCCGGCGATTCAATTGACGAATTAGTGCAGCGATTCACCGTCGCGCAAAAAGAAGTCCGCGTTGAGAGTGTATTCAAGGGGTCCTACGACGATATCGCGACGGCGCTGATGGTGAGCGCTACGCGGGGAAGCGGACCGGATGTGGCGCTGGTGGGGACCTTCGAGATTCGGCAATTCGCGGAGGCGGGGATACTGCAGGACCTGAAACCGCTGATCGACGGACCGGAAGGCGTCGACACGTCCGGCTGGCCCAATGATCTGCGCGCGGCGGGCGAAGTGGGCGAGGGGCTGTTCTGGGTGCCGTTCAACGTCAGCGTACCGGTGCTGTATCTCAACGAGATGCACTTGAAGGAGGCCGGTCTGAGCGGGCCACCACAGACCTGGGACGAGTTTTTTAAGTATGCACGGCTGTTGACCAAGCGTGATGCCGACGGGAAGGTTGTTCGGAATGGTTTGGCGCTGTGGGACATTACCTGGCCGCTGGTGTCGCTGATTTGGTCTGAGGGTGGAGAGGTCACGGATCGCGCGTATGAGCAGGTGACGCTCGACGATCCGGTCACGATCGACGTGATGCAGAAGCTTCAGACGCTGATGAAGGAAGGCGCAGCAGCGATGCCGCCACAGGCGACCGGCGGACAACGCAATGCATTTCTGCGCGGGCAGGCGTCGATGATTCTCGACAGCCCGGCGCCCTTGCGTGATTTTTTTGAATATGCGCGAAACGCGCGAGATTTCCGTCCTGTCGTGGCGCAGTATCCGATGGGCGCGAAAGGCCGCGTGTATGCGCCGGGCGGCGGCGGTATCGTGATTCTCAAGACGCACGATCCGGCACGGCTTGAAGCTGCGTGGCGCTTTGTTCGATTCCTGCTGGAGGATGCCAACGTCGCAGATTTTGCGCTGGACAGTGGTTATCTCGCGTACAGCGCGGGGTCGCGCGCCACGGTGCAGGCGCGGCTTAGCGAGAGTCCACCGCTGCAGGCTGTGCAGGATGCGGCGCAGTACGTTCGGGGTGATTTTTCGATCAACTGGTCGCCGGGCGTACGCAAGGCGCTGGACGAGTCGGTGCAGCGCATCCTAATTCGCAGGGAGGACCCTGCGACCGTGTTGCACGAAGCCGATGCCCAGGCCGAAGCCGAGGTGGCGCGTGAGCGCGCCGCGCACTGAGGCCGAAGCGCGCCGCCGCAAGAAACGCTTCAAAGATGCGGTCCTGTTTGCGCTATTCGCCGGACCCAACCTGATACTGCTGGGGCTATTCACCTTTCGCCCCATGGCATACAGTCTTTGGATTTCGCTGACCTCGTGGAGACTGCCGGGCAAAACGCGGGACTACATTGGATTTGAGAACTACGCTCGACTCTTACGCGACCCCGAGTTTGGGCACGTGCTGCTCAATACGGCGCTTTATTCGATGGCCGTCGTGCTCGTTGCGCAGACCCTCGCGTTTATCTTCGCCCTTGCGTTGAACAAACAGAGGCGCGGGGCGGCAGTGTTCCGGTTTCTCGCCTTTACCCCGCACGTAACGCTGGGGGTCGCCGCGGCGATTGCGTGGATGCTCGTTCTCGACCCAAAAGCTGGACCCGTGGCTGGGGTCTACGGTGCTATGGGGATGGAGGGGCCACACTGGCTCGGCGATTCCCGCTTGGCGCTGGCGGCTCTGGCGATGGTGGGAGCGTGGAAAGAAATTGGCTTTGCGACCCTATTCTTCCTGGCGGGACTCCAGTCGCTACCGCGAGAACCCTATGAAGCGGCCCGGCTCGAAGGATTGCGGCCGTGGCGTGAGGCGATTTCATTGACGGTCCCTTTGATGACGCCGGTCATTTTTTTCCTGGCGGTGTCAGGTTTTGTGGCGGCCTTCAAGGCATTCGACACGGTCGCCGTGATGACGCAGGGCGGGCCGGTCTATCCAGACTCGAGCCTCTTTGTTTACCACCTCTACCGCACCGGTTTCCGGGAGTATGAAATAGGTTACGCGTCGGCACTGGCGAATACCTTGTGGATGATGCTGCTGTTGTTCGCGGCGGTGCAGGTACGTGGGGCGCGGCGCTGGGTGACGTATGAGTAAACAGCCAAACGCCATGTTTCGCGTGATGTTTCTGTGTTTCTCGTGTGCGCTCATGGCCATGCCGATTTATTGGATGATCGTGGCGAGCCTGAAGGGGATTGGCGAGTCGCCTGCGGCTTGGTGGCCGGTGCGACCGGATTTGGAAAACTATCGCGCGGTGCTTGAGGCGATTCCGTTGGGTCGCATGTACTTTAACAGCGCCGTGACGAGTCTGGCCGCAGCGACACTTCAGGTGGGATTGGCCCTTCCGATGGCCTATGCGTTTGCTCGCATCGCGTTGCCTGGCGGACGCATGCTGTTTCTTGTGGTGCTTTCGTCGATGTTTGTACCAGAAGAAACGAAACTGATTCCAAACTTTTTGCTGGTCAGCGATCTCCGGTGGACCGATACCTACGCGGCGCTAGTCTTTCCGGTTGCGGCGCACGCATTCCCGGTGTTCGTGCTGCATGAACATATCCGACGCTTGCCCCGTGAACTCTTTGAGGCGGGCGCGATGGACGGCGCGTCGCATTTCCGATTGCTTAGCACGGTGGTCGTGCCGCACAGCGGGGGACTGTTGATCGGATTGTGGATGGTCGCGTTGGTTGGCCGCTGGAACGATTACTTGTGGCCGCTGGTGGTAATCGAAAAACCAGAAATGCAGACGCTGACGGTTGGGCTGGCGTATTTGAAGAACATGGAATCCGCAGGATTGGAGTGGGGACGATTGATGGCGGGGGCGGTGCTCACCGCGCTTCCACTAGCCGTAGTATTTGCGCTGTTTCAGCGATACTTCACTAGTGTCGGATCCGCGAAACAAACAGACGGCCGTATATGAATGTGGATAAGTTGAGTGTGGGTAAGATCGGAAAAAACTCTATAAAATAGGCCTTTTTCGCTGAAAATCTTGGTGGAAAACGTGGGCATAATGCTGTATAAGATGTGAATATCGAAGGCGTCTCGACGGTAGATGGGTTTGAACAGGGTGGTTAGAGCGTCGGGAGTCGTGGGGAAAAACAAAATAAGACTTGACACTAAGAGAATTTAATGCTATTGTCTCGCTGAAATGGCCCCTTATTGGGGCACTTTACAGTTTAAGTAGAACGCTCGGTGAGCGTTTTCAAAGAGCTTCTTGGAAGACATTCCCCCAGTCTTCCTTGAGGACCACAGTCAGCAATGACTGGTTCCCACCACCGGCGAGTGCATATTAGGTAGTTCCCCCGCTGCCATGCACTCGCCCCTTTTTTTTGTGTTCCATGTGGGTCATTTGGCCATTGTTAGGCATCAATGAACGCATTTGACGGTGCGTTGGAACTTCTGGCCCAGCAATAGGATACAACCGTGGGGAGCAAATGATTTCTATTGACATTTGTTAACATCTTGACTAAAATACGCCCCGAGCTTGGCTGCCTCTCCGGCCCCGCTGGCGACGGCCCCCGAAAATGGGGGGTCTTGAGACGTTCCCGACGTCGCATTAACTCCTTCTCCAAGGATTCTGACGGAAAGTACACAGACTTATGACCGAACAAGGTATGTCACTGAAATTCAGCGTTTGCCTCAGCATTTTCTCGAATGCTGCCGATCGGTACTGCCGCGAAGGGTACCGCGACGAACCGAGGCTGCAAGAGAAGATTTCCGCCGCCTCGAAGCTGAAGGGCGTGAAGGCGGTCGAGATTGAGCAGACGGACGTCACGCAAGAGTATCCGGCGAAAGAAGTGAAGCGTCTTCTGAAGGATTACAACCTCGCGTGCTCGGGGGTGGTTGCGAATCTGGCGCGGGATCGCCGTTTCGCGCTGGGCGCGTTTGGCAGCCAGCATCCGAAGACCCGGAACGCGGCGATCGACGAAGGCCGCAAGGCTGTCGATTACGCGCGCGTGCTCGGGACGACGGAGATTACGCTCCAGCTTTACACCGACGGCTTCGATTACCCGTTCCAGGTCGACTATAGCGCGCAGTGGAATACGGTGATTTCGTCCATCAAGACCATTGCGAAGTATGCTTCGCCGGACATTAACGTTGCGATTGCGTACAAGCCACGCGATCCGCGCCAGTCGCTTACCGTAGGCACCGTGGGCAAGTCGCTCTCGTTGTGCCAGGAAATCGCGATGAAGAACGTCGGCGTATCGATGAACTTCAATCACGCGATGATGGCGGGCGAAAATCCGGGCGATTCGATTGCATTCCTCAGCCGCGCAAACAAGCTGTTCAAAATCTATTTCAGCGAGGGCTATGGTCAGTCGGATGACGGTATGGTGCCAGGCACCCTGCACATCTGGGAGCTGATGGAAGCACTGTTCTACCTCAAGCTGTTCAAGCATAAGGGGTATGTAGTGCTGGACATGGTGACCAACCGGGTCGAGCCCAGCCACGCGGCGCAAATTGCCATTGGAAACCTGTCCATCCTCTGGAAAAAGCTCGAGCGGATGGATGCGGCCGAAGTACGGCGCGCCCAGCGGACTCTTGACGCGGTCGAGAGCCAGAAGATCATTCGCCGGATCATGTTGCAGGCCTAGGGCCTGCGGCGTTAGATTGATGTCTGGCTGCCGCGCGGCAGTGCTGCAGGCGTTCGGGCCTGCGTCGGGCGCGGCGGCGGAGTCCAACCATCCACGTATCGGGTAATACCAGCGGTCTCAAGGCCCAGGAGCTCAAGCGACTGGATCGCCTGGCTTCGCGGCGCACGCCGACGGACTATCTCATCAGCCCGGAACTTGCGCGCGCGCTGACGGAGAACTCGCTCGACATTCACCGGCAAATCGGCCTGCTCATTGACCGCAAGGGCCATGTGCGCGAGGCGGTGGTGGGCGATGCGCACCGGATCGTGCTGCCGGACCTCAGCAACTATCGCGAAGGCCGCGATCGTTTGTGCGGATTGCGGCTCGTGCATACGCACTTGCAGCCCGAAGGCCTGGACGACGACGACCTGACGGACCTTGCGCTGCTCAGGCTCGATACCGTTGCCGCGATCGAAGTGAAACCGGACGGCCTGCCGGGACCCGTCCACTCTGCGCATTTACTCCCCGACAACGCCGCAGGCGATCCCTATCGCGTTGAAGCCCCGCAAGACGTTCACCGGCTTATCGGCGACTTCATTGAGGTCATCACCGCGCTCGAGCGCGAGTTCACGCGCGTGCATAAGGGACGCGGCGTCGATCAAGGCAAAATGCGTGCCGTGGTCGTGCATGTCTCGAACAGCAGCCGGACCGAAATGGAAGAGTCGATCGCGGAGATGTGCGAGCTGTGCGACAGCGCGGGGATCCGCGTCGTGCATCAGGAGTCTCAGCGGCGGCGGATCGACCCGAAATACATTGTGGGTAAGGGTAAACTGCGCGAGATTGTCGTGAAAGCAATGCAGCTTGGCGCGGAAGCGATTGTTTTTGATTTGAACATTACGCCGGCGCAGGTAAAGGGCCTGGCAGACATCACGGACCTCAAGATTCTCGACCGGACGCAAGTCATTCTCGATATTTTCGCGCAGCGCGCGGAGACCCGCGAAGGACAGATCCAGGTGGAACTGGCGCAACTGCGCTACACCCTGCCGCTGCTGAGCACGAAGCATACGGCGATGTCACGTCTGACGGGCGGCATCGGCGGACGCGGTCCCGGTGAAACGAAGCTGGAGATCGACCAGCGCCGCGCGAAGGACCGTATTACACAGCTCAAGCGGGAAATCGACAAGCTGGGCGAGCGTCGCCGGTTGCGGCGCAAAAGCCGGACCGAGCGCGAAGTGCCGACCGTGTCCATCGTGGGTTATACGAACGCGGGGAAGTCCACGCTGCTGAACAACCTCACCAAGAGCACCGTGCGCGCGGAACAGGAGATGTTTGCCACGCTGAACCCCGTTTCACGGCGGCTACGATTCCCTGAGGAACGCGAAATTATTATTACAGACACGGTGGGATTCATCCGCAAGTTGCCGCCGGAACTGATGGAAGCTTTCAAGACGACATTTGAAGAGATTGAGCCGTCATCTTTGTTGCTGCACGTCCTTGATGCGTCGAGTCCCGAGATTGAAGAGCACCACAAGGAGGTTGTCCGGTTGCTCGGCGAGCTGGATCTTGGACAGAAAGCGACGGTGGTCGTGCTCAACAAGATTGATCGCTGCTCTCCTGAGGCGATCGAGTCGTTGGTGCGCCGGTTCGATGGGATCCCGATTTCGGCGATCGATCGCTCGACTTTTGAACCCTTGCTGGAGGCCATTGAGGAGCATTTCTGGCCCACACTTCCTGCCATTGCAAAGCCGGAGCCGGGGGACGAGGATGCGGCCGAAGTGCGCAGCGCGGGTTGAACGTATGCGGCGTGCGCCCGAGATTGCACTGATTTGCTCTGCGCTTTGTGTGCTGCTGGTTGCGTGCGACGCGCGGCCGACTTTGGACGACGCACGGCGGGAAGCCGCTTTGGCAGAGGCGCTGCTCAAAAAAGCAATGAATCTCGGCGCGCAGGGCCAGTCCACCGAGGCCAACGCACAGGCTATGTCAGCGCAGGACAGGATGACAACCGCGCGCGATCTGTATCTCAGTGCGCGAGCCGATCGAAGTACCGATGCAACAGTGCTGGTCGAGTTCGCCGTGTTGTGCGAGCGCTTACGCGACTACGATCTCGCGGGCGAAGCGTATCTTCGCGCCGCGGAACAACTGCCCGAGGACCCGGCCGGCGTAACGCTCTGGTACAGCGCTGCGAAGAATTTTGTGGCCGCGGAAGGGCGTTATTTAACACGCGCTGCGGAGTCGCTCGATCACGCTGAGAAACTAATGCGCGGCGGAGCCACGGGCGTATCGTCCACCGATATCGAGATCACGCGCGGCGATATCAGCTGGAAGAATGGAGCCTACGAACTCGCTGCGAAGCGCTATGCCGATGCGCTCGCCGCCGATCCGGCAAACCTCCGGGCGAAAATGCTGTCTGCTTGCAGCGCCGTAGCCCTTGGTAATTTCGCGCCTGCCGAAAAGATCATGGAGGAGCTACAGTCACAGGGGGCGCTCATCGGAGAAGGAAGCGCCTTCGACGCGCGGTTTCGAGAAGCCTACGCAGCCTATCGCCGCATGCGCCCTGCGATTCCAAATACCGCTGCGGCGTATCGCGCGCTGGCGGGAATCTCGATCCGGGCGGGCTTTCTGGACGATGGGCGCACCGCCGTCGAGCATGCGCTGACGCTGGACGATCGCGACGTATACTTGTGGAATATGGCCGGTTCGCTTGCTCATCGGGCCGGAGACATCGACCGCGCCCGCGCCGCGTTCACTCGTTCACTCGAACTTGAGCCCAATCAGCCGCGTACCCGCGATTCGCTTGCGCAGTTGTCGAGTGTGGAAAGCGTGCAAAAACCTTAGTTGAGAGGCGCAGGGGCGAATCGTTTATGCTGGGTGCATGCTGACTTCACTGATTCCTCTCGTCGTATCTGTTTCTGTTATGAGTGTTGTGCCTGCGGGCATTCACACCGAAACCGTTATCGGCACGGAGTTCCCCGGCCAATACAAACATCCTGCGTCGTTCACCGAACTTGCGAACGGCGACCTCTACCTCTCGTATTACGGCGGCGGCGGTGAGTACGAGGACGAGAGCAAGGTGTGGGGGATGCGCAAGGCGAAGGGCGCGGAGAAATGGACCGAGCCCAAGATCATCGCCGATACGCCGTTCCTCGGCGAAGGTAACCCCGTCGTGTGGGAAGCACCGGACGGGGTTGTTTGGTTGTTCTACGTCCAACGGTATGGCGACACGTGGTCAAGTTCGCGGATTCTGGCGAAGATTTCGCGGGATGGCGCGCAGACCTGGAGCGATTCGCTGGTACTGGCGTTTGAGCCGGGGATGATGGTGCGGTCGCGGCCGATTGTGCTGAACGATGGCAATTATCTGCTGGGCGTGTATCACGAGACCGGGGCCGATCGGGAGATCGTCGGGAAAGACACGACATCGCTGTTCCTGCGTTACGATCCAAAAACACACGTGTGGACGCCGTCCGAACGCATTTACTCACGCCAGGGGAATTTGCAGCCTACAGCCGTGCAGATCACGGACGACTACCTCGTGAGTTATTCGCGGCGCGGCGGCGGCTACGAGCCAGTGAAAGACGGTTGGCTTGTGCGATCGGAATCGCGCGACGGCGGGCGGACGTGGTCGCGCGGGGAAGACTCGGCATTTCCTAATCCGAACGCGGCGACGGACTTCTTCAAACTGAAAAACGGGCATCTGGTAATCGTATACAACGACAGCATGAACGAGCGGACACCGCTCACGGTGGCGATTTCAACGGACAACGACAAGACCTATCCGCACCGAATCAACATCGGTGAAGGGAATTTCGATTTCGCCTATCCGGTCGTCTTGCAGACCCGTGACGGGAAGATTCACATCGTATACACGGCGAACGAACGCACGACGATTTATCACGCCATCTTTGACGAAAAGACCGTCCTCGAGTCCGGCGGAAAATGAGCGGGCTGATTCTCGCGGCTGAAATCGGCGGGACGAAACTGCAGGCGGCGCTCGGCCGGGCGGAGGGGACCATCCTTGCGCGGCGGCGGGGCAGCGTGGCCAAGGGAACCAGCGCGGAGGGTATCCTCGCGTGGTTTCCCGACGCGATCAACGAGCTCCGCGCAGAAGCCAAAGCGCTCAATGAATCTGCTGAGCGTATCGGGGTTGGTTTCGGTGGGCCGATCGATACTCCCGCGGGGCGTGTACTTAAGTCGCACCAGGTAGGCGGGTGGGACGACTTCCCCCTGCGCGCCTGGTTCGAAGAACAGACGGGGCTGCGCACGACGATCGCGAACGACTCGAATGCGGCGGGCTGGGGCGAATACCGGCGTGGATCGGGCGTGGGCACGCGGACGTTTTGCTATATGAACGTCGGTAGCGGGATCGGCGGCGCGCTCATTCTCGATGGAAAACTGCACGACGGCCAAGGCATCGGCGCGTGGGAAATGGGACACACACGCATCGGTGAGATTGTGGACGGGGCGCTGAAACTGACCAAGCTCGAAGATTTGTGTAGCGGGTGGTCGGTCGAACGGCAGTTGCAGGCTTCGCCGCTGAAACTGGGCACGCCGCTACATGAATTGGTAGGGGGTCGATCGGAAAATATCACGTGCGCACTGGCAGGTCAGGCCGCGGCGCGCGGAGACGCTGCTTCGATAGCGGCGATTGATGGCCTTGCCGATCGACTTGCCTGGGCGGTGTCGAATGCGATCACGCTGGTGCACCCCGAGCGCTTCGCCATCGGGGGAGGAGTGGGATTGCTCGGCGAAGTGCTACTCGCGCCGTTACGGCGACACGTCGAGCGGTACGTGTTTGAGCCGTATCGCGGGCGCTATCAGATCGTTCCGGCGAAGCTGGGTGAGGACGTGGTGCTGGTTGGCGCACTGTTGTTGGCTGGCGGGGGATAGGTTTTGTGGCGCGCATTGTGTACGGCGTTTCAGGCGAAGGTTCCGGGCATTCCTCACGCGCACACGCCATCGGCGCCTTTCTAAGCTCGCGCGGACATATGATCAAGATGGTGAGTTATGACCGCGGCCTTCGCAACCTGCGCGAACACTTCGACGTCACGGAGACGGCGGGGCTGCATATCGCCAACAAAGACAACCGCGTGTCGGTGCCGCGGACCATCTCCGAAAACATGCGCAAGCTGCCGGCATTTCGGAACAGCGTCGTACAGATTCGCCGGAAACTGTTCAGCGAGTTCAAACCGGACGCGGTGATTAGCGATTTCGAACCCGTGACTTCGTATCTTGCGCTATTCTGCCGAGTGCCGCTGATTTCGCTCGACAACCAACACCGCATGCGCTACATGGAGTATCCGTGCCCGCCAGGCCTCCGCGGCGACGCGCGCCTGACAGGCCTGGTGATCCGGTTGATGGTGCCGCGGCCTTCGGTTTCCCTCGCGACGACGTTTTACTTTGGCAAGTTAAAGAATGACCATACCTTTTTGTTCCCGCCGATTCTGCGCGAAGAAGTGCGGGCGATCACGCCGTCACTCGGCGACCCTGTGCTGGTGTACCTCAGCTTTGGATTCGACCGTTTTCTGGAGTGTCTGAGGAAGCGCACCCACACGAAATTTGTTGTGTATGGGTATGACCGGACCGCGCAGGAAGGACACCTGACATTCCGTCCGTTCAGCCGTGAGGGATTTCTTCGCGACATGGCATCGAGCCGGGCCGTGATCGCTACGGCGGGATTCACGACGCTGACGGAGGCGTTGTATTACCGCAAGCCGTATCTCGCACTACCGATGAAGGGCCAGTTCGAACAGCAATTGAATGGATATCTTGTAGAGCACTTGGGCTACGGGCTGAACGCTCCGGACGGGCAGGAAGAAATTGTTGATCGCTTCTTAGAAGGGCTCGATTCATTTGATGATGCATTGAAGGGGTATCGTGCCGAAGACAATTCCGCGATCGAAGCCAAACTGGACGAGTTACTCGCGAATGATGCGGCGATGTTGCGCAGCTCTGCTGCATGAGGCTTGAGGCGGGAATTTTGATCAGAGAGAATGCTGTTATTCAGATGCACTAAAAACCCACAGGGAGGGCGTGTTTATGCGGTCCATTCAGTTTTCGACAATGTTGGCGGCGATCCTGGTCTCAGGCGGGGCCGCATTTGGCGCGGATTTCACGATCGATCCCGTGCACTCGGCGGCAATCTTCAAGGTCAAGCATATGGGCGCGAGCTACACCTATGGGCAGTTTACAGACATCGCGGGCCAGTTTAGCTTCGACCCTGCGAAGCCTGAGGCGTCGTCCGTTGAAGTAATGATCAAGGCCGATAGCATCAACACGCACAATGAGATGCGCGATCGGCATCTGAAGGGACCGGACTTTTTCGATACGAAGGAAAATCCGACGCTGAGCTTCAAGAGTACAGCCTGGAAAAAGACGGGCGAGCACACCTATGACGTGACGGGCGACATTACGCTGCGCGGGAAGTCGAAGTCGATCACGGTTCCGGTTGAGCATGTCGGCGACGGCAAAGACCCGCGCGGAAACGAGCTCACCGGGTTCCACACGACGTTCACGATCGACCGCGGCGAGTTTGGGATTAACTACGGGCTGCCCGACGCCGTCCCGAGCAAGGTCGAAATCATCTTCTCGGTAGAAGGCACAAAGAAGAAGTAGTCTCCGCGCGAGACCAAACCCGTGACCGTCTGGCTGCCCATTATTGTTCCGGCGGGCGTTGCCGGGGTGTGCCTGCTGGTGTCGTGGCGGGCCTGGCGTCGCCGCAGCCTTCGGGCGAATGGGCACTGGGGCGGCGCGGTCGCGTTTGCGGGGGGATTTTTCGCGGCGCACGTACTCCTGTTGTCCTGGCCGGATTTTCCGCCGGGACAATCGGCGGAGTGGCTCGCGTGGCTGGCGATTCCACTGGGTGTGGTCGGTGTCTTGCAGCGCTGGTGGGGCGGGCGCTGGTACACGGCGTGGCCTGTACGAATTTTTGTATCGGCCGGCGTGTGCTACGCGTTGTTGCAGGCAAAGATCGACAACGATTGGAGCCGAACGGACACGTACGCGTGGCTGGGTGGACTGACCGTTGCGTTCTCCGGACTTTGGTATTCACTCGAAACCCTGGCGGCGATGCGTGGCGGCGCGTCGCTGCCGCTGAGTCTTTGGACGTGGTGTGCCGTCAGCGCGGGCGCGTTCACGCTCGCGGGATCAGCGGCGATCGGTCAACTCGCGGGGGCGTTGGCAGCGGCATGGGGAGCGGCCATCGTGCTGGCGTGGTGGGCACCGGGGCTGAGCGTGAGCGGCGGCGTGATGACGGCGTTCGTTCCGCTCTATGCGGGACTGCTACTGCGTTCCCATTTCTTTAGCGAGCTTACGATCTGGAGTGCTGGACTACTGTATGCGGCTCCGTTCGTGCTTTGGTATGGAGAGCAGCGCCGGTTCCGCTTTACGCGGCCGTGGAAGGCCGCTCTCGTGCGTATGGGCCTGATTGCGGTGCCGGCGCTGATGGCGCTGGGCATTGAGTGGTGGCTGAAGGCTCGCGGGCAAGAGCTTTACTAGCGACTCTGTTGTGCTCTCTCTGGATTTGGCGTGGCGGCGCGCATTGACGCGAGAAAGACGCGAGAAAAGATATCGGCTACGGCATTGGTTGTAGGGACATCGTTCAAGAGTCGGCGGAGTGAGGTCACCGGTTTGTCGGGGATGCCGCAGGGGACGATCAGACCCCAATGGTTCATGTCGGGATCGATATTGATCGCGGTGCCGTGGAATGAGACTCCGTGGTGGACGGCGATGCCGATGGCGGCGACCTTTGCGCCGTTCACCCAGACCCCGGTGTAGCCATTGATGCGTTCCCCGCGAAGACCGAGTTCAGCAAGCGTATCAATCACGGCCTGTTCGAGCATGCGCAGGTAGCGCGTGATGGAAAGGCCGCGGCGCGTGAGGTGTAGGACGGGATAAGCGACGAGTTGGCCTGGGCCGTGATAGGTCACATCGCCTCCGCGATCGGTCTCGACGACGTCGATGCCCAGCTTCGCGAGCGCTTCGCGTGAGGCGCGAAGATTGGTGCCATCCGCGTTGCGGCCGAGCGTAATCACAGGGGAATGCTCAAGCAAGAAGAGAGCTTCAGGTGCCTTACCGGTTTCAACTTCCACCCGGCGGGTGCGCTGAGCAGTTACCGCGTTGGCGTAAGGGATGGTGCGGCCGAGGTTGATGATTTCGATTGAAGGCTGATTTAGCATGAAGAGATCAACGCAGAGACACAGAGCACACAGAGAGACGATCACTCGCAAAAAAAATTTCTGTGGACTCTGTGATTCTCTGTTGCTGGCTTTGTAGGACAAGAAGCAGCCGATTCATGATCTGATCCCATCACCCCTCGACAGCGAGATCGTACAGAGTTGTCGGAGAGATCTCTTCGAGGGAATCCACGATACGATCAGCGCCACGCAGGGCTTCGCCGGGATAGGTATTCGTGACGGCGATGCAGCGCATTTTGGCGGCTTTTGCGGCAGTAACGCCGGCGATGGAATCCTCGATGACCACGCATTGCGTGGGGAAGAGGCGCAGGCGCGAGGCCGCGCGCATGTAGATTTCCGGATCGGGTTTCGCGTGAGTGATATCATCACCGGTCAGCCAGACGGCGAAAAGCGTCGAGTCGATACCGGCTTTGGCCAGCGTGGCCTTGGAACGCTCACGTCCGCTGCCGGTCGCCAAGCCCAGCCGCCAATCGCGTTCGGTCGCCATGCGATTGACGAGTTCTTTAACGCCGGGGTAGATGAGATCGCCGGAGGCGTTCATTTCATCTAGAAAATGACGCTTGTGCGCGGCGATCGCTTCATCGAGATCCACGTCCAGACGGTACTTGGCGGCAAGGCCGAGCACATGCTTCTTGTGTGTGCCGCCGGTATAGACGAGATGTTCGGCGAGCGGAATTTCGATGCCGTACAACTCGCGGAAAGCGGCGGTGGCTGCGCGGGCGCTGATCGGTTCCGTGTCGGCGATGACGCCGTCCACGTCGAAGATGAGGGCGTACGACATCGCCAGGCCCTAGGCCGGCGCGCCGCTGTAAAGTTGGAGGGCATCCACGATGGCGTCTTCGCTGGCCTCGACGGTGAGCGGTTCTTCGCAGACCTTCATCGCGTTCGAGGGGTCTTTCAGGCCGTGGCCGGTCAACACGCAGACGACACGGACACGATCCCCTTTGAATGGTTCAACGGTGTCGAAGTAACCGTTCTGCGCGAGTTTGAAGATACCGGCGACAGATGCGGCACTCGCGGGTTCGGCGAATATGCCTTCGGTCGCGGCCAGGCTCCGCCACGCGCGGCGGATCTGCGCGTCCGAGACCATTCCGATGACGCCATCGGACTCGTCGCGCGCCTTGACGGCCTTGTCCCAGCTTGCGGGCTTGCCGATGCGGATCGCGGTTGCGAAGGTTTTGGGATCCTCAACCGGCTTCCCGAGAACAATCGGCGCGGCGCCTTCAGCCTGAAATCCAATCATGCGTGGGAGATTCTTCGATTTGCCCGCGGCGTGGTATTCCTTGTAGCCCATCCAGTAGGCGCTGATGTTACCGGCGTTTCCGACCGGGACCGCGTGAAAGTCCGGGGCAATGCCGCTGAAGTCGTCGCAGACCTCGAAGGCGCCTGTCTTCTGACCCTGCAAGCGATGTGGGTTCACTGAATTGACAAGCGCGATGGGGTGCTTCTTCGTAATGGAGCGCGTGAGCTCAAGGGCGCGATCGAAGTTGCCTTCGACTTGCAAGACTCGGGCGCCGTGGATCATCGCCTGCGAGAGTTTGCCCTTGGAAATTTTCCCCTTGGGGATGAGCACGATGCATTGCAGGCCGGCGTTTCAGCGAGTGCGCGCAATTCTTCCACCTTTGTCTCTAGTTCCGCGACAGGTTTTTCAAAATCGAGATATGAGCGCATGGGTAAAAGCGAATTTCCTCAAAGCAT
>SXGT01930042.1_pt1 | contig 34209 bp, 30 predicted proteins | sample 3176221 | NCBI WGS metagenome assembly SXGT01 (sample SAMN11356862, study PRJNA531348) | freshwater metagenome | isolation source: freshwater sample F1-120 | place: China: Fuxian Lake, Yuxi | collected 2017-12-25 | reverse complement strand
TCTACCCCAAGACCAATAGCTTCATCCGGGGGACGGCGCAGCCCCTCGCCGAGATCGACGAGTTTGCTGGCAAGATCAAGGCGGGCAAGGAGGCGCAGAGCGACGACGATTTCATCATCGTGGCTCGCGTCGAGGCCTTCATCGCCGGGTGGGGCCTCACCGAGGCGCTGAAGCGCGCGGAGGCGTACCGCAAGGCGGGCGCCGACGCGATCCTCATCCACTCTGCGCTCCGGTCTCCCAGCGAGATCCTCGAGTTCAAGAAGGAGTGGGGCGATCGCCTGCCCGTCGTGATCGTCCCGACTAAGTACTACACGACCCCCACCGAGGTGTTCCGCGACGCCGGCTTTTCCACGGTGATCTGGGCCAACCACCTGATGCGCTCGGCCATCACGGTCATGCAGAAGACGGCCAGGCGGATCCACGAGGAGCAGAGCCTCCTCAACGTGGAGGGCGATGTCGTTTCGGTGGCCGAGGTGTTCCGTCTCCAGGGCGAGGCGGAGCTGGAGAGGGCCGAGAAGCTGTACCTGCCCAACAACGGCCAGACCACGCGCGCCATCGTCCTGGCAGCCTCTCGGGGGGCAGAGCTCGGCGACCTCACCAAGGACAAGCCCAAGGCCATGGTCGACGTGGCGGGCCAGCCGATCCTCGCGCACATCGCTGCGACCTACCGGGAGAGCAACGTCAAGGACATCACCGTGGTGCGGGGTTACAAGAAGGAGGCCGTCACCCTGACCAGCCTCTCCTACGTCGACAATGACGCCTTCGACACCACGCAGGAGGTGGTGTCGCTCGCCAAGGCAAAGAGGGCTCTCGAGGGTCAGACCATCGTCTCCTACGGGGACGTGCTCTTCAAGAAGTACATCGTCCAGGAGCTCGTCGAGACCACCGAGGATTTCGTCATCTGCGTGGACGCCAACTGGAGGGAGAGCCGCAACAAGGGGCGCGCCGCGGACTTCGTCGTGTGCTCGGAGCCGAACTCCAAGCGGGCCTTCCTCTCCAAGGTGCTCCTCAAGGATTTCGTCACCGACGGCGAGCGGAGCGACGTGACCGGTGAGTGGATGGGGTTCCTCAAGGTGTCCGACAGGGGCGCGCAGGTCCTGCGGGGCCTCCTCGAGCGCGCCGAGCAGGAGGACAGGCCCCGCTTCGACGCCATGAAGATGCCCGATCTGCTCCGCCTCGTCCTCAGGGGAGGCCACGAGGTGCGCGTGCTCTACACGACGGGCCACTGGCTGGACGTCGACGCCGTGGACGACGTCATCCTCGGCGCTTCCTTCTAGGACAAGCTCCCATGATCAGCGCCCAGTCGTTTATCGAGGCCGCCAAGGCCATGGGTCTGACCCTCTACACGGGGGTGCCCTGCTCGTACCTCAAGCCCTTCATCAACTACGTGATCGACGCTCCGGATCTCGACTACATCGGGGCCACCAACGAGGGGGACGCCGTCGCCATCGCGAGCGGGGCCGAAGTCGGCGGAAGGCGCTCGGTCGTCATGTTCCAGAACTCGGGCTTCGGGAACGCGGTGAACCCGCTCACCTCGCTCAACATGATCTTCGATATCCCTGCGCTGGTGATCGCCACGCTGCGAGGCGAGCCCGGCGGCCCCCCGGACGAGCCCCAGCACAAGCTCATGGGACAGATCACGACCGGCCTCTTCGATCTCATGCGCATCCCGTGGGAGTATTTCCCCGTCGAGGAGTCACTGATCGCGCCCTGCCTTGAGCGTGCCTCCAGGCATATGACCGAGAAGAGCCAGCCCTACGGGCTGGTCATGCGCAAGGATTCGGTTGCCCCCCACAAGCTCAAGACCAGAGCCGTTCCCAGGGAGCTCCGGGCCTCGCAGATCGGCGCGAGCTTCACGTGGCCGGGCGAGCGCCCCTCGCGCTCGGACGTGCTCGCTGCGGTGCAGAGGGGGCTGCGCCCGGGCGACGTGATCGTGGCGACCACGGGCTACACCGGGCGCGAGCTCTACGCCCTGGAGGACAGGCCCAACCAGCTCTACATGGTGGGGAGCATGGGCTGCGCCTCGAGCTTCGGGCTCGGCCTGGCGCTCGCTCAGCCGGGGCGCCGCGTCGTGGTGCTCGACGGCGACGGCGCGGCGCTGATGCGTTTGGGCGCCCTGGCGACGCTGGGCTTCGAGCGGCCCAGGAACCTCCTCCACGTCCTGCTCGACAACGAGCTCCACGAGTCCACGGGCGGCCCGTCGACCGTGAGCCACTCGGTCGACTCGGCGCTCGTCGCGGCGGCCTGCGGCTACCCTCGCGTGCTCCGGGTGAGCTCGGCTCCGGAGCTCGAGCGGCTCGTCGCCTCCGACGCCGAGGAGCTCACCTTCGCTCACGTGAAGATCAGGCCGGGCGCCCCGGACGATATCCCGCGCCCGACCGTCACTCCTGTCCAGGTGAAGGAGCGGTTGATGGCGTGGATGGCGAGGTCCTGATCTGAGTTCCAACGTCCCGAGGCCAAGATGAAGCTCCTGAACCCCGGTCCTGTGACCCTCACCCGCCGCGTCCGAGAGGCCCTCCTCCGGTCCGACATGTGCCACCGCGAGCCCGAGTTCGCCGCGATGTGCAAGGACATCCTCGCTCGCCTGGGGTCCGTGTACCCCGACGCCCGCGCCGAGCACGTGCCGGTGCTGCTCACGGGGTCAGGCACGGGCGCGGTCGAGGCCATGCTATCCCTGGTGCCGAGGACCGGCTCGGTGACCCTGGTGGTCGCCAACGGCGTCTACGGCGAGCGCGCCGCGGCCATGCTCGAGGCCCAGGGCAAGGTCCACGAGGTGGTGGCCTCGTCGTGGACCGCCCCGATGGATCTTGTCGCGGTCGATCGCGCCCTCACCTCGGGGCGCTTCGCCCACGTCTTCGCGGTCCACCACGAGACGACGACGGGGCGCCTGAACGACCTCCCGGCGCTCGGCGCCCTATGCAAGAAGCACGGCGTGCCGCTTCTGCTCGACGCGGTGAGCAGCTTCGCCGGCGAGGAGATCCGCTTCGCCGACTGGAACCTCGAGGCCTGCGCGGCCACCGCGAACAAATGCCTCCACGGCGTGCCTGGTGTCGCCTTCGTCCTGGCTCGGCGCAGCGCGCTCGAGGGGCGCGCCTCGGGAGCGACCAGCGTGTACCTCGATCTCCACCGTTACCATAAGGAGCAGATCCACGGCTTCTCTCCGTTCACCCAGGCGGTGCACGCGCTCTACGCGCTCCAGGAGGCGCTCCTGGAGCTCTCGGAGCAGGGCGGCTGGGAGCGCAGGCACGCCAGATACGCCGCGCTCACGGCGAGGCTCCGGGGAGGCCTTCAGGCGCTCGCGGTCCGGAGCTTCCTCGAGGACGTCTCCAGCTATGGCGCGACGCTGAGCTCGTACCTGCTCCCGGCCGGGGTCTCCTACGAAGAGCTCCACGATCGCCTGAAGGCCGCGGGTTACATCATCTACGCCGGGCAGGGCCCGTTCCAGGGCCGCATGTTCCGCGTCGCCGTCATGGGCGACGTGAACGACGATGACATGGACGCCGTGCTCGCGGAGGTCCGCGCATCGCTCGCCTGAGGTAGGCCGATTTCCTTTTTTTCGTGGAGTGAAGCATGATGTCCAATGCTCCCATGGAGTCCGTCCCCATCCGTTCGGTACCCGCCGGCGCGCTGCTCACCTGCGCGGTGAACCGGCCATCGGATACGGCTCCGCTCGAGCAGACCGAGATCGACGAGCTCCTCTACGAGATGACCGATCCGATGAATCGGTATTACCGGTACCCGGTCGCCAAAGCGATGTTGCCGCTCTTCATGAGGTTGCCGGCGACTCCCAACCAGATTACCGTTTTCCACACGTGCCTGGGGATCCTCGCAGGCGTCCTGATCGCGCGCGGCACCTCCCAGGATCTGCTCCTTGCGTTCCTGTTCGCCGAGGCGCGCATGATCTTCGACTGCCTCGACGGCGTGGTGGCGCGGGCCAAGAAGCTCACCTCGCCCTACGGGCGGACCATCGACGAGATGGGGGACGCGGTGGGTTACATCAGCATGCAGCTGGGCACGCTCTTCCACATCCACCACCGCTGGCCCGAGGAGAACCTCGTCCTCTTGCTCTTCGCCGGGCTGCTCGTCCCAGGCTGGATGGCGATGACCTACGACTACTACCGGCGAACCTTCGCCAGCGCGCTCAAGGGCACGGGCGACGGCCCCGCCGACGAGCTCGTGCGGCGCTCCGTCAAGGCTCACGGCGAGGGGGCGGGCGTCGTCGTGCGTTTTGCCCTCGCCTTCGAGTGGCTCCAGACGGTCCTGCTCACGCCCCTGGCCATCCCCAAGATCCGGGCCCGCATCCGCTCCGAGATCCGCGCGGCCTCCCCTGAGGGCGGCTTCGCCGATCGCCAGCTCCAGGTGGCCTCCGAGGGCATCCGGCGCCGGGCGCGGACGCCTGGATTCAAGAGGCTCCTCCGCTTCGCGTCGATCGTGACGGGCGACAATGCCATCACCTTCTTCAATTTTGGGCTGCTCACCGGGGCGCTGGTCATGGTGGAGCACCTGATGATCGCGGTGGGCTTCGGCCTCTTCGTGGTCACCGCGACCGTGTGCGCCTGCTGGATCAAGAAGGGGACGCCGAAGGGCCTCGAGGAGACATGATCGACAAGGCCGTCATCCTGGCCGCGGGGCTTGGCAACCGGATCTCTGGCCTGGCGCGCGACGTGCCGAAGCCGCTCCTGCCGCTCTCTGGCGTACCGGGCACGAAGCCCACCTTCCTCGACTGGCACGTTCGAGCGCTCGAGGAGCGCGGCGTCCGCGAGATCTACCTGGTAGGGAACCGCAGGACCTTCGGGACCCCGTTTCCCCGCTCGTCCAACACGAAGGTGACGTGGATCCTGAACCCCACCGAGGATCTCTCGACCTCCGGGAGCGGCCACTCGGCCTGGTTCGCCTGGCATAGCGAGCACAAGATCCTCGACGGGAGATCCCGGGTCATCCTCATGGACGCCGACATCCTCTACGATCCCGAGCTCTACCGCGTCCTGGGAGAGCACCCCTCCCCTCGCTCGAAGACCCTGGTGTGCACGGACTTCCGCGACACCCACGAGGAGGTGCTCGTCTTCGCGGAACCGGGCTCGCCAAAGACCCCGATCTACCACGGCAAGGGGATGCTCGGCACTCCCATGATCGAGGGAGCCCGTTGCATCGGCGAGGCGACCGGCATCCTGCTATGGGAGCCAGGGGATCACGACGCGCTCGTCCGCATGACCGACTGGGTCATTCGCTACTCCACGGCCAAGACCAGGAGCGAGCACGAGGACATCACCCAGCGCATGATGCTTGCCAAGAGGATGGTCGCCGTGGGCTTCGACAGATCGCTCTCCTTCATGGAGTGCGACACCCCGGACGAGTACGACGTGCTCACCCGCGAGATGTACCCGCGCCTCCGCGAGCGGCTCTCGTTCTGAAAGAAAAAAATAGTGGAGCCACCCCTCCTCGCCTCATACCTGTGATTTTTCCCTCGCCTGTCTTCAGCGAGGCTGCCGCCTCGTTCCACAAAGAGGGATCTAAAATAGGTGGGGATCAGCGGAGGCGGCCCTTCTTGCCGCGCCCTCGGGTCCCGTGAACGATCAGCGTGGGATCGCGGGGGAGTGGCGCGGTGCGGTCCAGCGTGCCCTGGATGCGGGCCGCGTCCTCGCCGAAGCGTGATCGGAGGCCCTTGGCCACCCCTAGCGCGACGTCGCGCAGGGCCGGATCTTTTACCTTGGCCCAGCGCTCGATCTCGTCCACGACGTCGGCCGGGTACTTCCTGGCGATCTTGGCGGGCGCCGAGACAAGCGCCTCCATGAGCGCCTTGTGGCCCGGGTAGCGGGAGGCTGCGCGGTTGGCGTTCCTCGCCAGGTCGAAGGCCTCGGCCAGGCGGGTCACCACGCCCGAGGCGTTCCTGGTGGCGTCGAGCCAGGGGGCCATGGACAGGGCCAGCAGCACAGCCGCCGCATGGAAGAAGCCATCCATGAAGGGGGCGACCTCAGCCACGAGAACGTCGCCCTGCCGCTTGCCGATACGGGCGAGGGCGACGGGTACCATGTCGCGCACCCGGAACCTCAGATCGTCGGCCGCGGCGTGGAGCAGATCGAGGGCGACCGGTCTTCCGCCCGCATCCGTGGCCCCTCGCTCGCCCAGAGCGAGGACCGCGCAGACAGGCAGGATCTCATGGGCGAGGCCGCCTGGCGCCTGGTCGGCGTCGAGCAAGACCATGGCGCGGAGGAGGGGGTCTACCTGCTTTCCTCGGCTGCCGCACTCGGTCGCAAAGGCCTCGACCACCCCCATGTTGATGCGGGTGCCCGGGAGGCCAGAGACCCGGGTAATCCGGGCGTAGAGGGCCCGGGGATCGCCCGAGATCGCCTCGTCGAGCGCCGGGCCGAGGGAGGGGTCACGAAAGCCTTGGCGCATGGAAGGGCGGAGCCTAGCACTCCTTCGGTCCGGCTCCGCCGGCACGCTCGAACGCCCGGTCGAGCTCGCTTTGGGGGCCTCCCCACTCCCTGGACGGGCGAGCACGCTCGTCAGGGAAACCCACCCCCGGTTGTCGCGGAGTAGCAACGCCGTGCGGTCGCGGATATGCTTCACGTCGGCTCCTGAAAAACCTGTAGTTTTTCGGAGCGAGAGGCGTCAGCAAGGGTTCGAAGCGGATGCGATTTAACCGGCGACTCACGCGTGCGTTGATCTTCGTGGGGCTGGGATCCCTCGTGCTCTGCGCGTGCTCGCTCCTCTTCCCCACCTCACAGAACCAGTGCGCCAACGACGACGAATGCCGGATGAAGGGGCCTGCCTTCTCGAACACCAAGTGCACCGCCAACCTGTGCGTCGCCTTGCAGGTGGAAGGCGGGGTCGAGGCCGGGACCGACGCCTCCTCGGATCCCTTCTACTGCCCGCCCCCCACCAGTGTGGATGAGTCCGATCTGGTCGATCTGACTCTTCGCTTCATCGATAGCACCCGCTCCACTGTCCTGGGGGGCCTCGAAGTCCGGCTCTGCGCTGCAGCCGACCAGCAGTGCTTCAAACCCAACGACGCAGTGAGCGGATCCGGCCCTGGTGACGCGGGCGGCGATGGCGGCATGGGTTGGGTCGTTCCCCGCGAGGGTCGGGTCACGGCGAAGGTGGGGCGAGGCTTCGCGGGCTTCTTCGAGACACGCTCATTGAGGTACCCGCTGAGCGTTCGCTACTTCGCGCCCCTCCAAAAAAAGACGAACGAATTTGAGCAGGTGCTCCTCGAGGCCGGTGAGATCCAGTATCTCGCCAACCGCGCCACCGGAGAGGCGGGCGTCTACGATCCGGCGAACTACGCCCTCGTGTTCATTCGCCCGACCGACTGCAACTACAGGCCACTCCCCAGCGTCCAGGTCGACGCCACCGTGAGGGGGCCCAAGCAGTTCGTGTTCTACGTCATCGGAGATACCCCCTCCATCGTCGACAAGGCGACCGACTTTACCGGTCTGGCGGGGATCGCCAACGTGCCCGAAGGCACCCATACATTCACGAGCGAGTGGGCGGATGGAGGCAAGCACATAGGCTCGGGGCGGGCTAATATACGCATCGGATCCAACACAACCGTCTCGATCCTCCCAACACCATGAACCGCTACGCCAACACCCCCGACGGATCAGGTCTCGTTCAGGCGCTGGGCCCGCGGGATCTGATGATCGCGGCGACGGTCGGAAAATACCGGCTCCTCGGGGCGCTCGGGCATGGAGGCATGGCCGACGTTTACCTTGCGGTGGCCGACGGCCCCGAGGGCTTCCGCAAGCTGTGCGTCGTCAAGATGCTCAAGGAGGAGATGGCGGGGGACGAAGATTTCCGGATGATGTTCATCGACGAGGCTCGCCTGGCCGCGCGCCTCAACCACCCGAACATCGTCCAGACCTACGAGGTCGAGGACTCGAGCGGCGGGCTGCTGCTCGCGATGGAGTACGTCGAGGGGCAGCCCATGACGCGTATCCGTCGGCGCGCCTCCCCCGAGGCCTTCCCGCTCACCGCCACGGTCCGCGTCCTCTGTGATGTCCTGGACGCGCTCGATTACGCCCACAAACTCACCGATTTCGACGGGCGAAACCTCTGGATCGTCCACCGCGACGTGAGCCCTCACAACATCATCGTCGGCTATGACGGGCGGGTGAAGCTGGTCGATTTCGGGATCGCCAAGAGCGCGGCGGCGGTCCAGATGACCCAGGTCGGCGTGCTCAAGGGCAAGGTCGGCTACATGGCGCCGGAGCAGGCGCGGCTGGGGTCGGTGGATGGCAGGGCCGATCTCTTCTCGGTGGGCGTCATTCTCTGGGAGGCCATCGCGGGTCGGCGCCTCGCGGACGGCCAGACGGCTCGGGAGGTGCTTGCCCGGCGCATGGAAGGCAGCGAGCCGAGGATCGCGACCGTCGTCCCTGACGTCGATCCCGAGCTCGCCCGCATCTGCAACCTCGCCATGTCCCCCCGTCCGGAGGATCGGTACCCCGACGCCGCCAGCTTCCAGGCCGATCTGGAGGCGTGGCTGAAGGGGCAACCCGAGACCCCTCGCAAGGTCTGGGCTGCCGCCCTCCACAAGGCCTTCGAGCCGGAGCGCCACCAGCTCCGCATACACGTCGAGCAGCGCCTCTCCGAGAACGGCGCGGCCACCCGGATCACCGGCCTCTCCACCACCACCGGACAGAGTCCGGTGAGCGTCCGGAGCATTTCGACCGAGCCGGAGTCTGCTCCTCCGCTGCCCGCTCCTCCTCCTCCCAACGGCAAGACCACGAGTAGCAGCTCCGAGAGTCAGAGCTTCTCGGGGCGTACGGTGACGGTCGAGCCGGGCACTTCGAAGAGCAGGGTTCCCGTCGTTGCCCTGGTGGCCTTGATCGTTGGGTTGGGGCTTGCTTCCGCGGGGGTAGCCCTGAGGAGGGGCACGCCTTCCACCCAGCCTGCAGCCGAGCTGTCCCCGCCCGTGGTGGGAGCCACGCCTCCGCCAAGCTCCGCTCCCCATGTGGCCGTCGTCCCGTCGTCCTCCGTCGCCCCACCGGTCGCCTCGGTCGCGACGTCGTCTTCCGCCGTGGTGGGGGCTCCTCGCCGCCCTCCCGGTCCTTTTGGAGGGGGGGGCTTCCCCTTGCCTCACGGGCCGGGCGCAGTCCCTCCTCCGCCGGAGGCCTCCGCCGGGAAACCCTTGACTCCCAACAAGCCGGCCGCTCGTCCCCTCGACGAAAAGGATCCTTACGCTCCATGAGACGAGCTGCCCTCGCTCTGGTTCTCCTCGTTGCTGCCGTCGACATGTCCCCGCGCGTGGCCTTCGCGGAACCTCCCGCCGACAGCGGCGGTCGCGACGAGGGAAGAGCTCGCTTCAACCGAGGTATCGAGCTTTACAAGGAGGGGAATTTTCACGCCGCTCTGGCGGAGTTCCGGGCGGCGTTCGCGGCCTCGCCGTCCTTCCGTATCCAGTACAACCTGGGCCAGACCCTCTTCCAGCTCCAGGACTATGCGGGGGCCCTGGCGGCGTTCGAGGCCTACCTGGCCGAGGGTGCCGACAAGGTCACGGAGGAGCGCCGCAAGGAGGTCGAAGGAGATCTGGTCAAGCTCCGTCAGCGGGTGGCGAGGCTCACCTTCATCGTGAACATCCCGGGCGCCGAGGTCTCCATCGACGAGGAGCCTCGCGGGACGATCCATCGGGACAAACCCCTGGTCGTGAGCGCAGGGCGTCGGCGGATCTCGGTGACGGCGCAGAACTACCAGACCGAGACCCGGGCCGTGGACGTGGCTGGCGCCACGTCCGTCCAGCTCAAGTTCGACCTCAAGCCGATCGCGGGGTACATCCCGCCAGGCAGCCGGCCCGACAACCAACGGGACACTCCCGCCAGGCAGTCCAAGAGCCGTACTCCGTTCTATATCGGCCTGGCGGGGACGGGCATCCTCGCTGCCGGCACCATCACCTTTGCGGTGCTGGCGTCGAGCAAGCACTCGTCCTTCGAGAGCGCGCTGAATACGCCGGGCGTCTCCCAGGAAACGATCGACAGCGCCCGCAAGGCGACCAAGACCAACGCGCTCGTGGCCGACATCTTTGGCGGCGCCACGATCGTCGCCGCGGGCCTCACGGTCTGGGCCTTCGTGGCGACCAGCGGCGACGTGCCCTCCGCCAGGGTGGGCCAGGTCAAGGTGCAGCCCGAGCTGGGGTTGGGGAGCCTGGGGCTCCGCGGCGCGTTCTGAGCTCCAGGCTCGAGCTCCATCCGCCCTTACGTGGCCGCAGCGCGCAGGCGCTGCGGGGTGATCGCCTGGTGCATCCAGTGATCGTCGGTGGTCACGTGATCGCGGCGGACCCACTTGGCGAGGCTGCTCGAGAAGGCCGAGTTCTCGAACTCCGAGGCTCGTCGGACCACGACGCCCTCCCTCGGCCCACCGAAGGCCGAGGCCCCCTGGCCGAGGCGCTCGGTGAGCTCCTGGAGCTCACCCTCGCTCCCGACCTGGCCTCGAAAGAGCACCGGCACGGTGGGCAGCGAGAGCTCCTCCGCCAGCATGACCACAGCGTCCCAGTCCCAGTGCTCGCCGCGCATGTCGTCCCGCACGCCGAAGACCAGGGAGTGGCCGGGGAGGCCCTCGTAGGTGATGGAGTGCACGGCGTAGCAGTACTCGCAGAACACCGAGAGCCCCTCGGGCACCAGGTAGCCCATGCGGGCGTGCGTGGCCTTCGCGAGGTTGAAGCTGGGGTGAGAGGGAGGCCCCGAGTGCGAGCGAGAGTAGACGTGCTTCGTCGTGTAGGTGAGGTTGCTGCCGTCGCATTTCTCGGTCGCCACGATCTCCACGCCGACGAGCTTGCTCACGTCGTGGAGGCGCTTGTCATCCGAGGTCCCTCCGGGAGACCAGGGCAGGTGGAAGGAGCGCGGGTATTTGGCAGACATGGCGCGCGGGCAAGGTAGCAGAGCCCCGCCGGAGCGCACGAGCGCCAGACGGGTGACTTGCGCGTGGCCGTATCGGTGTCACTCTGCTCGCGCCTCGAGAACTCATCGCGTTCCTGGTTCTCCGTCGAGAACAAGCCCGGTATCCCATGCCTCCCTCCTCCCTCATCTCCGCGCCGTCCGCGCCCCATTTCACCGTGCCCTGGGCCTCGCTCCAGGAGCTCGAGTGGGTGCGTGCACTCTACACATGTCCTCAGGACCCCGAGCACCACGCCGAGGGGGACGTGGGTATCCACACGCAGATGGTCCTGGAGAGCCTGGTCGCGCTCCCGGCGTGGCGCGCGCTGTCCGAGGAGGGGCGCGAGGCGGTCTACCTCGCCTGCCTGATGCACGACGTCGCCAAGCCGCGCACGACCCGGACCGAGGAGGACGGGCGCGTCACGGCCAAGGGGCACTCCAGGCAGGGCGAGGTGATGGCGAGGCGGATCCTCTGGGAGCTTGGCGTGCCGTTCGCGCGGAGGGAGGCCGTGTGCGGGCTCATCCGCCACCACCAGGTCCCCTTCTTCCTCGTCGATCGCGAGGACTCGGTCCGGGTGGCCGCGGAGGTGAGCCTGGTGGCTCGCTGCGACTGGCTCGCGCTGGTCGCCGAGGCCGATATCCGCGGCAGGATATGCCAGGATACCCAGAGGATCCTCGACCAGATCGAGCTCTTTCGCGAGCTCTGCGGCGAGCAGGGGTGCCTCGAGGGCCCCCGGCGCTTCGCCTCCGATCACTCGAGGGTGGTCTACTTTCGAAGCGAGGGCCGCCACCCGGACGCCGAGGTCTGGGACGACCGTAAGCTGGAGGTCGTGGTCATGAGCGGCCTCCCTGGCGCCGGGAAGGACACCATGGTGCGCGAGCGCTTCGCTCACCTGCCGATGGTGAGCCTCGATGGCCTGCGCGCGGAGCTCGACGTCGATCCCAGGGACAACCAGGGCCTGGTGGTGCAGTCGGCGCGCGAGCGGGCCAGGGAGCTCCTGCGCCGAGAAGAGCCCTTCGTCTGGAACGCCACCAACCTGTCGCGCCGCTTTCGCGGCCCGCTGCTCTCGCTCCTGTTCGACTACGGCGCTCGCATCCGCGTGGCGTACGTGGAGGCGCCCGCCTCGCTGCTCTTCGCCCAGAACAGGGCGCGCGCCGCGGTCGTCCCGGAGGCCGTGATCCGGAGCATGATGGAGCGCTGGGAAATACCCGGTCTGGACGAGGCCCACATGGTGGAGCACCACGTTCGCTAGGGTGTCGAACAAGATATCGAGATGGATCCGCCGTCCTTGGTTCGAGGGGGCAACGTTCTCCCTGAAGACGGGAAGGGGGGATTTACATGAAGAACGGGGCTGAGTGCCATGGGTTGGGCTGTGTCTCATATAAATCGCCTGAAGCTCGGGGAGACCGTGTCGTTCCGGCCGCGCGGCAACTCCATGGCAGGAAAGATCGCGTCGGGGCAGCTCTGCACCGTGGTGCCCATCGACGATCCGGGCGAGATCTCGACGGGCGATATCGTCCTTTGCAAGGTCGGGCGCGCCGAGTACCTCCACCTGGTGAAGGCGATCGCGGGGGGGCGCTTTCTCATCGGCAACAATCGGGGCGGGGTCAATGGGTGGATAGGCCACGGCGCGATCTTCGGGAAATGCATCCGCGTGGAGTGAGCCTCACCCGCCGTGGCCCGGACCCTCGGGGGGCAGCTCGAAGGGAGGGAGCCCCGCTCGCCTCCGCCGCTCGGTCATGGCCTCGGCGATCCTGGGCCGGCGGAGGAGCGACACAGCCGCCCTGCGGAGCAGAGGGGTCTCCAGCACCACGAGCCCGACCACGATGCTGGCTATACCCGGCCCTGGCAAGGCCAGCATCGCCGCGCCGGCGACGATCAGGAGCGCGCCGCTGATCCCCCGCAGGACGCGGACAAAAGGAGCCCGGGCCACGGGGGCCTTCACGAAGTGATCCGCCGGCAAGCGCGTGAGGTACCACGACAGGAGGAGAGGCCCCCCCAGGGCGACGGCCACGGTGAACAGGATCGCCGTGACGAGCCACGGCCCTGGCGCGCCCTCCTCCCAAGACGTCGCGAGCGAGGTAAGGCCGGGGAGGACGAGCATCGTCAAGGCGCGTCGGCGCGGAAGCGGACCTGAGGAGGCGCCACGTACACGGTGCTGGTGTTGCTCCAGGGCTGTATGTGCACGACCGCCTTCTCGCAGACCCCGAGGGCCATTCCGCCCGCGTTGCTCTTCAGGAGGCCCGGGCACCAGGTCGAGTTGTTGGTGTCGGGGCTGCCATAGCCGCCCAGGCCCGACGCCCCCTCCGAGACCACGCCGCTGCAGGCCGCTCGCTCTGCGTCGGTCGCGGGGACGGTCGCTCGCCTGTAGAACGTGAGGAAGGCGTCCTCCTGCTTGTCGGGCGTGGGGCAGACGGCCCACGACGAGAGGATGACGGGCACGCCCGCGGTGTTCTGGACGACCCAGAAGCGGGCAGGCTGAAGGTTGGCCGCGTCCAGGGTCGTAGGGCAGACTCCGGCGCTCCGGATGCGCGCCCTGGGCGTCGCGGCGGCGAAGTTGGTGGCCAAGGTGGTGATGTTGCCGATGGGGCCGAGCTGCACGTCCACCCCGGCGCTGTCGCAGCCAACCGCGAGGGGCCTCGGGGCGCTGGTTCCGCCCCCCGGGGCCGGGTTGGTCACGGTGATGGCGAGCGAGCCGGCGGTGGCCAGCTGCGCCGCGGGGACCACCGCGCGGAGCGTGGTCGCGCTCACGTAGGTCGTCGCGAGGTTGGCGCCGTTGCTCTTCACCACGCTCGCGCTGACGAAGCCCGTGCCGGTCAAGGTCAGGGTGGTGTCGGGGGCCCCTGCGCCGACCTGGGAGGGCGAGAGCGAGGTCAGCGTGGGCCCCGGGTTCTGGACGCTGAACGAGACCAGCGCGCTCGTCCCTCCTCCTGGGGGCGGCGTGGCCACGCGCACGGCGATGGCGCCCGCGCTGGCGAGCTGCGTCGCGGAGAGCGTCGCCCTGAGCTCGGTGCTGCTCACGTAGGTGGTGGCCGCGGCGACGCCGTCGAACGTGACCTGCGAGGCCGGATAGAAGGCGCTCCCGCCCAGCACGACCTGGACAGGCGCGGAGCCGGCCTGCGCCTGCCCCGGGGTCACCGAGCCAAGGACGGGCGCCAGGTACTGGACGCGGAAGGAGAAGGGGGCGCTGACGCCCCCGCCGGGGGGAGGGTTACGAAGGACGATGGCGAAGTCGCCCGCCGCGGTGAGCGACGAGGCCGGGATGGTCGCGTTGATGCGGCTGGCGCTGACGTACGTGCTCGCCAGGGCCGCGCCGTTGAAGAGCACCTGGGTCTGGGCGATGAAGCCCGAGCCGGTGAGCTGGATCGAGGTGGCCGGGGCGCCAACGTTGGCCACGGCCGGCGTCACCAGGGTGAGCTGCACCGTCGGCGTGGACACGGTGAACGACAGCGGCGCCGAGGTGCCTCCGCCAGGGGCAGGGCTCACGACCGTGACATTGTACGTCCCGGGGGTGAGGAGCCGGGGCGCGGGGATGGTGGCCTGGAGCGAGGTTGCGCTCGCGAATGTGGTGACCAGATCGACCCCGTCGAAGACGACCTTGGCGCCGTTGACGAAGGCCGTGCCGGTCACGGTGAGCGCCGTGTCCGGCGAGCCCGTCGTGGCGCTCATGGGCGAGAGCGAGGTCGCCGTGGGCAGCGGGTTCTCCACGACGAACTGGACGGGCGCGCTCGTGCCTCCGCCCGGCGTCGCCGTGGAGACCGTGAGGGCGAGGGTCCCGGCCCGAGCGAGCCTGGCGGCCGGCAGGGTGGCCTTGAGCTCGGTGGCGCTGACGAAGCTGGTGGCGACCGGGGCTCCGTCGACCTGGAGGGTCGAGCGCGCCACGAAGCCCGCGCCCGTGAGCGTCACGGTCATGTCGGGGCTGCCGGCGGTCGCCTTCTGGGGAGCCACGGCGGTCAGCGATGGCGCGGGGGCGGGGGGCGGGGCCGCGTCTTCTTCCGTGCGCGCGTCCTGCTTCCCCGTGTCGCCAGGGCCGCCATCCTCGGGGGGAACGGGCGAAGGGCGGCCAGAGTCGGGGACGGGATCGGCCGACGCGTCGTCCGCCAGCGTCGCTTCGCCGGTGGCGCACCCGCCGAATACCAGCAGGGAAAGCAGAAAAAAAGAAAGAATCCACGCCGAGCTACGTGCGGAAACAGAGGACATGGCAAAGCTCCAGAGGCTCGGGGGACCATGCCATGCGGGCCTGGGCTTGGCCAGGCAACGGCTGTGAACTTGCCTGGCTATGATAGCGTGGCAAAAAATACAGGAGTGTGGCCATGGCATCCTTCCCGTCGAGAGGCTTCCGCCGCGGACTGGTGGCAACCACGCTGCTCATCATCCCAGCTGGTCTGGCGTGCTCCCTGATCCTGGGCACGGACGCGACGCAGTGCAGCTCGGACCGGGACTGCGCCAGGTTTGGCGCCTACGTCTGCGACACCCGGCAGAACCTCTGCGTGCCCCAGGCATCGAGCGAGGGAGGAGCGCCCGACGCCTCCCGGGCCGAGTGCTGGGATCCGGCGGGCTTTGGCGGGCACGGATGTTACAAGTGCGCCCCCACCACCGGCGAGGAGCTCCTCAACGCATGCGCCAAGCACGCCTTTGTCCACTTCGACAACCCGGCGAGGATCACGGGGTTCGATCCGGCAAACCCGATCCCGCCGCTGCCTCCCGCGGAGGCCGGTCCCCCCGTCGAGGCTGGATCGCAACCTGACGCGGGCGGCCCCGACGCCTCTCCGGGCGACGCCTCTCCGGGCGACGCGGCGCCCGACGGTCCCCCTCCGGTTCCCCGGTGTCCGCCGCTCACGACGCTCAAGAATCCCATCGTGCTCGTCGCGTCGACGGGGTTCCTCCTCCAGCCAACCCTCGATGCCCTGGCGACGACCACTCTGGGAGAGGTCTCGATCGTGTGGAAGGTCGTCGGCTCCTGCGACGGCGCGAGCGCCATGATCCCTGGCGGCCCCGCGGCGTCAGGAGAGGTGACCCTCCTCCGGCCCCAGAAGGAGCCGTTCCAGTGTGCGCTGGACACCGCGTTCCCCGCCGACATCGGCGGGGGCGGCCTCTTCTGGGAGACGTGCAACCCCGACGTCCCCCAGCCCCCCGATATCCAGGACGTGCTCGGCGCGGTGAACCCCGTATCCTTCATCGCCCCAGTGGCCTCGAAGGAGAGCGGGATCAGCGCCGAGGCCGCTTACAGGGTCTATGGGTTTGGCAACCGATCGGGAGTTATGCCATGGTCCGATGAGGACTTGATCTTCCGTCGTAACGCGAGGTCCGGCAACCAGACGGCTGTCGCGCTCGCGCTCGGGCTACCGGCGGACCGGTTCGTCGGGATTGACTCCAACGGCGGCAGCAACATGGCGAAGCTGGTCGAGCAAGGGGCCAAGATCAACGCCGACGCGACCATCGGTATCTCGTCGTCCGAGGTGGTGGACAAGAGCCGGGAGGTGGTGAAGATGCTCGCCTACCAGCACATGAACCAGAGGGTAGGATTCTTCTGGGACTCGGATCCCGCGGCATTCGACCGGCGGGCGGTGAGGGACGGGCACTATTTCTTCTGGGTGGCCATTCATGTATTCGCCCGCGTCTCCTCCAGCCAGATCGTCGGCGGTAATCCCTCGCTGGACGCCGTTCGTCCGAGGACGCTGCTGGGCGATATGGTCAACTACCTGACCATTCGGAGGCCGCTCCCGGGGGTCAACATCTTCAAGGAGCTGAAGGACCCGCGCGGCGGCGCCGCCGCCATCCCGCAGTGCGCGATGCGCGTCACGCGGAAGAAGGACAGCGGGATGCTCGAGCCCTTCACGCCGCCGCGTTCGTGCGGCTGCGCCTTCGAGTCGGCCCCCCCGGGGACCGCGCCGCCCGAGTGCAAGAAGTGCGAGCAGAGCGGCGAGTGCCCGAAGGACCGCCCCGTGTGCTCCTTCGAATACTGCGAGCCTAATTGAGCTCGCGCCGCTCCTGGCTGGCTCTCAACGCTTCGTCCGGAGGATCTTCGTCTCGGCGGTGCTCTCGCGCTCCTCGTCCTCGGTCCACGGGCGCGAGCCAGGGAAGGTCGCGGAGTGTCGACGCTCCTTGAAGGCCTCGCGGAAGTAGCGAGCCCAGTCGGCCCCGGTCATCTGCTCCTCGGCCATGATGTGGACGAGCCGCTGCTCGCGCAGGAACACCTGGGCTTCCTCGTGCTCCTCCGCTTCGTGCTCTGCGAGGAAGAGCTGCTGACCGACGGCCCTCGGTGTTCGTTGCTCGTCATCCATGGTCTTCCGAGCATAGCTCCAGGCGTTCTCTCCGGCCAAAGCCCTCGGGATCCGGGCGCCCGGCAGTCCTTCCGTCGAGGGATGGCTCGAAGCCCCTTGTCGGCTCGGTCCATGCAGGATACGAGAAGTCCCATGAGCAACCTCAGAACTACCCTCGCCGATCTCGCGGCGGACTACGCCCGGAAGGTGGTGCATACCATCCACGCAGCTTCGCTCCAGGAGATCATGGCGGAGGTTGCCGATGGCTCGTCCACCGCTGCCGCCCCCGCCGAGCCAGAGCCGGCTCCGGAGGTGAGGTTCGCCGAGCCCGTCGCGAGCTCCGCTCCACCCGCGGCGGCCAGGCCACCTGCCAGGCGGAAGGCCCAGGGGCGAACGCGCGAGGGAGGGGCGGCTCGACGATCCCCGGCCGACATCGCCCGGATCGTCGACGCCATCGTGGCGCTCCTCCAGACGGCGCCGGAGGGGCTCAGAGCCGAGGAGATCCGGAAGGAGCTCTGGGTGGAGGCCAAGGATCTCCCTCGCCCCCTTGCCGAGGCGCTCAAGGTAAAGAAGATACAGAAGCGTGGCCAGAAGCGCGCGACCACGTACTTCGTGACAGGGGCTCCGGCGCCCAAGAAGATCAAGGGGACTCAATAGGCCCCCCCGGGGACGGGGCCTCGGCGGGCCGAGCGGGAGCCCTCAGAAGTTCGCCCGTCCCAGGAGGATCTTGCCGGCCACGCCCTCGGCTGGCCAGTCGAAGGTGTCCTCGAGCGTGCTCCCGTCGATCCCGGTGAGCCGGATCGTGAAGGCGCCTTTGCCGAAGCCCGAGGCGTCGGTGAGCGATCCGTCGGTGCCGCGTGTGAGAGGGATATAGGCCGCGTGGTTCTTGCTCTTCACATCGGTCTTGCTGATGGGAATACGGGCGTTGCGCACCCAGAGGCTGGTCCAGTACTCGTGAGCGCCGGTTTGGAATTCGTACATCACCCTGCCGGTGTCGGGGCAGCGGGTAAATTGCCATGCCATGGAGCGTGGGTATTCGCCGCTATCCAGGATTTTATAGGCCTCCGGGCTGACGTCGATGCTGTTCCTGGTGGTTTCGCCGTAGGTCACCACGCGCAGGATGGCCGTCTTTCCCACGGCGGTCTTCACGAGGATGCAGGCGTCGCAGTAGCTGGTGACGTTGGGGATCCCCTCCCAGAGCCCCGCGAGGAGCTGCCCCTCGGCGGCGCGCACCGCGGGGGCGTACTTGGTCCCGGGGGCGCAGCCGTTGTGCCACTGCGTCTCCTCGTAGTCGACCGGGCCGAGGTGAAACTGCCCGCCCTCGTAGGGCGGTCCATAGGTCACGAGGCCTGCCTCCGGGGCCGCCGTGGGCGACGGGCTCGGTGAAGGAGGGGGCAGAGTGGACGCGCCGCCTCCGTCGTCGCCGGAGGAGCCTGCCTCGGTGAGCGGGGAGGAGGGGGTCTTGGCGTCGCCGCACGCCGCGAAGACGATGGCTGCCACCGCGAGGAGCGATCCTGGCTGGACGAGCTTGGGCATCCGGGAACGGTAGCGGCTAAAACGAACCTTTCAACCGGGGGTCCTCCCCTTCGAGCGCGGATCCCTGACCAGCGAGAGGCCTCTGAGTTTCCGTAGACCGAAGCCCGGCACGAGCGGCGCCCTCGAGCCACAGATCTTCAGAGGCTGGTTTCGTAGAGCTTCGCCAGATCGTCGCGGGTGCAGGGGCGGGGATTCGATGGGTGGCAGCCGTCCTGGATGGCCTTGTCGGCGAGCCCGGGGATGTCGGCGGCGGTGACGCCCTCGGCCGCGAGGCCCGCGGGGAGCCCCAGCTCGGCCCTGAGGGCCCTGAGGGCTTCGGCGAGGGAGCCCCCTCCCGGGAAGAGGGTCCTCGCCCGGGCGATGCGCTCCGGCACGGCGCTCTCGTTGAAGTCGACCACTGCAGGCAGGCAGAGCGCGTTGGCGAGGCCGTGGTGCATGCCCTTCTCGCTGGAGAGGGGGTGCGCCAGGGAGTGGCACGCGCCCAGGCCCTTCTGGAAGGCGACCGCGCCCATCATGGCGGCCTTCATCATGCCCCCTCGGGCCTCGAGATCGTGACCATTCTTGGTGGCGCGAGGGAGGTGCTCGGCGCAGAGCTCCAGGCCGGCGAGGGCGATGCCGTCGGCCATGGGGTGATCCCCCTTGGAGAGGTAAGCCTCCAGGCAGTGGGTGAGCGCGTCGAACCCGGTGGCCGCGGTCACCCTCGCCGGCATCGACACGGTGAGCTCGGGATCGAGCAGGGCGATCCTGGCGAGCAGGTGGGGGCTGAAGATCACCGTCTTTCGTCCATTTGCAGCGAGGGTGACCACCCCCGAGCGCCCGACCTCGCTGCCTGTCCCGGCGGTGGTGGGAATGGTGACGATGGGCGGGACATTGGGGCCTATGAAGGCGTCGCCACCGGTGGCGTCGTCGTAGTCGACGAGGGGGAGATCGTGGGTCGTCTTCAGGGCGATGAGCTTGCCCGCGTCGAGCGGCGAGCCTCCGCCGACCGCCACGATGCAATCGGCGCTGTGGGCGTGGTAGGCGGCGACCCCGTCGAACACGTTCCCCTCGACGGGGTTGGGATCCACCCCGTCGAAGACGGAGGTCGGGAAGCTTGCAGCCTCCAGGAGCGCCGCGACCTTGGCGACGATACCCGCCTTGACGATGCCCTTGTCGGAGACGAGCAGGACGCGCGTACCGCCGATGCGCTTCACGTGCTCAGGGAGCTGGGTGAGGGCGCCGTTGCCAAAGACGATGGTGGTGGGGAAGCTCCAGCGGACAAGGCTCATGGCCGGGCAGGATAGCCCTTGTCCTTGGCCGATGCACCGTCCACGAGCGTCCTGGAGCACCCAGCAAAACTTCCTGTCGCCGGTCCGGTCTTGCTGGGCGCTTTCATCGGGGATCGGACGGGGAGTTCGCGACCTCGACGGTGGGGATGGTGATGACCATGGGGGCAGAGGCCGGAGCGGTAGGCTCGCTCGTCGGCGAGGGGACGGGCTCCTGGGTGGCCGAGATCACGGTCATGCTGCGCGACTTCTGGATCGCCAGGCCAAACTTCGCTCCGGCCGCCACGCCAGCGCAAAGGACGATCAGGAACACTCCTCCGACCCATAGCCGCCGCGCAGGGGGAGGCTCGCTCGCGTTCGCGGGGAGCCCCGAGGGGGGGAGTGAAGAGGACGGGGTGGCGAAGGGCATGACGGGCAAAGGGGGAGGTCCGGGTCTGGAGCTCTCCTCCGCGTCGTCGTCGACCTCCTCCGCTCCTATTATTTCGGGAGTCTCCGGTGCGGTCGCTTCCATTTTGTCCATGACGACCTCTTATGTTGCCTCAACAAGGGGCCCTTCACATCACCTCTCTCTGCGAATTTTTGCGCTCCTTGGCACGGGGAGGCGGAACCCTCCGGGAAGCCAAAGGCTCAGCCCGCCAGGGCGGGGTGGGAGACCGGCTCCGCTCCCTGGAAGACCACCTCCACCCTGTTGCTCACGCTGGCGAAGGGGGGCATGGAGAGCTGGCGCACCTCGCTCCGCTCGACCTCGAGAGCCGGCCGGAGCCGGGCCTCGTGCCTGGGCGGTAGCGCCTGGAGCTCCTCGGCGGTGAAGCACCTGACCACCTTGCGGCGCTGGACGAAGGTCCCTCGCTTGAAAAAATCCGGGTATCCGTCCCAGTCGACGCCCTCATCGAGCAGCATCTGCTTCATCTCACCGCCGTGCTTGTCCTGCAGCTGCTCGTGGGAGAAGCGGTGCTGGGCTGCCATGGCGATGCTGTTCTTCGTGGCGTCGAACTCCCTCCACAGGAAGACGTTGGCGGCCTCGGCGAGGGAGGGAGGCTGCCAGACCCGGCAGTCGAAGAAGGCCAGGCGCTCCTCCCCGAAGGCGGACCGGAAGAGGTCATTGAACCAGGCGGTGCACATGGAGGCCAGCACCGACGTCATCTTCTGGATCCGGCCGTCGAAGAAGATCTGGCTTTTGGCCCCCTGGGAGAAGAAGGCCAGGGTGATCTCGTCCGACTGCGTGTACCCCATGCAGGAGCCGGCCTCCCGGACCAGCCTGACGGTCACCTCCTGCATGAGCCTGGAGAGCCGAGGATCGTAGGGGCGGGCCATGTCCCTGGTGAACTTGCTGAAGTTCTTGCCGTCCAGCCGGGCGCACACGGGGAGCTCGTGGGCGAAGCGCCGGCCCGCCTCCGCCATCTCGTACTCCTTCATTCGATCGCCGATGGAGAGTTCCATGTCGTCCTCGATGTCGTCCTGGTTATCAGGGGTTATTCACCGTGAGCAGGCAGCCGTTTCGCATGGGCGAGGGGATAAAACCAGGGACGAGGCCACGAGGTCGCGCTTCGCAAGGGGAGGGCGAGGTCCAACTCACAAGGAGGCCACGAGGCAACCCCTCGCAAACGACGGGCGAGGTGGTCATTCACCAGGAGGAGGGCGAGGAAGAATCTTCTCTCCAGTAAAAATCTCCAGGAAGAGGGCGAGGAGGGCACCTCCTCGCAAAAAATCTGCAGGCAGGAGCGCGAGGGGGGAACGCCCTCCCTCGTCAGGGACTTCCCAGGGTCGTCGCAGACGCACAGCGGGATGATTCTATGGCTCTCCTCACAAGGTACGAGAGGACCAGAGGACCAGAGGAAACCGGGGGATTCGAACACCATGCCCTCGAGGAGCACGCACTGGGTAGCGGCCAGGCTCACGACCTTCGTGATTCGGTTTCCACAGCGGAAAGCGGAGGACTTGCACCCCAGACCGCTCACGCGGCCCGCTCTGTTTTCAAGACAGGCTCGATCCTGGATCGATTCACTTCCCGTGCGGTGGGCCATCTGCGAATCGAACGCAGAGCAAGCTTCTTATCAGGAAGCCCAGGGTAACCAACCCGTCATGGCCCGATGCGCCGAGACGGCGCGGTGCGAACGGAGGGATTCGAACCCCCACTGTCCCGGATTTGAAGCGGGAGCCTCCTGCCTTTGGGCTACGTTCGCGGGTGAGAAGGGTCCAGGTGACGCGATTCGAACGCGCATGTCTCGGTCCCAAACCGAGTGCTCTGCCAGGTTGAGCTACACCTAGATAGGAGTCGTGGTCGCTGCGGACAGGGTCGAACTGTCGTGGTCAGACTTATGAAGCCCGCCCTCCTCCGAGGAACGCAGCGAGGGTGAAGGAGTCCCCGGCAGGACTCGAACCTGCATCGGCCGGTTTAGGAAACCGGAGCCTTGTCCGTTAGGCCACGAGGACACGTCATGCGGAGCCCCCGTCCGGAGTCGAACCGGACCCTCCCGGTTACAAATCGGGTGCTCGACCTGTCGAGCTGCGAGGGCGATGGCCGAGCAAAAAATAGAACTGTTCTCGAAATAAATAGTGATTGATACTGCAAATGTTCGACGTTTGAATGCGCGCTTGTCCCGACTCTGTTGTCAGGAGAGCTCTTCGAAGGCTCCCGGGGTCAACCCGGGAAAAATGAGGAAGGCCGCCTGGGTTTCCCTGGGCGGCCTTCCGAGAGCGCGTTGGAACGACTCTGGGATCCGCTCAGGGGATGGCCTCCGGGCTCGATGGCCTGGTTGTCGCGATCGGCATGCTCGACAAGAGGCCCTGGACGCAAATTCGGCTCTCGATGAGCAAGAGAGAGAGGGCGCTGGGGCTGGCGAACCCTCGGAGCGAAGGGGTGACCATGAGAACGCACCACTGCCAGGCCGCTGTGCGCGGCCTCTCTGCAGACGAGGGGTGGAGGGGCATGGTCTTCATGGCGGGGGTGTCTTCTGGATGCACGTTATGCATCGAGCCTCGAGATGCGTCAAGAATAAATCGGAAGTATCAAAGCAAAAAGTTCCTGGCTACCGAGAGGACAGAATCGAAGAACAATAACGCATCATCGTAGGCCAAGCGCCGAGGCAAGCGCCGGGTCCTGGTTGGGCCTCCAGAGCCGGCGATCGAGCCAGTAGTGGTGGAGCGCGACACCCCAGTAGAGCCCCACCATGAGCTGGTTGGCCGTGGCGTGCGGCCCGAGGACCTTGCCCGTGAGCAGGGTGAACCCGGGGTAGATCGCCGCGGACGCCGAGAAGAGCGCGTAGCCCGCCGAGAAGAGCAGCGCGGCGGCCAGGTAGCGGAGCGGGCTCGAGGCCAGGGAGCGGGCGAGGGGCGCCGCGTCCGGCCCGAGGTAGCGGCCCCGGTTGTGGACATAGACCAGGGCCGTGTACTGCACGCTGTGGAAGGTGGCGGCCATCACGGCCATGAGCAAGAACTCCTGCTCCGGACCCACGGCCTCCGGGTACACGGGCTCCAGCCTGGCCACACCGAAATACAGGATGGCCTGGAGCGCTGCGAAGACCATGAAGTACTGGGTCCTCGGGGCGCCGAGGCGGCCCGCGTTCCCGGCCAGGAAGGCGAGGGCGCTGGCCACGGAGAGGACGACCAGGAGCGCCAGGAGGACGACGGGGGGCTCCGGGAGGCCCGTGGCAGCGCGCACCCGGGGGTGGGAGGCCAGGAAGTGCAGATAGGGAAAGAGCGCGATCCCGTAGAGGGCGAGCTCGTCGCGGAGGAGGCCGTCGCGCCCTTGCTCGCCGCTCTTGCTCCAGTAGAGCGAGAGGAAGCCCCAGTGCTGCCTGACCACGTGGTGCACCGAGAGCAGGCCCGAGATGAGCAGGAAGAGCGTGAAGGGCGCCTCCGAGCCGAGGAGCACGTTGCCCAGGAGGGCGAGCGGGCCCACGAGGAAGGCGAGGGGCGAGAGGCGGAGGAGCCGGGCGTGAGGGCCGCGCAGGCACTCCCCGTCCAGGTAGCTCCTCGAGAGGGTGGCGAACATGTGAGGGCCATCCCCGAGCAGGATCCAGACCCAGGTGAGGGCCACGATCGACAACCCCCCACCCAGGACGGCCACCATCATCGCCAGGGCGAGCGGGGCCCCCCCGAAGAAGAGCGCCAGATCGAAGCGCCGGGACACGAGCCAGGGCGAGCGGGCAGACAGCGCGGTTTCGTTCATCGCTCCCACCGGAAGGTACGTACCCCGAAAGCGTACGTCGCGATCGCCCAGACCACGAGCCCGCCCATGTAGGGGCCCAGCTCGGCCGGGGGGGCTCCCTCGGCGACCTCCCGGAGGGTGCGGACCAGGAGCGTCGAGGGCAGCGCGGAGGCGAGGAGCTCGATGGGGCGAGGGAGGGTGTCGAGCGGAAAGAACATCTCGGAGAGGAAGACCAGAGGGACGTTCACGGCGCTGATCGCGTCGGTCACCAGGGCCTCGGTCTTCACGAGGCTCGCCAGCGAGAAGCCTATTCCCATGAACACCACCAGGCCGAGGGCCGCAACGGCCACGAAGGCGAGGGCGCGCCCGGGCGAGAGGGCGAGGCCGGTCCCCAGGAGCCCGGCGCCCAGCAGGAGCAGCACCTGGAGGAGCACCAGGATCGCGCGAGCGACGATCTGGGCGGCGACGAAGTGGGCCTTCTTGAGCGGGGTGGTCGCCAGCTTGGTGAGGAAGCGGCTCTCCCGGTAGCGCACCAGCGCGTGGCCCATGCCGAAGACGCCCGCGACGAGGACCGAGAAGGCCACCAGCCCCGGGAACAGGTAGGCCACGTAGGAGAACCGGCGGACAGGCACGGTCTGGAGCTCGGCGCCCAGCTCGGAGGCGAGGCCTCGCCCCAGGAGCGCGTCGTGCGAGGCGACCCTGAGCACGAGGCGATCGCCCTCGAGCAGCACCACGGCGTTCTCGGACGGGGTGCCCAGGCGGGACTCGGCGCGAGCCCGGCTCCGCCCGCGCTCGGGGCGCAGCTCGGGGATGCTTGTAAGATGCATATAAATGGCCTCGATGCGAGGCCCGTCGCCCACCACCGCCACCCGCTTGTGCTCGAAGGGGTGCCCCCCGGCGAAGAGCAGCGCCACCAGGCCGAAGAGGACGAGCGGCAGGGCCAGGAAGAAGGCGGTCGAGGTCCGGCTCCTCAGCACCTCGAGGACCCGGAAGCGGACCAGGAGCCAGAAGGCCCTCACTCCAGCTCTCCCCGGGCGGTGATGCGGCTCCCCGCGTGGTGGAAGAACGCGGCCTCCACCGTGCGTGGGGTGCCTTCGGGGAGCGAGGCCAGGAGCTCCTCCTTGGGGCCCGCGGCGCGGATCTGGCCCTCCACCAGGAAGATCAGCTGGGTCGCCAGGCGCTCGGCCTCGCCCAGATCATGGGTGGACAGGACCAGGGTGGAGCGCCTGGCGAGCTCGACGAAGAGCGCGCCGAGGAGGCGTTTGTTCTCGGGATCCAGGCTGGCCGCCGGCTCGTCGAGGAAGAAGAGCGGGGGCTCGTGCACATAGGCCGCGCACACGAACAGGCGCGCCGCTTCGCCCCCCGAGAGGCGCGCCACCGCGACGTCCCGGCGATGCTCGAGGCGAGCCATGGAGAGCACCGCGGCCCCTCGTCCTGGCACGTCGAAGAGCGCGGCGAAGAGCTCCGCGTACTCCCTCGCGGTCATGCCCTCGGGGACGAACTCGCGCTGGAGCACCACGCCGACCTTGCGGCGAGGGTAGCGCGAGGGCGAGGCGGGCGCGCCGAAGAGGCGCAGCGTCCCGGCGTCGGGCGAGGCCAGGCCCTCCAGGATGGAGAGCAGGGTGGTCGTGCCCGCGCCGTTGGGGCCGAGCAGGACCCAGATCCCCGGACCCTCGGCCACGAAGTCCACCCCTCGGAGCGCCTCCACCTGGCCGAACCGCTGGCGGAGGCCTCGAGCCTCGACGATCACAGGTGCTCCCTCCCTCGACGGTCGAAGATACAGCATGGTCCTCGGGCTCAGAAGAACCGGAGCCCGAAGCCGACCGGAGCGTAGAGCACCCGGTTGTCGTTGGTCGGGTTGGCGAAGTAGTAGCCGATGCTCGCCGTCACCAGCCACTGGCCATAGGGCCGGGTGGCCACCGCGACGCCGAAGTCGAGGGTGGGAGAGAAGACCACGCCGGTCTCCAGGGGCTTCCTGTTGCCGTCGCAGTTCCTGGCCTGACCTCCCAGCAGCCCCACGCCAAGCCAGCCCCAGTCGGTGATCCTGAAGGAGAGCGCGGGGCCCAACGAGAGGACATTGGAGCTCGCGGCGGGGCACTCGGAGCCGAGGGCTCCAAGGGCTCGCAGCAGGATCTCCGCGCGTGGGGTGAACGCATAGCCGACCTCCAGCGTGGCCCCTACCGACGCTCCAGTCGTCTGGGCCTCCGTGGGGGACTGGTTGTTCTTGAAGAACGCATAGGCAATGGCGATGAAGTGGGTGCCGAAGACGAAGCCGTCCGGCGCAGGGGGCGGCGGCTCGATCCTGGGGACCAGCCTGGGCGGATCGGGCACCCGGGGCGGGGGCGGCCTCGCGCTGGCGTCGGGCTTGAGCTCCGCGGGCCGGGTGAAGAGCAGGGTCTCGGGGCGCCCGGCCATGGCGATCAGCTCCTTCTCCTCGCGAAATCCCTCGCTCTCGACCACCACGTGGTGGGTGCCCGCCGCGAGGAGGATCACAGTCGGCGTCCTCTCCTCGAGCGGGCTGCCGTCGACGTAGACCCGGACGCCAGGAGGGACGCTCTGGATGCGGACGCGCGAGGATCGGGCCTTGAGCTGGGCGATCGCGATCGAGGCAGGCACCGAGAACTCGCCCTTCTCGCCGTCCTCGGCGATGTACTTCTCGTAGCCATCGACCGCGGCCTGCACGCGCCCCAGGCGCTCCTCGCTCAGCGCGAGGTTGTAAACGATGACCGGGGAGTGATGCTCCTGCTCGGCGGCGGCGAACCTCTGGCGAGCGCCCGCGTAGTCGCCCCCCTGATAGAGCTTTACTCCCTGAGCAAAGAGCGCCCTCGCCTTCTCGACGTCCCCCGCGAGGGCGTCTCCCGCGAGGCACACGAGCGCGACCACCCAGGCTGCAGGAGAACCGCGCACCCGCTAGAACCTAGCAGGGTAGGCAGCCCGTCGACAGATCCGTTCGAGGGCGCTCTCCCGGCCGGATGAGGGGAAAATCCAGGGGAGGAGGCGAGGAGGCAACGGCCTCTAGAAATCGGTGGCCAGCGGACGCTCGCAGCGCTCGCTCTGCCAGACGTAGCCCTTGGCGCAGCAGTGGCCGAGGGAAAGGACCTCTCCGGCCGAGCAGCTCGGCCTGGGCTTGCCCGCCGAGGAGGGAGGAGGCCTCGCGGTCGACGCAACAGGCGCCAGCGCGGCATCCTGGGGTGGGGGGGCGTCGACGAGCGAGGCGCGCGCCACGTCCGGCGCCGTGGGGAGCGGAGGGAGAGGCGTCGTGGCTGGAGGGGGGCTGGTCGTCCCTCGCACCAGGAGCATCACCGTGACCAGAGCTCCGGCGACCCCGCTGATCAGGCCGAGGAGCGCATGTCTGCCGACGGAGACCCGCGGGTGCGGGGTGGAGACCGACGCCCTGGGCTCGGACGCGGCCGAAGGGGAGCTGTATGGGCCTTTTGGCGTGGGGCCTGGCCGGGAGGCGCTGGAGCTCCTCGAAGGGAGGGAGAGCCCAGTACCAGGGATGGTCTCCGATGCGCCTACCGTGTGGAGCTCCAGGGCGGCGAGCATCGAGGCCGCCGACGCGTAGCGCGAGCCGCGGTCGATCGAGAGGGCCCTGGCCACGATGGAGTCCAGGATCTCGTCCACGTCGTCGGGGCGCACGGAGCGGACGCGAGGCGCGGGCTCGCTCACGACCTTGGCGGCGGCCGCCGCGGCGCTGGTGGCGTGGTGCACGGGGCGATCCGTGAGCATCTGGAAGAGCGTGGCGCCCACCGCCCAGACGTCCGCTCGCCCGTCGATCTCCTTTTCGGCCAGGAACTGCTCGGGCGCCATGTAAAGCGGAGTGCCGACGATGGCCCCGGACTGGGTGAGCCCTGGCTCCTCTCCCTGGGCGACCTTGGCGACTCCGAAATCGAGCACCTTGACGTGCATCGTCCCGTTGGTGCCCTCGACCAGGAACACGTTGGCGGGCTTGATGTCCCGGTGGACGACCCCGGCCTGGTGTGCGGCCTCCAGCGCCCTGAGCATCTCGCAGGCCACCCCGACGGCGCGCTCCACCGAAAAGGCCCCGTCGCCCAGGGCCTCGTGGAGCGACCGGCCGCGGAGCAGCTCCATCACCATGAAGGGAGAGCCGTCGTCGGCCTCTCCGACGTCGAACACGTCGACGATGTTCGGGTGCTGGACGCGCGCCGCCGCCTGGGCTTCTTGCATGAAGCGCAGGACGCCGTCCGAGGCGGCGGCCGCGGCGGCCCGGAGGACCTTGATCGCGAAGCGCTTCTTGACGCCCGTGTGCACGGCCTCGTAGACCGCGCCCATACCCCCGGTCCCGAGCACACGCTCGATACGGTACTTCCCCGCGAGCAATGTGCCGATGCGGGCTTCCGGATCCATCGTCGACGCTAGTCTACGTTCGTTTGCGTGGAAACGCCGAGCAAAGCCGAGCTTCGGCTACTTCTCCACGATGATCTCGACGCGGCGGTTGTTGGCTCGACCTGCGGCGGTGGTGTTCCCCGCGATCGGGCGCGCCTCGCCGAGCCCGTCGGTCCGGATGCTGGCCCTGGGGATGCCGCGGGACGCGAGGTGACTGGCGACGGCCTCGGCCCGGCGCTGGGAGAGCGCCACGTTCTGGGCGTGGGTGCCCAGGGAGTCGGTGTGTCCCTCCACGAGTACCCTGGCGCCAGGGCTGTCGCGGAGTATCACGGCGGCCACAGCGTCGAGCTTGGTCTTGGCGGAGTTGAAGAGGTCGCTGCGGTGCAGGTTGAAGAGGACCACGTCCGACAAAGTGATGACCAGGCCCCTGGGCTCGGTGCGTACGCTGGCCGCGATGCGCTTGAGCGCCTCCAGGGCGCTGGCCTCCTTCGCCTCAGCGGCGGCCCGGGCGGCGCGCTCCGCCGCGAGCTCGGCCTCCTTCTTGGCGTGCTCGGCCTGGAGGCGGGCCATCTCCGCTCGCTCCTTGTCGGCGCGGGCGACCTCCGCGGCGTGCAGCTTGGTCGCGAGCTCGGAGATCTCCTTCTCGGCCTGCACGCCGCGGGCGGCGCTCTGCGCCTTCTCGACCTTGCGCTCGACGACGAAGGCGAGATCCGCGATCTGGGGCTCGGCCCCCACCTCCTCGAAGCGCTTCTCGGCGGCGAGGAGGGCCCGGCGCGCCTCCTCGAGCTCGGTGGGGGCGGACTCGGCCAGGCGCTTGGCGTTCTTGAAGGACTCCCGGGCGGCGATGAGCTCCTTGGGCGGCTGGATCGGGGCGCAGGCGGCCGCGCCCTGGAGCGCGGCGAGCGCGAGGGCGATCGCGAGAGCGCGGGGGTGTCCCGGGGCGAGCTTCTTCATTTCCGGCTCCCTTCCTCGGCGACCCGGGCGCGTAGCCGGGCGACCTCGGCGTTAAGGACCCCCTCCTTGGCGAGCGCCGCGGCGAGATCGGCGTCGGCCTCGGCGCGCAGGAGCAGCGACTCGGCGTCGACGTTCTTCCCATCCTTCATGGCGAGCTTCGCGCGCTCCACGGCGGCGCGAGCGCGCCCCAGGCGCTCGGCGGCGCTGGGCACCTTGTCGGCCCCGAGTTGCTGGGCGGCGCGCACGCTCGCCTCGACGCTGACCATGTGCTCGGTCGGCGGAGGCAGGCTCGCCGCGCAGCCGGGCGGGCCGGCCAGAGAGAGCAGGGGGACGAGGAGCGCTGGGAGGAGGGAGGCTTGGCGCATGGGCGGATTCTATCGCTCACTATACAGCGGCTGGGCTCCGTGAGGTGATCGCTGGTGTGCCCCCACGCCGCGTTCGACAAGGACGTCGCCGCTGTGGTCTTAAGCCAGGGTGACCGCCTCTCGGCCTCTGCCGGTGCCCTGTCTCCATGTCTTCACCGACGATGTCGTGGTCCACCGCGTCAAGGGGCTGACCTCGACCTTCGAGACCTTCCGCCTTCCGCTCCTCGCGCTCTCCTTCGACTATGGAGGTCTGGTCGTGTCCGCCCGCGCGAGGGGGGCCCCGGCAGAGCCGTCCAGGAGCCCCGTCGCCGAGGAGCACGCCCGCAGGCTGCTCGAGGGCTTCGGCGCCACGGATCTGGAGTGCCTGGACACCCACGCCACGGTGCCTGGCGTCCAGGCGGACTACCTCGTCGCGCCCGAGGGCGACGCCTCCGATTTCTGCACCTTCCAGAGCGTGGTCATCCCCCAGCTGAGGAGCCTCGGCTTCCGCGTCACCATGGCCGACGATCACGAGTGGAAGATCGTGGAGCCCGAGCCTCGCTGGTTCGCGGAGCTCGAGGTCGGCCAGAGGGACCAGGCGGGCCCCCGCCGGGAGGACTGGTTCGGGCTGGAGCTGGGGATCGATTTCGGCGGCCAGCGGGTCTCGCTGCTCCCTGCGCTGCTCGATCTTCTGGAGAAGAGCGGCTCGGGCGAGGGCCTCCACGATCTGGCCAGGCACGCCTCTCGCCGCGTCGCCCTGCGCGTGGCGGAGGGCGTGTATCTGCCCCTCCCGGTCGAGAGGCTGAGGGGCATCCTCAGGGTCCTGGCCGAGCTCTACGAGGGCAGGCCCCCGGAGAGCGGCGTGCTCGGGATACCCCCCGCGAGGGTCGGGGCGCTCTCCCGGCTGGATCTGGTCTTCCGGGGCGAGGGGCGCGAGCTCCGCTGGTTCGGGGGCGCGGTCAACGCGTGGAAGGACGCCTCCGCCTCGCTCGCTCCTCCCCCCGTCGCTCCCCCTGATGCGCTCCGCGCCGAGCTGCGCCCCTACCAGCAGAGCGGCCTCGCCTGGCTCCAGCACCTCCGGGCGCGAGGGGCGGGGGGGATCCTGGCCGACGACATGGGTCTGGGAAAGACCCTCCAGACCATCGCTCACCTCGCGCTCGAGAAGCAGCAAGGTCGGCTGGGAAAGCCAGCCCTCATCGTGGCTCCCACGACCCTCGTCCGTATCTGGACCCGCGAGATCGCCCGCTTCGCCCCCGGGCTCCGCGCCATCGCCCTGTACGGGCCTTCTCGCCACGCGCTCCACGCTCGCATCGACGCCAACGACGTCGTCGTCACGAGCTACCGGGTCCTGCTCGGCGACCAGGAGCGCCTCGCCGAGCGCTCCTTCTCGCACCTCATCCTGGACGAGGCGCAGACCATCAAGAACGAGAAGTGCCGGGCCCACCGCGTGGCGCGCTCGCTGGTCGCCGAGCACCGCCTCTGCCTCACAGGGACGCCCGTGGAGAACCACCTGGGCGAGCTCTGGGCGCTCCAGGACTTCTTGAACCCGGGTCTCCTGGGCGGCGAGCGCTACTTCAGCCGCTTCTTCCGGGGACCCATCGAGAAGCTGAAAAACACCGAGCGCCTGGCGGCCCTCAGGGCGATACTTGCGCCCTACATACTTCGCCGGACCAAGGCCGAGGTCGCCAGGGAGCTCCCTCCCAAGACCGAGCTCCGGCGCCCCGTGGAGCTCCGCGGCCAGCAGCGCGAGCTCTACGAGAGCATCCGGGTGGCGGGGCACGAGGAGGTCCGCAAGATCATCCGCAAGAAGGGGCTCTCGGCCTCGACGATCCCCATCCTGGGCGCTCTCACCAAGCTCCGCCAGGTCTGCTGCGATCCTCGCCTGGTGCCGATGAGCGGCGTTGCTCGGGGCGAGTCGGCCAAGCTCAAGGTCTTCGAGGAGCTCACGACGCAGCTCCTCCTCGGCGGGCATCGGGTGCTGGTGTTCTCCCAGTTCACGAGCATGCTCTCGCTCCTGGCGGCCTCGCTCGACGAGCGCAAGATCGCCTACACGACGCTCACGGGGAGCACCGTCGACCGCCCGGCGGCCATCTCCCGCTTCGAGCAGGGCGAGGTCGACGTCTTCCTCATCAGCCTGAGGGCGGGGGGCACCGGCCTCACCCTGACCGGCGCCGACCGCGTGATCCACTGCGATCCCTGGTGGACCCCCGCCGTCCAGGCCCAGGCCACGGATCGGGCCCACCGCATCGGTCAGGACAAGCCGGTCTTCGTTCACCACCTGTTCGTGGCCGGGAGCGTGGAGGAGCGGATGCTGAGGCTCCAGAAGCGAAAGCGAGGGGTCGCCGACGCCATCCTCGGCGAGGGCGACGCGGCCTCTGCGCTCACCGAGCAGGACGTGGAGCTCCTCTTCGCCCCGCTGGGCGCGGCCAGGCCCCCCAGGCCTCTTGCCCATGGCACCTTCGAGGCGTCGTGAGCACCCGAGGGCGCGTGGGCGCGAAGCCGGCCAGCGCTCGTGGGCCGCTCGCGCATCACGGCTTGACGCTCGGGGTGAATCGCCGACGATGGGCGGATGCGCCCCCTCTCACCCTTCGTGCTGGTCCTCGCTGGCGTCTGGCTCCGCTCGTCCGAGGCGCACGCCCAGCCACCCACGGTGGAGCGGGTCTTCGTGCTCAGGATCGAGTCCGACGGGCCCGACGAACAAGCGACCGCCCTCACCCAGGCGCTGAGTGGACGGGTGCGCCGGAGCGAGGGCTGGTCGCTCGCCGAGACGCAGAGCACCTTCGAGGTGCTCCGGCTCACGCACTGCCCGCCGCCGAGGGCGCCTGACGCCGCGTGCCTCGACAAGGTGGCGAGCGTCCTGGGGGGCGCCTCGTTCGTCTGGGGAGAGATGCGCCCCGCCGGCGCCGATCGCGTCGCGGTGACGCTGCACCTTCATCGCCATGGCCACGATGAAGCGACCGCGCGCCAGGAGTATCCTGGGCATCTCAGGGACGCGAACGACGAGGTGCTGAAGAAGATCGCCGCGGCCCTCTGGCGCGATCTCACCGAGGCCGAGCGCGTCCGCGTGTCGATCCGCGCGGGTGCGGGGGCGGGCACGGTCATGGTTGATGGTGTGGAGAGAGAGAGGCTCGAAGGGGGGGCCGCGAAGCTGGAGCTTCGTCCGGGGCATCACACGATCGAGGTCAGGGTGCCTGGCTCTCCCGTTGCCCGCCGGGAGATCGACGCGCAGGCTGCAGAAAACTACGATCTCGTCTTCGAGGTCGCCTCTGCGCCGGGGGCGCTCGCCCGGCCGCCCACCACGCGCCCGCCGGGTGGCTGCGGCTGCGCGCTCGTGGGCGCCCCGGCTCCCGGCGCCCCGTGGCTCACCACCGTCATCGGTGCATCGGCGCTGGCCTGCGCGGGGATCAGGCGACGACGACCTCGGGCCCGCTGATGGACCGCGGTGACGGTTTTACATGTTGCCTTCGAATAGCCCGAGGACGGCGCCCGTGGGATCCTGGAGGATGCTCAGCGCGCCCATGCCAGGCACGGGGATGTTCTCCATCATGAGCTTGCCGCCGAGCTCCTTCACCTTGGCGTTCGCGTCGGCGAGGCTGGCCACGCGCACGTAGGTGACCCAGTGCGAGGGAGCTCCCTCCTGGCCCATCATCGAGGCGACGTCGAGCCCGCTGGCCGTGAAGATGGTCGTGCTCGCCTCGCCCGCGAACACCTTGGTCTTCCAGCCGAACACCTTTCCGTAGAAGTCCTTGGCGTCGTCGGTCGAGGTCGTCACGAGCTGCTCCCAGCAGAACTCGCCCACGGCCGGCGGGGCGTCGGCCCCGTCTTCTCCCTTGCTCTTCCAGGCGGTGACGAGCGCGCCCAGCGGGTCCTGGAGCATGGCGAAGCGGCCGATGTCGGGGATGTCGTGCGGCGCCATGAAGAGCTTGCCGCCCGCCTCGACGGCGCGCACGGCCGCAGCGTCGACGTCGTCGACCGAGCAGTAGCTCATCCAGCTCGACGGGGCGCCCTTCGCGTTCGGGGGCAAGGTCATGATGCCGCCGATCTGCTTCTCCCCGAGGTGGATCAGCGTGTAGGTCATCCCGCCCATGTCGACCGGCTTGAGCGTCCAGCCGAAGAGCGCCTTGTAGAAGGTGCAGGTCGCGACCGTGTCCGTGGTGAGCGCCTCGCGCCAGACGAATCGTCCCGTGGTTCCCATCTTCGTTGCCTCCCGCTCCCGCTCCATCGCGGGCGCGCCGAGTGTAGTGAGGCGTCCGCCGCATGCACAACGATAAACGGCGCTCCCTCGGCGTCTGGCGCTCTCCGCGGTTGCCCCTCGATCTCGCCACGGCGGCGCGCATCGCTCATCGCAGATAACCGTAGGCGGAGCCCCGGAGCATGACGGCCAGAGGCATCGCGTCCTTGACCTGCTCGGAGCCCCCCACGGCCCGCGACAGGCGAGCCAGCCGGATCGCGTCCTCGCCCAGGCGAGCCTCGTTCAGCGC
>SXGT01249633.1_pt1 | contig 34215 bp, 26 predicted proteins | sample 3176221 | NCBI WGS metagenome assembly SXGT01 (sample SAMN11356862, study PRJNA531348) | freshwater metagenome | isolation source: freshwater sample F1-120 | place: China: Fuxian Lake, Yuxi | collected 2017-12-25 | reverse complement strand
CCGCGGTCGCCTGGCTCGGCGCCGAACCCGCGCCGGTCCCAGGCAAGGCGCCGTCGCGCAGTGCCACAATCGCTGCGATCGCAGCAGCGATGGAGAACGAGGAGAAGACCGTGCAGCGGCTGCAGTCACTGCCGCGGAAGTTGCAGGACCTGCTCGAACCATTCTTCTGCGAGCCAAGAGCCGCGTTGTCCGTGACGCAGTTGTTCGCCACGCAGGCCCGGGTGTTCAAGAGTCGCTTCGACCTCGAGGCCTGCCTTGCCTCGTTGCAGCGCGAAGGTTTTCTATTCGGCTGCTCCGACCGGCGATGGACGGATTTTGACGGACTCAGCTACGCGGTGCCCGCGGAGTTGGCGAAGTGCGTCGTTGAGCATCGGCGGATGTCACGGCATGCGCTCAAGGACCTCGTCACGCTGCAAGGCTTCCTCGATGCTCGTCACTTTCGCGCGCGTGCCGAAAAAGCGAAGGAAGGGATCCGGCCTGCGCCTCCCGCCGACGCAAGGGCGGCTGACCATGCGCGCAAGATCTACAAGCTCTACGCGATGGGCTCCTCGATCGCGGCGCGACGAGCCAAGCTGCCGGCCGCAGTTGCCGAGGCGTTCTTGGCGTCGATGCAGAAACACGGCGGCATCTCCGCGTGGGACGATCTGGCCGCTGAGTTCGAGGACGGCCAGAAGCCCGATCGGGAGCTGTGCCAGAAGTGCCTCGAGGAGTCGATGCTGGGGACCGTAGCGCCGCTCCAACTCGCTCGCCTCGGCATCCAGCCCGTCGAGTCCGCGTTCGTGTTGTTTCACGAAGTGGTGCTCGAAGAGCTGCTGAAGCACGTCGCATCACACCCTGTCGTCGTGCAGGAGACGCTTTCTTGTGGCGGCAACCTCGCGAGCAACGTCGGGCGGTTTCTGCGGGAGCTGCATCAGAGCAAGGTGCTGTTCACCTCCGAAGGCGATCTGTTCAAAGCAAGCCACAAGCGCATCGCTTCTTCTCTGCTGCTGTTGCCTGGTGGATTCCTTGGCTGCGATGCGCAGTTGGAGTTGATCTACAAGTTCTGCCTCTTCCGCAGGTTCATCGACCGCAAGGGCGAGCGCGCGCTGCGACCGACGCCGCAAGGGATGGACTTCGATCGTGCGCCGCTTGCAGAGCAGCAGAAGTTGCTGCTGCAGAACTTCGTCGAGGACCGGACCTTGCCCGGCGAGCCATTCCACCAGGTCCGCATGCGGCGTGTGCTGCTCCGCTTGCTGAAGCGCGGCGAGCCACTCGTTTGGCAGGAGATGACGTGCCTGCCGATGCTGGCGCGCAACGCGTATCTGGCGCAACTGGACGGGCAACAAGCGGAGGAGTTCTTCGCAGCTCGGTTCGCCGGATCGGGCTACACGCCCACTGAGTCGCTGCAGCAGTTGGCGATGAACCTGCTGTTGTGGGTGAAACGAAGGCTTTATCCGCTTGGTATCGTCGACATCGGCCTTCGCGACGGCAGGCCAGTTGCCTTGCGATTGTCGCAACTCGGATCCGAACTGCTCGAAGCCGAGCCGGCTGCAAAGGTGGGAGGCACGCGAAGCATGGTCATCGTGAACCCGGACTTCGAGGTCCTGTTGTTTCCGGGCGACGATGTGCACGAGGCAGTGCACGCCTTCGATCGCTTCTCCAAACGGCTAAAGAGCGACCATGTCCACCAGTTCAAGCTCGACGCAGCGTCATTGCGCGCTGGGCTCGCCGAGGGCCTGACCTTCGACGAAGTTCTGCGCGAACTGACCGATCGTGCGCGAGTGCCGGTGCCGCAGAACGTGCTCTACAGCCTGGAGGAGTGGGCGCATCGCGGCTAGGTTCGATTCCGAAGTGCACGATCAACCAGCAAGGCAGCCACGGCGAAGCACCACGGAAGCAAAGAGGCCGTGCCGTAAACCACATAAGGCACGGGTGCCAATCGGCGCGCCGCCGGGCACGATTGCAGACGATCCAAACGCGCCGAGACCGGTGTTGTCCGTGATGCGGATGCATGACGGGGGATGCGTCGAAGAGCGAGGGGTCACGCTCGATCGCGCCTTGGAACTGCGTCGCCAAGGCGGCGTCGTCTGGCTCGCGGTTGCTGGGCTCGGTGACGTGGAACTGCTGCGCAAACTCGGCGAGGCCTTCTCGCTGCACCGCCTCGCGCTCGAGGACGTAGTGCACACGCACCAGCGGCCCAAGTTGGAGGACTATCCAGAGCATCAGTTCCTCGTGCTGCGGATGCTCGACACGGCGCATCCTGGCGAGACCGAACAGATGTGCTTGTTCCTTGGCGACGATTTTGTGCTGACCTTCGAAGAGCACGCAGGGGACTGCTTCGATCCAGTGCGCGCGCGCGCGCGCGATCCGCTGTCGCGCCTGCGCAAGCACGGTCCCGATTACCTCGCTTATGCGTTGGTCGATGCGATCGTCGATGCCTACTTCCCGGCGATGGAATCGCTGGGCGACCGACTCGAGTCGGTAGAAGAGGCAGTCGTCGCCGGCGGCGCACCTGCCGCGGTGGTGCGGGAACTGCATCATGCGCGCCGAGAACTACTGGGAGCCCGCCGCGCGCTGTGGCCTCTGCGCGATGTGATGGGGCTGTTGATGCGAGGCGACTCTGCTCGCATCAGCGCTGAGACACGCATCTACCTCCGCGACGTGCACGACCACGTCGTGCAATTGCTCGATCTGCTCGAGAACTATCGCGAACTCGGCGCCAGCCTTACGGAACTGCATCTGGCGTCTGCCAGCATCCGCCTCAATGAGGTCATGAAGGTGCTGACGCTGATCGCGACGATCTTCATTCCGTTGACCTTCGTGGTCGGCATCTACGGACTGAACTTTGACCACATGCCGGAGCTGCGTTGGGAGTACGGCTACCCCGGCGTCCTTGCTGCGATGCTGACGATGGTCATTGGCATGCTGGTCTTCTACAGAAGGCGCGGGTGGCTGTGAGCAGAGCGCTGCCGCTGGACGCACTGAAGGTGTTGTTCGTGACCGACGGCACCGGCGACTGTGCGCGGATCTTGGGGCTCGTCGAATCGGCGGTGGCGGGCGGCGTTCGGGCCATACAGCTTCGCGAGCCGACGCTGAACGCTGCCACGCTCGCCGAACTGTGCGCGCATGTGCGCACCCTGCTGGAGCCGGTTTCTGGCCTGCTCTTCGTGAATGATCGGTGCGATCTCGTCGCGGCAGGTTGCTGCGACGGCGCGCAGGTGGGCTGCCATTCGTTGTCGCCGAGCCTTGCACGCCGAGCGGTCGGCACGGGCTGGCTCGGAGCCTCGTGCCACGATCCTGAGCAACTGGCGCGGGCGAAGGCTGCGTTGGTGGATGTCGCCTGCTTGTCGCCGGTATGGCCGACGCGCTCCAAGCCAGGGCATCCGGGCCTCGGCATCGAACTCGCTGGCGAATGGACCTTGATGGGTGGCTTGCCGACGCTGTGGCTCGGCGGGGTCGAAGCGCGGCATGCAGCGCAGGTTGCAGCCTTGCCGCGCGCACGTCGGCCGATCGGCGTCGCCGTGATGTCGGCGATTGCAGGAGCAGAGGATCCGCGTGCGGCGGCGCAGCATCTGGTCCAAGCGTGGGCTGCTTCGCTCTCGGCGGCGGATCCTGCGTCGCTGTGCGATTGAGCCCGGCCTCGCTTCGTGCGATCCTGCGCGCATGACGGCAAGTGCGCGCGTGATGAGCGGTGCCTCCGCTGGCTTCGAGCCGCAAAAAATCGCCTCGGCACTGCGCCGGCTCACGCTGCCAGTCGCGGTGATCGCCGGCATCGTGTTCTGGCAAATGTATGCAGTGATCCGTGTGCCTGCAGGCATGGACACGATGCCGCACATCGCACCTAGTTCTGTTTGCCTTGTTGCCAGGAGCGGCAAGACAGCAAAGGTTGGGCACGAAGTGTTCTGCGAGGTGCCGGATGGCGGCACGGTGTTGTCCCGCGTGCAGGAAGTCACCGCCGACGACCGCTTGGTGTTGCGACACGACTATGCTGCATCCCGTCTGCCGGATTCGCGCGTTTTCGGCCCCGTGATGCGCGATGCGGTGCGCGGCGTTGTCCTGGTGGTCTTTGGCGCGGATGCGGAGGCCGAGATTCCCCGTGACCGGTGAGCGCGATTTGACTCGCCGCTTGCAGCGGTGGTTCCCCGCGCCAAAGGACGCCGTCGTCGCCATCGGCGACGATGCTGCAATCTGCAAGAACCGCGGCCGCGACTCGGTGCTCTGCGTCGATCCGATCGTGGAAGGCGAGCACTATGAGTCCGGCGAGGACCTGTTCTTCGTCGGGCAGAAGGCTGTCAACCGCAACCTGTCGGACCTCGCGGCGATGGGCGCTGCGCCTGATTACTTGCTCGTTTCGCTGCTGTTGCCCAGAACGCTCGCAGAATCACGATTGCACCGATTGCTGCTGGGCATCCGCGCTGCGGCGCGTCGCGGCAAGTGCTTTGTCGTCGGCGGCGATGTCTCCGCGACTCGTGGCCCGCTGGTCGCCACGGTGACGGCGGTGGGGCACGTGCTCGATCGCGCCTTGCTTCGCAGCGGCGCGCGGGTCGGGGACGCGATCCACGTCACTGGAGCACTGGGCGGCAGCATCGCCGGGCGACACCTTCACTTCCGTCCAGCGTTGATCGAGGGTGCCTGGCTCGGGCGCCGTTCGACGCCGTGCACTTCATGCATGGACATCAGCGACGGACTGCTGCTCGACCTCGCGACTCTGCTGGAGGCGTCCGGCGGACTGGGCGCGGAGATCGACGCAGCCGCGGTCCCCGTGTCAACTGCGGCGAAGCGACTGGCAAAGGGGGACCGCGAGGCGGCGCTGCTGCGCGCGCTAGGCGATGGCGAAGACCATGAACTGTTGTTCACGGTTGCGCGCGGGAAGGCGCTGCCGACAGGCGGGCCGTTGACGAACCGCGCGCGTCGGCCGATTGGTCGCATCGTGCGCCAGCCGGGGCTTTGGATCTGCAAGGGCGATACGCGGGTTCCCATCGCGCCAAGGGGGCATCAGCATGCGATCGGACTCGGCTGATCTGCCGCCGGTGCGGCGCGAACTCCGGCTCTCGGCGGATGCGGCATTGACGGAGGCGCTTGGGTCAGCAATCGGCGCCCATTTGCAGCCCGGCGATGCGCTCGGTCTGGTGGGCGAGATCGGCGCCGGCAAGACAACGCTGGTCCGCGGATTGGCCCGCGGCCTTGCGATCGACGCTCCAGAAGACGTCGCCAGTCCGACCTACCTGCTGGTCGTCGAGCATCCTGGGGTCACGCGGTTGCTGCATGCCGACGCCTACCTGCCGGCGAAGCTCGAAGGCTTCCTCGCCGACGGTGGCCTGGAGTACTTGTTCCAGCCCGATGCCATCGCGTGTGTCGAGTGGGCCGACCGGATCCTGAGCCTGATGCCAGCCGGCACCTTGTGGGTAGAACTGATCCCGATGCCGGACGGCGGCCGTGCCTGCAGATTTCGTTGTGCAGAGGCCCGAGCCTTCCCCTGGATCGAAACTCTCGGCGAAAACCCGATAGGTGGATGAACCGGAGCGGCTGGCCGGCCGTTGCGGCGCCTGTCCCGACTAAAATCCGATCATGCGCAAGCGCATCGCAGACCCTGACCGCGATCCAGACTTGCTGCTCGCATACCGCGACGGCGACCCGGTGGCGTTTCAGGCCCTGGTCGAGCATTACCAGGCGCGCATGGTCCAGTTCTTCTACCGCCTTTGCTGGGACCGAGACCGAGCCGAGGACCTCTGTCAGGAACTGTTCCTCAAGCTTATGCAGGCCCGACGTCGCTACCGACCCGAAGGCAAGCTCTCGACCTACGTCTACCGCGTGGCGACCAATCTCTGGATCGACCACTACCGTTCGCAGCGCCCGCATCGAAGGTTGTTTTCACTGGACCAGACAACGCTCGACGCGCCGGTTCTCGAGCCAGTGGGACATGAGCAAGCGCCTTGGATGAGCGCAGTGGAGGACGAGGAGAAGGCGCAGCTACGCCGCGCGATGGAGTCGCTCACCGCGCCGCATCGGATCGTGTTCGAACTCGCGGTCTACCAGGAGCGACCTTACGCCGAGATCGGCCAGCTTCTCGGCATCCCGGTGGGCACCGTGAAATCGCGCATGCACAACGCGGTGAGCGCCTTGAAAGTCCTGTTGGCACAGTCAGGCGACTCGACGGATGCGGACCAGGGCCGAAAGACAGCGGGGGAGCGATGAGCGCAGCGGGCATGAGTGAGCGCGGCGAAGATGGCCCGGTCACTTGGATCGACCTGGCGTTGGGCCAAGGCCTGCAAAAGGACCTGCAGCCTCTGCGCGACCGCATGGCCACCGATCCGGTTGCCGCGGTCGAGTTCGCTGAGACTCGCGATCTGGTCGAGCGGTTTCGCGAACTGGGATGCGAGCCGAGCGCTGGTTTTGCCTCGCGCATGCAGAAGCTGAGCGAAGGCACGCGGCGCCGCGGGGGGCCTGCCCAGCGCCGGATGCTGCCGCGCGGCTGGCCGCTGGCGGCGGCTGCAGCATGGATCGGGTTCGCTCTTCTCGCGGCGACGGATCCGCTCGGCTTGCGTCGTGTCATCGGCTTGCCAGTCCGCGGCGACACCCAGGACGAACCGGTCCTGGCCGCACCGCAGCCATTTCCGACGCCGCCCATGCCATCCACGATCGCGAAGGCGATGGATGCGACGCAACGCTTCGCACCGGGGTCACCGCTCACCGATGCATGGACGAGGTTCTCGGAAGCTCCTGTCGCAGGGCATCTGACGGAATGGGTCGCCCCTGAGAACGCGGTGTCGTACTTGCGCCTTGACCGAGAACTGCGGGACACCGCGGAGTTGCGTCGGCGTGCGTTGCGCGATGATGCGCTGGTAGCTTCTCTGTCCGGGCGCGCCAACTGCCTCGCGGCGGAAGTTGCGAAGCAATCAGCGGCGAGCGATCTGCCGTTGCGCGACCTCGCGCTGGCGCTCCGCGCGTTGTTGGGCGCTGGCTCGCAATTCGACGGCAGCGCGAGGTCGATTGTCGATCGACTTCAGGCCGGGCTGCCAAAGTTGGACGGTGGAGATCTCGCCATGGCGCTGTGCGCACTCGCCGAGGCGGCTGGAGCCAACGGACGAGTCGACGGCGCATTGCTGCGCGTGCACGGCGACCGGTTGATCGCCGGCGTCCTGGTGGTCGGCGACGAGGTCTGGGGTCGGCGGCGACCGCGCATGTTGCAGGCCGCCGAACCTGCGGCCAACCTCGCGGCTGCAGGTCGATTCTTGCGGATGGCTGCGGCCTTCGGCGTCGATCCGACCCAGGCCCGGGCGGTTCGCCTGTTGATGCTCGGGCACTTGGAGGAGCGGCGCCTGGGCAAGGTCGAAACTCCCGATGTCCCGACGGCAATGGCCTACGGCTTTCAGGACCTGCTTTCACCAGCAGCGCTGGCTGCAGTCGAGCGGTCCCTCCGCCGCTGGCGTCCTGAGGCGCTCGCCCCGGACTATCTCTCGCTGCAAATGTTCGCCGCGACGCGGCGCCCGGATCTGCTGGGTTTCGCGCGCTGGCAACTCGAACTTCGCCGGGTTGCGGCACTGGCCGATCCGGCGACGTTGCATGGGCGCGCGGCGTTGTCGCGATGCCTGACGGACAGCCTGCTGGCGTCGGCTCCTCGTCAAGAACTTGCAGGGCTCTGACAGGAGCTCGAAGTTCGAGCTAGTCAGGAGAGGCAGGACCAGGGAGGCTGGATCGTGCAGGCTCGATCGGCTACCAAGTCCGGCCCTGTGATGCGCCGCATGGCAGAACCACGTATGTCCGCTCTCGCCGCGCGCTCCCGCGGCCTCGCAATCGCCAGCGCCGTCTGGTTGGCTCTATCGGGGTCTGGCTTCGCGCAATCGAAGGCCCAAGTTCCGGCGATCCCCCAAGAGCCGCTGCCGGTCGACGCGGAGGCGGAACGTCGTGGACTGCCTCGACGCGAACTCACGTTGGCAGAAGCGCTGCGACTCGCACGCGCGAACAACGTCGAGTTGAGGGCCGGGGAACTCGTTCCGCAGCAGGCGCGCCAGTCGCTGGTGGGCGCAGAAGCCGTGTTCAATCCAGAACTGTATGGCGACACCGGCTACGCAGAATCGCAGTCGCCGCAGCGGAGCTTTGTGCAGCCGTCGATCCAACGCCAGTCGATCGATGCGACCGTGGGTTGGCGGCAGCGGGTGATCTCAGGTGGCTTGTTCGACCTGTCGTATCGCCCCGCGCGCTTGGACACGATCAGCCAGAGCGGGTTCTTCCCCGGCACGCAGTTCACGTCCGAGATGGTGCTGTCCTACACGCAACCTTTGTTGCGTGGGGCGTGGTCGGACTATGCGCGGGCCGACATGGAGTCGGCGCAGCAAGGCATCGCGCGCAGCGACCAGCAGTTCGCGCGCTCGGTGCAGGACACCTTGCTTCTCGTGGTCCAGGCCTACTGGGAACTGGTCTACACGCGCGAGAACTACCGCATCGTGCAGTCGGCGTTGGCTGTCGCGCAGGAGCAACTGCGCATCACGCTCGAGCAGATCCGGGTGCGTGCGCTCGCGCCGCGGGACCGCGTCGCAGACGATGCTGAAGTTGCCCGGCGACTCGAAGAACGCATCGCGGCCGAGAATCAGATCCGGCGCAGCGAGGACGAGCTGCGACGATTGCTCTTCGATGACAGCGACGGCCAGATCTGGCGGTGGAACCTGCAGCCGATCGAGGCCATCGAGACGACGTTCGCGCCAGTCGCGGAGGATGTCGGCGCGCTCGTCGACACGGCATTGGCCAACCGACCAGACCTCAAGGCCGCGCGCAGCAGCGTTGCGGAGGCCGAGATCGCGCTCATGAAAGCCAATCGAGACCTGCTGCCGCAGCTCGATCTCGTCAGCACCTACTCATCGGATGGCGTCAGCGACAATGTCTACCGCGACTCGTTCAACGACGCGTCGCAGCAGGAGTACCCGGACTGGGGCGTCCGTTTGCAGTTCAGCGTGCCGATCGGCAACCAAGCCGCACGGTCACGCGAGCGCAACGCGCAACTCGAGGTCGAGCGGAGGCAGCGCGCTCTCTACGGGTCCATGCTGACGGTCGCGAAGGAAGTTCGCGAAGCAGTGCGCAGCATCGACAGCTTGTCCCAGTCGATCCAGGCGAGTGCGGAGTCGGTGCGTCTGGCCGTGACGAACCTGGAAACAGAGCAGGTCAAGCTCGGCGTTGGATCGTCGACTGCATTCGAAGTTCAGCGGCGCAATCAGGAGCTGCGGGAAGCGCGCGGTCGCCTGCTACGCAACGAGCTGGATTACCGCAAGGCACAGAGTCGGTTGCTCCACGCGCAGGGGCTGCTGGCGGCGCCACAGGATTGAGTGACTGAGAGGCGCAGCGTTGCTAGCTTGCGACGCGGCAGCAACGGCATGCATCCGTTCTTGCGCATTGCTCGCTGGACATTGTTGTGAACGCCAACCATCGCCGTCTCTCGTTCTTCCTGATCCTGTCCGCGTCGACCTGCGTGCTCACTGGGCAAGACCAGCCTGCTGCGCATCAAGCAGAGCCGTCCCGCCAGTCCCCGCAGCAGCAGGGCCGTTCGGCCATCGTTCCTTGGCAGGACGACTTCCCGGTGGCGCTCGATCTGCCGTTCGCCAATCCGGCGCCGGCCTATGTGCGGTCCAGGCGTCAGGCTCTGGAGCGGATTGCTGGCAATCTGCAGGGCAACACGCGTCGTGAAGTCTGGTTGATGGCGACGGAGTTTTTCTCGCGCGCGCCGGAGGACGCCGTCGACGTCTTGATCGGAGTCATGGATCGCGCCTTCTCGCAACCGATGTTGATTGACGTCGTTCGCAACGCGATCGAGGCGATGGGGCGGATGCAACGCGTCGAGTTTGACGATGCCTTGCGCCGTGCCATGGAGCATCCTGATCCCGGCGTGAGGCAGTCTGCATTCGCCGCCTTGGCTGGCTCGGGCAAAGCGGAAACCGTGCGGGCCGCCGGCCAGCAGTTCATGGCGGGCATGGATGGCAAGGCTCGCATCGGGTGGCTGCGTGCTGCGAGGTTGCGGCTCCCGGATGAGTGTCCGCAGCTGTTTCAGAATTTGATGCGGGCAGAGACTCCGATTGCGATCCGGGACCTCGTGCTCAAGGAGATCCTCCAACTGCCAGCATCACAAGGCGCGGTGGCGCTCGAGGCGATCTGGGAGCACTCCGTGGGGAACTTCCGATTGATCTGCGCAGGCGTGCTGCACGGGGCCGGGCGCATCTCGGGCACCATCGTTCTGGCCGAGGCCCTCGCAGGATCAGACCCGCAGCAGAAGGAAGAGGCGCTCAAGCAGGTGCGCGGACGCGAGCTGGGTTCGCTGCGGGATGCCGTCTTGAAGCTGTCGACGGATGCGCGCCCGGAGGTTCGCCTAGCAGTGGCACAAGCGCTGGCCGGTGTCGAAGGAGACGACGTGACGAACACGTTCGAGACGCTCGCCGGTGGCGAGGAACTCGTCGAAGCGAAGTCGATCGCCCTGCGCGAACTGACTCGGCGAGGTCGTCCAGATGCCGTCGGAGTCGTGATCGAGCAGATCCAGACTGCAACCGGCTCCCGGCTCCAACTGCTGTTGCGCATGCTCGGCAGCAGTGGCGATCCGCGTGTCGTCCCTCTGCTGCGCGAACGCTTTGAGAAGGCCCCTGTCGATGAAGGCCGTCAGTTCTTGATCGGGCTGGCGCTGTGTCGTGCGAAAGATGCCGCGAAGGCGCTGTTTGAACTATTCCTGGCCGATCCGCGCGCGGTCAGCAGGGACTCGCAGGGACGCGAACTCGACACCGTTCACTACGTGCCCATCGTGTTGCCAAACCTGCGCGGTCAAGAGGACGAACTCCTCGCATACTTCGCGGCGATTCCGAAGTCGGATTACGTGCGGCGCTCGCTCTATCTGCAGAGCATCGCCGGCATGGCGGTCGAGCGTTCCGAGCCTGGGTTGGGCAAGAAGATGGCAGACCTGCTGCGCGGGATCCTGTTCGATGCGACCGAGATGCCACAGTTGCGCATCCAAGCGCTCAACGCACTGACTCGCCCCTGGCTCGACTTGGACGACGTGCGCAGGCTGACGCGATTGCAAGAAGCCCAACCGGGTGTCGCCGTGGATCCACTGCGAGCCGTGCTGAAGGACTTCTTGTTCGAGTTCTTCTGAGCCTTCAGTTTCAGCTGTCGGCGCGTTGCGGCACCAAGAAGCGCTCGTCGTCCCACGCACGGTAGTCGAAAACTCTGATCTTCGAATCCTGGCGTCGATGCAGCCAACCGGGCTTCGGTCGAGATCCTGGCGACTCGTCGTTGTAGTCCGCGTGCAGATTCCGCGAGTAGGCGCGGTCCGCATCCTCTGGATGGAAGAACACAGACTTCGCCGGGCCGACCGTTGCGCGCGGCCAGGCGAGCGATTCGACCGCCAGGTCCCCGGCTTCTGTTTGCAGGTCCGGCTCGAGCCGAGGCGATGGGCGCAGTGCAATGGCGTAGTGCTTGTTCTCAAAGCAAAAGCCAGGCGTGTCGTGGATGGGACCTTCGGCAAGCTCGGTGACAGGAACTTGGTTCGCGAGCGCACCCGCAAAGAACCGGGCTTCGAGATGCATTCGCTGCCATTCGCTCGTCCAGTCGATCGGGAGCATCGGCTGGGCGGCCGTCAGCAGGGCCCCAGCGAGCCGGTCGGCACGGCTCTCTGCGCGCGCCGAACGACGCGCCGTGAACAAGATCAGCCCCATGGAGCCGATCAGCAGCGCGGCGGCCATGAAAGACCACCAGCGCATCGGGCTTCCCGGTGGCCTAGTAGGCAGCCGCCAGGCGTCGGCACTTGAATCGTCGGCGTGCGCAGCAGGCAGGCTCGGCATCGCGGCAGTATGGTGCGCTGCATGGCTCCGGCAAAGCTCGACGCTACGAGGATCCCTGCGCAAGTCCGGGAGATCTCCCGGCTCGTGAAGGCCGCGGGCGGCGGTGCTTGGCTGGTCGGCGGTGCCGTTCGCGACCTGGCGCTGGGGTTCGAGCCGGTCGACTACGATATTGCGACGGATCTGTCGCCCGAAGTCGTCGCGACGGCTATCGGAAGCGGGCAGCTGGATGACGCGCGTTTCGGCGTCTGCAAGATCGACGGTTTGCCGTGGCCGGTGTCGGTGACCACGCTGCGAGAAGAGTGGGATTATAGAGACCACCGCCGACCCAACGCGGTCCGCTTCGTGAACGACATCACTCGTGACGCTTCGCGCCGGGATTTCGCCTGCAACGCGATCTACGCCGATTGCGAATCTGGAGTGATGACGGATCCGTGCGGTGGGCTGGCAGATCTCGAGACCCGGCGGCTTCGCGTGATCGGGGACGCTGCAACCCGTTTCGCCGATGACCCGTTGCGGCTGTTGCGCATGCTTCGGTTCGAAGCGCGCCTAGGCCTGCGTGCGGATGAATCCGCAGCAGCAGCGGCGCGAATGACTGCCGATGGCCTCCGCAGCTTGTCGGCCGAACGTGTCTACTCGGAGTTGACGAAGGCCTTCACCGGCCAGGGCCGCGGCGGGGCTCTGCGTCGCTTCGTGGAACTTGGTTTCGCGTCGCGACTGCTGCCCGAAGTCGCGGCAATGGAGGGTGTGCCACAGCCCCCTCAATACCACCCGGAAGGCTGTGTGCTGACCCACGTTGGCCTGGTGCTGGATCGGATTGAAGAGCCGAGTCCGGAGTTGGCATGGAGCGCATTGCTGCACGACGTCGGCAAGCCGCCCACGTTTCGCGTCGCCGAGGACCGCATTCGCTTCGACGGTCACGATCAACTGTCTGCATCCATGGCCGAGTCGATCCTGATGCGCCTTCGGGCACCAAAGGAAGTTCGAATGGCAGTCACGGCAATCTGCCGGGACCACATCCGGATCGCCAGCCTGCTGCAGATGCGGCCCAGGCGACGCGAAGCGTGGTTGCGCGATCCGCTCTTTCCGCTGCATCTCGCCTTCCACAAGGCTGACTGCCTTGGCAGTCATGGCGACCTGTCGATTCACGCGGCGGCCATCCGGCTGCTCGCCGCACTCCCACCTGTGCGCCCTGCGCTGATCACCGGCGCCGATGTCCGCGCGCTTGGGATCGCGGAGGGTCCCGTTGTGGGACAACTGCTGCGGGCGGTGGACGAGGCCCTCGACGGCATGGATCCGGTCGATGGCACCGGGCCCAGTCGCGAGGACGCGCTGGCGATGCTCGCGCAGCTTGCTGCGGCTCACGTCAAGCATTGATCGGCGCTGGCCGATAGCTGACCTCGCGCGGCCTCATGCCGCGGAAGGAACGACATGAGCCAAGGCATCGGGGACGGATTCGACAGCTATCGTCGTGAGCGTGAGCGCATGCGCCGCATGGGCATCACGGAAAAGCGCACGCTCTCTGGTCCAGCAAATGCGTTGCAGGAACTGGACGCAGTCGAGCGACGCGAGGAGCGGGACCGTCAACTCAGCCTCGAGATGCAGGACTTCTTCTCGTCGGCGACCAAAGTTGCTGCCGAAATCGTGCAGAAGGTCGCGACCAGCGCGAAGGTCCAGTTGGACTCCCGCCTGTCCGAGGAAATGGCAGAGTTCCTCCGCGAGTCGATCGAGCGCATGCAGCACATCGTCACCGCAGTGCTCGAGACGAACACCGACTCGACCGCTGAGCAAGTGATTGAACCGCTGATGCACAACCTCGTCGGTTCGCTGCTCGACGAGTTCCGCAAAGCCGGCACTTCGAAAGCGGACAAGCATCTTGGGCTGGACCCAATGGCGCAGAGCCTGGAGGAAGTTCGTCAGGACCTGATGGCTGGATTGGCCAACAACCCGGTGCAAGAAGAGTTGATCCTGACGACTGCGCCTCCAGAAAACCTCGGGGCGCCCAAGCCGAAAGGGAACGTCGGCGCGAAACCGGACATCGAGGAACACCTCGTGGCGGAGACCGCAGCGCCAAAGCGCGCTCCGGCCAAGCGCGGAGAGGCTCAAGGTGATCTCGATCGCTTCCAGAAGGCGCTCGAGAAGCTGGTCAAGAAGGGGCAGATGACGCGCGCTGAGGCCGACGCGGCCTTGGCTGCGCGCAAGAACTCAGCGCGCTGAAGCGCTTCTGAGTTCGTGTCGCTGCCTCAGCTCATCGTCGAGAAGCGAAGGCGCGCAGTGATTGTCCGCGCCAACGGGATGCACGCGACGATGCAAAGGCACTCCGTGGAGCGGTTCGCTGCGAGCGCCAGCAACCCGGTGTAGAGCATCGTGCCAAGCAGCAGATAGCCCATCGAGGCGCGGATCTGTGGTTGCGTCCACGTTTCGATCAAGCGGTTCCGTCGGGCGAACCACAGGACCGGAAGCAGAGCAACCGCCGGCGCAGGCCAGAGCCCGTCCTGAACGGCAAACAGCCCGCCGAGGGCAGCCCATATCGGCGCCCCTTGGATCGCTGCAACCGCTCGAGGGCGCACGGAACGGTCGTCTTCAAATGCGCCGAGAATCGTCACGGCAAAGATGTAGATGCCGTAGCAGGCGCAGGCCGAAAGCTCTGCTGTCGTCCAAGCACCGCCGCCAAGCACGACTGCAGAACCGAGGTTCATCGCGCGCAGCGCCCCCATGCAGGTCGCGCCCAGAAGCGTCCAGCGCTTGAGCAAGAAATCGTAGAGGAGCACCAGCGCCGCAAGCACCCCGTGGTGCATCGGCATGGGGGACAGAAGGGTGCCGCCGGCGAGCAGCGACAATCCGAGCAGAAGCGCTTCTGTGCGACGGATGGCACCGCGCGGGATCGGTCGTTCTGGCCGTTCGATCGCATCCTGTGCTGCATCAGCTGCGTCGTTGCAGGCCATGCCGCCGGCGTAGACCAATGCGCTGGCCGCCATCAGAAGGCCCAGGTCGCCATCCCAGACGGCGGACCCAGAAGCAGCCGCGCCGATGCACTTGCCGGCAAGCACATCCGCTGCGGGTGAGAACAGTGTTCCCGCGCGAAGCAACTGGAGCCAGGGGCGTAGCACGGTCATCGCGTCGGTCGGGTCACCTTCGATCAGAGAAGGCGCAGGATGTCGTTGTAGGTCACGAACACGACCAGTGCCAACACCAGGACGAGACCCAGCACCTGACTGTACTGAAACACGCGCACACTGACCGGTGAGCCTTTGATCTTCTCGATGAGCAAGAAGAGCAAGTGGCCGCCATCGAGCACGGGCACCGGGAGGATGTTGACGAAGGCGAGGTTGATGCTGAGCAGCGCCAGGAAGTAGAGGAACCGCGGGAAACCCCACTGCGTGTTGTGGTAGCTGACGCGACTGATCTGGATGATCCCGCCCAGGTTGCTCGCCGCGACCTCTCCGGTCAGCAGCCGTTTCGTGGTGACGTAGAGCTGTTTGACGAGGTCCAGCGCGCAAACTGCACCGAGTTGGACTGCATGCTGCATGCTGTCTGCGCGCACTTCGTGGCGCATGCGCTCGATCTGTCGCGTGTAGCCGTAGTCGTGGACGGGAGCGCGTCGCGGCGTCACAGCGAACGTCGAAACACTCGCAGGCTGTGTGGGGTCCTCGGCGATGCGCTCGACGACGAGCGACAACGAACGGCCGTCGGCGGCTCGCACTCGGCCTTGCAAGTCCTGCCAATTCGAGACCTCCTCGCCATCGATCGAGAGGATCCGGTCTCCGGGGCGCAGCCCTGCGGTCGCGGCGGCACTGGCCGGCGCTGGCAGGATCGACGTGTCATCCATCGCTGCAGTCAGCGCGATCGCGCCTTCGAGGGATTGTCTTTCTGCGGTGGTTGCCTCGGCGTGCAAGTCGACCTGCAGCCCGCGGCGGCGAACGGCGAGGCGGAGGGTCGGCGAGGTGCCGGCGAAGCTTTGGCCAGAGAAAGCGGCGCCGTCGATGGCGAGGAGGACGTCCTCTCGCATCAGGCCTAGTCGCTGGATGATCGCGTTGTGGCGAAGGCCTTCCACACGACTGCGCAAGGGCTCGATGCCCAGCACCGCACGCTCGGCGGGTCGCGTCAGTGGCTTGATGGTGGCATGCATCTCGCGCCGCGTACCATCTGCTTCCGTTCGGATTGCGGTGATCTCGAGAGGCTCGCCGGCTTGTGCCTTCTGCTGCGTGACTTCATCGAACGCGGCGTCGGAGCGCGCTGGTCGGCCGTCGACTGCGACCAGCAGATCTCCGCTACGCAGACCAGCAGCGTGCGCGGGACTGCCTTCGGGTGCGTCCAGCACGGCAAGCGCGTCGCTGACCGCCAACTCGAAGCCGAGCATGTAGATGCCTTCGGGTCGGCTGAAGCGCGGAGTCGCCTCGATATGGCGGACTTCGCCGTCACGTTCGATTTCGAGAACGACCGAGCGGCCACCAGCCAGTGCAACTTCAACGACCAGGTTCTCGAACGAATAGGTCTCTTTGCCGTTGATCGAGAGCACCCGATCCTTGGCTTCTATGCCTGCTTCCCAAGCGGGCGATCCCGGCGCGACAAATCCGATCACTGGCGCCGGAAAGCTGACGCCTGAGCCAAAGGCCAGCGGGAAGGCAACCAGGGCGAACAGCAAGTTCATCAACACGCCGCCCAGGAAGAACATGAATCGAGCTCCGACCGACTTGCTCTGGAGACTCGCCTCAGGATGTCGAAGGTCCTCGGGGTCTTGGCCCGTGACGGCGACGTAGCCACCGAGCGGGATGAGCGACAAACGATAATCCGTCGGCCCCCTCCGGAACCCACAGAGTCGCGGGCCGAAGCCAAGCGAGAACACTTCGACACGGGCGCCGATGAAGCGCGCAGCGAGGTAGTGGCCGAGCTCGTGCACGAAGATCAGGAGCCCGATGCCGATGGCCACGAGCAGGCCGTTGCCGAAGTCCGTCATGTTGCGGGGCGAGGTGGTTGGTTCGTCTAGCGGGGTGGCACGAGCCGTTCTGCGAGTTCGCGACCTTCGCGGTCAGCTGCGATCACGTCAGCGATGCTCCGGATCGGGCGGACTTCCCGCTTCCGCACAATCGTTGTGGCATGGCCAGTGATTGACGGAAACGGCAGCACTCCATCCAGGAAGCGTTGCGTCAGGACTTCATCGGCTGCGTTCAGCACTGCGCCTGAGTCGCCGCCTAAGCGCATGACTTCGTAGGCGAGGTTGATGGCCGGATAGCGGCTCGTGTCCGCGGGGAGAAACTCCAGCTTGCTCCACTTGGTCGCGTCAAAAGGCTGGAACGGGTGCTCGAGCCTGTCCGGGTAGGCGAGGCAGTAGAGGATCGGCAGCCGCATGTCCGGCAGTCCGCACTGCGCCACCACGGAGCCGTCGCGAAACTCGACCATCGAATGGACAATGCTCTGCGGGTGGATGACGACCTGGATCTGCTCGGGCTCGAGATCGAACAACCACCGCGCTTCGAGGACTTCGAAGGCTTTGTTCATCATCGTCGCGCTACCGACCGTAATCCGCGGTCCCATGGTCCAAGTCGGATGGTTGAGGGCTTCCTTCGGCGTGATCGAATCGAAGGTCTCGAGGTGCCGGTTCCGAAACGGGCCACCGGAGCCGGTCAGGTGGATCTTGCGAACTTCGGAACGACGTCCGGATCGTAGGCACTGATGGATCGCGCAGTGCTCGCTGTCGACGGGGAGAATTTCGCCGCCGTACCGCAGGGCGAGGTCCATCAACAGCGAGCCCGCGAGCACCATTGACTCCTTGTTCGCAAGCGCGAGCCGCCGCCCGTGCCGCAAGGTCCACTCGGAAGCAGGGAGGCCGGCAGCTCCCGTGATTCCGTTCAGCACCACGTCGGGCTCCGATCGCTCCAGCATGTCGATCAGGCCTTCTGGGCCGGAGTGGAACCGCGTCGCGGCTGGAAGGGATTCGGGCGGGTTCGCCGCACGAGTGAGGCATGCGTCGAGCACGGAGTAGCGCGCCGCCTGATCTGCAAGCGCTTCCGCCGACGAGTTTGCCTGCAGCGCGACAACTTCGAAGCGGTCGTCGTGCTCTCGACAGATGTCCAAGGCTTGGGTGCCGATTGATCCCGTGCTTCCGAGGATCGCTACTCGTGACTTGCGCACGCGTCGATCATGCAGCGCGAGCGGATGGAAAGCACGGTTGCGCAGGGTTGCCGGCGCGACTCTGCGGGTAGAAGATGCAGCAATGCGCTGGGCGCTGGCCGTGCCGCTCGCCGCGCGATGACTCGGATGCGATGCCCTTCCATTTCGGCGTTCCTGCCGCTCGCGCTGCTCGCGTCTGCGATGGCTCAGGCCGGAGCTTTCGATGCAGCAGTGGCCAAAGGTCTCGAGGACCGCGAGTCGGCGCGACTTGCCGTGCAGGCGTTCCTGCACACGGAACCAGGTCGCTTGCGCGACGATCGCTTGGCCGTGGCGGCGCGATGTGCATGGGCCGCAGGGGAGCACGAACTCTGCCTGCGCTGGAGCGACGAAGCGGAACTGCGGGAGCCGCTGCCGTTCGGAACCGTCGAAGCGCGCCTGCGTGCCTTGCTGGCATTGCAACGTGCCAGCGCATTCGTTCGTGCCGCCGAATTCGCGATGACGCGACTGCCTGCTGTTGTCGATGCGGTGCTTCGGGCTGAAGAAGCGCGCTGCGTCGAAGTCGCCGATGGATTGATGCGGGATGCAGACATCGCCGCAGGCCTCTGGCTCTTCGATGCGATCGCGTCCTTGCCGCCGCCTGATCCAGCCCGCTCTTGCAATCTCGCGCTGGCGCTTCGCCATGCTGGCGACCTGGCCCGATCGCGACTGGTCTACGAACAGGCGTTGGCGCTCGCGCCAATGGATGCATGGGCCTGGAATGACTACGGGCTCTTGCTGCGAGTGAGCGGCGAACCCGCCGCCGCCAGCGAGGCGTTCCGAAAAAGCCTTGGCTGCGACGTTCGTAGCGGTGACGGTCCGGGCCTTACCAACTTGGTGCTCGAGGCGGCGTTGGGCAATCAGTCGGCTTCCACTCGTTCCGGCGCACTGGAACTGGCAAGTGCCGCGCTTGCGATCCGACCCGAGGCGGCACTGCTGCGCCGTGCCACCATCGATCTGGTGTTGAAACCGCATCCGCGACGACGTGCCCAACTAGAGCCTGACACCGCGTCCAGGCGCCGGTAAGGTCCTGGACCCCGTCGACGCTCGGTCGACGCCTTGCCATCCAACCGCCGCAGTTGATCCCGGAGTTGCTGATGCCTCTGTTTGCGACGATTACGTTTGCCTGTCTTGGTCTTTCGCCTTGGGGAGATGCCAACGTCTCCGTGGCGCCACAGGACCCCGTGACGAAACTCGCGCCAGCCGACCAGAAGTCGTTGCAGGCAAAGCTTTCGAAGATGGTCGAGTCGCAGATCGCCTACGACGATCCCGCCACGACGGGAAAAGCGCGCGAGAAGGCAGAGAAGGCCTACTACACAGCCAAAGACGCGTTCTGGACGGACTGGAAGCGGCAGTGCGAAAAGCATGGCGATCTGCTGAAGGCGACCGCCGACCTCGACGTGATCTTCGCCAACGCGCTGCCCTACGAGCGCAAGCAAGCGCTGACTCTGCGCAAGGTCGAAGCGAAGGACCCGACCCCCGCCTACTGGATTGCGGTGCCCAAGGCCTACAAGGCGGAGTCTCCGACGCGCGCCTTGCTGCTGGTGCCTGGCCTCGACGACAAGCAGGAGTGGACGGATGGCAAGAAGTGGTTCGACACGACTTGGACCGACAAGTCCGCGCTGGTGAGCGATTCGGTCGTCCACATTCCCGTGGTGTCCAAGACTGTCGACCTCGACGCGTTGCCTGACTATTCCAAGGACGGCGCCGAGGCACAGGAGATACAGCGCATCCAGGAAATCTTCTCATCGTTCGGCGAGACGCAGCGCGGCTACAACGTCGAGAGATCGCGTCGCTTCGTGGACGCCGGCAGGGGCGCCAGTGGTTTCGTCGTCAGGCTTGCATGTCACTTCCCGGACGTCTTCACCGGACTGGTACTGCGTTCTCCTCCTTCTGCGGATGCACTGCGGTTGGGGAGCCTCGGCGGTGTGAATGTGCTGTTGATCTCGACTGGCGAGACGGCCGAGGCCTGCGCTGCGTTCAAGGCGAAACTCGACCAGGTTGAGGGCGCGACTTGCACCATACTGTCGGCAACAGACGCCTATCCTTTCGCGGCAGCTGCGCCGGAGATCGAAAAGTGGATGGCCGGATGCAAACGCATCGTCAACCGCGCCAAGATCGTGATCGAGCCGCTCGAGGACAGGTTCAAACAGGCCTACTGGGTCTCCATCCTCGACATGTCCTCGGTCCAGACTGCTCCTGAGGGCGCCAAGCCACGCGTCGTCGTAGAAGCGGATCGGGCACAGAACAGGATCAAGATCACCGCTGTCGGCGTGGACTCATTGACCCTGTCACTCAACGATGCGCTGGTGGACCTCGACAAGCCGGTCTCGCTCGTGGTCAACGACAAGGCGTGGGAAGAAGGAAAGCGAAACCGTGACTTCAACAGCCTGCTGAAACGAATGCTGCGGAAGAACGACAGCGGCTTCTTGTTCCCGGTTGAGTTCCGCGTCAACGTGCCAAAGACTGAGAAGAAGGCGGACGAGGCCGGTGCCCAGAAGTGAAGCAAGTGCGGCGGGCTTAGTTCCCTGGCGAGCCGCTTGGGCGGCAGGCTTTGCCGGTTGTGCTTGCATGGCGGTTGAATTGAGCGCCGTGCGGATGCTCGCGCCTTTCTTTGGTGATTCCGCCTACGTATGGACCAACGTGATTGGGGTCATCCTGTTTGCGTTGGCAGCAGGAGCTTGGTTTGGAGGACGACTTGCGGAGCATCGAGGCGCTCGTGGCGCGGTCCCACTGCTGGCAATGGCCGCTCTGACGTTGTCACTGGCTCCGATACTGGGGCCTTTGTTGTGCGACTGGCTTTTGCCGCAGGATCTTCCGCTCGAAGCGGCGATGCCTGCTCTCGTGCGAGGCTCACTGGCGGCGACGTTGGGTCTGTTTGGCCCTGCGCTCTGGCTTATCGGCGCAGTCTCACCGTGTCTTGTGGTTGGCGCAGCCCGAACTGGCACAGGGCTGGGTCGCGCGGCGGGCATGGTCTCCGCCGCAGGCACTCTCGGCAGCCTCGTTGGCACGTTTGCTGCGACGCATTGGTTGGTGCCGACCTACGGCTGCCGCGCGGCCATCTGGATTGCCGCTGCACTGCTCGGTGTGGCTTGGCTGCTGGTCCGTCCCCAGGCTGTTGCCGCGGCGACCGTAGCGGCGTGCATCATGCTGTCGCTGACGACCTTCTCGCCCTTGCGCAGTGCCCCAGAAGGCCAGCAACTACTTGCTGCCCATGAATCGACGCTGCAGTACCTGCGCGTTGTGAGGTCACCGGAATCTGCCGGACAGGCCTCCCGAACGGAGCTGAAGATCAATGAAGGGCTCGACAGCTATCAGTCGGTCGCTGTAGCAGGGCGAGTGTTCACGAGCGACTCCAATCCCTCCGCGAAGGCGAGCTCATACTATGATTACCATGCGCTCGTTCCGCTGCTAGCTGGCGATGGTGTCCCTCCAGACGGCCTCCGAGCGCTGTCGATCGGCGATGCTGCGGGGACCTTCAGGAGGCTCTACGGCGCGCTATACCCGAAGGCGGTAGTTGACGGCGTCGAACTCGACCCCGAAGTCGCCCGACTGGGCAAGCAGTGGTTTCCACAGGTGGACATCGCGGGGACCATCGTCACAGGTCTCGACGGCCGCGTGTTCGTCGCGCGCGCCAGAGAATCGTGGCATTGCATTCATGTGGATGCTTATCGACACCAGGTCTACATCCCAGCGCATCTTGCGAGCCGCGAGTTCTTCACCGCGGCCAGAGAACGCATGAAGCCGAGAGGCGTGATCGCTTGCAACGTCGGCGGACTGGGGTTCGCAGACCCTGTACTCTGTGCGATCGGACGGACGATGCGGGAGGTGTTCACGGACGTGGCGGCATTCTGCGTGCCCAATTCCCGAAACATCCTGCTCGTTGGACGTCGAGATGCGGACTTGTCTACTGCTAGCCTGGCGACTGTAGGTTCATGGCAGCTCTGTGCCGCCGACGCTGCCATTTGGGAGAAGGTTCAACAGGAGGGTGCCGCAGGACCGTGGCGGCATGCCCAGGATCTGCCGGACCTCGCATCCTCCCCTGTGCTTGAGGACGATCGACCGAGACTCGATCTGTTGCTCGATCGGTCCTACTTGAGTGCATGGGAGCCAATCGCGTCGCTGCGTTTTGTTGGCGAACAGAGTGTCGAGTGGTCTGAGGCCGCGGCTTTTGCCGCCTACGACAAGAAAGACTTCGAAGGTGCGATCCGCGCCGCCGCTCGAAGCCAGCACGGAAGTGCCTACCTCTGTTACCTGACTGGTGCCGCGTTGTGGTCGCAGCGCCGCATAGCAGCCGCGCTGTCGGCAACGCAGGCAGGACTGGAGTTCGCCCCGGATCCTGCGATGAAGTCCCAACTCACAGCCCAGTCCGAGTCATTGGCCGCACAATTGGAACCGATCCTGCGTGCACGGGCGGTCGCAAGCAGGAATGGCTGGCTCGCCGGAGCGCTGGCGGTGGCGGCTGCATTGTCGCTCCTTCCGGCCTATAGGATGTCGAGGATCCCCGAAGCGCCATCGGTCAAGGTTTCGACAGCCGCACGGTAATTGAGAGTCGCCGCGTAGCGTGCGTTCCAAGGCATTGGCTCCGGATCGCAGACGCCACCGAGTGCAACAGCAGCAAAGGCGCGCGTCAATGGCGTCAGCGTCTTGTTTTGCAGCATCTGAACGAGCGGATCGACGCAGCGACGGTCCCCGAGCTGACCTAGGCCAGACGCGACCGCGGAAAGGCGCGCAAGCCCGCCTTCGGCATCGGTCAGCATGGAAGTCAGTTGCGCCACTGCTTCCGCGTCGCCGAGTTTGCCGAGTGACATGGCAAATCGAACCAGCAACTGCGGTTTGCGGACCGAATCCGCGAGGAGCTCTCGAATGTGGGGGGCGGCACTGCGCTCCTCAAGCAAGGCGAGACCGATTGCGATCTGCCCACCGACGTCCTCTCGATCTCCGTATTCAGACAGCGCGGCGCGCAGACGGTCACCACTTCCTGGTGCGCGACAAAGGCCCAAGGCGATCGCTGCTGCGCCAATCGCATGTGGGCTCTTGGCTGCGTCTAGGGTTCGCAGCAGAGATTCACAAACCTCGCGGTCGTCGTCAGGCGTCACCAATCCAACGAGAGAAGCGTCGGCTCGGGCAGCGATCATGGAGCCGAGCGCCAGCATGATCCAGGGCTGCTCGATCGCACGACTGGCCTCACGCATTTCGTCGAGCAGTGCTGTTCGCGCCTTCTCCCCACCAATTCGGCCCAAGCTTAGTGCCGCAAAATAGCGCGTTTGGTGGTCGCGGGCCTCGCGGCAGGTGCGTAGCAGCCTTAGACAGATGTCGTGGTCTGGTGAGGTTTCGTTCTCCCATGGGCGGCAGAGCAGGCCCAACGCACTTGCACAAGATTGCCCAACGTGGTCGTTGGCCTTGGATGTGGGGCCTGAATCTGACGTGCGCTCCGCTGCGAGGCATCCTGCAAACTCCGACCTGCAGACGTCGCTCAGCGCGTGATCCGGTCCAATCAGGTTTGCAATGGCGATAGGACAGTGGGCCTGGACAATCTGCGCGCCGGGTCCGAGTTCCTTGTCGTAGAATGCCAGCAGGCTGTTGGCGGCGATGTCTAGGAGGCTGCGGCCCGCCGCTGAGGTGTCGCGCGGAAGTTGTCCGAGTGCCGCGATGGCGGCGACCGTCACATTGCGTTGTGTGCTCGTGGCATCACTTGCCTCGAGTAGTGATTGCAGCGCGCGAACCGGGGCGTGTCGGCGATGTGGTTCAATGCGAGGTAGGCAGAGTCCGAGCCCGTAACAAGCAAAGGCGCGAGTCCGTTGGTCGATTTCAGTCCGTGCCGCCTCCCGGTGCGCGAGGGGCGCATCGACACAGAGTGCAACAAGCAAGGCAATGTCTTCGCGTCGGCACTGACGCGAGATGCCAATGCAGAGTGCCGCCGTCTCTCGGAGCTCCTGATCGTGGCTCGACAGCTTCTGAGAGAACAGGTCATGTAGGCGAGCCCCAGCAGGGTCTTGCCCGATCTTGGCGAGCGCGACCATGGTCGAGCTGATGGTGTCGCGATCCGTTGCCTCTCGGAAAGCCTTCACCAATCCCGGGACTACCACCGTCTGAACCGTCGTTGCACTTGGTGGCTCGAGCGTCCTCGCCAATGCTCCTCTGCCACCAAGCAGCGCGTCGGTTGCGTTGAGTGCCCTTCGCAACTCCATGCCATCGCGAAGCCGAAGCAGTGGGTCCTTCTGGAACTCCCACCAGAACTCCCAACTGGAGAGATCGGCGTCGATCACGTAACCACGGCTTCCTTGTCGGCCCGCTGCGCCAACGCCGCCACCTAGGAGCAGGCCGGGTGCCGATGCACCCGAAGTGGAGGATCCGTAACCCGCAGGCGAGGTTCCACTCGATCCCGAGGTTGTCCCACTGTTACTCCCACCAGTTGCTGCCTGAGTGTTTGGCGACCCAATATTGCTCGGTCCCCGGTATTGGCCACCGTGTGCGAAGCATGGGATGGCCAGCACCAGCGAAGCCAGAAGTGGTCGAACAGCAAGTCGGCAAGCGAGGCCCATCACTGAGGAACGTGGAAGAATCGAGCGCTTGCAGCGGAGTCTGTGGATTCCGCGGCTTCTGCAGAGAACTCGCCCTGCCACCAGCGGGGCTCGATGCAGGACGCAATCGCCGAGGAGTTGTGAATGCACTGGCGGGGTCGCCCTCCTGCAGTCTGCCGACGGCGTGCGTGATTCCATGGCTGAGGTTGGCAACCTCTGTTCCAAACCGAGAGAACTCAACATCAGGTGAAAACGACGACGGGCAGCCACATTGGCTGCCCGTCGAGTGAATTGCTCAAGGAGCGAGGTCGAGCCTCACAAGATATCGAGGATCCCCGTGGACTTGTCCGTGAGCGTGTCGACTGCAGCGCGATAGTTCATGTTCGTGCTGAGCTTGCTATTCCAAGGCAGCTTCTCCTTGTCGCCGACTCCACCCAGGGCGACGGCGGCAAAGGCGCGCGAAAGCGGCGTAAGCTGTTCGTTCTGAAGCATTCGCTTGAGCGGCTCAATCGTGCGACGATCGCCGATGAAACCGAGCGCCGAGGCAACAGCCGATAGCTTGGCGAGGTTGGTGTCGCCGTCGCCAAGCAGCTTCTGCAATTCGTCAGCGACGCCCTTGTCGCCAAGCTTGCCCAGGGCGATCGCGGCCTGCTGCAACAGTTCTGGACGGCGCACCGACTTTTCCACGATGTCGCGGATGTCCGTGGTAGACCGCTTGTCGCCCATCAGTGCCAGCGAGATGCAGAGATAGCCGGCAAGGTCGTCCTTGCTGCGGCTCTTGACCAGAAGCGCGCGGACGTCGTCTGCAGCTGATTCGTAGCGGCAGAGGCCGAGGCCGACAGCGAGGCCCGACTGGGCACTCGGATCCTTGACGTCTTCGAGTGCCGCACGCAGGGTTCGACCGAACTCTTCCTCGAGTTCCACCGTGCGACCGGCCGCCTGGTCTGCCTCATACTTCTTGTAGGCGTAGACGCCCATGGCGAGCGCGACCCAGGGCTTCTCGATTGACTTGCCGGCCTTATCAAACTCCTTGAGCATCTGGGATCGGCACCACGTTCCGCCGATCTGGCCAAGCGCCAGCATGGCGAAATACTTGGTCTGCAGGTCGCGGTGCGATTTCCACGTCTCGAGCAGCAACTTGCCGTACTCGGCGTCCGGTGATTTCTCGTCATCGATCGGCTTGCAGAGCTGTCCTAGCGCGAGCACGCAAGCGCGCGGGATGTCGTTGCTGGATCGCTTGGTCTTGCCCTTGTCGGCAAGATCGTCCGCGAAAAGCTTCCTGTAGGTCTCGACTACCTTCGCGTCAGCGTAGTCCTTGCCCAGAAGCTTGGCGATGGCGGGCGGGCAGTGCGATTGGAGCAACTGATCGCCCGAGCCGAGTGCCTTCATGTAGTAGGCCTCGAGGCACTTCAGAGCGTCACCGACGAGAGCCTTGTCGCCCTCGGCGGAACCGCCCGAGCCCTCTCCCGTCGCAGGGGAACTGGCGCTCGACACGCCTGCCGCGTTGAGAATGCCAATGGCGTTGATCGCGGCTACCTTCGTGTTGCGTGTGCTCTTTGAGTCGTCGTCGACGACTTGACGCAGCGCGTCGAATGCCTTGCGCTTGAGGGCGGCGTCAGCGTTTGCATTCGCTACCAAACCCAGCGCATAGCATGCAAATGCGCGCGTGCGGTCGTTCACTTCGCCAGCGCTAGCCTGCTTGGCGAGGTCGTTGTTCAGAACGAGACCAGCCAGCATGTCGATGTTTTCCGCATCGGGCAGCGCGGAGATTCCGAGTGCCAGCGCAGCAGTCTCGCGGATCTCCTGGTCGCCGCGCTTCAGGCGCGGGATGAACACGTCACGCAGCTTGAACTCGCTGTGATTGCGGCCGACCTTCGCCATGGCGACCATGCACGACGACGTGATGTCGCGATCCTCAGTGGAGTCGATCGCCTTCTTCAAAGCGGGGAGGATTACGTTGAGCTTCTCCTCGTCCGAAGGGCTCATCGTGTCCTGCGAATCGACCTTGCGCGTGGCCCCAAGGTAGAACTCGTCGCTACCGGACACCGCCGTGTTGGAGTGGATCGAATCGCGAAGCCGGATGTAGGGGTCCTTATTGAACTCCCACCAGAACTCCCACTTGTTCAGATCGTCTTCGAGTTGGATGCCACGGCCACCAGTGGTCGGGCCGCGACCTGCAGCAGGGCCGGCTGGGCCTCCGGTCGCAGGACCGGCAGGGCCGGGGGCAGCGGGGCCGCCGGGACCAGGGGTCGCAGGTCCACCAGGACCGGGAGTCGCAGGGCCACCAGGGCCAGCGCCTCGACCGCCGCCTGGATTCGGCGGCACCACGTCACCAGGGCCACGGTACTGACCGCCGTGCGCGTTGCCTGCCTGCGTAAGCAGCGCCAGGACGCCGGCGCAGCACAGTCCTGCAAGGGCGAGTTTCTTCATGTTCGTGTGCTCCAGAGCTTTTGGCCGTTGGTTGGCCGACCGTGAATGAGAGGGTGGCAGGTTACCGCACCTGCTGCTGCCTGCTTGGCAAAAACGAGGCCGTCCATTCTGTGTCGCATGTTTCTTGAGTCGCGGCGTAGAACGACACGAAGCCCTTGGCGAGCGTAGATGCTGAACTGCGACGGAACCCGGCTTCGGCGTTACGCGCCAGAAACAACAAGTGCAGGTCAACGGCCCTTTCGGCACAGCCTCTTGTGTGCGACATCAGTGGGAAGCGAGGGTCGACCTCATGGCAATAGCATCCCGCTGCTCATGCCGTAGCGGAACACCTGCTGCTCCTGTGGCGATCCTCAAGCGCGAGTTGTGCTTCCAGCACGAGTCGTGGCGCGGTCGATCCGGCCGACGCCTACACCGGAGTGAGGCGGACTCCAATTGGTTTGGCCCGCTCGCACAGACGCTTCGTGTCCATCAACTCGTTTGGCTGGCGCTCGCGCGGCCAGCACTCGCACCGAATGCCGCAGCCGTCAAGCTACCCTCGGCGTCGTTCGAGTTCGGCTGCTTGCACGTGGGGGGCCTACTGGTCCTTCGCCTGCGACTCCGATTGAGGATGCCGGATGTTGCCCTTCTCGAACAGGGCCGCGAGCAAAGGCTACGACGACGCAGCGATGCGCGTCGCCGCGCCGTCGCGATCGAGCGACTGAAAACTAGGGTGCGTCCAGATGCGCCGTGGCTAGAACTTGGATCCATGCTACGGATTCACGTCGGGCTGGCCCTAGCGGCAATGCAGGCGTGCCACTCCCCGATGGACGACGACCCGTCTAAGAGCCCAGTCTGGAAGTCCGAACAGAATCGTCCGCCCCGAGCAGTTGGGCAGGCCGAGGATTCGCAGCCGAGAGCCATGGCCCAGGAAGCGGCACAAGTCGAAGCAACTTGGAGGCTCTCGATGCAATCGGAGGGTGATCGCGTCACGGAGGCTCTAGAACTCGTGACGCATCTGGAGTCTGAGGAACGCCATGAGGATGCCTTGCACGTCCTATCGCAGGTCGATGCCAAGCAGTCCTGCACTGCAGTGGACGTGGCGATTGCATCCCTACTCCGGGACGTCGGGCGGCGGCGTGAGGCACTGGACCGACTCTGTCATGCAAGAGCCCGCGACCCATCCGCTTTCGGCCCCGGGCTGATCTTTGAAATGGCGGAACTCGCGTGGTCCTGCGGCGACTTCGAAGCCGCGTCCGCTGCACTGGCGTCCCTTCGAGAGACCATCGAAGGCGATGCATTCGAGAAACTGCATCCGGTTGCGTTGGCTGAATTGCGGGCTGGAGTTGCCCGTAGGTCTTCGCCGCGCACGCGCAAAGTCCGCGACCTGCTCGGTGACCTTCGGGGGTCTGCGGACGCTGACTCTCGTCTCAGGACCTTGCGGCTCCTGCTTGAGCAGCAGGACGACGTTGGGGAAAAAGCATGCATGATCGCAGTTGGCGATGCCGATGCGCGGCTGAGAACAATTGGCGTGCTACGAGCCGTGGTGCCCACGGGGAGCTTGCCGGAGTTCTGCGCAGTCGCGCTCTCGGATGCCGATGCCAGCGTTCGAGCCGCTGGCGCTCGACGTGCCGACGGCCTGTCCGCCGCGGAACGAGTGCCCTTGTTGCTGCCGGCCCTTGCTGCTGAATCCTCGGCAGCCACATTTGCCGAAATTGACGCCAGGCTCTGCGCAGCCATGGGTAGCGGCATCGCGGCAGAACCTGCACAGGCGGACGACGCAGGGTTCCGCCGCCAAGTCGTGGCGGATCGGAGAAGGGTCTTCGAGCGATGAGTGGACGCCGAGCACTTTGGGCGAGGTCGTCGCAGACCGTGGCATTGCTTGCCTGTCTCGGTTGTTCCGTGAACAACCTCAGCTATTCCCAGGTGGTCACGGACATCGACAGCGCTGTCGAAGTGGAAGGTGAGGGCGACTCGGAGCGGCTCGTTTATCGGACTCAGGTTGAAGCAAGCTGGGGCATCGCGCGGTGGTCCCTGCTGAATCCACTGCGCTGGTGCCTGTTCCCCATGTTTGGCGAGCGTGTCGTTCGCGAACTGGAGAATCCATCAGCCTACGTCCGGGAACTCGCCTGTGTCTTGGCAGAGAAGGCTGGTGAGAACCCTGAGCGCTGCGGAGTGGCTGCGCAACGTCTGGTGCGGATCGCAGAGATGGATCCGGCGCCAATCAATCGGATCGTAGCGCTGAGTGGCCTGGCCCAGATTGCTTCGGCGCGTGGACTTCGCCTTACAGATGGATTGGCGGAGATGGGGCCGAGGCCCCCGCTGCTTGAGGGCGCCGTCGGTTGGCGAGACGAGTTCGCGCGCCTACGACCATCTGCTCGCTTGCCGATTGGATGTCCGCTGTCGCCTGCAGAGGAACAGATCTACTTGGGTGCTACCCGTGGACTGACTTTGCGGCCGCTGCCGACATGGCGGCAGAGGCTCGCATTGATGGAGGACCTTGCGAACGCCGCTAGCACAGAACAGCAGAAGGCGCTGCGAGCCGCGACGGACGATGCCTTCGGCCGCGCACTCGACCATGCAGTGCGCGGCTGCATCGTGGATGCGACCGCCGGCCGGAACAGAGAGCTCTCGGAAGTCCGCATCTGCGCGCTGGAATTGCTGCATCGCTCCGGCGGCGCAGATTGCGTCCCACTCTTGCTGGCCTTGGTTGCTGCCTCGCCACAGCAGATCCAGGAAGGGGAACCGCAGTTCGAAGAAGTGGACGCGTTGCGTCTGAGGTTGATCCACATGTGCGGTCAGTTGGACCAAGGTCGTGCGCTGCGATCCGTTCGGATCGCTGGGCGAGAGGAGTGGCAGGAGATTGCCCCAGCGGAATACCTCGCGCGCATGGCATTGGATGGCGACCCGTTCTTGTCAACGACTTCGATACCGGCACGCGAGGCTTTGGCCTTCTGTCTGCTCCATGGGCACGCTAGGCCGGATCCGGGCTCGGACTCCGATCGTGATTGGGTGGCAGCATGGTGGGAAGAGTTTCGAAAGAAGCGGCCCCTGCAATGATCGCGCATTGGCTAGAACGACAGATCGCGTACGACGGCTCCCAGTTGCGTGCGCACTGGATACTCGCAGAGACGGGCATCGCAGGCGACGCGATGGTGGCATTCCTTGGCGCATGTCGCGTTACTCAAGACGAGATGGCTGATCTCGCAGATCTGGATGGCCCAGGCATCGCGTCCGATCAGATGCTGCATTTTGTCTGGGAGTGCTTCACGGAGACTGGATTGCTTCTCGCGGTGCACCGCCAGCGCTTGCTGAGTGCAACTGCGCTGGAAGTGCTGCGAGCCCTGGCGCCCACGGCAGCAGCGCGGCGCGAAGGCGACGACATCTACGTGGGAGAAGGAAAGCTATCGATTTCGATCGCGACGGCATCTCCGGTTAGCTCGCTCATTCACTTCGCACTCAATGTCACGCGGACCGGCGCGCCGGTCCGCGTTGCGTGCCTAGAAGAGCTGAGCATCGATTCGCGGCGCTTTGCAGCGGAGCTTCTCTCCCGCACCGTCTCGGAGCAGCAGAGCATTGCAGTGGCGAGAAGTAAGGTTCGTGCCAAGGGAGAGTGGCGGTGAGCAAGGCCTGGGTGTTTCGGATCCTGAAGTTGTCGCTCGTGCTCGGACTCATGGCCCTAGTGTTTCGCAGCGTCCAGTGGGACGACTGCTTGGTGACTCGACCAACAGGTTTGGAGCAGATCGAATCCCCAGTTCGCATCGAAGGCGGCTGGTCGGAGGACATCATCAAACTCCGCATGCCTGACGGATCGGGGCAGACAGTGCGACCTGGCCGGCAACCAGACGGAAGTGAGCTGGAGGTCGTGCCTGGGTTCTGGTCTTACTGTCGCAACGTCCATCTGCCGCTTCTTGCGCTCGGTGCCGCTTGCTACTTCGTCACGGTTTTGGTTGCCGGAGCGCGATGGTGGTGGCTGCTGCGTGTGAACGGACTCTCCGTCACGCTGATGGAAACGCTGAGGTTCACTTGGATCGGAGTGTTCTTCAACACGGTGATGCCAGGCGCGACGGGTGGCGACCTGATCAAAGCGCTATACATCATGAAGCATTGCCCAGGGCAGCGAGCGCCGGCCATCGTGTCGGTGATCGTGGACCGGGTGCTTGGCCTCGCTTCGCTCGCCATTCTCGGGGCCATTGTCGTGCTCTTCGCGCTGGACAGGTTCGGCGACATCGCTGTCGCGATCTGGGGAGTGATCGGCGGACTCACGCTGCTCTTCATGGTGGCATTCAGCCGGCGGCTTCGAAGCATTGTTCACCTCAAGCAAGTGCTCGACTTGCTGCCGCGCCCCGTCGGCAATGCGCTGAAGACGCTTGACGAGGCCGTGTTCGTTTACCGCGGTCACAAGCACGTGATCCTCGCGAGCCTGCTCGCGGGAGTTTTCAACCACGTCGTTTCTGTCATGAGCGTCGTCTTTGTCGGGGATGCGCTCGGAGTCGGAATGCCCTGGACTGAGTACTTCGTTCTCGTGCCGGTGATCAACATCATCAGCGCAGTTCCCTTGATGCCCAACGGCTGGGGGCTCGGCGAGGCGATGTACCAGAGACTGTTCGCGGCCTACGGTTCCGCCTACGTCGGTGGGACCGCGTCTGCCGAAAGCGCCGCTCGCATCATGGGCACGAGGGCGGTGGCTCTTTCCGTTCTCTACCGACTCCACACAACCCTGTGGTCGCTTGTAGCGGGGCTCCTGGTGCTGCTCGAGCGGGATCGTGTAACCAAGCAAGACATCGACGAAGAAGTGAGACGCGAAGCCGCTGACTCCGCCTGAGCGGCAGTTCGGAGAGTGCTGCCTCGGACTGGAGCCCTTGTCTGGTTTCCCATGCTGCGCCATGCTGCGCATCACATGAACTTGCTCGTCGTCGGCTCCACCGCGTTCGATACCATCGAGACCCCGCATGCTGAGGCCAAGCGGTGTCTCGGCGGCTCGTCGACCTACTTCGCGTTGGCTGCGCGAATGTTCGCTTCGGTGCGTTTGGTCAGTGTGGTAGGGCAGGACTTTCCCACAGAACACAGGTCCCTGCTTGAGTCGCGCGGCATCGATCTCGCGGGCTTGGAGTCCAAGCCCGGAAAGACCTTTACTTGGCACGGGCGATACTCGGCGGACATGAACTCGCGCACGACGATTGACGTGCAGCTCAATACCTTTGGTGACTTTCAACCCAAGGTTCCGTCGAAGTTCCGCGATTCCCGCTTCGTATTCCTTGCGAATGGCGCGCCAGCGACGCAGATGTCCGTGCTGTCTCAGGTCGCTAGCCCTGAATTCGTCGTCGCCGACACGATGGACTTGTGGATCGAGCGCGAGCGCGACGGCTTGTGTGCGCTCCTCAAGCGCATCAACGGGCTCATCGTGAACGATCAGGAAGTGAAGCAACTGACCGGGGAAAGCAACCTGATCAAAGCAGGCAAGGCAGTGCTTGCCATGGGCCCATCGCTGGTGATCGTCAAGAAGGGGGAACATGGCTGCTTCGTCTTCAGTCCTTACTTCCACTACGCGTTGCCTGCATACCCGACGGAGAAGGTCCTCGATCCCACCGGGGCCGGCGACAGCTTCGCAGGTGGTTTCATGGGCTACCTTGCGAGTTGCGACACCATCAGCATTTGGAACATGAAGCGAGCGGTTGCATACGGGACCGTCGCGGCCAGCCTTACGGTTGAAGCCGTCGGCGTGGATTCGATTGCGAATGCGGACCGGGCGACCGTGGAGCGTCGATATCAGGACCTGCTGCAATTCGTCACGTTCTGACCAGCCCTTGTGAGACGAGTCAGCGATCGTCCCGATCCTGTTGTTCGAGGTCGGCTGGACGAGGTCGGAAGCCTGGCTTCAGGTCGCGCATCAATCCTTGCCGCCATTTGATCAATCTGCAGTCGCGGTCGAACCACAGCATCGCGCCTGGCATGGTTGCGGAGTCGGAGTCCATCGAGAACCGAGCTCCAGGTGCGTTGCGGGCGACATTCATGCTGACAGTCACTGCCCATGCTGCGCTGTCGACATGGTGCCAGAGCAACGCCATCCCGTCGTAGTTGTATTCGAAGACGTGATGCGGTGCGCCAAGGGATGTGAGGCACGACTCCAGGTCGTCTTCACCTGGGCGCAGCCGCACCAGCACACCGGTTGAGACCGGATTGTCTTCGTATCGCACCGTGTAGGCAGCCTGCATGCATGAGCCATGCAGCATGGCACACAAAGCGAAGGCGATACTGAGTTCGAGCTTCACTTGCCCAGGACCCCAGGTCGTTTCGCGTCTCTTAGGGCGTCGTCATCTGCTTCGTGCACGTCTTCCCACGGCAGTGCGTACTGGGTGCGATGGGTGCCGTAGGTGGCTCCAATGTGCGTGAGGACGTCGTTTGCGTCGAAGAAGGCCCAAACGCGGTCCGTTCGCATGTCCTGCGCAAACATGTTGAATACGAACAGAACTAGGCCAGCACTCTTGGAACTCGACGCGTCGTAGCGATACGCAGAGCGTCGGCCCAACTGCACGACCTCCGTCGGCGCACCAAGCTTCTCGACGACTTCGCGTGCGGTTGTTCGCCAGGGCACCAGAGAACGCACGGCCTCGGCGCTGATCGGATCGTTGGATTCCATGCGGGAGATACCGCACGAGGCCAACATGCAGGCGAAGATCCAACACAGGTGCCGTGCTGCTGTCATGCAGCGAAGTTAGCTGGGGTCAGGCCAGGGTCAACGCGCTGCCCGCCATCCATCGAATTCGCCGCACAGGGCTGCGGCGCGCAGATGGCCACTTGGCTAGTCTGGACCTGATGAACGTGATCCAGAACTACGTGAGCGGCAGCTGGCAAGCAGGTGGCGGCGCCACCAAGACGCTCCACGATCCGTCGACCGAGGCGGCACTTGCGCAGGCACACGAGGGCGGCATCGACCTTCAATCGATGCTGGACCATGCCCGAAGCAAGGGGCTGCCGGCACTGCAGTCCATGACCTTCGCGCAGCGCGGTGACGCTTTGAAATCGCTGTCGAAGCTACTGCACGAAAAGCGCGATGAACTCATCGCGATCAGCACGCAAAACGGGGGCAACACTCGAGGCGATGCGAAGTTCGACCTCGATGGCATGACTGGCACCCTCGCCTACTACGGCGGCCTCGGGTCTGTGTTGCCTGCAGCTGGGGCTTGGCTCGACGGCGATGGCATTCAACTCGGCCGCACCCCTCGTTTTTTTGGGCAACACATCTTCACACCAAGGCCCGGAGTCGCGCTGCACATCAACGCGTTCAACTTCCCAGCCTGGGGAATGGGAGAGAAGATGGCCTGCGCGCTGCTTGCGGGCGTGCCGGTGGT
>SXGT01217997.1_pt1 | contig 34219 bp, 27 predicted proteins | sample 3176221 | NCBI WGS metagenome assembly SXGT01 (sample SAMN11356862, study PRJNA531348) | freshwater metagenome | isolation source: freshwater sample F1-120 | place: China: Fuxian Lake, Yuxi | collected 2017-12-25 | reverse complement strand
CAACTGGGTCCGTAGACCAGTGCTCTATCCAGCTGAGCTATGGGCGCAGTCGGTGTACCGGTTGGCTCCGAAGCGCCGCAGAGTAGTCGAGCCAAGAATCCTGTCAATGACTCTTCGCGTGCCGTATCCAACGGTGAGGAGCGAGAGGGTCGGCGCGAGAATCGTGCCAACCATGAAAAAATTGCGTAAGGACCGGGAGACCGTGACCTGGCTGTCTGGAGCAAGCTCGGCCGCTCGCCAGATGAGAGCACACAATCACGGCAAAATTGTGGGAGCCAAGCTTGGCACGGCCCTCGCACTAAGGCCCCGCGCTTCGCTTCCTTCACGCTTGATTCCAACTTCTGCGGAGCTTCCAGAACCCCTAACACCCGGTTCTCGTCTCAATTATCTTCCCTTGGCTTGAGGTCGCTTGGAGCGGCGCGGCTTACGGGGCCTTAGCGTGGCGCAATCTGCGAGCGGATTGCGCCACGTCGCTTTTGCACGACGTCTTGTGTGACGTCTCGTGTGGCGTCCTGCGTTCGACGAGGCGGCTTTCAGTGGACGTGCGCAGGGTGCTAACCTCACGGACGATGACGAGGGCGAGAGCATCCGGATCCAAGGTCGCGGCGCGGCTCACCCTCTCAATCATGCTCTCGACCCTGGCCATGATGACGCCCTCCGGCGCTTCCTGGGCTGCCGAGTCCGGCGCCGAGACGTCCAGGCCGGCCTGGCTGGGGGTATGGCTGGATGACGCGCTGACCGGCGTTCGGGTGAGCCACGTGGTCCGGGGCTCGCCGGCCGATCGCGCCGGATTGAGGGAGGGGGATCGCCTGGCGTTCATGGATGGCGCTCAGGTCAAGGACGCGGCCCAAGTCTCGCGCACCATCGCCACTCACCTTCCGCGAGAGCGGACGTCGCTCACGGTGGTTCGCGGAACGCAGACCTTCGTGCTCGCCGTCGTGCTCGCAGAGAACCCTGGCGCCGAGAACATCATCCGCATGGAGCACCTCGGCGCCCCCGCTCCTGCCTGGTCGGGCGCTCAACCTCTGGGAGCGGCTCCCTCCTCGCTCTCCCAGCTCCGCGGTCAGGTCGTCCTCCTGGACTTCTGGGCGGTCTGGTGCGGGCCATGCCGCATCGTCGCGCCTCGCCTGGGCGCGCTCCAGAGCAAGTTCGGCCCGCAAGGCCTCCGCGTGGTGGGGATGACCACGGACGACGCCGAGGCGGCGGCGGTCTACGCCGGGCGCACCGGGCTGCGGTACCCCGTCGTCCTCGATCCTGGCGCCCTGGTGACGAGGGCCTACCACGTGACCGGGCTGCCGACCCTCTTCGTCATCGACCGACGAGGCGTGGTGCGAGACGTGGGGGTCGGCTTCGATCCCTCCCGCGACGCCCCCCTCGAGGCGCTGATACAGAAGCTCCTCGCCGAACCGGCGCCGGTGGACGGCGAGGGAGTACCCGTGGGCAGGCGCGACGCGGGCTCGAGCTTGCGCTGATGGGGGACGCCAGCGCCCTCGTTCGGGTGACCGACGAGCTGCTCTGGGCGCTCCGCCGCGGCGGTCTGTCGATCGCGACCTCGCAGGCGATCGACGTGGCGCGCTCGCTCGCCCTTCTCGGGCTAGAGGATCGCTCGATGGTCAAGGAGGCGGTGGCCGCCGTCGTCGTCACGAGAGCGAGCGAGCGGCCCCTCTTCGACACCTCGTTCGAGCGCTTCTTCTCGGGTGGCGCCCGGCTCGATCTGTGGGAGCGACTCGCTGGCGAAGGGTTCTCGGAGGCCGAGCGAGAGGTCCTGCGCGAGCTCCTGGTCAGCATGGCGGCCGCCCAGCCGGACGCCACGCTGTACGCGCTGCTCGAGGGACGAGCGGAGCTCTCCCGGTTGCTCCAGCTCGCCGGCGTGGCCGGCGCCCTTTCGAGCGTCCAGAGCCCGCTCCAGTCGGGCTTCCTCGCGCACCGGGTGCTGGAGGGTCTGGGGACACGCCAGGCTCGTGACGAGCTGGCTGGCATGCGTGATCACCTCGCCCGTGCCCTCGGCGATGCCCGCGCCGACGCCCTCGTCGATATCCTCCGCCGTGAGCTCGAGGCGAGCAGCGAGGAGGTGCGGCGTCATGTGCGCGAGGGGCTGGCCGCTCGAGGCGGGGCGGAGCCCGAGCGAGGCCTCGCATTCATTCCCTTCGCCCGGCTCACAGACAGCGAGATCGAGGAGGTGCGGCGCGCGGTTCGAGCCTTTGCCCAGCGCCTGCGGGGCGGCGAGCAGGTGCGCCGCAAGCGGGCCCGTCGAGGGCGTATCGCTACAGGGCCCACCATGAGGCGCGCGTTCGCCACTCTTGGTGTGCCCATGCGCCCCGTCCGCCGCGCCAGGCGCAGGGGGAAGCCTCGCCTCGTGCTCCTCTGCGACATCAGCGATTCGGTGAGGGCGGTCGCGCAGTTCCTCCTCGAGTTCGCCTTCGTGGCCCAGGAGCTCTTCGATAGCACGCGCACCTTCGTCTTCGTGAGCGAGCTCGGAGAGACCACGCGCCTCTTCGACCAGAACCCCATCCGGATCGCACTGGCCAAGGCCTATGGCGGAGGGGTCGTCTCGGTCGCGTCCAACTCCAACTACGGCCGGGTGCTCCAGGGCTTCGCGTCCGGGTACGTCGACGCGGTCGACCGAAGGACCACCGTCGTCATACTTGGCGACGGCCGCACCAACTACCTGGATGACGGCGCGAGCGCCCTCGACCTGATCCGGCGCCGGGCTCGGGCGCTCCTCTGGCTCTGCCCGGAGCCGCGCTCTGGCTGGAGCATCGGCGACAGCGCCATGTCCCGCTATGCCCCTCGCTGCACTGGCGTCCTCGAGGTGAGGACGGCGCACGATCTCGAGGGGGCCGCGAGGGCCATTCTCGCCCTCCGCTGAAGGACGAAGTTGATAGAGTGGGCGTCCTGGACCTCGGGATGGAGCTCCGTAGACGCATCCAGGCGCGCATCGAGGCAGGTCTCGGCGCCATACCCATGGCGTCGGTGCTGGCGCCTGTCTTCGCCCTGGCAGACCGGCGCCGCGTCACGCGACGCCTCGAGCTCCCGGAGGGGATCCGGGTCGTCGCCTGCGGCGGAGGGACACTGGGAGGCTCGGGGAAGACCCCGCTGGCGATCGCGTGTGCATTGCACCTTTCCAGGCTGGGGCACAGCGTTGCCCTGGTGGGGCACGCCCACCGAGCGAGGCCAGGGCGAGCCAGGCGGGTGATCCCGGAGTCCCTGCTCGAGGAGGTGGGCGACGAGGCGCAGGTCTCGCTGCGCGCCCTGGCCCGAGGAGGCGCGCCCTCGGTACCGGTCGTGGTGGGCCCCGGGCGCGCGTCCGCGCTCGCGCTGGCCTCGCGTCTGGCCGACGTCCTGGTGGTCGACGGGATCCTCCAGTTCTCTCCTCGCCGTGCGGACCTGGCCTTGCTGGCCGTGGATCCCGGGGCGCCCTTCGGTCTCGGTGGCTTCCCCGGAGGCGATCGCTTCGCCGTGCCATCGCTCCTGCTGGGCGCGGCCGACGCTGTGGTCTCCGTGGGGGAGCGCCCTCGGGAGGTCTTCGGCCTTCCGGTCCACGTCGCTCGGGCCCAAGCCAGGCTCTTTCGGTACCCTGCCAGGGAGCTCTTGTTCGAGGAGCTCGCCGGGGTCCGTTTTGGTCTGGTCACGGCCATCTCTCGCCCTTCCAGGGTGCGAGCGACCCTGGCGAGGCACGGGCTCGTCCCGAGCGCCGAGCTGGAGCTGGGCGATCATGGCCCCCTCGTCAGCGGCGACGTGGGGCGGGCCGGGGCACTGGCGAGCAGGGAGGCCCTCGACGCGTGGATCGTCACAGAGAAGGGGCCGCTCGCGTTCGTGCCTTGCTTCGTCGGTCGCGAGGTCCTCACACTCTCGCTGGATCTCTCGCTCCCCGACGGCCTGACCCGGCTGCTGGCCGCCCGGCTGGGCTCGCGCGCCTTGACCGAGGCGTAGAAGTCCGCCTAGCCTTTGGAAGGAGCCGTCTTGTTGGCGGTAGCGTTCCAGTGAACGGCGACGGCGACGAGAAGACACGAGTCACTGCCATCGTGCAGAAACCACCGGGGCAGATTGCTCTCGGCGCAGGGGACTGCCTGGTCGTCATCTATACCAAGGAGCCCACGCTCCTCGGTAAGCGTTTTGTCCTGGACATGAGCCCGCTACGCATTGGCCGGGGCCCTGAGAACCACATCGTCCTCGAGGGCGACTCGGTCTCGAGGAGGCACGTCTACTTCGAGCAGCGGGGCTCCACCTGGTTTGCTCGCGACGAGGGCTCCACCAACGGGACCTACGTGAACGATGACCAGATCGCTCGGGAGTACCCGCTGGCCAACGGCGATCGGGTCAAGGTCGGTCCGACCATCTTCAAGTACCTCTCGGGGCAGGACGTCGAGGCGCAGTACCACGAAGAGATCTACCGGATGACCATCATCGATGGGCTCACCCAGGCGCATGTTAAGCGCTTCCTGCTGGAGGCCCTCGAAAAGGAGATCACCCGGGCGCGCCGCCATGCGCGCGAGCTATGCCTCATCATGTTCGACATCGATCACTTCAAGAGGATCAACGACGTGCACGGTCACCTGGCGGGTGACCATGTCCTCAAGGAGCTGGCCAGGCTGGTGCTCGGGCGCATAAGGCGGGACGAGGTGTTCGCTCGCTACGGCGGCGAGGAGTTCGCCCTCCTCCTGCCCGAGACGAGCCTGGAGGGAGCCACCCAGCTCGCCGAGACCTTGCGCATGCTCTGCCAGGAGGCCCGCTTTGTCTTCCAGAACGAGCCGATCCAGGTCACGATATCCATAGGCGTCGCCCGCCTCCTCGAGAGCCACAAGGCCGGCCTCGACCTCATCAAGGACGCCGACGAGCACCTCTACGAGGCCAAGCGCAGCGGTCGTAACCGGGTCATTTCCTGAGCGCCTCGGGGGTTCCTCTGCAGGAGCCAGGGCCGCAGGAGCCAGGGCCGGTCATGATCTGCGCTCCCCCTGGACCCCGGTCGAGGGAGCTCTCCGTGCGCCTCGCGGCGGTGGAGTGCCCCGCCGTCGACGCTCGCCGGGCGGCCCGAGCGGAGGTGAGCGGCGAGGAGCAAGGCGCCATCGTGCTGGCGAGGGGAGAGGGCTCCATCGTCTGGGATGTGGACGGAAACCGCTACGTGGATCTGGTCGGCGGCTTTGGCGCCCTGGTGCTGGGGCACGCTCCCCGCGCGATCCTCGACGCCGTCCGGGACGAGGCCGAGCGGCTGCCCCTCGCGCTGGGCGACGTCTTCGGCTCCGAGGTCAAGGTGAGGGCGTGCGAGGCGATCGCCGCGCTCCTCCCCGAGGCCGGCGCCCGCGTCATGCTGGGCCTCTCCGGCGCCGACGCGGTGACCGCGGCCCTCAAGACCGCCGTGCTTGCCACCGGGAAGCCGGGGGTCGTGGCCTTTCACGGGGCCTACCACGGCCTCTCCCATGGTCCGCTGGCCGCCTGCGGCTTGCACCCCTCGTTCAGGGAGCCCTTCGCCGCGCAGCTCGGCGAGCACGTGGTCTTCTCGCCCTTTCCTCGCCGCGCCCAGGAGCTCGACGCCTCGCTCTCGTCCGTGCACTCGGCCCTGTCGACCGGCGCCGTCGGGGCGGTCCTGGTCGAGCCTGTCCTTGGCCGGGGTGGCTGCGTCGCTCCGCCCCCGGGCTTCATGGGCGAGTTGCGTGCACTCTGCACGGAGTTCGGCGCGCTGCTGGTGGCCGACGAGATATGGAGCGGCCTGGGGCGCTCGGGCCGCATGCTGTCGAGCCTGGACGAGGCGCTGCCCGATCTGGTGTGCCTGGGCAAGGGGCTCGGGGCGGGCTTCCCGATCTCGGCGTGCGTGGGCCGCGGGGGGGTGATGGAGGGCTGGGGGGCCCACGGGGGCACGGTCCTTCATACGGCCACCCATTTCGGCGCTCCTCCCTCGTGCGCCGCCGCGCTCGCGTCGCTGGCCGAGATCGCCAGGCTCGATCTGCCGGAGCGCGCCGGCCGGCTGGGCGCTCTCTTCCGGGGGGAACTCGAGGAGCAGGGCTTCGAGGTCACGGGGCGAGGGCTCATGATCGGCATACCCTTGGGCTCCCCAGGAGAGGCGCTGGCGATCGCCAGGCGCCTCCTCGCCTCGGGCTGGCTTGTGCTCACCGGAGGCGAGGGGGGCCGCGTCCTCACGCTCTCTCCTCCCTTGGTGCTGCCCGAGTCCCATATTTTTGCCTTTGTTCGTGCGCTCACACTCGCCGTACGCCAAGGCTGAATATCCTCCCTCTCGACGATCTGGCGCGCCGGGGTTCCTGAGCCGAGGGCACTCCAGAACGAGTGGTTCTCACCTACCGCGATCGGGGATTCCGTGGCAGGAAGGTGGCGTGATCCTACGAAGAGCGACCCGGGCCTCGTGTCTCGCCTCTCTCCTGTGCGCGCTCGCCGGCTGCGGCGCCGCCGCGCCAGCCGCGCCGACCAACCAGGAGCCCCTCGCGCCCGACTCCGGGGCCCCCTCGGGAAAGACCTTCCCTGGCGCCGCGGAGGCCCCGAAATACGAGGGGCAGGCCTTTGCTTCGATGCAGATCTTCGACGCCGAGAGGAGCGTGTACCTCGATGAGGCGGCCCTGGTCGAGGCCCTGGGCGAGACCAAGCTCACCTTCTTCGGGGAGCTCCACGAGACGGCGCCGGTCCAGGAGCTCGAGCTCTGGGTCCTCCAGCGGTTGAGCGCGAAGTTCCCCGATCTGTCCCTGGCGATGGAGCACTTCCAGCGCGACGAGCAGCCCATCCTGGACGACTACGTGGCCGGGAACATCACCACCCAGGATTTCGAAGCCAAGAGCCAGCCCTGGGCCAAATATGCCACCTTCTGGAAGCCTCTGGTCGAGCACATGAAGTCAAAGGGGAGGCCCGTCGTGGGGCTGAACGTCCCCAGCGAGGCCCTCAAGATCATCTACTCGGCCTATCCCAAGACCCCCCTCCAGGTGTTCAACGGCTTCAACGCTTCGTTCAAGTACGACGCCTCCATCGCGCCCAGGCCCATCCAGGCGGGCAGCGCCGTCTACAATAGCTACTTCGAGGCCAACTTCGATCCTGGCGCCCACTCCGGAATGGGGATGAGCAAGGCGGAGTCGCTGGCTTACTTCACGGAGCTCGCGGTCATCCGGGACGAGACCATGGGTTACTTCGTCGCCGACGAGCTCAAGAAGGGAGGCCGGGTGATGACCGTGGCCGGGGATTTTCACGTTCAGACCGGGCTGGCCACCCCGGATCGCGCCGCCCGCTACGCCGGAGATGGGACGGGCTACAGGCTGGTGTCCACCACCACCCCGGCCAAGCTCGAACAGGTCAGGAAGGCCGTGGTCGGCGACCGCAAGCTCTCCCGGTTCTGGCTCGTATTCGAGGCGAGGTAAGCCATGAGAGCGAGGACATATCTTGGCTGGGCGCTCTCTCTCTCTCTGGGGTGCGGCAACAGCGTAGCCCCGGCAGGGACGGACGCCGGAGGGCTCCCGGAAGCTTCTCCGCCCGCGGCGGGTGCTCTCTCCCTGGCCGCTGGCGAGGTGGCCGAGCTCTCCCTCTCCCAGGGGCGAGCCTCGGTGAGGCTCTCCTCTCCTCTGGGCACCGAGAAGTTCGTCCTGGTGGTGGCGTCCACCAAGCTCGACTCCTCGAAGGACAGCTACACGTACACCGTCACGGGCGGAGCGCCCGGGTCCTCCACCGACGCGAGGCTGGCCACGGGTTGCTCTCTCGACAGCCCATGGAAGGACAGGCCCGTCCAAACAGAGCCCGAGCCCTCGGGCGCTCCTCCAGCGGTGGGCGCCACGAGGACCCTGATCGTGCCGGTGGGGAACAGGCGCGAGACCATCACCGCGGAGGTGGTGGCCGTGAGCTCCAGGGCGGTCGTCTGGAAGGACACGACCCCGGCGCATCCCGCCACCCTCGAGCCGGCGTTCACCGCCGATTTCCTCGCGGACTTCGACAGGACCCTCCTTCCCAGGGAGCGATCGATCTTCGGGGTCGAGTCGGACGTGGACGGCGACGGCCGGGTCGGGCTGGTGTTCTCTCCTCTCACCCGTGACAGCGCGGTCGCGTTCTTCTCCCAGTGCGACCTGCTCGAGGGCACGCCCGGGTGCGGCGCTGGCAACCGGGGCGAGTTCCTCTACCTCACGCCCCCGGCCAACATCGCGCCGCCCTACAACACCCCGGCCGCCATCAAGGAGATACTGGCCCACGAGCTGGGGCACCTCCACCATTTCAACCGCAAGGTCCTTCGTAACAAGCTGACGAGCTGGCCAGACTCTTCCTACATGATCGAGGGCTTCGGGGGCTTTGCCCAGGACGTCATCGGATATCAGTCCGGCAACCTCTACGTGGCCAAGGCCGGCCTGGACGGGATAGGGGACTCCTCTCTGGCTGACGTGCTGGGAGCTCGCTCCACCTACGACTCCAAGCGGGACGGAGCGCTCCGCGGCGTGGGGTATCTGTTCGTGAGGTACGCCTACGATCGCGCCGGAGGGGACTCTGCAAAGGCCGACGGCACCCTCGATGGGCGAGGGGGGACAGCGTTCTTGAGGGACGTGCTCGACGCCAAAGAGTCGGTCGCCGCGCGAATGGCCAGCATGGCCAGCCTGGCCGACATAAGCATGGATTTCTACACGGCGCTCGCCCTCAGCAATGGCGAAAAGGGCGCAGGGAGCGCCCCCAAGAATCCATGCTTCGCCTTCGCCCCTGTCCAGACCGATCCTGTCACGGGAAAGCCGCGCGGAGCGGATCTCCATGCGTCTTTTCATGGACAGCAGATGAAGGGGCCCAAGACGCAGGAGCTCGAGGCGGCCGACGGGACCCTCCGTTCGGGGGGAGTCGAGCTCCTCGTCTTCGACGCTCGGGCCGGAGCTCCCGAGAGCGGGGCACAGGTGACCATCGACGAGGCGGCGCTGCCTCGCGTCCGGGTTGCCAGGGTGAAGTAGAGGAAGAAGTGTTTGGGCAAGCAGCGCTGGCTTCGTGATATTGTCGAAGAGATGAGCGCCAACAAGCTCAACTGGGTGGGGGGGCGCGTGCAAAACCATGCCGAACTCGACCTGGCCGACCAGGCGTTCTGGGAACGAGCCGGACCGGAGGCGCGGTTCGAGGCATCGATCGAGCTTTCGCTGACGCTCTGGAGCTTGCGCCACCCCGATGAGCCTGCCCCCCGATTTGGTCGAGGTCCTTTCGGTGTTCGCAAGCGCCGGGGTTCGGTACCTGGTGATCGGCGGACACGCGGTGTCGCTGCACGCTCGCCCCAGGTCGACCAAGGATCTCGATCTGTGGCTCGACGCGGCTCCTGAGAACATCGAACGGGCGTGCGCCGCGCTGCTGCGCTTCGGCGTTCCTGCCGATCTGGTGGCGGAGCTCAAGACAGCGAGGCCGGACGAGATCGTCTGGATGGGGCGGGTGCCCGCCCGGGTCGATTTCCTGCAAACGGTACCGGGGCTCGAGTTCGAGGCCTCATGGGCTCGGCGGGTGACCGCGGAGATCGCAGGCGTACCGGTACAGTTCCTCGGTCGCGACGACCTCATCGTGAACAAGCGTACCGTCGGGCGGTCGCAAGATCTCCGCGATGTCCGAGCGCTCGAACGCGCCTCCGAGGCGGAAGCGAAGAAGCGCCAACGCGCAAGGCCCGCGGCGAAGCAGGCGTCGCCGAGGCCGAAGCGGTAATACTCACCCTGTGATCCCCGACCCCGAGAGCGACGCGCTCCACGCCCGAGCAAGAGCGTTCGTGCGAGCCTTCGAAGAGGGCGCTTCGCTCCCCGAGCCCTTCGACGCCCTGGCCTGCGATCTGGCCCGCTTCCAGGCCTCGCGTATCCCTGGCTATGCCAGGCTCTGCCGGGCCCGAGGCGTGGATCTCCCCTCGCTCTGCAGGGCCATCGACGCGCCCGCTGTGCCCACCGACGTCTTCAAGCGAGCCAGGATCGCCACCTTTCCCGAATCCAAGCAAACCCGTGTATTTTACACAAGCGGCACGACCGTGGGCGCCAGGGGTCGCCATGTGTTCCGTGATCTGGCCACCTATGACGAGGCCTCGCTGGCCTTGGGGCGCCGCGCCCTCACTTCCGGGCTGCCTCTGCCTGCTCCGCTCCTGGTCCTGGCCTCCAAGCCAAGCCTCGACGATGACTCTTCCCTCGTTCACATGCTCTCGGCCTTCGTGGCGGCGTTAGGGGAGCCTGCCTCGGAGGACGAGACCTACTTCGTGGACGGCGATGTCCTGGCGACCTCCAGGCTCGAGGCTCGCGTTGCGAGGGCACGCCAGGCAGAGCGCCCGGTGCTCTTGCTGGGCACCAGCTTTGCGTACGTGCACCTGCTCGACGCGCTCGGGGACGAGAGGCTCCCTCTGCCTCCTGGGAGTCGTCTTATGCAGACCGGAGGCTTCAAGGGGCGCTCGAGGGAGGTGCGGTCGAGCCATCTCGGGGAGGCCCTGGCCTGGACCTTCGGGCTCCCTCCGCGTTCCATCGTCAGCGAGTACGGGATGACGGAGCTCTCCAGCCAGTTCTACGAGGCCACGCTCCTCGATCCAGGGGCGCCCCACGGGGTTTACATGGAGCCGCCCTGGGCTCGCGTCGTCCCGGTCGATCCCGAGGCTCTCCGCCCTGTACCCGAGGGTGAGGTGGGCCTCGCTCGTGTGGAGGATCTCGCCAACGTGGACAGCGCCTTCGCGGTCCAGACCCAGGATCGGGCGCGTCGTGTCGAGGGGGGCTTCGAACTCCTGGGGCGAGCTCCAGGAGCGCCTCCTCGTGGCTGCTCCATCGCCATCGACGAGATCCTTGGAGCTTCCGAGGCCCTGTGAGTCAAGAGACCGTGCAAGCGCTCTCGAGGCTGGTGGCCGCGGCGGGCCGGGTGGCCGATCGCGCCGAGCCCTCGCTGATCGAGTCGCTGAGCCAGACCACCGGGCTCTCGGAGGAGGGCGTTCGTCATGCCCTGGCCACGCACCTGGAGCGCGATGTCCCTCTCGAGACGCTCGCGGCCATCGTCCGCCGTGCCCGGCCGGCCGAGGAGATCACATTGATCCTCTCGGCCAACGTCTTCACCGCGGCCCTCCGGGCCCTCGTCCTGGCCAGGGCCTCGGCGCCCCGTGTCGTGGTCAGGCCCTCCCGTCGAGAGCCCTGGTTCGCCAGGGAAATAATTGTAGAATGCAATGATCCTTCGCTTGTCCTGGCCGATGCCCTGGAGCTCTCGGAGGTGAAGAGGGGAGTGGTCCATGCTTACGGGAGCGACGCGTCGCTCCAGCAGATCGAAGCCAAGCTCACTGTCCCCTTGTGGGCCCACGGCTCGGGCCTTGGGATCGCGTGGCTCTCTGCCCGAGCCCCGCTGGAGGCCTCCGCGCGGGCGCTGGCCGAGGACGTCGTGGCCTTCGATCAGCGAGGTTGCCTCAGCCCTCGCCTGGTCTATGTCGAGGGCTCCCAGGAGCGCGCTGGCTTCCTGGCCGACGCTCTCTTCTCCGCGCTGGGCGAGTGGGAATCGCGCGTACCTCGAGGGCTCCTCTTCCCCGAGGAGCGAGCCGAGCTGGCCCGCCTGCGCGACGAGCTGGCCTTCCTGGGCGAATTCCGTGAAGGCCGTGCCCACGCCGTGGCCGTGGTGCCACAAGCGCCTCCGCTCCTGCTGCCTCCGGGGCGTCATGTGGTGGTGGTCCCCGTCAGGAACGTGCAAGTTGCACATATGCATCTTGCACCTATCTCGAGCCATGTGGTCGCTTGCGGCTCGGACGACCAGGCGGGGGCGAGGGAGGTCGGTCCCAGGTGGGCTCGGATCTCGGAGCTGGGTCGGATGCAGAGGCCTCCGCTCGACGGGCCCGTGGACGGGAGGGACGATTGGCGCCAGACTTCCCTGTGTTGCCCTTCCCTTGATCCCTCACGAGGTCCCCGATGAACCTTGCTTCCCGTCTCGCTCTTGCCTCCGTCGCGCTGGTCGCGCTCGTCGCCTGGGAGAGGACGGCCTCGGCCTGCGGCGGCTGCTTCCACGAGCCTCCCAAGACCGACAAGCCCACCGTGGTGACCGATCACCGGATGCTCTTCTCGGTGGGGCAGGGCCAGAGCACCCTCTACGATCAGATCCGTTACCAGGGCACCCCCGAGCAGTTCGCCTGGATCCTTCCCATCACCGCCGAGGTCGAGGTGGGCCTCTCCTCGGACGCCCTCTTCGGCACGATCGACGCGGTCACCCAGACCTCGGTGCTCGAGCCGCCCATGAACTGCCCTACGCGCCCCTCCGGCTGCCGCTCCTCGGGAGGGTGCAGCTCCAGCGAGGCCACGGCGGCCTTCGACTCCGAGGGCAAGGCCGGCGGCGCCCCGCAGGTCACGGTGACCAAGCGAGAGGTGGTGGGCCCTTACGAGACGGTGCAGATACAGAGCAAGGATCCCCAGGCGCTCACCACCTGGCTCAAGGACAACGGCTTTGTCCTGACCGAAGAGGTGCGCCCGGTGGTCGAGCAGTACGTCCGGGAGAACTTCAATTTCCTGGCGCTCAAGCTTCGACCTGGCTCCTCGGTCCAGTCCATGAGGCCCGTGCGCGTGACCAGCAAGGGCCCCAGCGTCGTCTTGCCTCTACGCATGGTGGCGGCGGGCACGGGTGCCACGGTCGGTATTACCCTCTGGGTGACCGCGCAAGGCCGCTACGAGCCCAAGAATTTCCCCATTTACGGGATAGCAAATAGCGATCTGGTGTGGCGATGGAAGGAGGGCGCCAGCAACTACAAGGAAGTCCGGGCTGCCAAGGCCGCCGCGGCCGGGGGACGGGCATGGGAGCTGGAGAGCTACACCGCGCTGGACGCCTCGGTGTTCGGCTTTGCTCTGGACGACGCGGAGCGCGATCCCCAGACCGGGCGCTCGACCGTCAGCGTCGACTACCCCCAGCAGCAGGGCAAGACCTCCGAGCAGCTCCGCGACGAAGATCAGCGCATCGCCGTGGGCACCGCCCAGGGGAGCTTCAGGGTCACCCGGCTGCGCGCCGATCTCCCCAAGGCCGCCCTGTCCGAGGATCTGGTGCTCTCGGCGAGCGCCGATCAGAGCATAATCGCGCTCCAGCGCAGGCCCGCCAAGGAGGAGGGCGAGCCCCTCTGCCCCGTATGGGACGGGTGCGAAACAAACGGCACGGCGCCGAGGAGCGAGGCCATCACCCGGAGCTCGGGGAGCTGCTCCACCGCGGGGGGCGCGAGCGAGCACGGAGCGCTGCTCGCGGGCCTGGGCTTCGCGGCCCTGGCGATGGTGAGGGCCCGAGCGCGCAGGCGCTGACCCTTCGTTGGGCGGTCTGGAGACAAGAGGAATCAGCCTCTGCCCGAGTCCGGAGGTGGTGGGCTCAGGCAAGGCTGGGGCTGGGCGTCGCTCGCGTCCCCAGAGTCATCGCCCGTATCGGGGCCTGCATCGCCCGGGGCGCCCGAGTCGCCCGAGTCGCCCGAGTCGCCCGAGTCGGGAGGGAACTGGCTCAGGCAAGGTTGAGGCCTGGCGTCGCTCGCGTCCCCGCAGTCGCGGCACGGGCCGCTCAGGCATGGGACCGGAGAGGCGTCCTCTCCGCTGCATGCGGCCATGAGCGAGGCGCCCGCGATCCCGGCCAGGGCAGCGGCCACGAAGCGAGACCGCCGCTTCAAGATCGCTTCGCGATCCTCGTCGACCTCCGGCGCGGGCGCGTTCTTGTCGTCCTCGACCATCGCTTCATCTTGTCTTGGCCACCACCCGGCAGCAACCAAGACTTCACCCTGCTCATGCGACGCCGATCTATCGGCCTTGGAGCGCGAGCGGCTGGCTCCGGGCTGCCCGGCGAGGCTTGCCCTCGTCGATGTAGGGCTTGACCTTACACCGGTGCTGAGGCACATAGCGCAGCCCATGAAACACCTCGCACGTATTGCTGGCGTCTCTCTTCTTCTTCTCGGCCTCGCGTCCACCGGAGGCTGCGCTGTCGATCAGGCCTCGGACGCCGACGCCAAGGAAGATATGTCGGCGGAGTCGATCGAGTCCGCGCTCACGGGATCCATCCGCGATCTCGGCGAGATCCCCGGCACGGGAGAGGCTCGCACGACCCGCTACTCGGCCCCTCCGCGCTACGGAGCCTACACGTTCAACGTGAACGGCGGCGACGAGGTGGACGTGTGGGTCAGGGGCGCGGGGCGTCAAGACCCGATGGCCTGGATCCTCGACGCTCGAGGCCGGCACATCGGCTTCAACGACGACGCGGTGGGCGAGCCGAGCGGGACGCTCGCGTCGCACGTCATCGTGAAGGTCCCCGCCTCCCTCGGCATCAAGGCGAAGCTCCGGGTGGCCTTCCGTGAGTATCGCCTCGCTCCGGCGACCTTCACCGTGACGGTCCGCGTGAAGCCGGGAATGTTCGCCTGCACGACGGACGACGATTGCGTGAAGGTGAGCAAGGGAGGCTGCTGTACGGCGTGGCAGTCGATCGCCGTGAACGCCTCGCGCGCGGACGACTACGCCGAGCAGAACGCGTGCCGTCCGCCATACCCGCCCTGCGCGCCTCCGCCCGCGGGTGCAGGCTCCGGCGAGGTCGCGCGCTGCGAGGCGGGCGCCTGCGTGATGGGCGCCCCGCGAGGGTGCCTGTACGGCGGCGTTCAGCGCGGCGTGGGGGACAGCTTCCCGTCGACCGACGGCTGTAACACCTGCACGTGTACGGCGAGCGGCGGCGTGGCATGCACCAAGAGGGCCTGCGCTCCCAGGTGCGATCCGGCGAGCGAGCCGAACAGGAAATACGTCGGCTCGAGCCCCGCGCAGTGCATGGTGATTCGCTATGCCTGCGAGCCCAACACGACGGGCTTCTCGAACGAGTGCGGCTGCGGCTGCGAGCAGCCCTCGGACTGCCCGGCCTTCATCAACTGCATGCCCGGCCCCGGAGTGCCGAGCTGCGCGCCCCAGCGCGCTCGGTGCCCGTTCACGCCCGTGGCGTACTGACGGGGAGCGCCGTCGACAGAGGAAACGAGGACGCGCACCCCGGGACTCCGGACCGTCCCCGGGAGCCCTTGCCTCGGAGGTCTACCTCTCCTCCTCCGCGGCGGGGGGCGGGAGCAGGAGGTAGCGGGTGTGCGGGTTGTCGCGCCGCCAGATGACGTGATCCATGAAGTAGTGGTGGATGTTCACGAAGGCGTAGAGCGCGGCGAAGCAGGGGGTGGGGCCCATGGCGGAGCCAGAGAACCGCTCGCGGTGCGGGATCAAGGCCTCGTCGAGGGCGGTGGGGGCCCCATGGAAGAGCAGCCAGCCGAGGCCCAGCGACGAGGCCGCGAGGATGCCCAGGCGCGCAGGAGCCGACACCTCGAACCAGGGCGGGCCCTCGCGCTCCCTGGCCTCGTTGCCCTTGAGGAGCCACACGAAATACAGGTATTGCACCGAGTGCAGCGCCGGGACCACGTAGCGCACGAGCGGATCGATGCTCGAGAAGATGGACCACGCCCAGACGCTGCACAGGAGCGCGGTGAGAGGAGTGAAGAGCGGCAGCCGCCCTTCCCGCCAGCGCTTCCGAGCGAGCGCGGCGAAGAGCACGACGGCGGAGACCAGGAGCGCCGCGAGGGCGAGGGGCTCGAGCCCTCGGGGGTGGGCCAGGGTGGTGTACACCACGCCCTTGGCCTCCACCTCGGTGCCGGGATCATAAGGGTTCGCCCACGCGTACGCCCAGCCCGCGAAGCAGTGGGCCAGAACGGCGGCCCGCTCGCCCGGGGTGAAGCGGAGCCCCCGGCGCGCGGCCAGCACCGTCATGACGCCGAACCCCTGCTTTACGTAGTGCCAGCCCACGAGCAGGAACATGAGCTGCATCATCAGGCCCAGGGCGGCCGCGCTCCGCGCGGAGAGCGCCACGATCGCCCACGCGCCCAGGGCGAGCGGCACCACCCCCCCGGCCACCAGGTAGCGCGCCCGCTGCCAGGGCCCGAACGCGCCCCCGAACGCGCGGGCCCTGGCGTCCTTGTAGAAGAGCACGTACGTCACCGCGAAGTGGGGATCGTTGATCAGGTGTGCGGCGTGGAACATGGTGAAGCCCACAGCGAGATCCGCCGCGTCCAGGCCGAAGCGTAGGCGGAGCAGCCAGGACAGCGGAAACAGCAGCGGCGTGGCGCCACCCACCAGGAGGAACTCGGCCAGGCGCCCCCGGAGCGCCCCCGAGCTCCACGGCGGGGCTGCCAGCGGATCCGGGGCGACGGTCATCCCGAGATCTCCGCTCCGGCTCAAGGGCGACGCGCTGGCCCGGTCAGATGCCAATTGTTCGCGCCGGGGGGCCGGAGTTCTTCATGGATACCTACGGGCGGATCGTATCCTTTTTCGGTGACACGGCAACGCGTTCAGCCTCGCACCGGGCGCTGAGAGGCAGTCCTTCCGAAGTTTGAGCCCAAAGCTTTGGGGGACGTGGTTCGATTCACAGGGAAGAGATGAGGACGTTCCCTCCGCCTCCTCCCCGTGAATTCCCCCTCGCCTGCTTTGGGGAAGGGCTCAAAACTCGGAAGGACTGCCTCTGAGACCCGTGAACGTCCGTGGCATGCCGCACCGCAGTCCGGTAGGCTCGAACGATGCTTCATGCTCTTTCTATCCTTAAAAAGGCCACGACGCCGGGCAGGCAAGATCCTCCTCGCGGCATGACCTTCTTCCTCGCGGCGCTGCTCGTGTTCGCCTTTGTCGCGTGCGAGTCGTCGTCGACCACGCCGCCGGTCGACGCGGCCCCCGAGAGCGCTGCGCCGGTCGACGCCGGCTCCACGGACACCGCTCGGACCACGGACGCTCCTGGCGCTGTCGACGCCGCGCCCGCCGTCGACAGCGCGGCCGACGCGGATCCTGGCTGCGGGCCTGATGGGGGGCCTCCCGTGCGCTTCACGACCATCTACGATGGGATCATTCGAGCGCGCGGCTGCACGAGCGGCGCTTGCCACGACGGCTCGGATCCGGGGAGCGGAGCCGCCTTCAAGGGCAGCTTCGACATGACCAGCGCCTCGGCGGCGCTGGCCAACCTGGTCAACGTCCGGGGCTGCCGGGGCGTCCGGGTGGTCCCCTGCAAGCCGGGGGATAGTTACCTGTCGGAGGTCGTCAGGACCGGCGACGGGATCTGCGCGGGGCGTCGGCACAGCCAGGGCATGCTCCCGCCGGACGAGGCCTCGATGATCGACGATTGGATCAGGACGGGGGCGCGGTAGTCGGGGATGCGCTCGTCACGGTAAGAGCTCTCGGCGCGACGGCTCACTTCGGCCAGGCCGCGGCGCCCTGTGAGTCCAGCCAGAAGAGCAGGGCCACGAGCATCATCCCGTTGCGCAGCGTGCCGTCGCGCACCCGGTCCATCACCTCCGCGACGGGCAGGAGCTCGAGCGCGATCTGCTCGCCCTGGTCAAAGCGCGTCTCGCCCACGCGCCGGCAGTCCTCGGCCAGCACGCTGAAGCAGCGGTTCGACTGGATCGCGCAGTTGGGCCTCACGTTGCCCAGCAGCGTACACCTCGAAGGGGCGAACCCGGTCTCCTCCGCGAGCTCGCGCGAGGCCGCGGTGACCGGATCTTCGCCGGGCTCGAGGGCGCCCGCCGGGAGCTCGAGCTCGACGCTCGCGGTGCCGTGGCGCCACTGGCGCACCATCACGAGCTCGCGCTCGGGGGTGAGCGCCACGATGTTCACCCAGTCGGGGAAATCGAACACGTAGTAGCGCCCCTCGTGGCCCGTCACCGGGTGCTCGGAGGTGTCCTCCCGTAGCCGGAAGATCGGCGTGGACAGGAGCTCCCGGCTGCTCTTCCTGGAGAACTCGAGCTTCACCGCGGGACTCTAGAGCTCGTCGTCGAAGATCCCTCGGCGCGCCTGATCCCGCTCGATGCTCCGGAAGAGGGCCCCGAAATTCCCCTCGCCAAACGAGAGGTGGTTCTTTCGCTGGATGAGTTCGATAAAGATGGGACCCACGAGGTTCTTCGTGAAGATCTGGAGCAGGTAGCCCTCCTCGTCGCCGTCCACCAGCACGTTGCGGCGCTGGATCTCCTCGTGATCCTCGCTCACGCGAGGGACCCGCTCGAAGACCGTGGCGTAGTAGTCGGAGTCCATGTCCAGGAAGGTGATGGGCGCGCCCTCCAGCTTCCTGAGCGAGGCCAGCAGATCGCCCGTGAGGAAGGCGATGTGCTGGATGCCAGGGCCCCTGTACTGGTCCAGGTACTCGTTGATCTGGCTCTTCTTCTCGTCCGCCTCGTTGATGGGGATACAGAAGGTGCCGCAGGGAGAGCGGAGCGCGTACGAGGTGAGCCCGGTCTTCACGCCCCGGATATCGAAGTAGCGCACCTCCGTGAAGCCGAATACGTCCTTGTAGAAGGAAGCCCAGCGGCCCATCGTGCCGCTCTGGACGTTGTTCGTGAGGTGGTCGATGGCCAGGAAGCCCTTGTCCGGCACGCGGTCTGGCGCGTCGAGCGGGAGGAAGCCCATGGTCTCCATGCCGTCGCCGCTCGCCTCGTCCACGAAGTAGATGATGCTGTCGCCTATGCCATAGATCGCGGGGACGGGACGCCCGCCGACCTGGTAGTCCACCTGCGAAGGTCGCCTGGCCCCCCGCCGCACGGCCTCGTCCCTGGCCGCCTCCGGGCTCTCGACGAAGAGGCCCATCGCCGAGATGCAGGGGCCGTGCGCCCTCTCGAACGAGGCCGCGAACGAGCCGACCTCCCGGCTGAGCAGGAAGCGGATCTTGCCCTGCTCGTACAGGTCGACCTGGTGCTTCCGGTGCCGCCGGGTGCGCGAGAAGCCGAAGCCCGAGAACAGCTCGTGGAGGCGCTGGGGCTCGGCCGAGGCAAACTCCACGAAGGAGATCCCCGAGAGGCCGAGAGGGTTCTGGGCATGCGTCGTCATCTTCGCCTCCTCCGTCATGGATAGCGCCGGGGCCATCGGAAAACAGAACAAAGATATGCATGACTCTGTCATAAAATTCGAGCATGACAGTCTCCCTGGACCAGGCCCGCGCCCTTGACGCGCTGGAGCGAGGCGGCACCTTCGCCAAGGCCGCCGAGCTCCTGCGCAAGGGCCACACGGCGGTCGTCTACGCGCTGCGCACCCTGGAGGAGCAGACGGGGCTCACCCTCCTCGATCGAAGCGGCTACCGGGCTCGCCTCACCCGGGAGGGCAAGGAGATCCTGGAGCACTGCCGGCGCATGCTCGCGGCCGAGCGCGCCCTCGAGGACGCCTGCGCCGTCATCAAGACGGGCTGGGAGCCTCGCCTCGCCCTGGTGTTCGACGGGATCTTCCCCGTCGAGCCGATCGTGCGCGTCGTCGGGGCCATCCTGCGCGAGAACGCCAAGACGCGCGTCGAGGTGACCACGGGCTTCCTCGGGGGCGTCGAGCGCGAGTTCCACGAGCGGGAGGCCGACGTCATGATCTCGGTCCTCCCGGCCGAGAGCTCGGGGCTGCGGGCCCACCCGCTCCCGGCCATCCGAGCCCTCCTGGTGGCGCACGAGCAGCATCCGCTCGCCAGGGAGACGGAGCCCGTCGGCCAGGAGTCGCTGGCCCGCCACGTGCTGCTCACCGTGCGGGGATCGGATCCTCGCCTCGAGCTGAGCACGTCCCCCCTCCACGCCCTGTCGACGGTGCGCCTCAACGATTTCACGGCCAAGAAGGCGGCCATCCTCGGGGGCCTGGGCTACGGCTGGATGCCCGAGCACCTGGTCGCCGACGAGCTTCGCCAGGGCACGGTCCGGATCATCCCCTGGGTCAAGGGCAACACCCACCGCTTCGCCCCTCGCCTCTACGTCCGGGAAGGCAAGCTCGGGCGCGCCGCGGAGAGGGTGGTCGCGGCGCTCGTTTCGCCTCCGAGGAGAGTCAAGAGCAGGGCGTGAGGCTCAGGGGGGCGTGGCCTGCGCCGTGATCGACGGGCGCCTGGTCTGGTAGGGTTGCCGGTGTGACACCTTTCCTGTTGCCGAGCGGCCGCTCGTTCACCACCGAGGGGGCCCTGCGCAAGCTGGCGCTGCGCGCCTCTCTCCCCGGAGCCTTCCTGTTCGACAGGGCCGCCCAGGCCCTGCGCCTGGCGAGGGCGCAGGCCATCCCCCTGGAGGCTCGCCTCGACCTCGCCTTCTCGGCGAGCTGGCTGGTCAACAGCCCCGCCCCCTCGACCACCCTCCACGCATGGAGCAAGAGCCAGCGAGACGTCCTGTGCGCCCTCGCCTCCCGCCTGGAGGGGGGGGAGACGCTGGACGAGATGACGCTGGGGGCCGTGGCCGAGGCGGTCGAGCTCCTGGCCTCCGCGCTGGGCGAGCGTTCCAGTCAGGGAGCCGAGGCGGTGTCCAAGCTGCTGGCTCTGGTCGTCCCCGAGGGGATGCCGCTCCTGCCCGAGCCTGCCTGCCGGTTCCTCCTCGGCGAGGCCATCCCGGAGCGCTCTGGGGCCAGGTTCGTGGCCTGCCTCCCTGTCTTCTGGGCGGCGACGGACGCCCTCTACATGGATCTGGTCGACGTCGCCAAGGAGTACCCTGGCCCGCCCCTGGACGCCGCGCAGGTGCTGGACAGGTTGCTCTGGTTCGACTCGGAGGGATACAGGCACTTCGAGAAGACAGGATAAGAGCCTGTCCTGCCGAAGTTTGAGCCCTTCGCTGAGGGGGACGTGGTTCGATGCACAGGAGGCGCACAGGACGAGGGACATGCGCCCAGGCTATCCGAGCTCCTTTGACCTGGCCCCAATTCACAGGGCTATACCTACAATAGGCTACTTTGGCCTGGCCCCTGGAATTCACAGGACTATGCCTACAATAGGCTACTTTGGCCTGGCCCCTGGAATTTACAGGGCCATGGCTACACGGGTCTTCAGTGACCTGGCCCCTGGAATTCACAGGGCTATGCCTACACGGGTCTTCTGTGGCCTGGCCCCTGGAATTCACAGGGTGAAGGCGAGCGTCGGAGACCCCTTCTCTGTAGCTTACCAGGCTCCTGGAATTTACAGGGCGAAAGCAGGAGAAAGAGACCCGCCTCTGTCCCTTACCAGGTCAAAGCGAGCCGAAGAGAGCGGCTCTCTGTGTAGGGCGCCACCACGTCGCTCCCCGTCGCGAGCTCGTGGGCGAACACCGCGGGCTGGCCTGGAGCCACCCCGGCACGAACGGGTGAGGCAGCTCCAGGCGCCCTTCCCCGAGCGCGTCCCACTCCGCCGGGCTCGGCTCTCCCTGTCGCCGGCTCAACTGTCAGGGAAGCGTCAAGACGGCTTGGCCCAGAGCAGGAGGAGGCCGTGCACAACGTAGGGCGGCAACGCCCCATCTGCGGTGACGAGCGTCGCTCGCTCCGTGATCGCCTGCGCGACGAGTAGCCGGTCGAACGGATCGTTGTGATGCCGCACCAGGGTAGCAGCCGCCAATGCATGCTTCATGGAGATAGGCAACTCGCCGCAGCACAGATCAGCCATCGCCCGGTCCAGGAATGTCTGCGGCGGCTCCGGGAGCGGGAGCTTGCCCAGCGCGACCTTCGTCGCGATCTCCCACGCGCTCGCGGCGGACACCAGACGGGTGTTCGCCGGATCGACGAGCATGTCGCGCGCGGTCTGCGAGATGCGCTCGGGCTCAAGCGCCGCCCAGAGGACGATGTGCGTGTCGAGCAGGAGCTTCACGCTTCGTCGCTGCCCTCGAAGGCGCGCAGCACCTCCGGCGGAAGCGGGTCGTCGAAGTCATCCGGCACCTTCATCAGACCGCGGAGGCTGCCCAGCACCGGCCGCCGCTCCTTCGTCGCTTCGTTCGGCGCGGCGCCTTCCGCTTCCTCCTCGATCACGATGATCTCCACCCGCTTCCCGACGAGCGACGACACCTCCGGCAGCTTCAACGTGTCGGACTCGATCGTGCAGTGAATGCGGATTGCCTGCGCCATGGTGAGAGATCAACATACCGGCCGCGCCCGCGCTGCGCTAGCTCTGGTGGATCAGCTCGTCAGCGGGCCACGAGCGTTAGCTCGCCGCGGCCGAGCTCCTCGTTGGCTCCGGCGATCACCACGTCGAGGGGCTGGCCCACGCTGAATCGGCTTCGGTTTGCACGCCCCCAACAGACCTGCCCTCACCCAACGCCGCGCAGGTGCTGGACAGGTTGCTCTGGTTCGACTCGGAGGGATACAGGCACTTCGAGAAGACAGGATGCTACACGGGTCTTCTGTGGCCTGGCCCCTGGAATTCACAGGGTGAAGGCGAGCGTCGGAGACCCCTTCTCTGTAGCTTACCAGGCTCCTGGAATTTACAGGGCGAAAGCAGGAGAAAGAGACCCGCCTCTGTACCTTGCCAGGTCAAAGCGAGCCAAAGAGAACGGTCTCCGTACTTTGTATACCATGCCAAAGTCAACCAAAGAGACCAGGTCTCAACGGCTTCGAATGGAGCTCCGTCGGTTACCCAGGCTCGGACGCGGCAGGGGGGGGCTCTCGCATGGGCAAGCGGACGAAGAACGTGGTGCCCGCTCCCACGGCAGTCTCGAACCGGATCGACCCGCCGTGGCGCTCCACGATGGCCTGCGTGATGTAGAGGCCGAGGCCCGTGCCGCCGCGCTCCCGGGTGGTCTTGCTGTCGGCCTGGGAAAACGCCTGAAACATGCGCTCCCGGAATTCCTCTGGAATGCCCGGCCCTCGATCACGGACCGAGATCTCGAGCTGGCCGTCGGTGCCGAGCGCTCCGAGGGTCACCCGATCTCCGGACTTCGAGTACTTGACCGCATTGGAGATCAGATTCGCCATCACCTGCTGTAGCCTTCTTTCGTCGCCGTGAATGAAACCCTCAGGCAAGGGCTCGTGGATCTCGAGCCGCACCCCGAGCGTCGCCGCGTAGCCAGAATTGGTGTCGACGCAGCCCCGGATCAAGCCCGCGATGCTCACCGAGTCCGGCTTGAACTCGAACTTGCCACTAGTCAGCGCCTGCACGTCGAGAAGGTCGTCGATCAGCGCGCCCAGGCGGTCGACGTTGCGCGTGCAGAGCGAGAGCAGCTCTTGCCCCTGGTCGGAGAGCTCGGCCAAGTGCATTCCCGTGAGCAAGCCCAAGCCGCCGCGTATCGAGGTGAGCGGCGTGCGCAGCTCGTGGCTCACGATGGAAACGAACTCGCCCTTGACGCGCAACAAGTCGCGGATTTCAAGCTCGCGTGCCGCGATCTCGCTCAGTGCCCGCTCGCGGCCGCGCTCGAACAGCCAGCCGAGCGCGCCGCTGAACATGGTGGCGCCCATGCAGCCGAAGAAGAACAGCAGCTGCGACTGCGTGCTCATGACGGGGACGTCGCCCGGGACTCCCGCTGCGCCGAGCGCGAAGAGGGCGAACGCGGTGACGAGGCACGCGCCGACGAACCACGGCACCACAGGCGCGCCCGCGAGAAAGGCAGCCACGAGGGGCAACAGCACGAACCAGAACATCGCCTCCGAGTGCAATCCACGTTCGAGCAGCGCCATACCAGCGGTAGCGCTCAGACCCAGGACGGGTCGCCGTCAATACCTGGAGGAAGCCACCGGCCGTACATGCTGAGGTGGGATTGTTGCACACCGCTAGTACCCCGTCGCAGGGGATGTGAAGGGTTCACGCAGCGGCCTTCCGCTCGGCCTCCAGCTTGCAGTACACGCCCGAGCTTTTCTCGAGCTCGCTCGGCGGGCTCGAAGGTGTCGTAGAGCGCGGCCGCGGTGTGCGTCGAGAGATTGTTCATCACGACACGGATGAACTCGGCTGTTGGATTGTGGACATCGACCAGGGATCGCATCTGGAATGCGAAGTCGTGGTTGGTCCGATGTGCGGTGACCTCGACATGCCGCCAGGGCGCACGCACGTCGACCATCACGAACAGATTCGCCGCGCCGTTACGCACGTACCCGGTGTCGTAGCGCTGGGGTTTTCCCGGTTCGGCGGGCAGGGGGCGCGAACCTCGCCGATCAGCTGCACGGGACTCTCATCGAAGCTCACCGTCGGGCGCGTGGGAGCGGCGGGCGCGGCATACCGATAAGACAGGATAAGAGTCTGTCAGGGATCGAAGGCGACCAGGCGGGTGACGACCAGGATCTCCACGGCGCGAAGGATGTCGGCCGCGGAGGCATGGCTGGAGCGGGTGGCGCTCTTCACGACGTTGCGGAGCGGCTGGGCCCGCTCGAGGAGCATGAGGACCCGGGAGATCGTGGGAGGCCAGGTGACCGCGACGAGGGGCGCGGTGTCGGCGTCCACCGCCCGGCGCCGGAGGGTGCGGCCCATGTGCGAGCGGTAGCGCTCGAGCGGAGAGTCCCCGGGGATCTCGGCCTCCAGTCCGGCCACCATCAGCTGGGCGAGATCCAGCTCCAGAGGGAACTCGACGTGAGCGACGCTCCGCCCCGAGTAGAAAGAGACCCTCCCCCGCTTCCACGTGAAGAGATCGGCCACGCGATCGCGGCCCTGCTCGCGGATGGCCCGGAAGACCTCCACCGGGTCGACGAGGCCCAGGGCGATCAGCGTGTCGCCCATGCGGCCGTCGTAGCGGGGGAGGACGGCGAGGGCGAGATCCAGCTCCTCCCGGGCGATCCTCTGCCTCCGGACCAGGTACTCGCCCAAGAGCTCGTTGGCGTTGGACGACGCCACGTGGCGGAGGCGGGCGTTGACGAAATAGAGCTCCTTGCGGGTCGAGGCGCCCCCGGACGCCCCCGGACGCTCCGCCAGCAGGACCCCCGTCTCCCGGCTGTGCAGCACCCGGGCCAGGACCGACACCATGCTGAGCTCGGGCAGATCGCCTGCAAAATCCGGCGCTTCAGGGCGGGGGACGGCGCCCTTGACCGTGGCTGACGAGGGGGGCAAAAAGCGTACGAGTTGCTCGATCTCGAGCAGGGGGCGCATCCCGGTGCCCACGTAGTCGACCTGATCCTCCGGGGTCACCTCGCCGGTCGCGAGCGCCTCGATCAGCTGGCCAAAGCTGAGGGGGCCTCGCCGCTGCCCTCCAGGGGTGAGGATGAACGAGGGCTCGGTCATGTACTCGCTGGTCTTGCGGCTCGACGCGTCGTCGGCGATGGGGCTCTGGACCGGCTCGGCCGGGGGCGGAAGCTCCTCGCGGATCGCCTTCATCTCCCGGCTCGCGGCGTCCGCGCTCTGGGTGAGCTTGACCAGGACGGCGAGCTCGCTCGTCGCCACCCTGGGCGAGGTCTCGAAGGGCGCGAGGCGCGCCGCCAGCTCGGAGGCCGTCGCGAAGCGCCGCGCGGGATCGCGGGCCAGCGCCCGCTCGAGGACGTCGAAGAGGCCCTTGGGGAGCCTGGAGCGGGCGGCCTCGAGGAGGTCGATGTTGCAGTCACGGATGGCGAGCAGGACGGCCAGCTGCCCTCCTCCCCCGAAGAGGGGCTGTCCCAGGAGCATCTCGGCGAGGACCGCCGCCATGCTGAAGAGATCGGCGCGGTGATCGGCCTCCTCGCCCGCGACCTGCTCGGGCGCCAGGTAGGCATATTTGCCCTTGATGTTGTTGCTCGCCTCGGGCCGGATACCGTGGCGCGACTCCCAGTGAGCGATGCCGAAATCCCCTAATTTTATCCTGCCGTCGACCGACAGGTAGATGTTGGACGGGCTCACGTCCCGGTGGACGATGTGGAGCGGCTTGCCGGAGGGGTCGCGGGCGCTGTGGGCGCTCGCCAGGGCGAGGAGCACCTCGCGCGCGATATGCACGGCGATGCCCATGGGGAGGGTCTTGCCTTCCTGACGGAGGCGCCTGAGGAGCCGATACCCGTCGACGCCGTCGACGAACTCGAGGGCGAGGTAGGGCTCGCCGGTCGACTCCTCGGCGCCAGAGAAGAAGACCTTCACCACGTTCTCGTGCTCGATCGCGGCGTGGATCTTGGCCTCGCGATCGAACATGGTGAGCGCGTCGGGCTCGTTCAGCATGTGGGGGAGCAGGCGCTTGACCACCAGGCGTCCGGGCAGGCCGCTGTGCGGATCGGCCGCGTGGGCGATGTACACCTCGGCCGTTCCACCCACAGCCAGGCGTGCCTCCAGCCAGAAAGGACCGAAGCGGCGCAAGGCTGGGGTCATGGAGCCCTGAGAACGGATCGGAATCCTGCGAAGTTCATCTCGAGTGGTAGAGACTATCGCCTGTCTCGCAGGACGACCACCAATCCAGGAGAGCGCTCTTGTCCCTCGTGTCCTTCTCTCGTCCGGCGTTCACCCTCGCGAGGTCCGGGCTCTCGGCCCTGGCTCTCTCCGTCCCCCTGACGCTGGGGCTGGGCCTGGGCACCTTCTCGGCCTGCAACGGCTGCCGCCCCACGCGACCCCAGGGGGACGCCGTCAAGCCGGCCGAGGAGGGGCCGCCCACCCTCCGCCTCTACCTCGTGTCCGATCTGGCCGGGGCCATGGAGCCCTGCGGCTGTGTCAAAGATCAGCTGGGGGGGCTCGATCACCTGGGCGCCCTGGTCCGCTCCGAGCAGCCCAGGGCGCCTGCCCACGCTGTCCTCTCGGCCGGCCCGCTCTTCTTCATGGATCCCGAGCTCACCCCTGACAAGAGAGCCCAGGACGTCTCCAAGGCCGAGACCATGGCCGAGGTCCTCCGCGGGCTCAACCTGGTGGCCTTTGCTCCGGCGCGCAACGAGTGGGCCGCGGGCCCGGAGACCCTGGCCAGGCTCCAGCAGGCGAGCGGGGCCGCGCTCCTCTTCGCCAACGCGGCCTCGGTGCTCCCGCCGGCCGGGAGGGTGGCTCTGCGCGAGATCCACGGGGTCAAGCTGGGCATCATCGGCGTGGCCTCGCCCGGCAAGGCTCCTCGGGGCAATCCGGTCCCTGGGCTCGTCGAGCAGCCGCCCCTCGAGGCCGTGCGTAAGGGGGTTGAGGAGCTGGAGAAGCAGGGGGCCCAGGTCTTTGTCGTCCTGGCGTCCACGGGGCGGGGCGAGGCCAAGCGCTTGGCCGACGAGTTCCCCAGGCTCACCGCGATCGTCGTGGGTTCGGCGGGGGGCGCTGGCGAGGCCAACACCGCGGCGCCTCCCGCGGAGCGGATAGGCAACGTTCTCATCGTCGAGACCGGCAACCACCTCCAGACCGTTGCCGTCCTGGATCTTCATGTCAGGGAGGGCTCCTTTGTCTTCGCCGACGCGGCGGGCCTCGAGATCCTGCGCAAGCGGGAGGCCCTGGCCGCGAGGATGGGCGAGCTCCGCAAGAAGATCGCCGTGTGGGAGGCCGATCCTGGCGTCGCCAGGGCGGATCTCGAGGCCCGCCGCGCCGAGCTCCAGAAGCTCGAGGGAGAGAGCGCCCAGCTCGAGAAGGTGCCCCCGCCCGAGAAGGGGAGCTTCTTCCGCTTCACCATGCGCGAGGTGCGCACGTCTCTGGGGAGCGATCCTGCCGTCAACGACAAGCTCGCGGGCTATTACAAGAAGGTGAACGAGGCCAACCGCCTCGCCTTCGCCGATCGCAAGCCCCGCCCGCCCGCCAAGGACGAGCCCTCCTACGTGGGCATCGAGACCTGTACGGGCTGCCACGAGGAGGCGCGCAAGGTGTGGGACAAGACCGCCCACGCCCACGCCTACAAGACCCTCGCCGACGCCTTCAAGGAGTACAACCTGGACTGCGTGTCCTGCCACGTGACCGGGTACGACAGGCCAGGCGGCAGCACTGTCACGGCGGTCTCCGGCCTCAGGGACGTCCAGTGCGAGGTCTGCCACGGTCCAGGCTCCAAGCACGCCAAATCGCCCACCAAGGTGGCGGTGCCTGTCAAGGTCCCTCCGCCCGACTCCTGCCTGGCCTGCCACCACCCCCCCCATGTTCACGAGTTCGACGCGGCCTCCAAGATGAACCTGATCCTGGGCCCCGGGCACCAGAAGAAATAAGAGGGCCTCCGAGTTGCCTCGCCCGTGGCGAAAGCGCTAAGAGATCCAGGATGTCCGAGGAAAAAAGCCGTTCCGAGGAGGGGGCTCCGGCCCCGCGGGAGCGCCCCTCGCGCCGCGAGGTCCTGAAGCGCGTGGCGACCACCACCGGCGTGCTGGCCGCGGCGTCGGTCGTCGGGCGAGCCGCCTGGGACAAGGGGGGCTTCGGCGTCAACACGGGGCAGGGCGCCAGGCAGGTGCGGGATTACCGGCTCAAGGACGCGGGCAAGGAGCTCGCCGAGATGGTCATAGCGCGCGCCCACCCCAGGAGCGCGGGCTCCAAGGGGGAAGAGGCGATCAAGGAGGTGAGCGCCGACTCGCTGGTCCGCAAGGCCATCGAGGCCATGGGAGGGATGAAGCGCTTTGTCTCCCGGGGCGACGTGGTGGTGGTCAAGCCCAACATCGGCTGGGATCGTATGCCCGTCCACGCGGCCAACACCAACCCCGACGTGGTCGGCGCGGTCGTCCAGCTCGCCTTCGAGGCCGGCGCCAAGCGCGTGGTCGTGGCCGACGGCTCCTGCAACGATCCCAACCGGTGCTTCCAGCGCTCCGGCATCTGGCGCAAGGCCTACGGCCTTGGCGCGGAGGTCGTCCTTCCCGCCGAGCACCGCTTCCGCACCACCCGCATGAAGGGCGAGATCCTGGACGAGTGGCCCATCTTCACCACCCTGGTCGAGGCCGACAAGGTCATCAACGTCCCCGTCGCCAAGCACCACAACCTGGCCAAGTACACCGCCGCCATGAAGAACTGGTACGGCGTGCTGGGGGGGCGCAGAAACCGCCTCCACCAGAACATCGACGTGTCCATCGCCGATCTGGCCACGTTCATGCGTCCCACCCTCACGGTCATCGACGCCATGCGCGTGCTCCTGCGCAACGGCCCACAGGGGGGCAACATCGACGACACCCGGGAGGTGAACACCATCGTCGCGTCCATCGATCAGGTGGCCGCGGACGCCTTCGGCTGCACCCTCATCGGCCAGAGCCGCGAAAACCTCCCCTACCTGAAGATGGGGCACGAGCGCGGCATCGGGACGATGTACTGGGAGAACCTCCGGGTCAGGGAGGTGTGACATGGCGAACAGAGCTCTCGATCTCATGAGCGCGCAAGGGACGCGCGATCTCGTGAGCGCGCAAGGGACGCGCTTCTCCACCGACGCAGCTCCGAGGGCCCCGCACCCCGCGGTGTTGCTCGATCTGAGCTCGCTCGAGGCCACCCGCGCCGACGACCTCTCCGGAGGGCATGACGAGCCCATCCCCTGGAAGACCGGCCAGGTGGGTGCCGTCCCCTCGCTCGACCGCGATACTTCCTGGATCTTCTCCACGCGAGGCGAGGGCCGCGAGGCGAGGGCGGTTGCCTCCTCGCCTCCCCCCCCAAAAAGTCTTGTTAGCGAGGAGGTTCCCTCCTCGCCTCCTCCCTGTGAGTTACCCCCTCGCCCGTCTTGCGATGTGGTTGCCTCGGGGCCTTCTCCCCGTGAATCGAACCATGTCCCCCTCGGCGAAGGGCCAAAACTTCGGAAGGACAGGCTCTCGGGGGATAAGGCAAAGGGGGGATGTGGCTCCGGGAGCTGCGGCTGCAAGGCCGAGACGAGCCCGAGCCCTCGCAAGGACCCCGCGAAGATGCGGGAGGCCGAGAAATCCCGGATGGGGGAGCTGGCCAGTCTCCTTGGCTTCGGCATGGACGAGGGCTCACAGGGCAAGACACGGGGGCCGGCGCTGGAGGCGGCGGCGATCACCAGCGCCCGGGTGGCTGGCGGCATGTCGAAGGGACGGGGGGGGGGACAGGGAGGGGGAGGCTCGGGAGGAGGTGCCCCGGGGAAGGGAGGCTCGGGAGGGGGCGGTCTCTTCGGCAAGATCAGGGGCATGTGGAGCCCCAGGCGGAGCGGCTCCGGTATCGCGGCCCGGCCTGTCATCCGGGGCCTGGTCTGGGCGAGGCGGCTCTCTCAGGCAGGCTTCTTTGCCGTCTTCATGTATTTCCTCTTCCAGACGGGCTTTCGCGGTAATTTCGCCGCCCAGTCGGATACGCCGGTGCGCCTCCCGCTCCCGGTGGAGGCCTTCCTCCTGGCCGATCCCTTCGTGGGAGCGATGACCGCGCTCTCCACACACACGGTCTACCGCGGCCTCTTGTGGAGCGTGGGCCTCCTGGCGCTCACGATGATCTTCGGCCGGGTGTTCTGCGGCTGGATATGCCCCTTCGGCACGCTCCACCACTTCTTCGCGTGGATCCTGCCTTCGCCGGTGGGTCGGGGCGCGTCCCGCGTGGAGGCCAACAAGACCCACGGCTACCAGCGGGTCAAGTACTACCTGATGTACGCCTTCCTCCTGGCCAGCGTGGCCGGGAGCGCCATCGGCGGCCTGATGGATCCCATCTGCATCGCTGTGCGCTCCATCGGTCTCGGGGTCATCCCGGCCGCGCAGTACCTGGCCCACCGCGGGCTGGGCGCCGTCCAGGAGGTGCCCGTGAGGCCGCTCCAGGGCGCCGCGGATCACACCCAGGATTTTCTGGCCCAGACCGTCTGGCAGAACAAGCAGGTCTACTTCCATCAGACCTGGTTCATCGTCTTCCTGCTGGTCGCGGTCCTCTTCATGAACCGCTTCATCCCCCGGTTCTGGTGCAGGGTGCTCTGCCCGCTGGGCGCCTTCCTCGGCGTCTTCGCCCGCTTTGCCCTCTTCGGCATGGAGAAGGACCACGCAAAATGCACCGACTGCAACCTTTGCCTCGTGAACTGCCAGGGGGCCGACAGCCCCCAGGGCGGGGTCAAGTGGCGGCAGGACGAGTGCCACATGTGCATGAACTGCGAGAGCGCCTGCCCCGAGGACGTGATCAAGTTCCGCTTCTTGCCCAGCAGGAAGAGCGCGGTCACCGTGACCGACACGGATCGCCGCACCCTCCTGGCCTCGGTCGCCGCGGGCGCCGCCGCGATCCCGGCCATGCGCATCGCCGACTCGCTCGACGTCAACTACCACTCCAAGGTCATTCGCCCGCCCGGCGCCGTCGAGGAGCGGGCCTTCCTGGAGCGCTGCATCCGCTGCGCCGAGTGCATGAAGGTGTGCCCCAACAACGCCCTCCACCCGGCCCTCTTCGAGGCGGGGGTCGAGGGCCTGTGGACCCCTATCCTCATCGCCCGCATCGGCTACTGCGAGCACTCCTGCGTGCTCTGCGGCCAGGTCTGCCCCACCGGCGCCATCCAGAAGATCACCGAGAAGGAGAAGCTCGGGGTGGGCGTCGCCCCCGTGAAGATCGGCACGGCCTTCTACGATCATGGCCGCTGCCTTCCCTGGAGCATGCAGACCCCCTGCATCGTGTGCGAGGAGTTCTGCCCCACCTCGCCCAAGGCCATCTGGGTCGAGGAGGTCCTTGCCCCGATGCGGGAGAAGACCGCGGGCCCCGGCGGGGAGCAGCCGGCCATGAAGACGGTCAAGCTCCAGCGCCCCCACGTGGATCCCAGCCTGTGCATCGGCTGCGGCGCCTGCGAGAAGGTCTGCCCGGTCCAGGATCAGCCGGCCGTCTACATCACCAGCGTGGGCGAGACCCGCTCCAAGACCAACGTGATCTTGCTCGAGAACACCAACTACAACCAGAAGAGCTGACGCCCCTCGACCCGAGGAGGGCCCGATGATCGAGCTCGTCGGGCTTCTCAGGGGCTCCAGCGCTCCCCGGTCTCGCAGTCGACGTGGCGCATGGAGGCGACGCGGTCGGCGATCTCGAGGACGCCGAAGACGATGGGGAGCGCGAATCGTCGGGGGCCCGTCGATCCCGGGTTGAACACCGTGACCCCGCCGTCGCGCCCGATGAAGGGGACATGGGAGTGACCGCAGACGACCACCGCCGCGGCGTGCTCTCGGGCCAGGCGCGCCGCGTCCGCTCTCAGCCTCGGGCCACGGACCGCGATATGGAGGAGGAGGAGCCTGAGCAGGCTCTCGCCCTCGGACTGGAGATCGACGATCATCAGGTCGGGCAGGTCCGGCGCGCAGGCATCGATGTTGCCTCGGACGGCCAGGAGGGGCGCGAGCCTGGCGAGCTCATCGAGGACCTCGAGATCCCCGATATCCCCGGCGTGCAGGATGGCGTCCGGGCGCTGGGCTTCGATGAGGCGCGAGCTCGCGGGGTGAGGGCGGCTGTGGGTGTCTGCCACGACCACGAGGCGGATCCCGCCGTCCTGGCGGAGCGAGAGCTGCGAACGATCCACGAGCATGACCCGAGCATACTCCGGGTTCCGAACACCCCCGATCGCTGCAAGGGCGGAGGGCTCGTGAGGTGATGCATTGAGGCATCGACGGCGATACCTGGATGCATCATCCGCGTGCTCGAGCTCAGGTCGTCTCGCCCTGGCTCCAGCTCGCCAGCCGCGAGCAACACGCGACAAGAGCCCGCCCCCGAGCTTCGACGCGCATTGAATGGATGACGGTACGCGACTTGCTCCTGGGGTCAGAGCGGACGGGAGCAGCCACGAACTCGGCGTCGAAGCCGAGCCACACATGGCATCGCAGAACGTCCGGCGAAACTGGAGCCGGTTGCCATGGTGTTCACTCACGACTTCAAGGTGCTTGCCGTAGCGATCCCGGCACCAGATCCCGCGCTGCGTCGGAGCCGGGGCGGTGGCCGGAGGAGGATCGCAACCAGGATCGTGTCCGCTCGGCTCGGGCCGCTCGCCGGCGAGCTCCGTCGCGTTCGTGGAAGGAGCCCTTGATGGACCCGATCCATGTGCTCATCGTCGCCGGCTCCGAGATCGAGGCCGAGTTGCTGGTGCACGAGCTCCATCGGACCGGCCGAGCCATCGACTTCGAGCGCGTCGCGACCGCCGACGGGATGCGCGGGGCGCTCGAGAGGACGTCCTGGGACGTTGTCGTCGCCGACGGGGCCACGCCGGAGCTCGGCACTCGGGTCGCACTCGGGATCCTTCGGGAAATGCGCGCCGCTCCGCCCTTCATCGTCGTCGCCTCGACGTTCGAAGAAGAAGCGATCGTGGACGCGATGCGAGCCGGTGCGCGCGATTATGTGCTCAAGGACAAGCTCTGGCGCCTGGCTCCGGTGGTCCTGAGGGAGCTCGGCGGGGGTTCGGCCGTCGTCGAGCGCAGCGGCGCGGAGGAGCCAGCTCCGACGAGCGAGGCGCGCCTGGCGCATTTGTGGGATTCGGACATGATCGTCGTCGCCGTCTTCGATGCCGCGGGCCATGTACGCGACATCAACCAGGCGGGCCTGAGGATGCTCGGGTATTCGCGCGAGGAGCTGCTGTCCGGGATGGTGCGCTGGAGCGACATCTCGGCGTCCGACTGGCGGGCGACCGATGGCAGGGGGATCGAGCAGCTGAACCTGGAGGGGGTGGCTTCACCGAGGGAGAGAGAGCTGATTCGCAAGGACGGCAGCCGGGTGCTGGTCCTCGCGGCCACGGTCGTGCTGGACGCTTCGGCGCGCATGGTCATCGTCGTCGATCTGACCGAGAAGAGGCGCGTCGAGAACGATTTCCTCGAGCGAGTTCGCCTCGGGGCGCTGTCTGCAGAAGTGGGAATGGCCCTGTCGCAGGGCGACTCGCTCGAAAGCATCCTCCAGCGCTGCGCGGATGCGATGGTCACCCATCTGGGCGCGGCGCTGGCGCGGATCTGGACGATCAACTTTGGGGAGAAGGTGCTGGAGCTGAGGGCCAGCGCCGGGATATACACCCACGTCGATGGACCGCACGGGCGCGTCCCCGTGGGCGAGCTCAAGATCGGTCTCATCGCCAGGGATATGGTTGCCATGTCCACGAACGACATCCTCTCCGACTCGCGTATACACGAGCCGGAGTGGGCGATGCGTCATGGCCTGACCAGCTTTGCCGGACATCCGCTCGTCGTGGCAGATCGGGTGATCGGAGTCGTGGGGATGTTCGCTCGCCATCCCCTGACGGACGTGGCGCTCAAAGGCCTTGGCTCGCTCGCCGATGCGGTCGCGGTCGGGGTTCACCGAAAGGTCGTCGAGGAGGAGCGGCACGCGCTCGAGGCCCAGCTCCGCCAAGCCCAGAAGATGGAGGCGGTGGGGAGGCTCGCCGGAGGCATCGCCCACGATTTCAACAATCTGCTCTCGGTCATCCTGAGCTACGGAGAGATGATCCTGAGCGATCTGAGAGCGGGCGATCCGCTGCGCCGCGACGTCAAGGAGATCCACGCGGCGGCCACGCGCGCCGCCGCGCTCACGCGGCAGCTGCTCATGTTCAGCCGGCAGCAGCCGATCGAGCCGGAGGTGCTGGATCTCAACGATCTCCTCTCGAGCATGGACAGGATGCTTGGGCGTCTGGTCGGAGAGGACGTGCAGATCGTGTCGATCGTCGAGGCATCGTCCAGTCGCGTGCTCGTCGACCCGGGGACGATGGAGCAGGTCATCATGAACCTCGTGCTCAACTCTCGCGACGCCATGCCCACCGGCGGCAAACTGACGCTGGAGGTGGCGAACGTGGTGCTCGACGAGGCGCACGTGAAGGATCATCTGGGCGCGAAGCCGGGCCCGTACGTGATGCTCTCGGTCACGGATACGGGCACCGGCATGGACAAGGCGACGCTGGCGCGGGTCTTCGAGCCCT
>SXGT01560526.1_pt1 | contig 34268 bp, 27 predicted proteins | sample 3176221 | NCBI WGS metagenome assembly SXGT01 (sample SAMN11356862, study PRJNA531348) | freshwater metagenome | isolation source: freshwater sample F1-120 | place: China: Fuxian Lake, Yuxi | collected 2017-12-25 | reverse complement strand
AAGGAAAATGGGGGGCGTGTTTTTTTACCATGTAAAATAACTTCAAAAAAGATGAAGGAAGGCTGAAGAGATCTCAATTTGAGATTTGTGAAATATTAGATCTGAAGAAATCCTTAACTTTCGCTACATCACCACGTGCAATCAAGTAGTTGCACAAAAATGATAGAGACCCCATTCTGTGATCTTTTTTCGATTGATCAAATAAAGAACAGTCGATTTTGGTTTGTATTTTCAAGCCCTTAATCGGTTTAAGTCATTTCTTGTTGTTTTTATTTACACCTGTACTTTAAAAATCGATTGTAAAAAATTTAACCACTTTCTGGTTTTATACTTGTGATTTTAGGGGTTTCAAATTGTTTAACTCTACTGGCAAAAAAAATGCATTTACAAGGCGAAACATTAAAAGACCGCAATCAACACTTAATTACCCATGAAAACTAACGGCATTAACCAGAGGAACAAATGAAAAATTCAATTTATATTAGTTTCGTATTCGCATTCATTGGAGCCTATGCTCCAGTTATATTTGGTGAAAACATTAATAATAACCCCTTTAGTTCACAATATGGTTTGCCTATCCATAATTATAATCAAGTAGGGGCACGACTTGCCGCAGAAATTAATGCATCGCTTGCAGCAATTGCGGCACTTCCTCCTTGTCCAGATTATCCCTCGGGATCAACTCCAGCTCAGATGGCGCAGATCGATCGAAATAGATGTAGATCGGTTCTTGGATTACCCCCCACGCTTCCCCCGGCTCCAATGGATAAGGATCGAGTTGCATCCCAGTGGGATACTGAAATAGCAGGAAATTCAGGTGACTATTTCGATCACCCGGACCATCCAACTACTCACTGGTTAGTTTTTAGCTCTAAATTAAAACATCAATGTAAGAAGAGTTTAACAGAATGGAAAAAATTGTATTGTGCCTCATTACAAGCGGTCCTTAAAAGACCAGGGTGTACGACTCCGGAATGTTCATTGATGAGTTCATACTATTTTTCAAGATAAGATTCAAAAGTCATACGTTTTTCCCTGGTAAAATTCAGCAAAAACTAAACAATCTCTCGAATCAACTCAGAAGGGCTCTTATTTAACTCAGGATGAATCCAATCGGGCCACACTTCATTCAAAGGAGCTAAAACAAATAATCTCGTCGACATTCTGGGGTGAGGGACTTTCACTCCATCACTATTCCAAATCTGATCTCCATAGCAAACAAGATCCAGATCAATCACTCTGGGACCATTAATCACAGTGTGGGTTCGTCCCAGCTCCTTTTCCAGAGTCTTTAGGTAATTTAAAATCGCAGGCGGCTTCCACTCCGAGATTCCTACCATCACACCATTAAGAAACTTGGGCTGCTCTTTAATTCCCCAGGGTTCAGTTTCAATAAGAGAAGACACTATTACATTCTCTAAAAACTCCTCTTGAATTCGTTGGGTAGCAACACGAATTGTCTTCTCTCTATCTCCAAGATTAGAGCCTAGAGCAATAGCTACTTTAACTTTTTGTTTCATATTTTAGCTTCTCGGTAAACAGCCCTAGAATGAGCCTTTTCCCTTACTTCAATGAACGAGAGAGGATAAAAAATCTTAAGTTCATTCCAAATCCATTTTGCTAGATTTTCAGAGGTTGGAAACTCAAAAAGGAGATCGAGGTTCTGTTCATGCAGTCTCTTTTTTATTAATCGATTAAAGGTTCGTTTAACTGCACGATAATCACAAACAAACCCCTCTTCGTTGCACTCACCTTCAATTCCAATAACCACAGAAAAATCATGGGGGTGATTAGGCTCAAAAAGCATCCCATGATGCGAATGATAGGCTTTAAATGTAACTTCTCTAGAAACAATCATCTTGTATAGCATCCCAAGTTATCAGGGCCCGTTTCATAGCACCTACGTCGTGAACACGAAATACTGAAGCTCCCATCTGGTAAGCCCAGAGATGGGTCGCTAGAGTTCCCTCTTCTCTCTCTTCGATAGATTTCTTTCCATCTTTTAACAACGCGCTCAAAAAAGATTTTCGTGAGGTTCCAATAACGACTCTTCCCGCAACTCCCACTAAAGTATTTAAATGCCTAAGAAGATCAAGATTGTGATTTAAATTCTTTCCAAACCCTATACCAGGATCAAGCCACAAACGATCTAAAGATATCCCTGCCTCTTGAAACTGTTTTACTTTTCGAGTCAGTTTTTCCTTAACTTCACTCACAACACCTAATAGGTATTGAGGATTCATCTGCATCGTCTTAGGATCCCCTTTTTTGTGCATCAAGATTAACTGGACCTCCAAGTGATCAGTTAAAAGAGAGATCCAACGAATGTCACTGCCTCCATTCACATCATTAATGATAGTGGCTCCAAGTTTAATAGCCTCTTTAGCGACCTCATATTTCGTCGTATCCACTGAGAGAGTGATAGGAAACTCTCTTCGAATAGTGTCAATAACGGGAAGGACTCTATCCATCTCCTCTTGCAAGCTCACAGGGTCTGCTCCAGGCCGGGTTGATTCTCCTCCCACATCAAGAATATCGACCCCCTCTTGAATCATGACTCGAGCCCGTTCCAAAGCCGCCTCTTGGGTGAAAAACTTCCCCCCATCGGAAAAAGAATCGGGAGTCACATTTAAAATACCCATGACCCAGGGAGATAAAATTTTCATGGAGGCATCCTAGCCCAAAAGCCCCAATTTGCAATATTTTCTAAAAACCGGTGATTGCCGTGGTTAATAATTTCAGCTAAATCTGAAAGTGTATGAAAAAGCTAACTTTTTTTGCGTTTATTTGGGCTCAGATTAGCTTCGGGTGGGGAGAGGTGGGCCACCATCTTATTGCCCGTTCTGCAGTGGAAATTCTAAAATCTCATCCCTCATGGACTACTGCCCACCTAAGTGCTTTGGAGCAAGAATCTTTTCAAAGTTTTTTTAGAGTCTTTAAATCCAAACAATACCAGCAAGGGCACCTATCTAATATTCCTGACACCTACTGGAGAAATTTAGAGCATGGAATGGAAGAGGTAGGAACCTTATTAGGTTCTTCATCGCACTACTTAGACTCAGAAAAGCTTCTCAATTTAATGAACGCTAAAAGTTTTTCTCAAAGTAAACTACCCCTTACCTATGCCCAGGCTAAAAATAGATTCTCCAGCGTGAAAAATTTCTTCAAAAATATTGGAAGCCTTCCATGGCGCGCACAACAATTTACAGATCTTTATGGATCTGCTCTCACAAATCATTTTTCAAAGGTCTGTAACGATGACAAAAACGCAGAGTTATCAACCAGAGTCATTTTAACTTATGCAGGCCTTCTCTCCCACTATACCGGAGATGTCAGTATGCCTTACCACTCTTCGGTAGATCACGATGCTATCGCAGTAGGACAGAAAGGGATTCACAGCTATTTTGAGCAGGATCTGGTTGCTGAACTTGAAATTTCTAACCTTTTTGCCAAAGTCACCGAAAAAGCTCATGCCTTATTAAACTCCCCAATTCCGGTGGATGGAACCCCCTCCTTGGAGAGTCTAAGACAAAGATCCAAAGAGCTCTATCCTACTCAACTCCCCAATCAGGAAACCACCGCTCTGATGATGGTTGTTATTGAAGATAGTTTTTCTGCCATCGAAAAACTTCGCCAACTAGATTACACCTATGCCATTGCAAATCTTGAAGAGGCTCTCAAACAGCCAAGCTGCCGAAACCTTATCGTTGTTAAAGAGCTGAAAAACCAATATGAGAAGTTGGATACCGATGACCAACGAGCCATCTTTGGAAAAGTAAAAATTTTAAGTATGCCCTCAGATTACCACGATAAAAAAACAGAATCGGCTTGTCGAAGAATCCCTTCAGAGAGAGTCAATGAAGATGGAGAACTTTCCAGTACTGGAAAAACCGTAGCCGAATGGCACGAGGCTTTCATCGTGAACCGCCTAGCTTTATCAGCGATATTAACAGCTGAGATCTGGGTAAAAGAGTGGCTAAGAACACAAAAACCTAAACTCTGCAGCACCTATCTTTATGCTCACAAACCAAGCTTTATTAGCCCCACCGAGTCTAAGTGTTTCGGTTATGCACTCAAAGAGGCCGCTAAAGATCTCTTAATGAAAAATGGGAAGAGCGCACTTACCGGTTTAAATTCTTCGCGCAGTTCGTTTGAGTGCCTTTCTTTTTAGTTCAGCGTTCCAAAAAAACATCACTAAAAACTCTCTCTTATGAGGGCGGAGGATATAGCACTAATCAGTTAAATACCTGGTCCCAATACTCCTTCAACGTTATTTAGAAAGAACCCGCTTTGTTTCTTAACCCTAATTTAATCCCTGAGTTCAGTTGAGGTAACTTAGCGGTCAGGGCACTCGGCAATTGCGCTGTTTTACCCCTATAGTGAACTCTCGTGCGTGTTGTCTAATTCTAGGATTCTTACGGGTGTTTTTCTATAAACCCTTCAAGAACAGTCTTTAAATCACCTGTCGCACCTTTAACCTCCTCCTTGGCTAGCTTCACAGCTTCCAAAGGCGCTAGTTTCTCTAAAACCAAAATTAATTGCTGTTTTTCAATTGAGTTGTTCGAACTCTGTGCTCTATAAGCCTTTACCACCATATCCACAGCCTCTCTGTGAACCACAGGAAAATTAGCAGCCCCTTTACCGACAGGACTATTCACTATCCCTCTGCCAGCTCCTGACTGTCCGGAGCTATCGCGCGTAAGATCAGCAACCCCATTTTCACTGAGCCAACGAATCACAGAATTCTTAACGTCTGGACGTTTTCTTTGCTCCTCAATCGCTTTTTGAGCTTTCGAAAGATCAATCCCCTCTGTTTCAAATAGTTTTTTAAAACCGATGGGGTCTTGACCTAATACAGCCGCAGACCGCTCGATAGATCCCGAAAACTCCTTCATATGGGTCATAGCACGAGTGGCCTCCATTAATTGCTGGCTTAGCAATGTAACTTTAAGATCCTTATCCTGGATAGCCTTATTCTCGGCTTCAGTTACCACATCCCCTGACCGTAATTTATTCATTCTCCTCTTCTCTAAAGCAGCAAGTTCCTCTCGTTCCTTCTCAATATGACTTCCTATTTTTTCTGATTGAAGATCGATCTCATCAATCGTTTTTCTGAGCTCTGTTACCTTGTTCCAAGCCCCCTCATTCAAAAGTTTTTGAAGATCCAATAGGTTAAGTTCAATCTTCTTAAGAGGCTCATTCACTACTGGGGTCCCTTGGGTAGAGGCCTGCAACTCTTTTAATGCTTTAAGAGATGCTTGCACCTTTTTTTCTCTCCATTGAGTAAACTCTTTTATAAATTCAGGGCTAGCCTCTTTATACTGATGAGCCTCGAAACTTCTCATCAATCCTTCGATGTGATAATCGATACTTTCCTCAAGCTCTTTTCCCTGATGTGACTTTTCAAATTCCTTACGAGCACTTTCACGATATTTATCCATCCCATTCTTCATCAAAGATTCTTGCTGAGATTTAAGTTGGGCTCGATCTAAATATCCTCGACTACTGCCCCACCCAATGTAGGCCGCAGTTGAGAGATGATCTAACAAACTCTCTCCTATTCGCTCATTGGTCATTCCAGAGAATTGAGATTTTCCATGTCTCGCCCAGTGCTCAGCCTCTTTCAAAGCTAAATCGGTCGCCATGAAACTCCCCGTACCAAAGAGTTGTTTCCCTAGCCCTGAGCCCTTAAGACCCAAGCCTCCCATGATTTTATTGTTAACCCCGATAGCAGTACTAAATACCGCACCTGAAATCGCATTCTCTTTAGCATCCTCACCCAAAATAGACCAGAACTGTGCTGCTGCACTTAGGGGTTGATACCTATCCCCCATCTCTCTTTTCCTTTTTTCTTCAAAAGCCTCTGTTTTCTCTTTCCAGGCTTGAGGTCTACCCAAATAATTTTGTAGATTAGATAGAGTTGCAGCTAAGGGCATCTCAACAAGCGGCTTGCCTCCAATAAGTCTACTCCCTATAGCCCCCGTGCCATGTCCTAGGAAATGGAGATTAGCAAAAAACTGAGCGCTTCCCAGAAAACTATTAAGTTCATCTCCATTAAATACTCTACTGCTCAACCGGGTCCCTATATCGTCAGTATAATTGAGATCCCGGGTCTCCTCTCGAAGCATATCGATATATCCGTCCCCGTTGACATCAAGCTCCTGCTCTATATTAAATTGATGAACCGCTTCTTCGTATTCCTTCTTTAGTTCAGGATTGGAATCTTTATTTTTAAATTTCTGTAATATTCCGGGGTGAACCTTGTGTTTCTTCCAACCTAAGGGATCTTTTTTGGCCTCTTCTAACCTAGACTGGATATAATCTTCTCCATATTTAATTTTCCAACCCTCCACTGTCACGCCCACTCCAGCCTTGATGCCTTGAAATGTTCCTGCCACTATCAGACCATGCCGATTAGCGGCGGGAATCATCGCCACCGATCGCAATAAAGCCAAAGAACTTTTAGCCCCCAGCCGCGTAGCTAGATTTCCAGTTTTAGCTAGAGCCTCCAACCCTTTAACAGCCCTTAAGCTATTGAGAGTCACAGCCCCTCCTCTTCCAAGGGTGAAAACGGTCTTATTCAACGCAATAGCTATCTTCCCCGTTTTTCCTAGCGTGCCGACAGCTCCACCCAATGGTAATGTTGCGACCATAAGAATTCCATCTCTGATATTTAGAACATTACGAGTCTGCTCATCTAGCGCCCGATTCTGATCTTGGAGGGTTCTACTACGGAGAGATCTTAAATCTTGATTCGCAAAATCACTACTTGTCTGTTCACTTCCAGGAATTGGAATGGAGCCATGCCCCTTAATAAAATTCTCCAAATTACGCAATTGTCTATCGATCCTATCTGCCTCTCTTTTATCTGGTGAGTTATTGGAATTTAAAGCCTCGTCAATAACCTCTTTATCCACAAACAGAGAGAGAATGGGTGAGGAAAATTCACCGCTGATAAGGTCCCAGGCGCTCTTAAGGCTTTTCATGTCCTTATCATTTCTCTTAATAGCCTCTCGAAGCTGAATAATACTCGCTAAGCCCTGTTTAAGTTCTTCCCGAATCTGCTTCATGGGTTTTAACTCGTAACTAAGCTCCGGCTTACCGTCAGCCACCACCTTCATCATTATCCGGGCCGCCGTCTCATTGGAGAGAGGGAACCACTGATGTTTAGATTTGTCCGCTGAACCTTGATTATTAAACTGTCCCGTTCCGAAATCGAATTTCGAGTCTAATACGCTCACCCCATAGAGGGCCGCCCGCCGTAAGAGAGCAGTTTCAAATGCCTTCACTGCATCTTGTCTGGGAAGAGTAATCTCCCTACCCCCTTCAACCTGAATTCTCATCGCCACGGGAGGTAGTTTCTTTAAAAGCTCTACAATGCTTTTTTTATCAAGTTCGGCTCTAGGCTGAAGAGTGAGCTCATTATGTAAAGGCTCATAATCAAGCCCCTTCTCTCTCAACTCCCCAATCGTTTTCTTAAGCTCTTCAGTCGCAGGTGACACCTTAATCTCTGGAATGAGTTTAGCTCGAAGCTCAGGAGAGATTCTCTCTTTTTGAAGACGATTCAGAAGAGCCGCTTCAAATCCCTCTTTTGAAGATTTGAGATCTCTCGAAAGGCTCAATGGTAAAGCTTGAGCCTCTTGGGCTCGAATTACATCATCTTGAATTGCAACTAACCTCGAAATACGGTCTTTAGGAATGTTAAGTTTTTCAGCAAGTTGTGAAATTAGCTCCTCATATTTCTTTTCTTGATCTTGAAACGCAGCTCTCTGATTCTGAGTATCGATATTGTTGCTTTCAAACATCTTATCCAACAGCTCTTTAGTAAGAGTAAAACTTTCCGCATTCTCATTATTACCTAGTAATCCATTTTCCTTTAGAAGACGATAGACCTCAGCCTTAATGGGTTTAACCAATGAATCTCTTTCAGACCTATCTTTTTTATAGCTACTGTAGGCAGCCAAATTAACCCCTAAATCGGAATGGGTATTCGAAGAGATGAGAGTTAATGCAGTCAAGAGTTTACGCATCCCCTCCTTGTCATTACCTTCTCTACTTTCTCTTAGAGCGTTTAAAGCTTTAGGTACAAGATTAAGGTCGGAAATCAGTTGGTAGTTAATTTCTCTCTGTTTCTTTTGGGTCTCAAGAGCCGCTTTCACCTGTTCTTGTTGCTGAGGTAGCATTGAAGCATACCTCTTAAGCTCCTCTTCGTATTTCTTAAACTCCTCTTCGGTTTTTAAATTGAGTTCAGCCCTTTTAGATCGTCCTGGGATCTGAGTTTGGATATGGTTAAGTGCCCCCTCTTTACCGTTAGTCACAGGGAAAAAATAGTATTGTTGTCTTTTAGGATCATTCACATCATAGAGGCCTCTCACCTGATTTAAATAGCTATTTGGAGTGCTACTCAAAGCTTCCACCTTTTCACGCGAACCCACAATGGCCGTGAGCTTTTCTATGACTTTACGGTACTGAACTCTAATAGCATCGGTTATCTCTTCGGCTTGAAAAATCTTATCTAGCTCCGCTAAATGCGGCTCTGCAAGTTTTCGTTCAAGAAGAACCTGTCTTAAGTGAGGGGGAATTCCGGTATAATGGCCAATAAAATCCTTAGCCGTTTTTAATAGCTCTAGGTCTGTCCTCTGCTTACAAGCCTCATCGCTACCACAAATCTTAACTATCGTTTCATTTTCTCTTTTCAGCTCGGCTAAATAATTATTGATATCATAATCGCCGGATTGACGATTCTGCTTATCTCGAGAGGTAACCCCTTTAAGGCCCCATTCATCCAGAAGCATTAATCCCAAAAGTTTTTTCTTTTCCTCTGGATTCAGATCTTCGAGTTTTTTCTTAGCAAACCTTTCTCTGAGACTCGCTCTTAAATCACTGTACTCACGAGCATCTTTTTGCGGCAGGTGAGAAAACTTTACCATGCTTTTAAATAGATTATTAAATTCAGGGCTGCCCTTACTAATGAATTCAGCTGTAGACTTGAATAAAGAGGTGTTCTTTTCATTAAAAACCGCTTCGACGAACTTATCTAATTTTCCCTCCTCTAAAAATTCCTTCAAAGCCTCTTTCTGATCGCTATTTAAAGTAACCTCTGCTGTTTTTTTGGATAGGTGCTTAAGAAGATCGCTATAGACCGGGTCTAATTGAGAAAGTTGTTCTGCCTTCTCTAAACGATACGGAATATTAAAACTTTTCGAAAAATCTGTGCTAGCACCAACCCATTCTTTAAGTTCAGGATTAACTTTAGTAAAAGTTTCAATCGTGGGATCCACAGACCTATTCAAACTCTCCTCTTGTTGACGAGCGCTCTGAACAATTCTCTTAAGTCTCGATCCCTCAGGCGTATTCCAAAGCCCATGAGGCGCATGCTCGATGAGAGTTTTTAAAAGATCGTTTCTAGCATCTCTAAAAGGGGTTCCCTCTTTACCTTGTTTGGGATTGTCCTTCTCCTCATTTTCAAGCCTATTCATGGCTTCGATAGATCTCCTGAATGCAACATCCTCAGGAATAGTCACTCTTGCAGCAATATTATCACATCGATTTTTTTTCGCTCCAGGCAAATTAAAGATCTCCTCAGCAATTTTTATCAGTTCAGAATTTCCTCCTCTAATGGCCCTGTTCTCAATATCAGAATTAACAGTCCATACCTTGCCGGCTGGTGGCTTTCCGTAAAGCAGATTGTAGGCCTGTAAAATTCCGGAATTAAATGTTCGAGTCGCATAGAGATTCCGTGCCTCATCGCTCTTACTAATCTCTTTCACTGCGTCCCAAAGGTTCATCTTTCCCTGTTTCACGTTATCAATCCAAACCTGTCTTCCCGGATCGCTTACCCCATCATCTTCTCGCTTCAAAAAATGCTTGTAGGCCCAGGCGATAACTGGGGTCACCTCATCTATGGGTGAGTCTTTGATTGCTCCTGCTAAAAGGGCATGATCTGCCTTGAGGTCATTGGGGTTAATCTTTAAGTTCTCAGCGACCTTAACTCTAGCAGCCTCCAAGTGATTACTATCCCCTAAGTCTGTCGGCGAATTTTGAGTTTCTACTGCATGGGTAATTAACTCCCCAATCACCGGATGAACTAGATACTGAAATCTGAATTTGTTGGCCCCTTGGGTAAACTCATCGAAAAACTTTAAAAATCTATCCTCCTTAGGGGTCAAGCTCTCTTTGTCCTTACGCTTTAGAGAAATAATTTTATCCACTTGATCCTTTAAGGGCTTCATCAACTCTAATGGCTGCTTTTTGTCTGTTAACGAAATCTCATTCGTCTTAGTTTGATTAAATACACTATAAAGAAAATCTACGATCTCTTGACTATCCTGGTTCTCTTTCTGTAGCTTTTTAAGGTCAGAAAAAATTTTGACCATTTCTCTATTTATAGCTCGTCGATTAGCTTGCTGGTTAGCCAAGCTACTACACCCATTTTCGAATTCAGAAGGGATCTGATCTCCTTTCTTGGTATATGTATTCAGATGCAGGTCATTTTGACTGAGATACCAATTCAAACTATTAAAATTAGCTTCATTATTTGCAAGAGAGCAAAGAAATGCATCGGCCATACTACGCCTGAAATTGGAGTCGGGTGGAGAGTTATAAACCTTGCCGTCGGATATAAATGTGTCATAAGGCTTCGGGGAATATCCCCCCACCCCTCCTCTTCCGGAGGAAGGATATGTTCTGTTGTAATGTCCCCAGTCTTCAGTAGGCCGAATAGAGTTTGGTATTTTTCGGGGATTAACTGTCGATAAAAGTGGCTGAGAGGGACCATACTGTTCCATAAACTTAAAGTTGTCTAGACAGGGAATGGTCGTTTGCGAAGGGGGCGAAATGGGTCTGGAAGAAGAGGTATGGGAATTCTCTGAAAAAACTTGGAAAGATAAAAGCAGACTTAAAACGCCATAAGTATAAAAAGGGCTATAAACTAATGACTTCATTAATGCCTCACCTTATTTCAGCCTTATCTAGAAAAGAAATGGCTCATTGATTATCATTAACAGGCTAAGAGGTTGCATTTTTTATGCACGACAAAAAAACAATGATTTCAATCTGTCTTCAATTAGTTATCTCAGCCAATTCTTTAAATAGAGTCTCCCCCATGTCTTATCGACAACGCAGCGACTAAACCTTAAACAATGTTAAGTCTCTTTTTTTTATTTTTAGGTCCCTGCCTAGTAACCCATGTCAGAACAAAAGATGGATAGATCTCCACCACAAAAAAAGCATCGCGAATGGTGGAGAGCATAGCCTTAACAATATTGTTACGCTGTGCCGGCAACATCACAGATTCCTTCATCAAAGAATTCTCTAGTTTTTTTGCTAGGGAAGATAACTCGAGCACAACACAAAAAGAATACCCCAGATGCACTGAGACTAAAGCTTAGTAGAAATACTGTTTTCTACCCGTCAGGAAAGACAACTAGGAGAATTCACATGATGGATTAATACGGCGAATCAACACGATAGATCAATACGATTGTGAGCGGTTCATCCTATGATATAATTCTTAAATAAAGCAACCTTTCCCTATTTAGATGAGGACAAATATGAACCGCCAATTATACTTTTTTTGTTTTGCAATCTCATTCATTTCAGCCCTAACCCATTATGCCTACGCAGAAAGACCCCGCGAAGAGAGAAGACAGGAAGAGGAAAGAAGAATGGGCCTTAGTCCCACGAAGCAGCTTAAAGAAATTAAAGCAAAATTAGAGGCTGCGAAGACAGAGGAAGAGAAAGAGTACTGGAAAAAAGAAATAGAAAGGGTAGAAAAACTCCAGGTTCTTCTTAATGGAATAGCTACCACCGTAACAAGTGCTGTCAACTCCACAGAACCTAGTAAGCCCTCATCAAATCTAAGAGGACGGACAGAAACTAATACCACCCCAACTGACACAGAGAGTGGTCATGATAGATTCCGTCCTTCAGGGAATCGCCCTGTCGAGTCTTCTCGCCCGGTCGAGTCTTCTCTCACAACCGCTCAGAAGGTGAAAGCTCTCAAGGAGATCTACGAAAGTAGTGATCCCACTGCTTCCAAAGCCTCCATTGACCTTCTTGAAAAAACTTACAACGAAGTCAAGGATAACCCAGAGGCTCGTGAAGGTTTAGATAAACTTTTGACTGAAATCATTAATTCAAAAGGGGATCCCGTAGAACTATTAAAAGGGATCGTAGAACTCACGAAAAAGAATGGGGTTAATGCTAAAGATACTCTAGAAATTATGAGAGCCACCTGTCCTGATCGATGCATTAATAACAAAGGGGCTTGCCGAATCGCCTCTCAAATTTTGAAGGGGCTTACGACTGCTGCGGTCACAGCAACTAGTTTAAGTTTAGCTAGTTTGGTAAATTATACACTCTCAGATATCAAAGTTGAAGATCTCGGAAATGGAAAACAAGAGGTCACCTTGAATTTAAAAGATAAAGATAAAGAGAATGAGACTAAAACTCAAAAGGTTACAATTGAGGACAAAGAACAAGAGGTTGAAAAGTTTCCACCAACTCCTCAAAGAAGCAATTAATTAAGGAGATACTTTCAATTTCAAAGCCTCAGTCGCAAGCGATTGAGGCTTTGCTGTTTCTAGGGCTTTAGAACACTCATTAAACTTTAAATCCCCTGGTTCAAGAAGGTAGGACCAGAAAGAGTGATCAAGCCCACCTAAAATGATCTGTGGGCTCTTTCCCCAGAAGTTTGTTTCATACTTTCCAATCGCAATTTCCGAAAAACCTCGACCAAAAGAGGCGGCTTTAGCAAGAAAATCTTTACTTCCTAAAGGCTCAAGACTTGTGGAGTTATTCTCCTCCAAGGCTCCGCCTAAAAACAGGATCGGTTTTAAAGTCAAAGATGAAATTTGATTTCGAGTGTTGTGAGATAAAGATCCTAAGATGTAAAAAAGATCGGCTTGAGATTCGATATCATTTTTTATCCTCTTAAAAGAGGCTTCAATCGATTCTACCTTCCAGCTTTTTTCCTTATGAATTTCTAAAGCTTCTGAAAAGCTTAAAAAAACTATTTTTTTTCCAAGAAACTCTTTTATCAAAAAAGGTTCGAAAAGAAATTCCCCTTTTTTAGAGAGTAAATTGCTACTGAGAAGCGCAATAGAACTTCCCCGATGCGAGTTCTTAAAAAAGGTAAGCGAAGGGGCTAAGTCCCTAGCATCCACAGAATAAAAACCCACCTTTTGAATTTTCCAAATTTTCCAAAGAGCATTGCGTTTGCTCTCCCGCTCTTTAGCTGTTTCAGGATCTCCCAATAATTCCGAAAAGCTGGGCCCCACTTGAAAAACAAGATCGGCCGGATTTTCCCCAGCAAACTGACACATCCTCTCAACACCCCCTAAATTTTGAAAAGAGCAGCCCGCATAATAGAGCTTAAGCCCCAACATATTTTGAAACCGTAGTTTAAAAATAGATTGAGTTTGAGATTGAGTTTGAGATTGAGTTTGAGATTGAGTTTGAGATTGAGATTGAAAAGCAGGTGATAAGGTATCTCTAGGTGTAGAAACACAAGAGGTGATAGCCAAAGCTATCACCCCCAGTAAAAGACTATTTAAAAACTTCATTTGGCAGAGGCGCTTTTAACAGCCTTCGCTTGGTCGGTAACTGCTTCAAAGATATTCCAAGCCTTCAAGTAAGAAAGAGCTTGCTGCAATTGATAGTCGGTCTTAATGAACTCTTTAGGATCATCCACTCTGACCTTCTTGCCATCTTTCTCCCGAATAGGACGCTTGTCCTCTTTCTCACCTTTGGTGATCTTAGTAGGATCTTCAATAGCCTCTTCTTTAGTTGAGGTCTCACCCAGTTCGTTGACAAGATGACCTTCAAGATCGGCCTCTCTTAAGTATTTTCCTTTACGCGCTTTATCGATAAGAACGGTATCTAACCTATCCACTTCGATATCTGGAACAATCCCTTTAGACTGAATGGTTCTTCCATTGGGAGTGTAATACCTAGCAATCGTTAATTTCAGCCCCGCTTGATTATCTAAATCAATCACGGTTTGAACCGATCCTTTTCCAAAGGTAGGTTTCCCAACAATAATAGCTCGTTTATGATCTTGAAGAGCTCCCGCTACGATCTCTGAGGCACTCGCGCTAGATTCATTCACAAGAACCACTAAACGGAAATTTTTGTATGGATTATCCCCTCGAGCATACTCAATCTCTTTTTTAACTTTGTTTCGACCCATCGTAGAAACCACAGGCAATTTATCTAAAAATAATCCGGAAACATTTACAGCCTCCTCTAAAAGTCCGCCTGGATTAGAACGTAAATCTAGAACTGCCCCCTGGAGAGACTTCCCATTCTCTTTAGTAAGTTGTTCAATTTTCTTTCTTAAATCTCTTCCGGTATTGGCTTGAAAATTGGTGATCCTTAACCAAGCATAGTCAGGCTCAATCATTCCACCTTTAATAGCCACCACTTTAATAATGTCTCGACGAATTTCAATAGGGAGAAGTTTATCGGCCCCTTTACGAGCCACGTGAATGGTTACCTTACTTCCCTTTTCCCCTCTCATCAGATTCACAGCCTCTTGAAGGGTCATTCCTTTGGTCTCTTTTTTAACCTTTTTAATTTTATCCTCAATGATAAGGATTTTATCTCCAGGCTCAACTCCAGCATTAAAGGCTGGCGTATCTTCTATAGGAGTCACCACAGTTAAATAACCTTCATTAATTGAGATCTCAATTCCAAGCCCACCGAATTTTCCACTCGTATCAACCTGCATCTCTTTAAACTGTTCCGCAGGTAGATAAACGGTATGAGGATCTAAAGTAGCTAACATTCCCTTAATAGCCCCTTCGATAAGTTTTTTGGAATCCACCTCCTCCACATAGTTGGTCTGAACAAAATGGAGAACTTTAGTAAAGACATCTAACTGTGCGTAATTAGGAGCTGCTGAAACGATTTGATAAAAACCCATGCCTACTGTGAAAGCAATTCCAACGATTATCCCTAGGAAGGTACCTAGAAATAACTGACCTTTTCTCTTCATAATATGAACTCCTTTCAGGCTCTATCGGACGAATAGAATGAAATCCTAAGTAACTCTTTAAGTGTACAAATTGTGATCACTTAAGAGAAATTACGCTCATGGTCTTAGGAAATAAACCCCTAATTTAACCTCTTTTTTTTCCGATACCTTTTAAGGAGATTCCCTTTGAGGATTAACGCAAGGTATAATACCAAGATGAGGTCCGGGGTTAAAAACGAACGGGGTCAAGTCGCTATTCTCTTTGCCATGGTCTTCACCTTCATGTTTGTTCTCTTCGCTTTTGTTGTAGACTTTAGCCATCTCATTAACAACAAGATCAATCTTCAATTAGCTGCCGATACCGCAGCCTATACCGGAGCTGCATGGCAGGCCCGTACCTTAAATCAAATGGGTCAGATCAATTACCATCTTCGCCAAGATTTTAAAGAGCTCGCTATGAGGATTAATGTGACCCACGCCCGACACAATAGAGAATTTCCCCGTGGAACCGCCCTGATCCAAGGGGGAAAGAACGCGACTACACATGAGGCTTTTATATGTCAGCAAGCTCATGGTTATCGATCCCTCTCAGGGGTCAACTATTCAAATCAAACCAATCTATGTGCTAATGCAGATCCTAGAACCGGGGGCTTGCCCCCCATTGTGGTTCCTCCCGTCATCGCAAGTTTCGACCCTTTTCAGGTCGCGCTCAATCAACAACTCCGTCGTATCCGTGATATTGCAGACACTCAGTGCCGAGCCGCAGCCTTTGATAATGCGGCCCTAGTAAAACACTTAAGCCAAGTCTACATCAATAGAGCCAGGTTCCATTCTAATCAGATGAAAAATATGGAATCTTTTTTAAATGAAGATCTAGTCGCTGAACAGCCCAACGAAAATGCTCGCCATCCACTGATGAAATCGGTCTATGAAACCGTCAGAAGAAATTTAAACTCTTCAAATGATTTTAAAATTGAGGTACTCACACCGACCGACAATAAATATGTTGAATTAACGGAGTACTCCACCAATGCGAAACTTTTTTATTATGATTTCAGTACCGCCGGAAGTGGTTGCGTTGCTATTCCCAAAAGAAGTGACCCTATTCCTATTATTGCCGGATACGAAAAAAAACAGGAGATCGTCACCTACTTTGCAGTTAAGGTTACAACTAAACCAAGACTTTTATTTATGCCGACGAAATGGGTAGAGGCCGCCTTTCCTACACTTGAAGCCTTTGCCGCTGCAAAACCTTTCGGAAGCCGAATTGGACCTAAGAGCAATAGCGATTTTCTAGTCCCCACCCCTGGGCGAACCAACAATTCAAATCCCATGGTTAACTTTAGCTTTGTTCCAAATGACAGACAGGGGCTTCTCAACACGAAAACTCTCGCTCTTCTGGATCGATTTCACCCCTTCAATAGTTTAGGAAGATCGGATGGAAATCAAAATACAGGTTGGCCTGAACCGGATCGAGATAATATCAGAGGAGCTTTACAGATCATTCGAGCCCCGACCATTTTTGATTCGCTCTTTTATACTATTTTCCCAGATCCGGGCGGAAACATTAATGACGACTATGCAGAGCCCGAATATGCCCTAGCTCTCTTTCCCGACTATCTCGAGGCCGCTGGACCCGACAACGCTATCATCAACACTCTTCAGCCAAAAACAGCTAACTATTTTAGAAACCTAAGCTCTAGAAATCGCGGTCCTGGTTGGATTCAGGTCAATGCAGACGAAGGAGGCTCTGGAGCAGACTACGGAAATTATGCCCAAGAACAGTTGAGTACCCACTCAACTACAGGGGTCGCTCAGATCGATATTATAAAAGAGGATCCCAGAGCGTTTGGATTTGCAACTAAGGAGCAAATTAATAGCGGCTGGACCCCCCAGGGTCAGCCCGGAAGAATCGGTTATTCGGTTAAATTTATTCCATTGAATCTCCTTCAGTTTTTACAGACAGAAAGCACCACCGGAGGGGTAGCTCCTATTGCCAATAAACCCACAGGGGATCCGAATATTAATAAAATACTCCACTAAACTAACCGTCTTTACAAAGGAGGGGATCCCATGATTATCTCCCAACACTCATGAAGATTTTAGCTGTCGACACCTCCTGTGATGAATCGTGTGCCGCAATTATCGATACGACTCAATGGAAGCTACTCGCTGACGTTGTTCACAGCCATGTAGATAGCATGAAACATTTTGGCGGCGTAGTTCCTGAAATTGCTAGCCGTGAACACTTAAAAGGGCTTCCCTTAGCCACTCACGAAGCCTTAGAAACTGCAAAGTTAATCCCCTCTTCTATCGACCATTATATAGTAACCAATCGTCCAGGTCTTATTGGGGCTTTACTGGTAGGCCTCTCTTTCACAAAGTCATTGGCCTTTTCTGTTTCAAAACCTTTTTCGACTTTAAACCATATTGAAGCCCATCTTTTTTCTCCTCTACTTACAACTCTCGATGGAAATGAAGCCCCCCCTTTTCCTTGGATTGCTTGTGTGGTCAGTGGCGGCCACACAGAGATTTTTCATGTGGAATCTTTTTTTAAATATACTTGGCTCGGAGGAACTCTAGATGATGCTGCCGGAGAGGCCTTTGATAAAGTAGGAAAACTTTTAAAACTCCCCTACCCCGCAGGTCCCAAAATCGATCAATGGGTTAGAGAATCGGCTACGGCTGAGCACCGAACTCGCTATAAATTTCCAAGAGCAAAAACTAAAGTACATACACTTTCTTTCTCAGGGCTTAAAACCGCAGTAGCTCTTGAAGTTAAAAAAAGTGATCTCTCAAACTCTAATCAAGTTTTAGCTCTAGCCGCATCAGCTCAAGAGGCTATTTTAGACGCCTTAGTTGAAAAACTACTCCAAACTCAAAAATTATTAGGAGTCACAACCTTGGTTCTCACAGGCGGTGTGGCCTGTAATTCAAGACTTAGAGAAAAATTACCTCATGCACACTTTCCCATTCCTAAACACTGTACAGATAATGCGGCCATGGTAGCGCTCCTTGCAGGCTACTACGCCAAACACGATAGATTAATAGCAGAGCCTTGGAACACAACGGCCTACCCCTCTCTCAATACAATGGGGGGAAACTAATGGCCCATCCTAAAGAGCTTTTAGCCAAACTCGATGCCAATGCTAGAAAATCTTTAAGTCAAAACTTTCTAACATCGCCCCATTGGGCAGAAACACTCACTTCAGCAGTTACAGAGGGAGAAACTCCACAGGCTATTTGGGAAATTGGCCCTGGTCTCGGAGCCCTCACTCAACTTCTTTTAAAAAAAGCCAAAGCACCCGTCACTTTATTTGAATATGACAAGAAGCTCTCAGCCTTTTTAAGAGAACAATATCCTAGCATTCATCTTATTGAGGGGGATGTTTTAAAGGCTCCGCTTCAAGAGCTTGCCCAAAAAGCAGGAAAAATAGCAGTGCTTTCTAACTTGCCTTATCATCTTTCCTCTCCTGTTTTTTTTCGTTTAGTAGATCTTAAAGCCCACATCACTCGAGTTGTTCTTACCTTTCAAAAAGAGTTTGCGGAAAGACTCATAGCAAAGGTCGGACAAGAAAGTTATGGAGCCTTAAGCATCATTGCTCAACTACATTTTAAAATTACCAATTTAGGAATTCTTCCGAGTGGGGCTTTTTATCCACCTCCATCGATAGCCTCTCAAGCTGTTATCTTAGAGCCACAAAACCCAAAAAATCTGGATCTCAATACTCTCTGTAAAGTAATTAAAGCTGGATTCTTACATCCTCGAAAAAAGATGGTCAGTAATCTTAAACATGTTTTCCCAGAGGTGGATTGGGCCAAAGCCATGGAGGTTCAAGATCTATCTTCCAATACAAGAGCCGAAGAGCTTAACGAATCTCAATGGATTTTACTCAGTCAGGCTGTAAAGCTATAAGTACCCCGCCCATTGGGACGTGTTAGGCGGCCTATTTATACAGCCCCTCTAAATCACTTCAAAAAAACACAATAACAACTATAAATTCAAAACCTTACAATCAGTCCATTGAAATTAATAATGCGTAGTGTTATAACCTCCCCACTTAAGTCTTAGGCGGAGTCGACCATTTTTAAGAGTTTTTTATTACTCGTAGTTTATCTTTCATCTCAAGCCCTAGCCTCGCAAGCTCAGAACTACGGCCTAGGGGGAGAGAGCTCTGGACGCGCTAATAGTGTTCTCGCCGAAGTAAGTAACCCTTACGCAGCCCTCTACAACCCTTCACTTCTCGCAGCCCAATCTCAATCTCTTTTTGGATTTAGTACCGCTATCCAACAGACCCGTTTTCAAAGTTCTGAAAATTTGAATTTAAAAAACCAATCACTTACGACCTGGTCTTTAGGCTTCTCTCTCCCTTTTAAAATCTCAAAAGATTCAGATCGCCACATGGGATTCGGGCTTGCTCTATCGGGCCCTTATCAGAAGCTTAGAACCTTTGCAGCCCATGCTCCAGAAGATGCCTTTATCATGCGATATGGGGCCTCTGACTCTCAATTTAAAGCCACCCTAGGGGCTGGCCTTGAACTCTATTCTAAAACTCTTTATTTGGGAGGAGCCCTCTCCCTCTATTTAAGCACTGCGGGGGCCGCTGAGCAAAATATCGTGGGTCGTCATCCTACAGGAAGAATGGCCTTAGATGTCGGCCTCAACTCTGCGGCTATTATCGGGCTCTACGTCTCCATAGAAAAGACTCAAACAGCTCTCACTTTTCATCAGCATCTGGACCCCAGCTTTAGTCAGTCCATGGATGGAAAAATTTCTCTAGCCGGCAGTGATGTACTTCATCAGCCCATACTCGCTAAAAGCACTCTCTACTATGAGCCTCAAACTCTTGAGATCGAAGGACAACATCAATTTGGAAATTTAAAGGGCTCATTAGGTATGGCCTATGAATTTTGGAATCACTATAAGGCTCCGATTTTAATCACCGAGGCTAAAGACAACTTGGGAGAAACTCGAGTGACCCAGCTGCCCAGCGTTCCTTTAAGAAACACCTTCAATCCTAGAGTTTCACTTGAGCTACCTGCAACTGAAGATCTCATAATCAGTTCAGGCTACCAATTTCGACCTAGCCCTGTGATGGATCTCTCGGGTCCGGGTAATTATTTAGATTCAAGCGCTCACGTCTTAGGACTCTCAATCTCCCATCCAATTAAATTCCAGGCAGTATCTGCCTTGTCTACTAAACTGAGCCTTTATGGGCAGTACCACTGGCTCAACACTCGCAAAGTAACTAAATCCACCCCCTCTGAACTCTCCCCTTCTCAGTACACCTTTAAAGGAAATGCTGCAGTCTATGGGTTCTGCTTGCAGACCGCATTATAGAGCGATAGGTATAAGACGATGGCACAGATAAACACATTATCGATAAGAAAACATAAAGTAGCCCAAGGCTCAGATCCTTTAGTAGCTGTCACGGCCTACGATTACACTTTTGCAAAATTGGTCGATGGATTGGTCGATATCGTGCTTGTGGGGGACTCTCTCGGAATGGTGGTTCAAGGTCATCCCAATACACTTTCAGTTAAATTAGAGGAGATGATCTATCACTCAAGATGTGTCGCCAAAGGGCTAAAAAGTGCTCACTTAGTCGTCGACATGCCCTTTATGAGCTATCAAATCAATATTGAATCGGCTCTAAAAAATGCAGGCCGTTTACTCTCCGAGGGAGAGGCTCATGCCGTAAAAGTTGAAGGTGGAGTCACGGTATCTCGAACCATTACGAGAATGGTTGAGGTTGGAATTCCCGTAATGGGACACGTAGGCCTCACCCCTCAAAGCGTTCATGCTTTAGGAGGATATCGAGTGCAAGGAAAAACAGCCAGTGCACGAGAGTCTATTATTCAAGATGCCATCGCCCTAGAAGATGCTGGAGTTTATGCAATCGTTCTTGAGGGGATTCCTATTGAACTTTCCCAAGCCATAACCGACAGAGTCAAAGTTCCAACCATTGGCATTGGTGCGGGACCCCACTGTGATGGGCAGATCTTAGTTCTTCAAGATTTCCTAGGACTCAATATCGATTTTCAACCCAAGTTTGTTAAAAAGTTTGCAGAGCTAGCAGAAGAAACCCGCTCCGCAGTCAACGCCTATGCCTCTGAAGTAAGAAAAAAGAGTTTTCCTGAGAAAGAACACTCATTCCATGTTAATTCTTAACTCCCCTGAAGTAACTCAAGAAACCTGTGTACGCTGGAAAATAGAAAGCCAAGTAGCTTTGGTACCGACGATGGGCTGTCTCCACGAAGGTCATTTAGCCTTGGTGAGAAGAGCTAAAGAACTAGCGCTTAAAGTCGTCGTGAGTATCTTTGTTAATCCACTTCAATTTGGCCCTAATGAGGACTTCAAAAAGTATCCAAGAGCTTTTGAAGAGGATTGTAAAAAGCTAGAATCCCTGGGAGTCGATCTTTTATTTTATCCAACGGTTAAAGATCTCTATCCTGAGAGTTTCGCAACAAAAGTTTCTGTAGGAGAGATTGGCCATCGACTCTGCGGAGCCTTTCGCCCTGGCCATTTTGACGGGGTGGCTACTGTCGTCTTAAAACTCTTTGAAGTGACTGCATGTGACTTTGCAGTTTTTGGTGAGAAAGATTTTCAACAGCTCACCGTAATTCAACAACTCACTCGAGATTTTAATCTTCCAGTTTGTGTTGTTCCTTATCCCACTGTAAGAGCTAAAGACCAGGTGGCTCTTTCCTCAAGAAATAACTACTTAAGCCCCAAAGAGAGAGAGGCTGCGACACAAATTCCAATAGCTTTTAAATTAGCCCAAGAAGAGGTGACACAGAATCCACGCCAAACGGTTGAAGAGCTTCTAAAAAAAATAAGCCCCTTACTTACCTCTCAAGAATTGAAATTACAATATTTAGAGATAACCCAAAATCGCGAGTTACTTGCGACCCAGCCAAATGATTGTATACAGAGTCTAATCCTTCCCCATCTCTTTGTTGCCGTGTATGCTGGCACAACTAGGTTAATTGATAATCTGTCATTAAAGGGTTTTATCTATGAAAAAGCTTAGAACTGCGATGATCACCGGAGTGCTTGTCTTGGCTCCGCTCATGGCCACAATCAATATTCTGCGTTGGCTTATTGTAAATCTCGATGCGACGGTCTCACAATATCTACCGGCTAAAATCACTCAAGACTATCCAGGCATCGGGCTTGCTGCTGTATTTTTACTCATCTTGATTACCGGAATAGTTACCCAAAACATCATAGGCCAAGGGTTGGTTAACCTATTAGATTCTGGCGTAAAAAAATTACCCCTGGTCGGTAGCATCTATACAACTATCAAAAAGTTTCTTGCGACTATTGTGAACCCTGGAAGCGATAAATTCTCAGGTGTTGTCTTAATTCAATTTCCAAGAGGTGGAGTTTACTCCATCGGATTTAGAACAGGAAAACCAGACTCCAGAATAATTCCCAAAGCTTTAGATGACGAACATGCTCGTTTTGTTAATGTCTTTGTCCCTTGTACACCCAATCCCACTTCAGGATTCTATTTATGGGTCAAAGAAGAGGATCTGATTGCTCTCGATCTGTCAGTTCCAGAGGCCTTTAAAATAGTCGTTTCTATGGGAATCATCACCGGGGAAGAGCACTAAAAACATGACAGATTCGGGCGGCATAAAAATTATCAGTGAAAATCGAAAAGCTTTTCACAATTATTTCGTCGAAGATAAGTTTGAGGCCGGCATCATACTAAAAGGGACCGAGGTTAAAAGTCTTAGAGAAGGAAAGGCCAGCCTCCAAGATTCTTATGGACTCCTTAAAGGTGGAGAGCTTTTTCTACTTAACGCTCACATTCCACCTTACAAGTTAGGAAATCGGGAAAATCACGATCCCCTTCGCACACGAAAACTTTTACTAAACAGATCCGAACTTTCAAAGCTTTGGGCAAAGTTAGAAACTCAAGGCTACAGCGTTATCCCCCTTAAAATGTACTTTAAAAAGGGGCTAGTAAAAGTTGAGATGGCTCTCGCTAAAGGCAAAAAAAACCACGACAAACGTGAGGCCACAAAAGAAAAAGAGGCCAAACGAGACTTAGCTAAAATCACTAAAAAAGCACAAAGATAGGTAAAATCTACAACCCCATCTCCTTCAACAAGACTTGCCAAGGAAGTATGTGTACACCCTCGATGGATGAAGAAATTTTTCCTGGATGAACAATGATTCGTTCGTGCTTTTTTCCGTAATACTCTTGAAAAGATTTAAACCCTCTGAGATCAGGTTTTCGAACACTGTCAGTAGACTTTACTTCAATAGCCCAAATGGATCCGCGCAATTCGACTATCAGATCCACTTCAGCGGAATGCTCTGTTCGGTAAGAGAAGATTTTCAGGGGAATCCCTAAAGCTCGAGCACTGTGTTTAATTTGAGTATAGATAAGATTCTCAAAAAGCATTCCTTTACGGTCGCTTGAGAGTTCAAAGTTTTCAAGAAGACCATTTAAAACTCCATTGTCAAATAAGAAAAATTTAGGATGTTGAACAAGTCGTCGACGATTGGATTGAGAAAAAGCTTCTAAAGTTTCTATGATCAAAGTGTCTTCAAGAACCTCAAAATAGCGTCTTGCCGACTCTCTATTGATACTGGCCTGATTCGAAAACTTCGCAAGATCCAAAAAATCGGTAGTTCTGGAAGCAATCACTGACAGGAATCGAGAAAACCCTTCCATATTACGCGCTAAAGACTCTGCTTGAATCTCTTCTCTTAAATAGGTTCCCGAATAGGTCAAAAGAAGTTGTCTTTGGTCAAACTCGCTTTTCTCAGAAATAATTCCGGGAAGACTTCCGAAACGTAATAACTGCGAAGTATTCGCAGAATATTCCATTTCCCTGGCGGTTAGGGTATTCAGATATAAAGCGATGAGCCTACCGGGAAGTAAATTTGCCTGCCCACGTTTCAATTTTCTAGCGCTAGATCCCGTTAAAAAAAACCTGAGCCCTCTTTTTTTGTTATCTAAAAGAGTCTGAATTGTATTTAAAAGACTAGGAATACGCTGAACCTCATCAATAAAAACTGTTTTATTTTTTATCCCCTCCAATCGGTTAAGTATCTCATCGGGGTCTTTTGAAAAACGCAGAAACTCCCTCTCTTCAGCTAAATTAAAAGTGAAATCCGGTTTTAAGGATTGAATTAGGGTGGACTTTCCTGTTTGGCGGGGTCCTAATAATAAAATACTTTTTTGTGTCTTCTGAATAAGTTTCAGCACCGTTCTACTATATATCATGTGTGCATTTTACGCGGTATTTAGCACTAATGTCAATATATAGAGCCGATTGACTAGAGTTCTGCATTCACCCCATGCCTAGCTTGCCGACTAGGGATGGGAACTGAAATTTTCTTAGGGGGGGGGTTGCGGTTCGACTTAGGCTGTTTCTGAGTCTCCTCTCGTAAGAAAGAGGGAATATCCCTAGAAGGATTTTGAGTATAATCTAAAATTAAGGCCTGCCTCACTAAAGCCTTGTCGACCCCACGTTGAGCTCTTAGATACAACTCTAGAGACTCCACCTGGCTTAAAAGGGAAATTCCGTAACGCTGAGGATGTCGACGATTAAAAAACTCACTTAACTCCCAAAATTCCCAAAAGAGGGATGAAACCTCTCTTTGGGAGGCCAATTCCTTGATAAGTTTCATTGAATTTTTAAAATGGCCGCTATTGGCAATGAGGTCCCAAAACTTTGCCATTCGAGAAAGTTTCAAAACTGTCTCAAATGACATCTCTTTAGTTTTTAAAATCTGATAGGGAGGATTTTCCTGATAAACCATCTCACAAGCTTCATCATGTCTTATAATCGGAGTCCCTTTAAGTCGTTTCAAAATCCCCAACTGAATCTCATGCGGTTCAAGGCTAGCCAAGGCATCAAAGCCCACAGCAAAGCTTTCAAGTGTCTCTCCAGGCAAACCTGCAATTAAGTCGCTGTGAATATGAACGCCAGTCTCTTTGACTAGAAATTCAAAATTTTGAGCCACCTTTTCATAATCTTGTCGACGGCTCACAAGCCTTGCAACTTTAGAGGACCAAGTTTGAACCCCTATCTCAAACTGCAAACTCCCTTTAGGAAATTTCCTGATAATCTCTTTAAGCTCTTCTGGTAAGCGATCTGGAACCAGTTCAAAATGGAGAAATAGACCTAGATCAATTCGTTTAAGAAAAAATTCAAGGATCTTTCTGCTCTTTGAAATGCTTAAGTTAAATGTTCGATCTACAAACTTAAATTGTTTAACTCCCCTATCAAGCAAGATCTGCATCTCTGATAAGAAGATCTCTAAATCAAAAGATCTCACTGAAGTATCTAAAGAGGATAAACAAAATTCACACTTATAGGGGCAACCGCGAGAGGCCTCTACATAAATAACTCGGTTCTTAATATCTTCGTCCGTATAAAATGAATAGGGCAATTGAAGCTTGTTAATTTCAGGCAGCGGGCCTGTAATCTTTTTTACTGAAGGCTTTTTACCCTCTAGAATTTTTTGACAAAGATCAGGAAATAGAAACTCGGCCTCTCCACAAACCACATAATCTGCTTTTTGAAAAATAGCCTGTGTTTCAGTTTCGTAACTTACCTCAGGGCCGCCTAAAACAAGGATAAGTTCTGGAGCAATCCTTTTTAATAAAGATACAAGCTCGTAACTTTCCCTAATATTCCAGATATAGACTCCCAAGCCCAAGATTTTGGGTTTTCGAGATAAGATCTCTTCAGCAAGATCAAGTGACTTTTGGTGAGTCGTATATTCAATAAGCTCCGTTTGAGTCTTCAGATCCCCCATGTTGGCATATAAATATCTAAGTCCAAAGCTCGAATGAAAATAGGAGCTGTTGAGCGTAGATATCACAATGGTTTTCTGCATAGCTCGAGATATGCCCGGTTCTTGAGATTTTTGCAAAGAGCTTTTTTTTAAGCGATGATGGAACTATGAAATCACCTCAATGGATCGATGCCCACTGCCACTTGGCCTCAGAGAGGCTTAAAGACTCTCTAGCTCAAGTTATTGAAAGATCTCAACAAGTGGGGGTGACTGGCTGGATTCAGGGAGGAATAGATCCTCATGACTGGAATCGCCAGAAAGAACTTCAGACTCAGTATGGATCTAGATTTATAACAAGCTTCGGTCTTCATCCATGGTGGGTAGGGGCGGCCTCTTTCGAAGCCTTAGAATCGGGGTTGAAAGTATTAGAGCAATTCCTTCCTCAAGCCCATGCGGTAGGAGAATTGGGCTTGGATTTTGGAAAAACCCACGACCTAAATCGCTCTCAACAATTAAAAGCATTTAAAGAACAGGTGATTTTAGCAAAGAGATATCAAAAACCCATGGTTCTCCATGTGGTTAAGGCCCACACCGAGGCTTTAGAGATTTTAAAATCTTTGGCCCCCTTTCCCCAAGGGGGAATGGTTCACTCCTTCACAGCCTCCTATGAAATAGCTGAAATTTATTACAAACTTGGTTTTTTCATCTCCCTAGGAGGGGCCGTCACTCAAGAGGGGTATTTTGCATTAAAAAAAGCAATTCCTCTTCTGTTCCTCACCCAAATTGTGGTAGAAACCGACTCGCCCGACCAGGTCCCTAGGCTCGAGGGGGTGGCCCCTCAAACAGATAATGAACCCCGACACTTAATTGCAATAGCAAGAGCTATTGCTGAGGTTAAGGGAACAACGGTCGAGACGGTGCTCAATCAAAGCACACAGAATTTAGAAAAGTTATTTAGGATTACGTAGTCATGGAAAAAGAGCTGGAAATTACAAATCAAATTCAACCCATGACAGATGGGGAATTAGAAAACTATAAACTGCACCGCCGCTTCGACCGAATGGGCCGTCTTGTCGGCGATAATAAAATGAAACAGCTTATGAACTCCCATGTGATGGTGATTGGACTTGGAGGGGTGGGATCTTGGACTGCAGAATCTTTGGCTCGCTCAGGAATTGGTAAACTTACCGTGGTCGACTTCGATGAGATCTGTATCACCAATTTTAACCGTCAACTTCATGCTTTAAATGGTTTAGTAGGATCACAAAAGGCCGATGTCATGGCAGATCGTCTCCAGAAAATTAACCCTGGAGCCAAAATCACTTCAATAGCTAAATTCTATAATGCAGATCACTGTGAGGAAATTTTTAAGAATCGACCCGATTATGTGGTTGATGCTATCGATAACATCACGGCCAAATGTCACTTGATTGCGCATTGCAAGAGTCACCATATTCCCATTGCGGTCTCAACCGGTTCGGGGGGCAGATTAGATCCTGCTCAAGTCAAGGTAACGGATCTAGCTCAAACCACAGTGGATCCCTTGGCAAAAGCTGTTCGTAAAGTACTCAGAGATAAACATGGTTTTACTCCAGAGGAGAATTTACCCTGGGGAATTCCAGCTGTTTACTCCACCGAACCTTATCTAGAGCCCCAAGAACTGCATTACGATGGGGGTAAGGGATTTCGATGCGTCTGCCCACAAGGAGACAATCCCTATTTTCAATGTGACAATCGAAATCTTATTCTTGGCAATGCAAGCTTTGTTACCGGAACCTTTGGTTTGATGTTAGCATCCGTCATCGTAAGAGATCTTATAAAGTAATATTTTGTTACGGACCCAATCAAAATAGGCGAAGATATCCTTTCACACAGGTTCAAACCCATAACATTTTAATACCTATTGAGGTTCAGCATGAGACTATCCCTAGTTTTATCCAGTTGTGTCTTTGCCCATCTTTCCATTTCAATTTTTGCAGCCCCTACAGCTTTTGATCTCCGTTCAGTAGACGGAAAAAACTATGTCTCTAGCGTAAAAAAACAGAGCGGTGGAACCTGTTGGACTCACGGAACTATGGCCGCCATTGAAAGTAACCTTCTCATGACCCATCAATGGCTAAATAGTGGTGAAATCGGTGAGCCCAATTTAGCTGAATATCACTTAGATTGGTGGAATGGTTTTAATCAACACTTTAATCAAGATATCAATCCCACAAAAGCGGGTCTCACTGTTCATGAGGGAGGAGATTACCTTGTAGCTGCAGCCTATCTCTCTAGAGGAGGCGCTGTGAGAGATGTGGATGGTCAATCTTTCAGCTCAGCTCCTAAATTTCAGGCCGATACCTACCACACATACTATGTAAAAGACATCGAGTGGCTTAACTCGGGTTCTCAAAATGAAAACATCGAACAAATTAAAAATGCCCTCATGGAGGGTGGAGTCATGGGGACCGCTCTAGATTGGAATTCTAGTTACTACTCCTCATCTAAGAATAGTTTTTACCAACCCCCCTCAAGCGATGAAGAGCCCAACCATGCTGTAGCCATTATCGGATGGGATGATAATAAGGTGACTCAAGCTCCTCAAAAAGGGGCTTGGCTTGTAAAAAATAGCTGGGGAACAGGTTGGGGAGATGCGGGCTACTTCTGGATCTCTTATTATGATAAGACTTCCGCTCACCATCCCCAAATGGGTGCGGTCTCTTTTAAAAACGTTGAACGACTTCATTACAATAAAATCTACACTCTCGATTATCACGGCTGGAGAGATACAAAACTCGGAGTCACCGAAGCCTTTAATGCTTTCACTTCCGAGGGGAGTCCTAACGGAAAAGAGACTCTTAAATCGGTTAGCTTTTATACCGCTACAGAAAATGTAAGTTATTTAGTTTCTATTTATCGAACCTTTGAAAACGGTCAGTTAAAAGATTTAGTCGCTATGACCGATGGGGGCTATGTTCACTCAGGTTTCCACACTGTAGATCTAGACACCTCGGTAGAGCTCAATAATGGAGATCGATTTTACGTTCATGTAGTTCTTTCACACGGCGGACACGCTTTTGATAAAACATCAAATGTGCCAGTACTTCTAGGTGGAAAAACTCGAACTATCGTCGAGTCTCTAGCTAAAGCAGGAGAGAGTTTTTATCTGAATAATGGAACTTGGGTAGATCTCACAAAAGAGGAAAAATCTGCTAACTTCAGTATTAAAGCTCTAACGACTTACTAATGGATTTAAAACTCAGAGCTTTAGTCGGGCATACATCAATACAGCCACCACAACCAATACAAACCGTGTTGTGCAATCCAAAACTTCCCATCGTAGGTTTTTTATTAACATGGGCAAACGAAGCGACATCAATCCCCATAGGACATGCCTGTGTACATAATCCTATACCCGTGCATTTTTCATTAGCTGCAACCTGAAATTTAGATTTCGTATATCGGCCCGATAACTCCATAAATTTGGCTAATGGACAGCCGTAACGACACCAGATTCGGGTGCCCCAGAAAGGATAGGCTGCAACACCTATGACCGAACCGAACATAAAATCCACACATAAATCCTGAATCGCCTGAATTTTTAATATAATTCCAGTAACTGCAATCACCTTCATGGAGTCAAACAGAAGAACAAGTCCAAATAAGATCGCAAAACTCATCACGGTAAGTTGAATCCAATGATTTTTATTGGCTCTCTCCCCACGAGGAGTCCCTTCCTTAACCCATTTCTTTCCCCAGACAGTCACACCTACAGTTTCAGCTAAGTTCCCACAAGAACAGATCCATGAACAATAACGCTTTCCAAAAAACCAAACACCTAGGGGTATCACTACAAATAAATAGATTGCCATACCCCAGCTTTTAAAACCCGGATATAAATAAACATGGGCCCCCTTTGATGCATAAGCCAACTCATCGTGCCAAAAACTTTTACCCGCAAACAGTGGGGAAATTACATAAGGAATCAGAAAAAACCCAACCAGCTGCACCATAAAAATACTGGTGAACTTTTTCTTTTGATAGGGACTTAAAGGTTGCACTACATTTGCCTTAAAAGAATAACTATTTTTATTTCTAATTAAGACCTTAGCCGCAATCGTGCAAACTACAGCTGTATAAATAAAGGCATACCAAAAAGAGAGATTCTTTCCAAAAATACGGGTATCAACACCTAGTCCCAAAATAAGTTCTGGGTATTTATAAATCGCGTAAAAAGCGATGATGCCTGGCGTAAAAATAAAAATAAACAACCACTCTAATTTTGTTCGTTTCATCACAACTCCAAAATCTTTTAATAATTACAGTTTTACGCTACGTTACTTATCGGTTTTACCGATAAAATATAAAAACTAATTATGAATCAATACGAACGATCCGTCGAAATTAGCCTTACCCTATTAATGATTTGTTTTATTTGTGAGGACAGCTTGGGCTACATTAACCCAAGCTCGGGCTACATTCTGTGGCAAGTCCTCTTTGGGGCTCTTGTGGGAATACTTTTCTTTACAAAAAGAATCTATCTATTCCTACGGAGCCGACTTGTTAAAGAAAAGAGTCCTGATACCTCCCACTCATAGGTCATAATAGATCCATGGCCCCCAATATTTTCCCCTCAAATATTCGCCCTCTTTCTTTAAGAGATCCCAGCGGAACCTTATTTGAGGTGGACTCCCAACTTATTCGTCAAATCCATCCCCAAGGAAAAAGCAACTGGGAGTCGGTTAAAAATTCTCAAACTCTAAAAGAACTTATAGAAAAAGGGAGTCTTGTTAGAACTTGGGAAATTAACGATCCCGATCCCGAACTCGTGCGCGCACTGCCTAAACCTCAAGATACTTTAATGGCTCCGCAGCAAGACCTCTACTTAGGTCACGATAAAATATCTTTTGTAAGTTATCCCTATGAATGGCCTCCTGAGATGCTCAAAGAGGCAGGCCTTCTAACTTTAGATCTCGCAATAGAACTCTCAAAAGAAAATCTAGGCTTAAAAGATGCCACTCCATTTAATGTTCTATTTACGGGCTGTAATCCGATTTTTGTGGATCTCCTTTCAATTGAAAAACGAAATCCCAAAGACAGTCTATGGGTAGCCTACTCCCAGTTTTCTAAAACATTCATTAATCCCCTATTAGCCTACAAATATTGGGGACAATCACTTCAGAAAATATTTCTTATCTCTCGAGAAGGGCTTACGGCAACAGACCTCTATTCTCAAAGCTCCTTCTTTAAAAAACTAAGTCCTTCTCTATTCACCCAGATTACATTGCCAGCAATTTTAGAAAACTGGAGCGACAGAAAACTATCAAATCATCCTAAAAATCAGAAACTCATAGAAGAAAACAGGGCTAAGTTCACCTTCAACTTTTTCTTAAAATCGGTACGAAAATCTTTTGCTAAACTCAATATTGATTCCGATAACCAGAGAACCCAATTCAAGCATTACATGGGAACCGAAAGCCCCTATAGCGCTGAACAGTTCCTAGCAAAAGAACAATTCGTTAAAGGGTGGTTACAAAAATATTCAAAAAGCTCCGTCCTAGATCTCGGATGTAATGACGGCCATTTCTCACGAATCGCAGCATCCTTAGGAAGAAGAGTGGTAGCAGTTGACTCAGAAATCGAACTTGTTTCCAAAACATGGAAACTCTCTCGTCAATCTCATCCCAAAATCTTACCTTTAGTGATTAATATAGCCAACCCCTCCCCAGCTTCAGGTTGGAAGAGTAAAGAGTACAAATCTTTCCTCGAACGAGCGCATGGAGAGTTCGACTGTGTACTCATGCTAGCATTAGTCCATCATCTACTGACGACCGAGAGCATTTTATTGCCCCACATCTTAGAACTCGCCAAAGAGCTAACAGCTAACCACATCATTTTAGAGTGGGTAAGCACTTCGGATCCTATGTTTAACCATTTAAGCAAAGGGCGAGACTACAGCCACCTCACCCAAGAGACTTTCGAAAAAGAATGTTCCAAGCACTTTACTCTACTTGAAAAGCAGGAACTCCCTGGCAAGACTCGAACCCTCTACTGTCTGAAAAAGATTTAGCCTAAATGTTTCTTCACAAGAGAAGAGAACAGATCGATGTCTTCTTTTGTCGTATCAAAAGACATCATCCAACGCACCAAATCTCTATTCTCTCCCGTACGCCAAATATAAAATGGAAATTCTTTTTGAAGCTCTGGAATAACTTCTTTAGCAATCCAAGCAAACACCCCATTGGCCTCAACTGGATAAGCAATTTCCACCCCTGAAATACAGGATACTTTCGCTTCTAAATACTTTGCCATTTCATTGGCATGGCGAGCATTTTTCTCCCACAATTTTTGAGTTAAAAAGGGCTCAAATTGCGCCGATACGAATCTCATTTTGGAAGCCAGTTGCATCCCCTGTTTTCGACGAAAAATAAAATCACGAGCTAAATTAGGATTTAAAAATACGACAGCTTCAGCTCCCAATAATCCGCACTTTGTCCCTCCAAAAGAGAGAACATCGACCCCCACCTGGCTCGTAAATTCTCGAAAAGGGAGTCCCAAGGCCACCGCTGCATTAGAGATACGAGCTCCATCCATGTGAAAGTAGAGATTATAATCCTTAGCTACCTGAGAAAGAGCTTTAAGTTCCTCTTTTTGGTAAACGGTTCCCACTTCGGTTGTCTGTGAAATAGAGATGACTTTAGGCTGAACATGGTGAGGATTACCCATTCCTGTAATTTTTGGAATGAGTTTTTGAGGTGTAAGTTTTCCATTTTCATTCTCAATCGGAATAAGTTTACATCCGGTCATTCCTTCTGGAGCACCACACTCATCCTCATAAATATGGGCTATATCGGTACAGAACACGGCCTCAAAAGATCTCGCACAAGAGGCAAGGGAAAGCACATTGGCCGCAGTTCCATTGAAAACAAAATAAACTTCAACCCCTTCTCCGAAATAACGTTGAAACGCCTCCTGAGCTTTCTGGGTCCATGGATCATCACCATAAGCTAGTGTGTGATTTACATTAGCTTCGGCAATAGCACTTAAAATCTCAGGAAGAACACCTGAGTTATTATCACTTGTAAAACCTCGTCCTGTTCTTAATGACATGATTAACCTCTCAATTAAAAAGTTTTGCAATCAATTACAAAACGATATCTCACATCCCCTTTAAGAGTACGCTCATAGGCTGTGTTTATATCTTTAGCTGAAATCACTTCTACATCGGAACCGATATTTTTTTCAGCGCAAAAATCCAGCATCTCTTGAGTTTCTTTGATTCCTCCAATGAGGGAACCCGCCAAGTTTCGACGTTTCAAAATTAAAGAGAAGGCAGAAATTTGCGTTGATTCAGGAGGAGCGCCTAAAAGAACCATAGTTCCATCTTTTTTTACTGTTTTTAAATACCTATTTAAATCGTGGGGAGCCGATACCGTATCCAAAATAAGATCGAAATGATTAGAAAAAACATGACTAATCTCTATGTTTTCCGTCGAAATAAAGTGATTAGCTCCAAGCCTTCTGGCATCTTTTTCCTTCTGGGGAGAGTGACTTAGAACTGTGACTTCAGCTCCCATTGCTACAGCTAATTTCACAGCCATATGACCCAATCCCCCAAGCCCCAAAACACCCACTCTATCTCCCTTCCCCACTTTCCAATGGCGAAGCGGGGAGTAGGTAGTAATTCCAGCGCAAAGCAAGGGGGCAATTTTATCTAACGAAAGTTTAGATGAGATTTTAAGCGAATAATCTTCATCCACCACAATCTGATTTGAATAGCCACCGTAGGTAGGTGTTTTCCCATCCTTCTCAACACTATTGTAAGTCCCTACCCTATGACCTTCGCAATACTGCTCTTCGTTTTCTTTGCAATTGGGACAGGTTCGACAGGAGTCAACAAAGCACCCTACGCCAGCGACATCGCCCACTTTAAATTGAGAGACCTCAGCACCTACTTTAGTCACTCGCCCCACAATTTCATGTCCGGGAACCATTGGAAAAATGGACTCCCCCCAATCGTTTCGTGCTTGATGAATATCAGAATGGCAAATTCCACAATACTCAAGATCTATTAAAATATCTTTGGGCCCCACCTCTCTACGTTGAAAAGAAAAGGGGGTTAAAACTGAACTGACCGACTGAGCTGCATAGCCTTTAACCTGAATCATGGAAAAGCTCCTTGAATCGAAATCGTTAAGTGCCCCCAAGTTTAAAGAAGGGATAGAGGGTCGGCAACTTCCAAGTCCTGTTTTCAGCAATTCTAGGTGAGCCACAGCGCATGGTGAAAAGTGGAGTTATTCAAGAATTTGGATATGAAAGTGGGGCTACCAGCTCCAAGGAAAGTCGCTGTACGCCCCACTTTCATATCCAAACGCTTGAGTGAACCCTCATAAAATTAATACCTGGCCCTCTATACTGTGTTTTTTGAGAGTTTTTTTGGTTTAGTCTGCTCTACACAACATCTGAAATAGTAAGTATTTAATGAGCAGACTGAGCGGGCTAAAACTTCGATACAGTATGGGGATTTACTGTTTTGAGTTT
>SXGT01539753.1_pt1 | contig 34269 bp, 31 predicted proteins | sample 3176221 | NCBI WGS metagenome assembly SXGT01 (sample SAMN11356862, study PRJNA531348) | freshwater metagenome | isolation source: freshwater sample F1-120 | place: China: Fuxian Lake, Yuxi | collected 2017-12-25 | reverse complement strand
GGTCGGCGAGATCCGCGACGATCTCACCATGGATATCGCGCTCCAGGCCGCCGAGACCGGGCACCTTGTCCTCTCCACGCTCCACACCCCCGACGTCCAGCGCACCCTGGGCCGCATCCTCTCCCTCGCCCCCAAGGGCCAGCCTGGCTCGGCCGACGAGCTCCGCGACCGCCTGGCCGACTCCCTCCAGGGCATCATCGCCCAGCGCCTGCTCCCCGCCAAGGACGGGGACGGGCTGGTCCTCGCGGCCGAGGTCCTCATGGCCAGCGGCACGGTGAGGGAGGCCCTCAAGCGTCCCGAGAACAACCCCCCCCTGAAGGAGCTCATGGAAAAGGGGGTGCACCCCTACAAGATGCAGACCTTCGAGATGCACATCCGCCAGCTGGTCCAGGCCAACCTCGTGGACCGCGACGTCGCCCGCGGAGCCGCGAGCTTCTGAGCGAGCTCCCCCGCCCGCCGCGCAAACCGATATCGCGGTCGTGCTCGCTTACCTCACGAAAAAGACGGAAGGGGGGCTCGTGAATCATGCCTTGAACCCGCGCACATCGAGCGTGGTAAGATGGACAGTTCGAAGCTCGCCGCCACGCCCGTTCTTCGCGCTGTTACCAAGTAGGGTCTAGTCATCGAGAGGAGCCCGCCATGAATACGCTGCACGAGCTGCTGGACGCAGTGACAGGGTTATCGGCCGAGCAACAGTCGCTCGTGCTGGATTTCGCGCACCTGCTAAGGCGACGGGCAGGCCTCAGGTCCGTGGACGCCTTGCCCCAGAAGGGGCCGGAGTACGAGGAGTCCCGTGAGCAGCTCGCCAGGCGCGCCTTGCGGGCCCTGGAGGCAGAGCGAATCCGCCGGGACAGCAGCCGTCCTCCCGCCATAGACAACGAGGTGTTCCCCGCCTCGTTGTCCGACGACGACACGGTGGTGACCTTGGCGGCGCGTATCAGGACCAAGGGATGACGCCTTGGGAGGGGGATGGAGCCCGGACTCAGTAGGTGCGGGCGCAGCGGACGTTGACCTTGCCGTACTGGAAGGTGACCGGCTTGTAGCTGCCCAGGGTCGGGGTGTTGTTGGCCAGCCAGGCCTCGTTGTAACGAGCGTGGCCCTCCCACGAATATCCCAGGAGCGGCAGGTGAGGCAGGGCGCCCGAGTAGCGCAGGACCCCGTTCTGCCCCTGCCTCACGCAGGGGGTCTCGCCGGCCGCGGGCGCCGAGGAGACATCGCAGATGTCGCGGATGGCGCCGCTCGGGTTGGTGGGAGGGTTGGGCACCCAGCCGACCTCGAGGTTGAGTCCGGCGATATCCATCCACGCCTCGCCGTTCGCCGAGGTGATCGCCGTGGAGTCCAGCGGGAAGCGGCCGGGCGCCGAGATGAGCGGCGTGAGGTCGTTCGCCAGGGGGGTGCCCGCAGGATACCGGTAGAAGATGGCCTGCGCGGGCATCGCCGGGTTGTGCTGCGTGGGGTCCGCCGGATTGGGGCTGAAGGGAACGCAGCCTGTCCAGCCGATCGGACACTGGAAGGTGGTGTGCTGGCCGTTGCGCCAGGCAAAGCTGCCCAGGGGGAGCAAGGCGGTCCAGGGTAGGTATACCGTGGTGGTGCTGGTGGGGGGGTGACGGCGTTGCGAATGGTCAGGGGGCGCCTGCCCCAGACCTCCCGGTAGTCGGCGGCCGTGGCGAGCTCCCCTCCGTCCCAGGCGCAGAAGGCCATGCCGAGCAGGGGCATCAGGCAGTTCATCGGCTTCTCGTCCAGCTGGGCCTGAGTGAACCTCCGCGCGGGAATCCCGTAGCCGCTCAGCACGTTGGTCGCCTGGTGGTAGGTCGCGTGGCCGTAGCCGCCGGTGCCCACGTAGCACCCGTCCAGCCGGTTCATCGGGTCGACGGGGAAGGCGCCAAGGTGGACCGCCAGAGGGGGCTTGGCGCTGTTGGCGGCCGAGTTCGGGAGGATGTTGACCACCTCGGGGAAGTTGGTGACCAGGTAGGCGAGCTGGGAGCCGGGGTTGGCCGCGGCGTAGTCGTAGACCCATCGCCTCACGTTGGTGACGCCCGCGTACTGCGCGGTCACGGCGCTGATGAAGCGCCGCATACGGCCCGCGGTGAGCTCGTACTTGTCCAGGTGGCGCGTCGTCGTCACGGGGAGCGGGAGGGTGCGGCAGCAGCTCTCGTGCGCGTTGACCCCCGTCGTCTCGCCCACCCCGCAGGTCTCGATGCCAGAGACGGGATCCGCCGCCGCGATGGAGCACGACGTGCCCCCGGCGCAGGTCCTGCTCTTGGGGCTGCAGGAGGTGCTGCGGCAGTCGGTCCCGACCAGGCAGGCTCTCGCCTCGTTGCAGCGGAGCGCAGGATCGGCCGCGGCGTCGGGGCCTCCGCAGTCCACGTCCGTCTCGCCCAGGCTGGGAGAGCGCTTGCCGTCCGTGTGGGTGGGCGCGGCGCACCGGTTGGCGACGCAGAGGCCCTCGCAGTCGTCGCTCGTCCGGCAGATGTCGCCCGTCCTGCACATGACCGGCTCACCGACACCGCACGGCGGAGCCGCGTCCGCGTCGACCCGGGCGTCTACAGGGGCGTCTGTCGCCGAGTCGACCTGACCGCCGTCAGGCAGCGCCGAGTCGCGTCCGGTGTCCGGCGAGCTCCCGTCCACGCCTGGAGAGCTTCCGTCCACGCCCGGGCGCGCGTCAGGTCGCGATCCGTCGATGCCAGGGCTCGCGTCCTCGACCTCGGCGTCCTCGTCGTTCACGCCCAAGACGAGGTCTTCCATGCAGCCCACGAGGAGGAGTGGGAACAGCACAGACGCATGGATCCACCCGACGCGCTTCATGAAAACCTCCGCTGAGCTCCTGGGTGATCCGATTCACCTTCAAGCTTGATTTTTCACCCTATCTCATATCCACGTTCCACGCACGGCATCCATGAACATGACACAGCCGTAATCCGGAGCACCGCCCCCCTGTTTTGAGCGCGGTGGCCCCTATTTTTTTTGCGGGAGCTCCAGCCCGAGCTCCTTCATCACGGCCCGGAGATCCTCCCACGCCTGGCGCTTGGCTTCGGCGAGCTGGTCGCTCGGCCGGAGCAGGTAGCTGGGGTGGTAGGTGGGCATTACGGGGATGGTGCCCTTGTAGAGCTTCCACGATCCTCGGACCTTGGTGATCCCCAGCTTGGTGCCCAGCAGCGCGGCGACCGCCGTGTTCCCCATGGCGACCATGACGCGGGGGCGCACGTTGGCGAGCTGCTCGTCCAGGTAAGGAAAGCACGAGGAGATCTCGTCGGGCTCCGGGCGCCGGTTGCCTGGCGGACGGCACTTTACGATGTTGCAGATGTAGACGTCCCGCTCTGGCGAGAGGCCCATGGCGCTGATCATCTTGTCGAGGAGCTGACCGGCGCGGCCCACGAACGGGATGCCCTGAGCGTCCTCGTCGGCCCCTGGAGCCTCGCCGACGAAGCAGAGAGAAGCCCCGGGGTTGCCCCTCGAAAATACCGTGTTGGTGCGGGTCTCGCTCAGGCCGCAGGCCACGCAGCCACGGACGCTCTCGGCGATGACGGACAGGGGCCTCGGCGGGGCTGTCGGCCGGGGCTCGGGCCTGGAGGCTGGCTTGGTGGCCTCCGTGAAGAGCAGGGCAGGAGCAGGGACAGCAGCAGGGACAGCAGCAGGGACAGCAGCAAGAGGCAGGGGAGCGGAGGGGATGGACGGCGCGGGGGGCGAGAGGGGAGGGGACAGCGGCGTGGCCCGAGGCTCGGCCTGGGCGGGGGCAGGATCCGCGAAGAGCGCGCGCGGCGCAGTGCGGGCGCCCCGAGGGATCCCGGAGGAGCCCGTGTCGCGCTGCCACTCGAGGTAGGCCCTGAGGCTCGCCGCGATGGTCGCGAGCTCGGCGCGCGGATCGAACTCGGTGCTCACTCGAACGTTAGAGCGCAGCTCGGCGCTGGGTTCAACGGTCGAAGCGGATGTTCGTCGGGATCGACCCCGGGATCGGATTGCCCTCGCGATCGAGCGCGTTCTGGTAGACCTTCTGCATGGCGCACGCTCTGGCGGCGCGGCCGAAACCATGGCCTGGATCCGAGAGGATCTTCACCCCGGTGGGCCGCCCGTCGGGGCCGATGTTGATCTGGACGGACACCAGGGCCTGGTCGACGTTGTCGACGTCGGCCTCCGGAGGAAAGGGGCAGTCGTTCCAGTTCTTGGAGCCGCCCAGGGTCGCGTTGCGAGAGCGGTCAGGGCCGACCTGCGTCGCGCCGCCGGTCCCCCCCGGAACGCCGACGGGGGAGACCACCGCGGTCCGGACCGCGGTGGTCGCGGTGCCTGCGGCCATCGTCGAGCCTCCTGCGTAGACGGCGCCGGAGCCCGAGACGAAGCTGTTGGTGAGGTCCACCGGATCGTCGGGCTTGGTCTGCTGGGCCAGGATGGCGCCCGCCTGCGCCGCCGCGGCCGGCGGGGCCTCCTTGAGCTTGGGCTCCGGCCTGGCGGGCTCCTTGGGCTCGGGCTTGGGTTCGGGCTTGGCGATCGGCTCCGGCTTGGGGGGCTCGGGCGCGATCTCCACGTCGATGGACGTGACGTCGGCCCGGGCGGGAGGGGCAGGGACGAGACGGGTGAAGAGCAGGCTCAGAATGGCCATCAAGAACATGAGCAGGCGCACCATCCACGGCAGAGCGAGGTGCAGGAGCACAGCCACGGCGACGGTGATCCACAGCGTCGCGCCACGCCCCTCGATGCCGAGCACGCCGTCGAGAGAGGAGCCGTTCGAGGACGGGGGGGGGGAGGGGCTGCGGTAAGCGTGCTGCATGGGGGTGGGTCAGGGCCTGGTCGCGGGCGCCGACGAAGGCGCGGGGGTGACGGAAGGTGCCGGGCTGACACCGAAGGCGATCTTGGAGATCTGGGCTTGCTTTAGCAGGTCGAGCACGTGAAGCACCCGACCGTGAGGGACGGCGTTCTCGGCCTTGATGACCGCGCGCAGATCCGGGGTCTTGGCGAGCGCGGCCTTGGCGAGCGCGAGGATGGCCTCGTCGTCGGCGACCGGCCTGGAGTCGACCATGGTGCTGCCGTTGGCGGCGAGGACAATGCTGAAGACGACCTGGATGTCGCTCCGGCCGCTCGTGACCTTGGGCAGATCGAGGGGGACGTTGGACGAGGACACGATGAGCTTCGCGGTCACCATGAAGATGATGAGCAGCACGAGCATGTTGTCGACCAGCGGGGTGTCGTTGATCCCGTTGATCGCGTCGTCCTGGTCCTGTATGCCGCCGCCGCCAGCCATCAGCCTTCTCCCCCGTCCTTTTCGTCCTTTTCGTCCTTCTTCTCGTCCTTCTTCGGGGGCAGCTTCGCCTTGAGGGGAGCGCGCGTGGCCGCGTCGGCCAGGGCGACGGGGTCGGCCTTGAGGTGGGCGAGGAGCAGCCCGCTGAGGGCCTCGGTGTTCGAGAGGGTGCCCCTCACGATGCGCTGGAAGGCGTTGAACGCGGCCACGGCAGGGATGGCGACGAGCAGGCCGATGGCCGTGGCGACCAGCGCCTCGGCGATGTTGGTCATGACCGCCTCGGGGGCAACCCCGGTCTGGACGGTGGCTGTCGCGACCCCGGCGGCCCCGGCGGCTCCGGGGATGGCGGCCTTCACCTTGCCGAGCTCGTCGAAGGCGCCGACGATGCCGATGACGGTGCCCAGCAGCCCGATGAAGGGTGCGTTGTTCCCGAGCGTGCCGAGGAAGGCCAGGCGCTTCTCGAGCTTCATACGCTGGAGGGCGCTCGCGCCGTTCATCGCCTCCTCGGCCGAGGACGCGCCCATCTCCGCCTCGACGATGCCCGCGACGACCACCGCCGCCTCCGCGCTGGGCGAGGCCTCCAGGCGGCGCCTCGCCCCCTCCAGATCCCCCGTGCGCAGCAGCCGCGCCAGATCCTTCATGAGAATGGGAATGTCGTCGCGCAGCGACCAGTAGAGGAACGCGCGCTCGAGCATGATGGCGAGCGAGATGACGCTCAGGATCAGCATGAGGACGAGGAGCCAGCCGGCTCCCAGCCCGACCATCGCGCTCTTCACCCGCTCGATCAGTTGATTCACGTGAGACTTGCTCCTGAGGCCCTGTCGTCTGCCCTGGAGGATCACCCGGGGTGCTCCTCAGTTGTCTTCGGCTGCTTCGGTCGGGGTTCTGTTCTCGTCCGGGGTGCCTTCTTCCACGTCGACCACCCTGGCCAGGACGGTGGTCGCGTAGGCCCCCTTCGGTAGCATGAATTCAACCCACAGGTCGGTAGGTTGTTCCTGGGCCGACCCCTCGGCGGCCCCCCCGGCGGCCCCCCCGGTGGCCCCCCCGTCCCCTTCCCCTTCCTTCCCTGATCCCCCGTCCTCGGGTCCGCGGCCTCCCGGCACCACCCTCGCCTCGAGTTCGCTCACCCGGAGCACGAGGGCTCTGCGCGTCCCCTCGCCCAGCGGCTTTGTCCGGGCGAGATCGAAGCCCTCGCCCACGGTTTCCCTCAGAATGCGTAGCTCGAGCGCCAGGACCGCTCCACCGGGCTCGCGCATCTTCACTCCGAAGATAGGTCCTGTGGGGCCCAGCTCTCCCCGGGCCGCTCGCGCCCTGTCCTCCCCGGGGTCGGTGCACAGAAACAGGCCGCCGGACTCGAGCTTGAGCAGGTCACCCTCGAGGGGGACATTCCATGTCCCGTCGGCCACCCTGGCTTCGAGGACGCGGTTATACACCTGCGACTGCAGCGCCGAGAAGAGGAACCTGCGCTGCCTCGCGTCGCGAGGAGGACGGCTCTCCCCCCGCAGGAAAGAGAGCGCCCTGTCGGCGTTGTCCCTGTCGCGGCCGAAGCGCTGGGCTCCGAAGGCGTTGGGGAGGCCACAGGCCGCCACCCGCTCGAGCCCGGCGATCACGGCGCTGACCCTCGAGGCAGGGACGCCCCTCAGCCTGATCTTGAAGCGGTTCCAGGTGAGGTGCCCGGTGCGGAGCTTGTTGTCGTGGCGGGCGAAGGACAAGATCCGGATGCCCGGCAGCTCGAGCGCCTCGAGCTCCTCCTCGAGGCTGATCTTCCTCGGCTCCCCGGGGTAGGGAAGCGAGATCCACTGGGTCGTCACCGCGACCTTGTCCTTGAGGCCGGCGATACCGATGTCCCGCCCCGGCACCGAGAGAGCCCGCCCGATGGCTCGCACGGCGTCCGGGGTGGTGAGGTCGCGCTTCTCGAAGCGGAGCAGCAGGTGATTTCCTTGACCCGAGGGCGAATACGCCGGGATCTCGTCGACGACGAAGTCCTCCGGGATCACCTTGATGCGGGCGCGCGGCAGCGACACGGTTGCCTCACCCTGCCCCATGCCCCCTTCAGATGCAACCCAGTTACGACATGGTCCCGTCTTGCCGTGGATGCCAGGGGCTCCGGGGGCGCCCCGTCACTCTCCCATCTCGTGGGGCATCACGTCCCTGGGGCTGCGAAAGAACTGCTGGGGCGAGTAGGCAGCCAGGTTGGAGACCCGCGAGGTGTAGACGCAGGCGTAGTCGTCCACCTGCTTGCCGAAGCTGGACTGCTCGTTCCCCTCCTTCATGAGCGAGCCCCAGTAGGGGTGGAACCTGGCGTCGACCCGGCGCTCGATGCTGGTCGTCTCGACCTCGATCTGCCGTAGCCTCGCCCTTATTCGCTCCACAGCCCGCTTCATCCGGACCCGCTCGGCCTCCCTCGTGGGGCTCTCCTCGCGCTCGAGCCTGCGGGCCAGCTCCTTGATGCGGATCTGGTAAAAGCGCAGATCGTCCTCGGCGCGCTCCCTGAGCTCCTCCAGCTTGCCCAGGGTCTCGAAATCCTCGAGGCAGGACTCGTGGGCCCTCACCTCGGTCTCGAGCTCCTGGATGATCATGGCGGTGCGCCAGACGCTGTCCTTCTTGGAGCGGAGGATGTCGCCGTAGATGTGATCGCCGACATAGAGCACCTGGTCACCCGAGACCCCCATGGCCCGCTCCAGGTCGGGGAGGTTCCCGCCCTCGTAGACCTTGCCTCGCTCGAGCGGGAAGACGGCGGGCCTGGTCCTGGCCGCCTCGTGCTCGAGCAGGGGGCGGCGCTCCTGGAAGAAGGCCGGCTTGGTGGCGGCGACGATGACGATATCGAAGAAGTTCCTCCATGACGGGTACTCGCTCATCGAGCCGCCGAGCAGGTAGGTCATCATCTTCTCGGTGTAGGCCCACCGCGAGTTGGTCAGCACGAAGAGGCGCTTGCCCGCGCTCCTCAGCTTGTGGAGCGTGGGGGCGAGGTTCGCGTCCTTGTGCACGAAGCGGGGGAGATCGGCGGTGATCGCGTCCAGGATGGTGCCGTCGCGGTGGGCCTCGTCGATGCCTTCCCGGATGTCGGTGAAGAGCTTGGCGTAGTCGATGGCGTAGCCCCGGTCCTCGAGCGCCTCGACCAGGGCGGCGTAGGTGGTGACCTCGCTCAGGGCGTAGAGCGTGTCGATCCAGTGATAGCGAGGGGTGGCCGGGCGCACCTTCTTGGTGTGGTAGAGCCCGCGGAGCTCGTCCCTGGACAGCTCCCTGAAGCCGTGGAAGCCCTTGTAGACGTTCTTGTGCCTGTCCATCTTGAGGACGTGGCCGAAGCGCTTGTCGATGAGCAGGCCTCGCACCGCGAAATCGGTCGGCACCTTGACGTCCCGGATATACTCCGGATACCCCCGGACGATGAGCTTCTGGATGGTCGCCTCGATGGAGAGCTGGTCCATCGCCGCCTGGTTGTAGATGGCCAGGGTGTAGTCCATGTCGAAGCCGACCCACGCTATCCCGCTCATCCGCAGGTTCCGGTTGCAGAAGATGCGCCCGGGGCGGGGGATACGCGGGATGCGCTCCCTGGAGAGGAAATCGTCCAGCGGCAGGACGAGCTGGGGGGAGGCGCCCTGCACGTGGACGGAGGGGGCCGGATTTTCTTCGTGGTTCAATTCGCTCGTCCTCGAGGCTCGAGGATCCCACGACCGCCTTTCTCAAGGCAAGGCGCGCGATGGGGGGCTCCCGCGCTACTCTCTTTGCCCTCGTGAAAAGGACGGCCTCATGAAGACCCTGATGGTCCTCCGCGCGGGGGACGTGCCCCCGCCCATCGCCGCGCGCCGCGGCGAGTACATGGGCTGGATCCGCCGGGAGGTCGGCGGCGCCTGGGCCGGGGCCTGGGCCGAGCACGACGTCCGGGGCGAGGCGCCGCTGCCCTCGCTCGAGGGGATCTCCGGCTTCGTGCTCACCGGCTCGAGCCACAGCGTGACCGAGCGAGCGCCCTGGATGCGGAGGTACGAGGCGTTCCTCCGCAGGGTCATGGCCGAAGAGGTGCCCGTCTTCGGGATCTGCTTTGGCCACCAGATCCTGGCCCAGGCGATGGGCGGCCTGGTCGAGAAGAACCCCCTCGGCCGGGAGATCGGGACGAGGAGGGCGAGGCGCACGGGCCAGGAGGATCCCATCCTGGAGGGGCTCCCCGACGAGTTCGAGGTCAACACGACCCACGTGGACTCCGTGACCAGGCTGCCCGAGGGTGCGAGGGTCCTGCTCTCGACCCGGCTGGAGTCTTACGCCGCCTACGCGCTGGGCGACCGGGCCAGGGCCGTCCAGTTCCACCCCGAGATCGACGGCGACGCGATGAGGGGCTGGGTGGAGGTCCGCGCCCCCATCCTCCGCAAAGAGGGGCTGGACCCCGAGGCCCTCCACGCCTCGGCGACCGACGCGCCCCACGGCGCCAGGATGCTACGCAACTTCGTGGAGACGATCGTGCACCCAAGAACGCAATATTAAGAGGTAGTCCTTCCTAAGTTTGAGCCCTTCGCTGGGTTGGACGATGGTAATTCACAGGGAGAAGGCTCGGAGGCAACCGTCTCGCTAAAGACGGGCGAGGGGTAATTCACAGGAGAAGACGACCCTGGGAAGTCTCTGACGAGGGAGGAGGGAACAGCCTCTCCTCCTCTCCTGTGAATTACCATCGTCCAATTCAACAAAAGGCCAAAACTTAGGAAGGACTACCTATTAATATAGATATTGATTTAGGGCCGTGCGTGGGGCTGGTCCTGGCGGAGCATGGCGGCCAGGACAAAGGAGGAGGCGATGGCGATCGCGCTCCCCGCGCCAAGGGCGACGAAGGCGCCCGCGCGCTCGAACAGCCAGCCCGTGAGGAGGCTGGCCGGGATGGCCGCTATTCCTGTCACGAAGTGATAAGCGCCGAAGGCGCGCCCCTGGATCCGGGCAGGAGCCAGATCCTTGACGATGGCCTTCTCGGCAGGCTCGGTCAGGCCGTGGTATATGCCGTAGAGGAGGAAGAGGGCCACGGCCTGCCACGGGCTCCACGCGAGCGCCAGGCCCAGGTAGGCGAGGGCGTAGACCAGCCACCCCAGCTGGATGACCCTCAGCCTGGGCATCCGGTCGGCGAGCCCTCCTCCCAGCCAGGAGCTGGTCAGCTTGGAGGCGCTGAGGAGCATCCATAGCGCGGGCAGCCACGCCGCCTTCACGCCCAGCTGCGACGCCCGGTGCAGCAGGAAGGCGTCGGACGAGTTGCCCAGGGAGAACAGGAACAGGACGGCCAGGTAGCGGCGCAGCGCAGGAGGGAGCCTGGTCGGCGCCTCTCTCTCCACTTGCGCCGCTTGTGCCTCTCGCGCCCCGGCGAGGGCGAAGGGCGCCGGGAGCGCCTTTGGCTCGCTCACCAGGGCGAGGGAGGCGACCGCGAGCAGGCCCGGCACGAGGGCGACGTAGAAGAGGGCGCGCACGGGCACCCCCAGCGAGAGAAGGAGCATCGCGCAGAGCGGCCCGGCGATGGCCCCGGCGTGATCCATCGCCCTGTGAACGCCGAAGGCGTAGCCCGCGTGCTCCCTTGGTACGGCGCCCGAGAGGAGAGCGTCGCGGGGGGCCGAGCGGACTCCCTTGCCCAACCGATCGAACATGCGAATCCCGAGGACGTGAAGCGGGGAGGTGGCGAGGGCGAGGAGGGGCTTGCCCAGCGCGGCGATCCCGTAGCCGAGGACGACGAGCGGCGCCTTCCTGGCCGCCCGATCCGAGAGCCTCCCCGAGACCAGCTTGAGCAGGGAGGCGGTCGCGTCGGCGAAGCCCTCGACCAGACCCAGGCTCGCCGCGGTCCCCCCCAGCATGACGACGAGGGCGGGCAGGAGCGGGTAGACCATCTCGCTGCGGGTGTCGGCGAGGACGCTCGTGGCGCCCAGGGCGAGCACGGTCCTGGGCAGGGACCAGGGTCTTCGAGGGGCCGGCTCGCTCACTCGACCCGCAGCACGCCGTGGCAGAGGAAGGAGTACATCTCGGCTCCGATGCGCTCCTCGGGGTACTCGAGCCCCCTCATGACGACCTGGTAGATGAGCTCCTTCAGGGCCCCCAGCGTGAGGATGGAGAACATGCGCACGTCGCCCTGGGCCACGATGCCCAGGGTCTGGCCGTCCCTGAGGCTCTCCTCGAGGAGCGTCCCCACCCGCTCGTAGAAGGCGAGGAGCTTGCGGTCGAGCGCAGGATCGAGGCCCACCGCGTCGGACAGCAGGATCTTGGTGGTGGCCCGATCCTCGAGCAAGGCACATACGATCCTGGAGATGTTCTCCCGGACCTGGGCGGCGACGCTAAACTCCTGGTTGGTGGGATCGACCCGGAGGATGGCCTCCCCGAGCCGGGTAAACACGTTGTCGACGATCTCCTCGAACACCGCGCGCTTGTCGTCGAAGTAGAGGTAAAAGGTGCCCCTCGCCACCCCTGCAGCGGCGACGATGTCGTCGATCTTGGCGGCGTGGTACCCGCGCTTCGCGAACACGTCACGAGCGTGGGCGAGGATCTGGCTTCGGCGCTCGCTTTTTTCCATCAAGTTCGGGGAGCTCTTCCCGCTCGTCACGCCTTTTACTAGAGCCGGGTCCCTCCGTCACGGGCCTCGGCCTCGACCCACCATTTCAATTTCGGGCGAGAGACGGCTTGCGCTCGGCCCGGGCTTGGGGAAGACGGGCGGCCACGCGAGGACTAACGAGGAGGCGCTTGCTCGTCGGCGCCGGAGGGCTCCTGGCTGCGGCCTGCGGCTCGGTCGTGGATATCCCAGGCAACGGCGACGCGGCGACCCCGGCTCCTTCCGGATCCGACGGCGCGCGGCCCCCGCCCAACCCGCCCCCCGGCGACGCGGCCAGGCCGGGGATACCGGAGATCGTCATGTCACGCCACGCGGCGCAGGCTCCCGGGGTGGGCGTGTCGAGCCAGCCCGAGCTCGAGGCCATGATCGCCCGGGGGGATATCCCTGCTCGGTACGTGGACCCCAGGCCGGCCGGCGTGAGGTATGCGGCCTGGCTGAGGGAGGCCGAGGCGCTGGGGGTCGTGAGGTTCTCGGAGAGCCGATAGCCCTGTTGGAGTCTGTCCTTCCGACTGGCCTGCTTTATCCCTGTAAATCACAGGGAGAACCAGGAGAGGGATGGCCACAATCCCGACGTTTCGGTCGGCGTTCTAGACGCTCTTGCGCGCGGGGCTCGCGTCGAGCACCTCGCGGACCTTCCTGTTCAGGGCCTCGGGGGTGATCGGCTTCTGGATGAAGGCGACATTCGCTTCCAGGAGGCCGTGGCGCACGACGCTGTCGTCGGTGTAGCCCGACATGCAGAGCACCCTCATGTCGGGCCGCTCCTTGGCGAGCCGCCTGGCCAGCTCGGGACCGCTCATCCCGGGCATGACCACGTCGCTGATGAGCATGTGGATGGGGCCGGGGTCCTGCTCGCTGAGCAGCAGGGCCTCACCGGCGTGGCGTGCCTCGACGACCCTGTAGCCGCTCCTTTGCAGGATGCCGCGGGTGACGTTGCGCACCTGATCCTCGTCCTCCACGAGCAGGATGGTCTCGGAGCCACGGATCTTGCCGTGGGGAGCCGCCTCGGGGCGGGCCGTATCCAGCGAGGCAACGACGCTGGGCAGGTAGATATTGAAGGTCGTCCCCCGGCCTGGCTCGCTGTAGACCCGTATGGTTCCTCCGCTCTGCTGGACGATACCGAAGGCGGTGGAGAGCCCTAGCCCGGTCCCCTCGCCCTTCTCCTTTGTGGTGAAGAAGGGCTCGAAGATGCGGGCCCGAGTCGCCTTGTCGATGCCGATGCCGGTGTCGCTCACCGCCAGCATCACGTAAGAGCCCGTCCCTATGCCCGCGTGCTCTCTGGTGTACTCGTCGTCGAGGGTGACGTTGGCCGTCTCGATGGTGAGCTTGCCTCCGGTGGGCATCGCGTCCCTGGCGTTGATGACCAGGTTCATGATCACCTGCTCGATGCTGTTCGGATCGACGCGGATCCGGTCCAGCGGGCGCGCGGGCGCGAGGGTCAGCTCCACGTCCTCTCCGAGGATGCGCCGGAGCATCTTGTCCATGTCGGCGAGCAAGGTGTTGAGATCCAGGACCCTCGGCTCCATCACCTGCTGCCGGCTGAACATCAGCAGCTGCCGGACCAGGCTTTCGGCGCGCTTGCCGGCCTGAAAGATCTCGCTGACGGCCTCGCGCATCGGATCGCCACCCCTGAGATCGGCGAGAAGGAGCTCGCCATAGCTCAGGATGACCGAGAGCACGTTGTTGAAATCGTGGGCGACCCCGCCCGCGAACCTCCCCACCGCCTCCATCTTCTGCGCCTGGCGGAGCTGCCCCTCGAGCCTTAGCCGCTCGCTCACGTCGCGGCCGATGCTGAGGACGTAACGCTCCTCTCCCACGTCGACCACGGTCCTGGACAGCTCCACGTGGACCACGCTGCCGTCCGCTCGCCGCAGAGGGGTCGGTGGGGGGGGACCTCGCCCCTGGGCGACGGCCTTCTCGTACTCGGACTGCTGGGCCCCAGGCTCCCCCTCGGGCGCGAACTCGGCGATGTTGCGGCCCACGATCTGCGCGCGGGGCAGGCCCAGCATCTCCTCCCAGCCCCGGTTGGCTTCCAGGATGACGCCCTCCGTGGTCGCGACGTTTATGGCGTCCCGGGCGTTCGCCAGGAGCGCGCGGTACCGGTGCTCGGCCGCGGCCAGCTTGGAGAACACGCGGCTCAGGGCCAGCGCTTGCCCGAGCTGCTTCGAGACGGAGCGGGCCGCGCGCACGAAGGACTTCCCCTCTGCCCCGGCGAGATCGGTTCCGTTCGACGCCAGCAGGAGGACCCCCAGCGTCTCGTCGCGCGCCACCAAGGGGACGACGATGGCCGACGCCGCGCCCGCGGCCGCGAGCAGGAGATCCCCGGCGCGTCCGGCCTCGACCGAGGGGATCATCAGGCCGCTCCGGGTGGCCGCCTGCCGGAGGAGCTCGGAGTGCTCGTCCCATGTGAGCTCGAGCCTCGAGCCCATGTGGGCCTTGACGGCGAGCTGTCCGTCCGGGTTCTGTAGCAGGATGGCCCCGACCGAGAGGCCGGCGGCGGCGAGGCACTCGGCGAGGGTGTCGCCCAGCGCGCTCTCGGGATCCAGCTGCCTCGACAGCGAATCCGAGAGCCCGTCGAGGACCGAGAGCGCCGTGGCCTGGAGGGAGACCTGGTGCGCGAGGCCGGCCCCTATGGCCGCCTGGCGCTCGATCTGGTGGGCGAGCCGCCGCAGGTGATCGGCTTGCAGATCCTCGGAGCGAGACGAGGGGGGCTTGACCAGCTCGTCGAAGGGGGTGTCGACCACCTCGAGCACGGCGGCAAGGATGACCTCGAAACCCGCCAGCTTGGAGACGTAGCGGTTCGCGCCGAAGCGAGCGGCCAGCTCGCGATCCTCGTCCTCGAGGTAGTGGGCCGACATCAGGACGAGAGGCACCCGCGCCAGCTCGGGATCCTGGCGGATGGTCCTGCAGATGGAGAAGCCGTCCATCTGCGGCATGAGCACGTCGCTCAGGATGGCGTCCGGTCTGCGCTGCCTGGCGAGGAGGAGCGCCTCCTTGCCGTCCTTGGCCGTCACGACCTCGAACCCCGCGCCGGTCAGGGTGAGCTGCCCGAGCTCGCGCAGCTCCGGATTGTCGTCCACGACGAGGATCGTCTTGCGGGCGAGGGGCACCCTCGCGCGCGGCGCGGGATCGTTCTCGAGGGGCAAGAGTGCAGGGACGCTCATGGCTTCACGGGCGACGGAGCCTCGCCTCGGGGTGAAAAGGCGATAGGCGCGTCGGGCGACACTTGGTGAGGCCTCTGGCGCTCGACGTCAACTATATTTCCGACGAGATCTTGGTCGCGCTCGCCGGGGGAGCGTCCTGATTTGCCATGAGCGAGCGCCACAATTGACTACTTTGCGAGCATTCGTCGGGCTCGATATCTTTAATCTCGACGAGAGGCGCTCGCGGCTTGATCTTCACGCCGCCTCGCGGTTGTAAGACCGCCCCCCCACATATTTGCTAACCTCCGGGGCGTGATCGGCAGGGTAAATCTCGAGGTCGTGCCGGAGCAGGTCTTCGGCATCTGCGACAGGCTCCGCGCCGCCAGGAGGCGCTCGTGGATCGTTGGAGGGTGCGTCCGCGATCTCCTCCTGGGCAAGAAGCCCGCAGACTGGGACGTGTGCACGGACGCCACGCCCAAGGAGCTGCTCTCGCTCTTCCCCAGGGCGGTGCCTACCGGGATCGAACATGGCACGATCACGGTCGTCGTCGATCACCAGCACTACGAGGTGACCACGCTGCGGGGCGAGACCACCTACACCGACGGGCGGCGGCCCGACGCGGTGCGCTTCGTGGCCGACATCGATCAGGATCTGGCTCGCCGGGATTTCACGATCAATGCCATGGCGCTCGATCCCGCGGACGGAAAGATCATCGATCCCTTCAGGGGCCAGGCCGATCTCGTCCGGAGGGTGCTGCGGGCGGTCGGCGTGGCCAAGGAGCGCTTCTCGGAGGACGGGCTCCGGGTGCTGCGGGCGGCCCGCTTCGCGGCTACCCTGGAATTTACCTTGGATCAGGCCACCCATGACGCGATAGGAAGTACCCTGGACACCTACCGGAAGGTGAGCCAGGAGCGGGTTCGCGACGAGTGGATCAAGGCGATGAAGGCGAGGAGGCCCTCCATCGCGTTCGACGTCATGCGCGAGACCGGCATCCTCGGGGTGACCTGCCCCGAGCTGCTCGAGGGGGTAGGCACCGACCAGAACAGGTGGCACGCCTACGACGTGTGGCGCCACGCCATGGAGTGCATGGACGCCTGCCCTGGCGATCCCATCCTCCGCATCGCCGCGCTCTTCCACGACGTGGGCAAGCCTCGCTCCCGCGCCTTCAGCGACAAGACCCTGGATTTTACCTTCTACGAGCACGAGCGCATCGGCGCCGAGCTCGTCTCTCCCATCTGCACAAGGCTCCGCTTCTCGAACGACGAGCGAGAGCGCATCACGCACCTCGTGCGCCACCACATCATCCACTACGAGGCCTGGAGCGACACGGCCGTGCGCCGCTGGATACGCCGGGTGGGCAAGGCTCGCCTGGAGGATCTCTTCGGGCTCAACGAGGCCGACGCCCGGGCGAAGGGGCGCGATTTCGAGGGGGACCTCGCGTCCCTCGCGGCGCTCAAGGCGCACGTCGAGCGGGTGCTCTCCCAGGGCGCGGCCCTCTCCACGAGGGAGCTGGCCATCAACGGCCACGATCTCATGAAGGAGCTCGGCCTGCCGCCCGGCCGGAAAATTGGCCAGGTGCTCGAGTCCCTCCTCGAGCTGGTCCTGGTCGATCCCTCGCTCAATCAGAGGGCGGCGCTCTTCGAGAAGGCGCGAGAGCTCACCAGGGCGGAGTCGTGATAGCGTCCCTGTCCGTGTCCCCGATCATGGACAGGACGACCTCGAAGCAAGGAGCGGCCCTCGCCTTCGGGCTGCTCTCGGCCCTGGCGTCCCTCTCGCCCTCGGCGGCCTGGGCCCAGGCCGCCGCGCCAGCGCCGGACAAGCTGCGCATCGCCGACGTGGAGCTCTCGCCCGAGATCGAGGTGAGGGTCCGCGGCGAGTACCGCAACAACCCGCCGGATCTGGGAGGCGCCATTCCCCAGCGAGCCTCGGCGCCGCTCGCCGCTCCTCCCGTGGAGAACGCGTGGGGCATCACGGAGAGGGCGCGGGTCGGGCTCGGCGCCGAGCGCGGCATGATGGCGGCCAGGCTCACCTTGCAAGATGCACGCATCTGGGGCGCTCCGGCCGAGGGCGTGACGCTCGCCTCTCCGGCCACCTTCAGGGAGCGCCAGGCCACCGGCTTCGGGGCCTACGAGGCCTGGGCGGAGCTCCGTGGCTCGGGGGTCAGGCCCTCGTTCCTGAGGCTTGGTCGGCAGGCCGTCTCCTGGGGCGAGGGTCGCCTCCTGGGGACCGCCGATTTCAGCCCTGCCGGCCGCGCTCTGGACGCGGTGCGCGCACGTCTGGTCGTGGGCGATCTGGATCTGGAGGCGCTCGCGGTGCTCCTCGAGGCGCCTCGCCCGGTGAGCACCGCCGTCGAGGGGAGCTCCTCGGCGGCAGGGACCACGTCCGGGACGGAGCTGCTGGGTGTCCGGGCAGGGTGGGCGCTCTCTCCGCTCCTCCAGGTGGAGCTCTTCGGCTTTGCCCGCGTCGCCGACGGCGACGCGGCCTCCACGGCTGTCGCGGGCTCCGCGTTCGTCGCGTCTCGTGCCAAGGGCGAGAAGCTCACGGGAGCCCTCCGGCTGAGCGGCCAGAAGGGGGGCTTCCAGTATGGTCTGGAGGGCGCCTACCAGGTCGGCAAGCTCCGGGGCGGGGCTGGCCCCGTCCCGACGAACGCCCCCATCGCCGCCTTCGCGATCTCGGGCCACCTGCAGGACACCCTCCGAGGGGTCACGTGGTCGCCGACCCTCCGCCTGGCCGGCAGCTACGCCTCGGGCGATCCAGGAAAGGGTGGAACCTACACGCAGTTCGATCCCTTGCTCCCAGATCCTCAGCGCTTCCATGGCCAGATGGATCTCTTCGGCTTCTCCAACCTGGTCGATCTCGCGGGCAGGGTGGAGGTGGTCCCTCTCACGGACACCACGCTGGGCTTCGAGTACCGTTACGCCCACCTCGCCGAGAGGCGAGGCGAGTGGATCGGCAGCTACCTGAGCTCGCTCGGCCGCAACGGGCTCCCTTCCAGCGGGGACCCTCCTGGCGATCTGGGCCACGAGCTGGACGCGCGCTTCACCTACCGGCCCCACTCGTCATTCCACCTCACGGCGGCTTACTCCGCGCTGCTCCTCGGCGAGGGGGCTCGCGCGGTGATGGCCTCCAGCCTGAGGGGCACTCCCGACGGCCAGGGCTCCGTCGCAGCCCCGAGCACGGCCCACTACACCTTCCTCCAGGCCACCGTCCGTCTCCCCTGAGAATCAACCTCTCCAGCGGCGGTTCTTGCCCACGTCGGCGTGGACGAACCAGTCGCTCTCGAGCAGGTACACGCCCACGCCTCCGTCCCAGCCCAGGGCCCGGATCTCCTTCTCGAGCGTCCTGGGATCGACGCCCTTGCCGGCCCCTCGAGGGACGACCCTGAAGTCCAGCGCTTGCCCGAGCGAGTGCTGGCTGTGCGACGCCACGTGCCGGCCCTTCTTGCGCCGCATCTCGTTGAGCTTCTCGCTGCGGAAGCCGCTCACGATCTCGAAGCGAGCCCCGGGGTGGAGCGCCGCGAGCCGGCGAAGGAGGGCGAGGATACGGGCGTCGATCGCGTGGCTGGCGCCCGTGACCCCGTCCGCGAGCAGCTCGTCGAAGCGGGCGTCGGTGGGGGTAAGGGAGTCCAGGGGGAGGCGCTCGCCGGTGTGGGTGTGGACGAGGGTGCCCAGGACCTTCACCGGGCCCTCCGGCAGCTCGGCGGAGGGCCCGGCCTTGCGCTCCCAGCGCCCCTCGCCGCGAGGGGGACCGCGATCGGCCCAGCCGCCAACCGTGGATGAACTCGCGAAGAGGGAGGCCACGCTCGCCACGAGGGCTGTGAGGAGCAGGGAACGGCCTGGCTGGCGCCGTCCGTCCGCCCCCTCGCCCTCGCTGCCCAGGCTGTCCCCCATGTCTTCGCATATTCCTTACCGCGGAGCGGATGTCTTTGCTTGACGAAACTCGGGCAGATTGGGACCCTTCTTCGTCCGATGCAGGTCGAAGACTCCGAGCTCATACGGCGAATCGGGGCCGGCGACGTCGAGGCGGTAGGGGCGCTCTACGATCGGTACGGACGCGTGCTGTTCCCGCTGGCCCTCCGGATCGTGCGTGATCGCGCCGACGCCGAGGACGTTGTGCACGACGCATTCGTGGCGCTGAACGAGCGCGCCTCGCAGTATGACCGCGACAAGGGCACGGTCGTTGCTTGGTTGATCACCCTCGTACGTAACCTCAGCATCGATCGCACCCGCCGCCGCGATCGCCGTGGGACGCTCACCCGCGACGTCCTGGCCTTCGAACCGCCGAATGTCGTCAAGGATCCGGAGCAGCTGGTCGGCGACGCCCATGAGCGGGCCAAGATCCAGAGGGCGCTCGCCAAGCTCCCTTCGATACAGGCGTGGACCCTCACGGTGGCCTTCTTCGAGGGCCTCAGCTACCCCGAGATCGCGGAGCGCGAGGGGGTGCCCCTCGGGACCGTCAAGTCGAGGGCCGCGCGCGCGCTGGCGGCGCTGCGCACGGCGCTCGCCGAGGAGGGGGTCGACTACGAGGTGCTCCGCCTCCCCGAGGAGTAGGCCCCTCGCTTTGGAGCTCGCGGTGCGAAATCGCGGTTCGGACGCCGCGCGGCTCCGGCTATGCTTCGCCCCAGATGAGCCTCCACCACGACGAAGGTCACGTCACCCAGCGCGCCGTGCCCGGCCCTGCGCTCTACTTCAAGTCCACCATGCCCGAGGGCGCGCCCAAGGCCGTGCTGGGGTTGCTCCACGGCTACGCAGACCACGCCGCGCGCTACGATCACGTGGCCAAGGAGCTCGCCGAGGCGGGCATCGGCGTCGTCGCGATCGACATGCGCGGCCATGGGCGTGCCCAGGGCGTTCGCGGCTTCTGTAGCCGCTTCGACGAGTTTCTGGACGACGCGGAGGAGCTGGTCCGGCTCGTCGACGACCGCGCCAAGGGAGCCCCTCGCTTCCTCTTCGGGCACAGCTTCGGCGGCCTGGTCGCCTCGCGCTCGGTCCTGGACTCGCCCGGCGCGTGGCGCGGCCTCCTGCTGAGCGCGCCCTTCTTCGGCCTGGCCCTCGAGGTGCCCGCGGCCAAGATCCTTGCTGGAAAGATCGCGTCGCGCATCGTTCCCAAGCTCGGGCTGTCCAGCGGCCTCCATGGCCGCGACATGACCCACGATCCGGTGAGGGCTCGCTCCTACGACGAGGATCCGCTGGTCTTCAAGAAGGCCCGCGCCCGCTGGTTCACCGAGACCACCCAGGCCCAGGCCGACGTGCTCGCCCGGGCGAGGAACCTCCGCATTCCTTTTTATGAGATGTTCGGCAGCGGGGACAAGGTCGCGAGCTTCGCGTCGGGGAAGGCATTCTTCGACGCCGCCTCGAGCGAGGACAAGACCTGGGATCCCAAGGAGGGCCTGTTCCACGAGATCCTGAACGAGCCCTCCTACCGGGAGAGCGCGGCCACGCTCGCGGCCTGGATCCTCCAGCGCGCCAGGTAGCGCCCCGCGAACGCGAGCGTGGTGCACCCGTGGTTCCGAGCGAGGAAAACTCAACCTACCTCCTCGGGCGGACGGTGTCAGCGCGGAACAGAGGTGCGCCAGAGGCTACAGGAAAGCGCCCTCCGGCCGTTCTATGGCTCAAGACAGGAGAGTGGGCTCTCGGAGGTAAACCGTGGACGAGGTACGGAAGGATACCGGCGCGCCGCCCGATTCGGTCCGGGGGATGGGCGATCCGGCGAGGGAAGGGAGCGTGAGCAGGAGGCGTCGCACCACGGACCGGAGCGTCCCTCGCTGGCGCACCGAGGTGGAGAGGCGCGACGATCGCCTCAGGCGGTACATCGAGGATGAGCCGGAGGAGAGCCAGATCCCGACCCTGAGGGTGCCTCCCAGGCGATAGCCGAGCCTCGGGCAAGTTCCCCGGGTGCTAGGGTGCAGCGGACCATGATCCCAGGCCCCTTGCGATGAGCGCCGCCGAGCTCTTGCCGCCGCTGCGCTTCTCCGACGACGAGGTGTGTGTGTATACAGGCGCGCCCCGACCTCGCCCGTTCTTCCGCACAGTGATCGACTCGCGCGACGTCTTCGCCGAGCGAGGGCGCACGGTGGTGAGGTCGCGCTCGGCGGGCGAGGACACCGTGGAGATCCGCGTCGAGCACTGGCTCAAACGGGGCAGCATGGTGGAGACCTGCAGGCTGTCGTCCGGGGCGTCGCTGCGCGCCCTCTCGCTCTCCAGGACCGCGGACGACGGGGAGGGCGAGTGCGCTCGCGCCGAGAGCGTCGATTTCACCCGAGGCCCGGTGACCATCCCGGCGACGGCCTACCCTGAGGTGCTGCTCCCCTTCGTGATGCGAGGGCAGCCCTTCGACGGCAAGAGGCGCTCGCTGCATGCGTGGATCAACGATCGCTTCATCGCCAAGGTTTACTACCAGCTGGAGCGGCGCTCGGTGCGGGTCGACGTACCGGCCGGCCGCTTCATGGCCCACGAGATCGTGATGTACCCCGATCTCAACGACTGGGTGCCCATGGGCGCTGTGCTCACCACTCTGGCCAGGCCGTTCCTCCCCAAATACCATATGTGGTTCGACGAGAGCGCGCCGCACCGGGTGGTGCGCTTCGAGGGTCCCTACGGCCCGCCGGGAGCCCCCGAGGTGCTGCTCGAGCTCTCGGCGTTTCACCATGCGTGAGGCAGGAGACTCCATGCTGCGAGGGCTGCGAGGGCTGCGAGGGCTGCGAGGGCTGCGAGGGCTGCGAGGGCTGCGAGGGCTGCGAGGGCTGCGAGGCGCAGGCCCGGAGCCAGGACGAGACGCCTCTGACCCGGGCGCTCGCTGCTCGCTCGGCCTCAGAGCCCGTGCTTGTTCTTGAAGTACGAGTCGAGCTGGGAGATCTGCCCATTGGTCAGGACGCCCTTGATCCCCACGACCTCGGCGATGTTCCCTGAGAGCCAGCCCTTGGGAAGCTCAGGCGAGCCGCCGATGAACAGAGGCCGCCCCACCTGCGAGACATTGTCGGCATTGGGGAGCGCGACGTTCGCCTCGGACATGCCATCGACCCACGCTTCGAATGCGAGCCCTCGGCGGGTGCCGCCAAACCGGTGGAAGGTACTGTCGTTCAGGCCGGCTCTGGCGCTGATAGCCTGATTCCCGGTCAGGTTCTGTTGCCAGAGCTGGAGCTTCGACTCCGAGAGGGTATTGCCGACAAGCCACACTCCACGGAACGGCGAGGCTTGCTCACGCTTCGCCCAGAACGTGGCCGAGGGCTTGGCCTCTGTGATCCCGGGGATATTCGAATAGCGAGCGACCACGAAGACGGCGAAATCGCCAGCGCCGAACTGAATGCTCGCGCTGTCGGCGACGGCCATGCAGGTACCGCCGGCCTGGGTCCCGTCGAACGCGAGCGTGTCCCGACCGGCGAGCGAGGCCGCAGCCCTGGACGGCCCGGCGCAGGGCGAGAGCAGCGTCGCGTTGTTGCCATTGCCTGACTGGTCAAGCCAGCTCGTCGCCTTGGAGCTTCCGTCGTAGGTGACCCCGGTGGCGCCCTCCAGCCAGAGCGCCAGTCCAGGCAAGCTCCGGGGCGACCACGCCCCCGCGTCCGCGTCGCCGGCGTCGCCCGGACCAGCGTCGGGAGCGCTGGCGTCGACCGAAGCCAGGCTGTCGGTAGCGCCTCCGCTGTCCGTGCCCCCTCCTCTGCTGTCCGCGCCACCGCCGCTGTCGAGCGCGGTGGCGGCGTCGACCCCGCCGGCCGTGGTCGGAGCGGGATCTGCGCCCACACACGCAGCGAGCGCTCCCGTGGCAAAGAGACTGGAGACGAGCGCGGCGCGGAGGGGTCGAGGCGGCATGAGAAAACCTACCACAGCCAGGCTCAGGCCCACGACGCGGCGAGCGAGGCCAGGCTGATCTGGTGTAGCCTCGGGGCCATGCTCATCGCGCTGAACGAGCCGCGGCAGCTCCTGGTCACGCTGCACGCCGGTCTGCTCCGCCTCTTCGATGTCTCCTCGGGCGCCGCGCGCGACATCTCCTCAACGCCGCTCGCCGACGGGTGGTGGGTCGCATCGTGCGAGCCCTTCGTGGGCGTCCTCACCGGGAAGCTGGCCCAGGCGCAGGCGTCCGTGCGAGGGGCGAAGCTCGCTCGCTTCTCGTGGGATCTCGCCCCGCTCGGTGCCGTCTCGCTCGGCGAGGTCGAGAAGCGTGGGGCCTCGCTCACCGCCGATGGTTCCCGCCTGGTCACGACCGTCTGGACCTCGTGCCGCGTGGCGGTGTTCGACGTCGCCAGCAACAAGCTCGTCGCCGCCAACGGCGTGTCCATCCCCTCCGGAGCCTCGTTCTCGCCCGACGGCTCGCGCATCATCGCCGGGACCGCCGACCAGGGCACCGGGGAGATCCTTTTTCTCGATCCAACCCGCGCGCAGGACGGCGTATTGCCGATGGAGGAGCTCCTCCCTCCGAGCCAGTCGCCGGGCCTCGATGACGCGCCTTACTTCAGCGTCTTTTCGCCGAGCGGCAGGCTGGCCGCCATCTCCAACGAGAGCTGGGGGGGGCGCGGCGTCCACGTCTTCGACATGGACGCGAAGAAGCCTCTCTGGGGCGTCGTCCTCGACAGCAGCTCCGAGGAGCCGGAGGAGTGGTCTCCGCCCATGGTCGCCTTCGCGGCCGGGGACGCCTTGCTCCTGGTGCGCACCCCGGGCGCGATCCGCGCTCACGACGCCGTCAGCGGGAAGAAGCTCGGCTCCATCGCCGTCAAGGGCGACGGAGGTTTCGCCGTCGACGAGGCCCGGCGCAAGGCGTGGATCCCCGGCGCAGAGCCCACGGCGCACGACCTGCCTGCGGCCTGGTGGCCCTCCGGCGCCGCCGTGTCTCCGCGCGCATCGCGCTCGGCCCCTGTCTCTGCCGGAGCTGGCCCGGCGAAGAAGCCCGCGAAGAAGGTGGCAGCGAAGCAGGTGGCCACGAAGAAGCCTGCGAAAAATGCGGCCGCAAAGCCGGCGACGAGAAAGCCGACGGGGAAGGCGCCGACCAAGGCGCGAGCGAGCGCTGCGAGCAAGCGCGGCGGACGGAAGGGGTGAGGCGTGCGAGCCAGGTACGCGGGGGTGCTGGAGCGGCGGACCGGTGCCATGGAGAGTTGCTGACGCGGATGGGACGCCACCGCCTCGTGATTCATCCGCTCTGTACGATCTTCAGCCTGACTCCGTGCTCGACGTCCGGCTGTGAGCCGTCCTGGCCAGGAACATACTGGAAGGTATCGACCCACTCACAAAACGCCTTGATAGCCTTGTCGGTATTGTGCGGATGGTAGTCCGGCTCCACGGGCTTACGATTGTTCCATATCGGGGCATCTTCTCTGGTGGCGTTCCACGAAAAGAAGGCCCCCACCATGTCCTGAAACCTCGTGAGCGGGTTGAGCGAACGCCTGCCGATACCAATCTGCGTGAGCTTGCATCGTTTACCATCCATCACCGTGAGAAAGTTGCACAGGTGAGCAACGTTTTGACCGGTCTTCGATATCAGGTAATCGTTCAATGGGCCTTCGGCGCCGTCGCCCCTGAACATGCGGCCGTGCATGGGGCATCGGATGTCGTCGCCCACCACCTTGCCAGTAGCCATGTTCACGCCGAAATGAGAACAGTAAGGCTCTGTCATGGTGAGCTTGCCCGACTCGGCGCGAAATACCAGGCAATCTTCGTTCATGTACTTGCGGGTCTTGATCGGGTGTGGACCAGCCACGGAGCGACCACGGCACCCGCGTGTGACGCGTGGGGTTGAGGGCGCGCGGGCTTCGAGCCGTCTCCGTCCGTGGTCCACACCCTCTTGATCTTCCCCTTGGGAAAGGCCTCGGAAAAGCCGATGAACATCCACCCGCGAAAATACTGCCCGCCGCTGCTCGGGTGTCCGCGATGCCTGGAAGCAGCTCCGCTGCGAGAAGAAGGCTGAGCATCGGCGCGGGAGGCTCCCTTCCATCCTTTGCCCCACGGGTCAAGTTCTGAAACTCGAACCGGTCGTCCCTGGGGCGTACGTGTGTCGCGCCACAGACCAGGGCGCCCGCAACGGCAGTTGCTGTAGCCTGGGCAGCATGTGTTGCTCGAAGGGAGGCCCGTGCCAGTGACGGCGATCGACAGCCGGCGTCCTGTCCGCGCTCTACTGTGAGGTGCCATGCTCGTGCGCGTATCCTTCATCTTCGCTCTCCCCATCGTTGATGTTCGCCACCCCGGCGAAGAGCTGGACGTCCTGGAGGCCGCGTCGTGAGTCGGCTCCTTCACGAGACCACGAGCCTGTGCGCGGTGTGCATGTCCGCCGTCAAGGCCAGGGTGGTGGAGCGGGGGGGCGAGGCGTGGATGGAGAAGAGCTGCGAGGTCCATGGCCCCGCCGAGGTGCGCCTCTCCACCGACGCGGCCTGGTACGAGGCGACCCGGGGGATATCCCAGATCGAGCGGGCTCCCTCGGAGGTCAGGGTGGAGGTGGAGCGGGGTTGCCCCTTCGACTGCGGCCCCTGCGCCAGCCACACCCAGGACGTGCGCCTGCCCGTCATCACCATCACGTCGGCCTGCAACCTGGATTGCCCGATCTGCTACGTCCACAACAAGAACGACGACGCCTTCCACATGACCGTGGAGGCCTTTCGCAGCACGCTCGGACACCTGGTGCGCGCCCACGGAGGGGAGCTCGACATCCTGAACCTCACGGGGGGCGAGCCGCTCCTCCACCCCGGGCTCCTCGAGTTCCTGGAGATCGCGAGGGAGCTCGGCGTCCACCGCGTCACGGTGTGCTCCAACGGCCTCAAGCTGGCCAGGGACGAGGCCCTGGTCGCCAGGCTCGCCTCGCTGGGGGCCCGCATCGCCCTCTCGTTCGACACCTTCGAGGCCGAGGCCGATCTGGTGCTCCAGGGCGCGCGCCTCCTCGACGTGAAGATGCGCACCCTGGATATCCTGGAGCGTCACGGGGTCGACGTCACGCTCATCCCGGTGGTCACCCGGGGCGTCAACGATCACGAGATCGGCCGTATCGTGGAGCTGGGCCTGGCTCGCTCCAACGTGCGCCACGTGGAGATCCACACCATGACGTACACCGGCCAGAGCGGTCGGCATTTCCCCAGATCAGGCAGGGTCTCCATGGTCGAGGTGCTCGATCTGCTCTCCGAGCAGACCGGCGGGCTCCTCCGCCGCGACGATTTCCTGCCCTCGCCCTGCGCTCACCCGCTCTGCTACCAGATCGCCTACCTGCTCCTGGATCCGGAGGGGGGCAGGCCCGTGCCCTTCACCCGCTTCCTCTCGCGGGAGACGCTCAGGGCCTGCCTCTCCGAACGCCTCTACCTGGAGCCTTCGAGGGTCCTCGAGGAGGCGCTCCAGGACGCCATCGCGGAGCTCTGGAGCCGGGACGATCCTGGCTCGCAGCGCGTCCTGGGGCTCCTCCGACGCCTCATCGAGGAGATGTTCCCCAGGGATCGCCCCGTGACCCGCGAGCAGGCGCTCCGCGCTGGAGAGCGCGCCTCCAAGGCCGTCTATGTCCACTCGCACATGGACGAGGAGACCTTCTCGACCGAGCGCATCGCGGCCTGCTGCGACTCCAACTGCTACGCCGACGGCCGCACCATCCCGGTGTGCGCCTACAACGTGCTCTACAGGGAACGAGAGGCGAGCTTCGTCCTTCAGCCCGCCCCGTGGCCGGCTCGCCGGGAAGGCGAGATGCTCCTCCAGATCCCGCCCGAGGACGGGCGCAGGAGGCTACAGGTCCTCCCATGAGCAAGCTCCTCGAAGGAAAGCGCCGGACAGGAAATTCCGCTTGCGCTCGAGCACAGCGTGTTGCCTGATGGACGCATCCATGTCGCTTGAACAGAACAAAGAAAACGCCAAGTCGTTCTACGATCTCATGTTCAACCAGTGCAGACCGGCCGAGGCGATCGAGCGGTACGTCGGAGAAGAGTACATTCAGCACAACACGGAAGTCGCTGACGGGAAGCAGGCTTTCATCCACTACTTCGAGCGGATGGCGCGCGAGTACCCCGGCAAGAGAGTGACGTTCAAGAGGGCCATCGCCGAAGGCCGCTACGTCGTTCTGCACTGCCACCAGCAATGGCCAGGCGACAAAGACTACGCTGGCATCGACATATTTCGATTCGACGACAACGGCAAGATCGTCGAGCCCTGGGATGTCTTGCAGGCCATCCCCGAGAAGTCGGCCAACGACAACACGATGTTCTGAGGACGCCCTCGGGCATGGTTGGTGCTCTGACTCTTCGCTGCTTCTGCAGCGGCCTCGCGCTCGATCGTGTTCGCCCTCCTATCTCCGGAAGGCGAACATCAGGAGCTGGACGACGAGACCGAGCTGCGTGATCTGCCCGAGGAAGAATGCGCCCGTGCGCCACGGCTGCACGGCGTTGAGGTAGCAGACCGAGTGGAGCACGCGGGCGGCGAAGTAGGTGCCGAAGTAGGCCCAGCCGCCCGTGGCCGATCCGCCCGAGAGCGTGAAGAGGAGCGCGAGGGCGAGGAAGCCCGGGACGTTCTCCAGGTCGTTGAGATGGGCGCGCTTGGCGCGGAGGGTTTCGGGCGCCTCCTGGGCCTCGGCGCGGGAGCCCGGGTTGACCCCGACGTCCTCCGGGTTGAGCACCACCTTGGCGAGGCGGCGACGGTTGGCGGTGGTGACGGCCAGCGCCCCCATCTTCAGCACCAGAAGCACCGAGAACAGGATCAGCGGCTTGTAAGCCGGGAGCTCGTTGAAGGTCATTTCGTAAGATGATAGATGGCCCAAGATCGGGAGGTCCAGAAAGCGCCGCCGGGCGATGCTCGCGCTCGCCGCGGTCGCGTGCGGCCGGTCAGGCAACGCACGGGTCACGCTTCACCGGGCGCAGCGGAACCCGACGCTGTCGTAGCGCCCCGTCGGCGCGCTCCTGCCGCGCTCCGCCCCGCGAACGCTGACGGGATCGTCGCTGTACCAGCCGCCGCCACGGTTGACCCGTACCGCGTCGTCACGGGGTTTGCCATAGTCGCTCGAATATCCGCTCGACGTCCACTCCCAGACATTCCCTGCCATATCCATCAGCCCGAAGGCTCCAGCGGGATAGCTCCCGACCACACAGGTATTTCTTCTGTTGCCTTTTCCGAGATCGTTTCCTGTCCCGTTCCAGCAAAGTTGGCCGGCGGCATCTTGGTTACCCCAGGAGTACTTTCTTCCCTCGGTGCCACGGGCTCCGTACTCCCACTCTTCCTCGGTCGGGAGGCGCTTGCCCGCCCACTCGCAGTAGGCTGTGGCCTGGCTCCAGTCCACGCAGTTGATAGGGTGTTTCCGTCGCTCTTCCTGCCGCGCGTTGCAGTACTCGCCGGTGTCCGCGGGGGTGCACTTGCCCGCGCTCACGCACCCTGCGTACGCCTCGGTCGTGACCTCCGTAACGTCCATCCGGAAGGCCTTCAGGGTGACCGGATGCACGGGCTTCTCGTTCTCGAAGTCGCTCGAGCCCATCTTGAAGTCGCCCGCAGGGATGTCCGCCATTCTTTCGGTCTCCACGGCCACGACGGAGGTGGCGCTGGGGGCGTCGTGGAGGACGACCGGCTCGTCCACCCTGACCTCCCTGCTCTCGAGCCCGAACAACGCGGCTCCCAGCGCCCCCAGCATGAGCGCCGCCCCGCCAGCCGGAAGCAGCCACCTGGGTCGTGACCGCGGACTGGGCTTCACGTCTCGGTGGACGATGCCCGCCTCGTGAGCGGCCCCCAGCGCGTCGCACAGCTCGTCGAGGATGGCCCTGGCCCTCCTGCCGCACCAGGTACACCGCCCCCATGCCTCCCTCGCGCAAGAGGCGCACGATCCGGAAGTCGCCCCCGAACAGGCCCCCGGCTACCAGCGGTCCGATGCTCATCATTCAACAGCCTACACGCCGTCCGCCGCGCCGAGCGAAGCGCTGGGGTCACGGCGCCCGCGCGGCCAAACTGCCCGGGCCAGCCTTCGGGGGGGCGCCGCGACGCCGAGCGAACCACACGAGGGCCCCGACGCCGAGCGAGGCGCACGCGGCGATCGCCGTGGGCGCTTGCGAGCCGCCTCCCGCGAGCTCCGCGTAGAGCCCGACGGCGAAGAGCAGCCCGGGGAAGACCCCGAGCAGCGCGGCGATGGGCGTGCCGCCCGGCACGCGGAACGGCCGCTCGAGATTCGGCTCCTTGACGCGAAGGACGAGGAGCGCCACAAACTCGAGGATCAAGGCGGTGCCATAAAAGAGCAAGTCGAGCTCGACGAGCTTCCGGAAGCTGAGGAGCAGGCCCGCGCCGTAGAGCGCCGAGCACGCGACGACGGACACCACGGGGACTCCGCGCTCGTTCGTCCTGGCGAACACCTTCGGAAGGAGCCCGTCCTCGGCCAGCGCCGCCGGGACGCGCGAGTACGAGAGCAGCAGGGCGTTGAACATGCCTGCGCCGCAGAGCATCCCGCCAAGGACCACGGCGCGCCCCAGCCACGGGCCGCCCACGCGCTCGCCTGCGGTGACCCACGAGCCGGTCGACCACTCGGACGGCGCCATCCCGGATCTGGACGCCGCGAGCACCGGGACGATGTAGGTGATCACCACGGCGAGCACAGCGAGGAGCATGGCGCGAGGGTATGTGCGCTGCGGCCGCTCCACCTCGCCCGCGAACGTGGAGGCGTTGTCCCAGCCCATGAAGTTCCACATGGCGACGAGGAGCCCCGCGCCGAGGCCGCCCTCGGATCCCCCGCTCGGCGGCCCGGGCGACGGCGCGGCCCCCAGGGCGAAGAGCGACAGGACGAGGAACGGCCCCAGGAGCGCGGCCGAGAAGAGAAGCGCTGCGCTGCCGACGCTCCGCGCGCCGCGGAGGTTGTACGCCGTACAGAGCGCGATCATCGCCATCCCCAGGCCGACGCGCGACGCGCCCTCGTCCGCTCCGGGCAAGGCCCGAGCGAGATAGGTGACGAAGAGCGTGGGGTAAATGGCCATGTCGAAGAAGCTCGCGCAGAGCGACAGCCACGCCTCGACGAAGCCGGCGAAGGGCCCGAGGGCGCGCTTGACCCACACGTAGTAGCCCCCCTCCTCGGGGATCGAGCTCGCGAGCTCGCCGACCATGAGGGCGGTCGGGAGGCTGAAGAGGATGGGCGTGACGAGGATCAGGAGCGCCGCGCGGGCGTAGCCCCCCGCCTGCACGAGCTCCTCGAGCCCATAGGGGCCGCCCGCCACGAGGAAATACGTGGCCGCGGCGAGGCGCAGCGTGGTGAGCCGACCGCCGCTCCGCGGCGCGGGAGGATCAGCCGCCGTCGCGCGCACGAGCCCCACCCGGGAGCGGCGAGGCTCCCTTTGGACAGCAGCGGCGCCTGGCAGCGTCGACGAGGAACAACATCGAGTACCCGGCTCAGGGGGCGCGGAAATAGAGCACCGTGGCGCTCATGGCCGGGGCCGAGTACGCGTAGGCGTTCTTCTTGGTGAGCGCGGCCGACGACACCGCGCGGAACGGGCTCGAGTGCATCGCGTCGATTCGGTACGCGTCCACCGTGGTGAGGCGCTGCCCGTTGAAGAGGCGCAGGCCCACCTTGCGCGTGGCGTTCGTCTTGTTGATGACCAGCGCCGTCACAAGGTTGGGCGCGTCACTCGCGGCGTACACCGAGCTGGGCGCCACCTCGGGGTGCTCGACCCGCACGTCGGTGCCGGCGTAGCGAAGGCCAGCGCCGTCCGAGTTGCGGAGCAGCTTGAGGCCACCGTAGGCGAACGCCAGCGCTGTGTTGCTGCCCTCGGGCCAGAACGCGGCGATGTTCACCCCCATGCGCTGGAACACACCCAGCGAGTCAGCCACGCCCAGGCCGCTCGAGATGTGGTTGCGCCCCCCCGGGTTGTACTCGGTCACGCCGATCTTCGTCCCCGGGTATCCCGCCGCGATCCGCGACTGGAGGCGGGTGATGATGTAAGCAGGGCCGTTCAGGTGCCACTGCGTGGTGATCCACGAGAACTCGTCGTACGTGGGATCCCAGTAGCTGCGCGGCCCCTGCACCACGGCGTCGATCTCGGCCTGTGACATGGTGCGCGTGGCGTTGTCCAGGTTCCACACGAACACGCCGTTGAAGACCCGCTGCGGGTACCAGTGGAAATCCCAGGTATCTAGCAGGCGCTTGCCCTCCTGCTGGCTCGCCGTCTTCACCGTGGCCAGGAAATCATCCATGTACCAGCGCCCCGCGGAGCTGTACCGAACGGTGTCCTCCTCGTTCCATGTGGTCCATCCGTCGTAATGGTAATGGCTCGGGCCCACGATGTGCGACGAGGGGGCGAGCTGCTTCACGCGGCGCGCGAAGGTGAGCATCCGCTGGGTGAACTCGTCGGCCTTGACCCAATTTCCTATCGTCCTTCCGTTGGAGGCGAGCAGCGGCGCCCCCGTGCCCGACTGGAGCATGGGGAAGTTGTAATGGTAAAGATCCGGCTCGTTGTCGATGCCCACGAGGAGCTGGCCCGGCCCCGGGGCGGTGATGTCCACGCCGGGGTACTGGTTTCGCATGTACTGGAGGTGCTCGTCGGTATACACCATGCCGTCGTTCAAATCCGGCGTGGCCGAGAGCGCCGTGGGCTTCACGAACCCCACGCGCCGGAAATACTGCGCGCGGTTCCACCCGGCCTGGTCGTACGCGCCTATGCTCCCCACGGGCCCCGACACCCAGTCGTTCAGCACGAAGGGCACCATCACGGCCCTGCCGGCGGGCCGGTGCTGGGCGAGCAGCGTCAGATCCTGGCCAGCGGGCGCGCTCCGGTTGGCCACGCCGTTCGAGAGCTGCGTGTCGTTCGTGAAGCCGTTGTTGTGCGAGCCGTTCGAAATGTTCGTCTCCCAGTTGTACGAATTTCCACGATCGCCCCCGCGGCGAACGAGGGTCACGCCCGAGAGCACGTCGGCCGGCACGCCCGCGGACGCGAACCCGTTGATGCCGTAGATGAGCGGCGATATGGCCTTCCGGTTCTCCTCGGTCTTCACGAGCGTCACCACGTCGGCCTCGCCCGCGCTGAACGTGTCGGGATCGCCCACGGCGCCCGAGTCGAGCAGGGCGGGGGGCGCGTGATCCGTCTCGAAGCGCACGTGATCGACGTAGAACGAATAGAGCGATGTGGACTGGTTCTTGAAGGTGACCTGCCTGTAGGGCCCCGTGACAAGATCGGCCACGGGGATGGTGACGCGGTGCCAGGTATTGGCGACGAAGCCGCCGGGGATGTACGAGGCCAGCGTCTTGGTGGGCGAGCCGTCGAGTCCAATTTGCATGGAGCTCATGGCCAGAGGAGGGGCCCCCGAGCCCCCCGAAACATCGAACGACACGGTCGTATGCGTGCCGGCCGGAAAGGCGGGGAGGCTCCAGTCGTACGTGAAGGTGAGCGCCCCCCAGGCGGCCGTGAAGGTGCCCTTCCTCGAGCTCGCCCCGGTGGTGCGGAAGGTGTTCGTCGCGCTGGTGACCGACCACCCGTCCACGAGGAAGCTGGGCGCCGGCGCGTCGGTGTAGGCCAGGGTCTCCACGGGGGCGGGATCGGTCCAGCTCAGACGCACGTCGTCGACGAAGAACTTCACGTTGGTGAGCGCGCTTGGATTGGCGAAGAGAACGCGCCGGATGGCCCGCCCCGAGGGGTTGAGCGCCGTCATCGGGATGGAGGCGCGGTACCAGGTGGACGGGGCCACGCTCCCGCTGCCCACCAGATACGGCTTCAAGGTCACGTACGTGGTGGCCGTGCCCACGTCGTCGTCCTCGACCGCCACCGCCAGCGTGCTCACCCCGGCGTGCACCGTGGCCCCCGCGTTGAACGCGAAGGTGAGCTCGGTCTGGCCCGCGCCCGCGTACGGCAGGCTCGCCGAGGACACGGCGGCCCCCAGCGCCGCGTTGGCCGTCTGGAGCGTCACGGAGAGCGACGAGGTCCCCTCGATCTTCGTGCTCGTGCTCGCCGAGGCCGTCGCGCTGCCGCTCACGTACTGCGCGAACGGGCTCACGTACGCGTCCGCAAAGACCTTCGAGATCCGCGCCGGAGGACGGGGCAAGACGATCCAGTTCGAACCATTTGGTGTGGTGAGCGCCTCGGACGACTCGCCCTCGGCGGGGCGCTCGGAGCCGCAACGCAAGGCGGAGAGCGCGAGGACCACCCCCAGCGCGGCGCTGCGAACTCGCAGAGTGGAATGAGGTCGAGGTGCGGAGGGGAGCTGAAGGTACATGTGGTCCGGGTAGCACAAAGCTTGATGTCGCGGTGCACGATGCCCGCCGCGTGGGCGGCCGAGAGCCCCGCCGCGATCTGCCTGGCGATGCTCGTCCTCGATCAGGTAGCGATCGTCGTAGACTCGGGCGCCCGATGAGCTTGCCGCGCCCTCCCGGTTATCTTCCCCCTCCCCGTCCAGCGGTCGCGGACGTCGTCCGTACGGCCCGGGTGCTGCTGACGGACGTCGCCTCTCATTTCGTCCGCCTGGCCAGGGACAGGAGCGGCGCTCTCCTGACCACGAGGAGCGAGGAGGGCCTGTCGCGTATTCGTGACTCGTTCGGCGCGACCCTCGTCCGGTTCGGTATCGATCTCGAGGTCATCCACCGCGAGCGGGTCCCGCCGGAGGGGGGGCTGGTCTTCATGTGGAATCAGGAGTCGCACCTCGATCACCTCGCCCTGCCGGTGGCCGTGCCGCGCCCCTTCTTTTCGCTCTTCAACAACGAGCTCGCCAGAGTGCCATTTTACGGCCCCTACCTGCGCGAGGCGGGACACGTGCACGTCGACCGCACCGACGAGACCCGATGGCGAAGGAGCGTCGCCCAGGCAGCGACGCGCGCGCGGGAAGGGGAGTGCGTCCTGGTCAGCCCGGAGGGGACGAGGAGCTGGGACGGCAGGCTCTTGCCCATGAAGCGCGGCGCCCTCGAGCTCGCCGTCCTCTCTGGCTGCCCCGTCGTTTGCGTGACCGTGATAGGCGGGCACGCTCGCCTGCCGCGAGGCAGCCCCGTCGTCCGCGCCGGAAGGATGCGCGTGGTCCTGGGGGCCCCGCTCATCCCCGTCGGCCACGACAAGCTTGCGGCCGAGGTGGCGGCGACCTTCGAACGAACCAAGCTCGAGTTCGCGCTCTGACTCGACTTTCGCTGTCGTGAGTCAGGAGCAGGAAGTCGTCCTGTCCGTGGGCGGTGAGTCAAGAGCATAAGCAGGATACGGATGCTTACCCCGTTGGTCGTCGTGATTTCATCGAGGCGGGCGCCTTCGTTTATATCCTTGGTCGGTCAGGATCTGGATCCTCGAGCCTCCTCGACTGGATCCCCTATCCCCCAGGCGCGCTCACCGGCCTCGTCGATCCTCGCTGATTTTCAGGGAAAGGGTAAAGTCAAGCAGGTGGCCTATGGTGTGCATATGTAGGCAACCATGCGCTGGTCAATTCTTGCTGCTCTCTCCCTCCTGGTGTTCCCCGTCACCGCTT
>SXGT01459762.1_pt1 | contig 34273 bp, 23 predicted proteins | sample 3176221 | NCBI WGS metagenome assembly SXGT01 (sample SAMN11356862, study PRJNA531348) | freshwater metagenome | isolation source: freshwater sample F1-120 | place: China: Fuxian Lake, Yuxi | collected 2017-12-25 | reverse complement strand
GTCCAGCTTGAGCGCCGCCGACAGCGCCACGCCGCCCTCGACCCCCGCCCCCTCGTTGAAGAGCACCGCCAGGGCGCCCTCGCCGTCGAGCGCGACGGCCAGATCGGGGGCGCCGTCGCGGTTCAGGTCGACGACGTTGCGACAGAAGATGACGTCGAACTGTCCGCGCATCGGCCACGAGCCAATCAAGTTTAGCTCATTGAAGGTCACGAGCGAGCGAACCGCATCCTTCACGCGCCAGTGCGTGCCAGCGCCCGAGCGCTCCCGGGTCAACCAGCGCTCGCGCGTGGCGTTTGGAATCGGCGCCACGGCCTCGTCGCGATAGACACCCTGGCGCGCGCGCGCGACGATCTTTGCGTCAATATCGGTCGCCAGAATCTTGACGTCATAGCGTTCGATGTCCGCGCACAGGTCGAGCAAGGTCAGCGCCATCGTGTAAGGCTCTTCGCCGCTTGAGCAGGCAGCCGACCACAAACGAATGCGTTTGCCCTGCTTGGCGGCTTGGATCAGCCGTGGACCAACGTCTTGACGCAGGTGATCGAAGTGGTGCGGCTCACGATAGAAGCGCGTCACGTTTGTCGTAAGCGCGTTGATCATTTCATTCTGTTCTTGAGCGCCCTCGGCGGTCTCGACAAATCGGCAATACTCGTCGAAGTCGCGCAGCTTGAGGATACGCAAGCGCTTGGCCAGGCGTGAGTAGACGAGCGCCGCCTTGGCCTCGTTCAGCGCGATGCCAGTATTGGCCCGCAGAAACGTCGCGATCTGTTCGAAATTGCGCCGTGAGAACGGGTACTCCCCTTCCACAAACGGCGCCTCCCGCGATCTGAGAGCGGCAGACGAGTTCATGCCGCCTCCGCCAAATCTTCGCTCGGCATGATATCGTCGAGCGCAATCCAGGAGATCATGCGATCTTCCTGCGCGATGATGCCGCGCACGAAGCGGCCCACCGTGTCACAACCGACATTCGGCGTTGGCTGCACGGCCGACATGTCCGCGGCGAGAATTTCCGAAACGGCATCGACCAGCAAGCCGACCAATCGCGCGCCTATATGCACGACAATAATCACGCTACGGGCGCTCGGCTCGCAAGGGCCGAGCCCCAAACGCGCTTTGAGATCAAGAATCGGCAAAACAGCGCCGCGCAGATTGATCACGCCGCGCACATAAGGCGGCGAATGCGGCAGCGGGGTCGCCGGCGCCCAACCGCGAATCTCGCGGACAGCCATTATGTCGAGGCAAAATTCCTGGTCCGCGATGCGGAAGGAAATCAGCTCCAAGTGGCCGTCATGGATATCGTCATTGCTCATGGTCAGCTTGCCCGCGCTAAGGGAGTGAGACGTTCATTGAGCCGCTTCTCGAGTACGGCCTCGATGTCGAGGATGAGAGCGACGCGCCCGTCGCCGAGGATCGTGGCCGCGGCGATGCCGACGACCCGCTGGAAGTTGGCTTCCAAACTCTTGATCACGACTTGGCGTTGACCTTGGATTTCATCGGCGACCAGTGCAGCGCGGCTAATGCCTTCGCTTTCGACGAGTAGAACAACGCCAGCCGTCGGGTCGATCGGCGTAGAGCGAATGCCAAGCGCCACGCCAATGTCGATGAGCGGTACGTGTGTGCCGCGCACCGCAAGCACCGCGCCGGTGGGGCCAAGCGCGCGTACATCTTGCGGTTTTGGCCGCAGCGTTTCGATGATCGCAGTCAGCGGCGCCACCAGAGTTTGCCCCGAAGCGCTAATCACCATGCCGTCGAGCACAGCTAGGGTAAGCGGCAGCGAGAGCGTGAAGGTCGAGCCTTTGCCAGGCTGGGACGTGATGGAAATGCGTCCGCCCAAGGCTTGGATCGAGCGCTTGACCACATCCATACCAACGCCGCGGCCGGAAATATTCGAAACGGTGGCAGCGGTCGAGAAGCCAGGAAGAAAGATCAGGTTGTCGATCTCATCGTCGCTCAAATTGGCGTCAGCGCTAATGAGACCCTTCGTGATCGCGATCTCGCGCACGCGCGGACGATTTATGCCTTTGCCGTCGTCCGAAACTTCGATGACGATGCGCCCCGAGCGATGCAACGCCGCCAGGCGCACGGTACCTTCGCCAGCTTTTCCTGCTGCGATGCGCTCTTCCGGCGTTTCCAAGCCATGGTCGATGGCGTTGCGCAGCATGTGGGTGATCGGATCCGAGAGCCGCTCGATCACGGTTTTGTCGACCTCGGTGCCCTCGCCTTCCATGACCAGACGCACTTGCTTTCCGGTCGTGCCCGCGATCTCGCGGACAAGGCGCGGCATGCGCTGAAACACGGACTTCACCGGCTGAGCACGGATCGCCATGACGCTGTCTTGGATTTGACGGGTCAGTTGCTCGAGTTCATCGAGACCGAGGCTGATCGTGGTTGATTTGCCTTGGTCACTCTCCAGCACGCGCTGAGCAAGCATGGCCTGATTGATCACAAGCTCACCGACCAAGTCGATGAGACGATCGACCCGCTCAAGATCGACGCGAATGGTCGCCCCGGCGGCGGTCGGCGCGGGTTTCGTTTCGCCCTTAGCGGCGAGCTTTGCCTCTGGCGCAGCTTCGGTGGCGGGGGCTGCATCGGCTGCCGGCGCCTGCGCGATCGCAAGCAACTGCGCCAACGCATCCTGATCGATCGACGCTGGCGCGGCCAATGCTGCATCAGCGCGCTTCAATTCGATGGCACAGTCTTCACCGACGAAATCGAACACGTCGAGAATTGCGCGTTCTTCGATGCCGGCGTCCAGCTCGATGGTCCAGACACAATAGGATATCTCCGGATCAAGCGCAGAGAACTCAGGGAGTGACGAAGCGTCGAGCGAGACTTTGATCTCCCCGAGACGCGAGAGTTCGCGCAGAAAGAGCGCCGCGTCATGGCCCTTGGCGTACATTGCCGCCGTCGGGCGCATGATCAGCCGCCAGGAAGCGGGCGGTTCGTCGGCAAAATCAAACTTCAGCGGGGCAAAGCCCCATTCGTCCGTTCCGGTAGCATTCGCCGCATCGACGGTAGGCGCCGCGGCATCGCCAGATGGCGCCGTGAGCGCCTCCAGCTCTTCAGCCATGGCTTGAGCGCGCGCGGCGTCGACCACGCCTTCGCCTTTCGCCGCAAGCACATGATCCGCCAACACGTCGGAGGCGCGCAGCATAACTTTCAAGACATTCGGATCTGGATCGAGCCTACCGGAGCGCATCTCGTCGAGAGAAGTCTCGAACACGTGGGCAAATTCGACCATTTGCTCAAAGCCGAACGCGCCTGCGCCGCCTTTCACCGAATGCACGGCGCGGAAGACAGCATTGATGGTGTCGTTATCGCCATCGCCGGCTTGCAGCGCGAGCAAGCCTTCTTCCAGGCTTGCGAGCAATTCATCGCATTCCTGAAAGTAGGTAGCTTTGATGGCGTCCATCGCATCCATTCGGCGATATCCTTACGCGCACACGCGGCGAACGACTTCGATCAACGTATCTGCTTGGAAGGGCTTCACGATCCAGCCCGTCGCCCCGGCGTCGCGGGCACGGCCCTTCTTCTCGGCGCTGCTCTCGGTAGAGAGCACCAGGATCGGGACGGCGCGGTAGCGTTCGTCGGCGCGAACGCCTTCGATAAAGCCGTAACCATCGAGCTTCGGCATGTTGATGTCAGTTATGATCACGTCCGGCGCAGCATCGGCGAGCACCGATAGGCCCTCCTGGCCATCTTCGGCTTGCACCACGTTGAATCCGGCGCCGTTGAGCACCATCAGCAACATCTCCCGCATCATCCGCGAGTCATCGACGGTTAGAATCGTTTTGCTCACACTCAGCCCTCCGCGGCCGTTAGTTCGTCAGCCGCCATCAGACGGACTGCATCGGTGAAAGCTTGCGACGGATTGGCGATCGAGAACGCCACGCCATCGACCTGCCAGGCGCGTTTGGCGCCGAGTAAAATCTGGAGACACAAGCCGCCGAGGCGTTCGACGTCTCCGGCATCGATCTCGATCGGCTGCTGACGCACTCCGCTGAGCGCCGCCCAGAGCGGGCGCGCAGCGGAGAGGTCCAAGACGGAAGCGAGCTTCATCACCGGCGCTCCGCTCAGAACTCTTGCCAATCGTCTTCGACTTTCTGCGCGGCATTGCCCGACGCAAACTGGGCTACGCGTCGCCGCTGCTGCAACACCGGCGGCTGTGCGTGTTTCGCAGCCCGTGGCCGTGCCTCGGCTTGGCCGGCGCCGCCGTCGGCGACACGGAAGCGCGCAACGAGGCCGGCCAGCTCGTCGGCTTCTTGCGTCAGCGAGTGGCTGGCCGCTGTAGATTGCTCGACCATCGCCGCGTTCTGCTGGGTGACCTGGTCCATCTGGTTGATGGCGGTGTTGACCTCGACCAGGGCCGTCGCCTGCTCTTGCGCAGAAGCGGCGATCTCGGCGACGAGGCTGCTGATCTCACCGACCTTGCCGACGATGACTTCGAGCGCCTTGCCCGCTTCGCCTACCAACTCCACGCCCGTTTCGACGTGCTGCGAGCTCATCGAGATCAAACCTTTGATCTCCTTAGCGGCTTCCGATGAGCGTTGCGCCAGCGCGCGAACTTCGGACGCGACAACCGCGAAGCCACGGCCAGCATCGCCCGCCCGCGCCGCTTCGACGCCGGCGTTGAGTGCAAGCAAATTGGTCTGGAACGAGATTTCGTCGATGACGCCGATGATCTGCGAGATCTGCTTGGCCGATTTCTCGATCTCGGCCATTGCCGCAACCGTTTCACGCACGACTTGGCCGCTGGTTTCGGCATCGGCGCGGGTGGCGACCACAACGCTATTGGCCTGGTTTGCGCCGTCAGCCGTCTTGCGGACGGTGGCGGTGATTTCATCGAGCGCTGCGGCGGTTTCTTCGAGGCTCGCCGCCTGCTGTTCAGTGCGGCGCGACAGATCGTCAGCAGCTTGCGAGATTTCACCGGCGCCGGTGCGAATGCCGCCGGCGTTGGCGACGATGACGCCCATCGCCTTTTCGAGTTTCTCCATCGCGATGTTGAAGTCGGCGCCCAGTTTCACATAAGCGTCCGGCATGTTGTCCATGCGAATGGTCAAGTCACCGCCGGCCAAGCCTTGGAAGGCGCTGCCGAACAGCTCGACCACGATTTGCTTTTGGCGTTCCTCCGCCGCGTGCTGGCGCTCTGTGGCGCGGACACGTTCAGCTTCCGCTTCGCGGCGCTCGAGCTCAATCGCCGACGTGTCGTTGGCAAGCTTGACGACTTTGAATGGCTGGCCATTGGAATCGAGGATCGGATTGTACGTGGCCTCCAGCCAAACATCCTTTCCGTTCTTGCCGAAGCGATGGAATTTGCCATTCTGGAATTCGCCGCGTCGCAACGCATCCCAGAACGCCGCATAATCGGCAGACTGAGCCTGCGCGGGATCCACAAACATGCTGTGCTTGCGGCCTTTGATTTCATCCAAACCATAGCCCATCGTCCGGCAGAAGGTTTCGTTCGCGTGCAGGATGGTGCCATCAAGCGCGAACTCAATAATCGCCTGTGAGCGGGTAAGAGCCGCCAGCACGCCCGCGTTTGAGCGCGTCGCCGTGACGTCATCCCATTGCAAAATGTTGCCCACGTAATTGCGCTTATCGTCATAGACGGCGCTGATGTTCAGCGCGATCTTGAGATCACCAATCGTGATGTCGGTTCGGTGCGGCAGCCGGGATGGGTCGGACAGCATCGCGCGTTGGTGCGCGGGGTTCTTGTGGAACATGTCGATGCAGGAACCGACGACCGCGTCCACCTTGAAGCTCGGCCAAAGTTGACGGAACGCCTGAGCATGTGTCTTGAAAAGCGCCAGTGTGGCGGAATTGACGTAGAGCACCTTGAAGTCGCGATCGATCATCATCGTCGCCACTGAGCTGCCTTCGAACGCGGCGCTCTTGTAGCTCGCCTCGATCTGCGCCGCTCGCTGCGATCCCATGTTTTGACTCATATTTCGGAGCGTCGTCGCGATCAGGCCCGTTTCGAATTTGTCTCCGGTGAAGGGGACCTCAGCCTCGAACTTGCCTTCGTTCAGACCTTCCATGATGCCGCCCAACGCTTTGAAGCGTTGCGACAGGCCGCGCGCCATCGCCCATGCGCCGGCGGCGGCTGCCAAAATCAGCACCAAACAAAAGGCGATTTCGATCGCCATCTTGCGCTGTAGGTCAGCGATGCGCCCATCGAGAACTTCGACGAGCTTGTCGGCGCCGACGTTCCACGCTTCGGTGAGGATGCGCGGAAACTCTGCTTCTGTGTTCTCAGACGCAATGGTGGTTTGACCGTTCAGGGCGCCCCGCTCCTCCTCAGCCATCTGATGGCCGATGCGGACTACGTTTCGCAGCGCCGCGTCCACTTCAACCGCCACGCTGGGGCGGCTGGCGATTGCGCGCAAAAAGGCGCGATCGGCCATCTCCGTTGTGATGCCCAGCTTGTCGATGTTCTGCGCGATGGTCAGCGCGCGAGACGGGTCCGTCACAGGAATGTTTTGAATGGATTCATCCAACAAGGTCTCGGCCACCACCATGTCGGGGATGCGCACCACCAGGCCATCCATGAGATAGAAGCTGGAGAGTTCGGGATCGAGCATAAGCTTCGAGCCGTCGGCGACGGCCAGGAACAAAGCCGCGGCGGCGATATCGCGTTCCGAGCCCGGCTGGCTGTTCACAAACGCGCTAAACTCGTTCGTGGCGTTGAAGCGCTCGTTCAGCTCATCGTTGCCGATGGTCTCGCAGCAGTTTTCGCTATTCCAGGCGCGCCAAATCTGACGGAGATACTCAGCTCCCTCACGTTCATTCTGCGCAAATGAGATATCTTCCCAGTCCCCTTCCACCGTCAGCCCGAGGCCTACGAGAGATGCAGCCGAGAACAGCGCCACAACGATGGCGAGCCGCTTGCCGATGGAAAGATGCGAGTTGAACTTCTTGAACATAGCTCAATGCTTCCTGTGTGGGGTCACTGTCCAAACGGGGTGATGACAAAGCGGAGACCTGCGATCCAAACGTCTTGGCGATCCCGGTCTCCACTGGGATCGAGTACGAGCTGAATGTCGGGCTGCAGGCGCAGCCACGGGGTCACTTGGTCAGAATAGGTGAGCTCGACGCCGCTCTCGGCGTCCGCCGCGCGCACTCCGCCATCGCGCAAGTTGGCGCGAAACTTGGAGCTCAAGCGGCCTTGATAAGCGCCGAACGAAAGCTGGCTATCAGGCCGCGACGCAAAGACTCCATCGAAGAGCACGCCCGCCTGCCAGCCGCCGCTGTACGGCGTCGTGTCGCCATCGGAGATACCTGCGCGCGCAAACAGCGTCGTGCCGGCGCGCACTTCATGCTCAACGGTGACGTAAGCGCCGGCAGCGCGATGATAGACTGGCGCGCCGAGGCCGGTGGTGAGCCGGATGTCTTCTTGCTCATCCGTGTAGGTCCACGCGCCGACATCCAGCTGCGTATCGCCGTCCCAACTCAGTTCACCGATGAGAAGCGCGCCATCGTCCAGTGCGGTATCGACCCCACCCGGATCGCCAGGCACGCCAGCATACGCATTCACGACCGCAAACTGCGCCGACAAGTGCGCAGACAACGGCGCGCGAACTCGCAGCGCCAATGCGGTGGAAGGAAAGATCGAAGGGCCGTTTGGCCCCGTCGCGGCCAGCTCGGAGCCGATGCCGAACGCCGGCGCAATCAGCAGCCCGGCCGCCTCATTGGAATAGAACTCACTGTTGACGTCATAGAGGCCGGCTCGCGCATTGAGCGCGCCGATGTTTGTCTCCACCCAAAATTCGTAGAGGCGGATGGCCTCTCGGCTGACTTCGATATTGTCGATGCCCTGGAGCGTCTGAGCGGCGTCATTCGGCATATCGCCAGAGTTACTGAGCACGTGGGCGAAGATGATCGCGCCCTCGCTCCAGCCTGCAAGCGCTTCCATATCGAACGTCGCGCTGAGATCGAAATTGTCGAGATAAACGCCGCGCTCGCGCGCACCCGAAATTGGCCCGACAATGTCGCCGGTGTAGGCGAGTTCGAACTCGACCGGCGCTTGCGCCCACGCGGCGTTGGCGCCGCAGCACACTGCAAGTGTAGCGACAGCGACACCTGCATACGAATGCGATCGCGCGTGAGAAGAGTGGCTTTGCATTGCGCTCAAATGCGCAGACGGTGGTAAATCGATGTTTGCGGAACGCCGCGAAACGGGCAGTCCTCTCGAACTAGAGACGCGTTCGCGAAGCTCTATGTCGGCATATGCCCTGCGACCTAACTCAAGCGCGTAGCGTGGCATAAAGATCCCCGCCCCCACACGCGTAAGCTTCGACAAACACGTCGTTTTTGCTTTTGCGTACGAAGTCGGTGAAGTCTTGTACCGATTATGCAAAAGGCGCCGTTAAGCGGAAACGGACGAACAATTGACAGTTCGCATTGAGAAACATCAATGCGCTTTACCGCAAGCTCTGTATCAATTGAACGACTCGCTCGCTCTTGGTCACGGGGCGGCGAACACGCCAACCCAGAGAACATGAACACAAGCACACGAGCATCAAACAGCGCCAGCCTCGGCTGCGACAGGTGTGCGATCGGCATCGCCGGAATTTGTCCAGCGGCCAATTCGTTTCAGGGACTTCATCTCCCTCGCCGCTCAACAAAACAGATCTATGCGGGCACGGAGATTTTTCCGGCCAATGAAACGCCTTCGACGGTGGCGATATTACAATCAGGTTGGGCGATGCAGTACATTCGCATGCCCGATGGCGAGCGACAGATTCTGACGTTCCTCATACCCGGCGACATTTTCGATCAGAATGCCGTAATCCTTGCACAGACGCCCAGCCCCTTCGCGTTTCAAGCTTTGACCGACGCCTTTGTCTGCCACTTTGCCGTCGAAGATTATCGACAGCTCCTCCAAGCAGACGTTCGGTCACGCCACTTCGCCAAGCGCCAGTTGCGCCGCTATCAAGCCCTCTTGGCCAAACACGTTATCGATATCGGCCGGCGCCGGGCGCTCGGTCGATTGGCCGGCTTCCTGCTGGAGTTGCGCCAAAGGTTGGCGGAGCGAGGGCTTATGCACGATGACCTCATGCCCTTCCCTCTCCGTCAGGAAGACATCGCCGATGCGCTCGGCCTGACCCACGCGCACGTCAACCGAACTTTGAAGCAATTACGCGAGATGGGCGCCATTCAGACACTGCCGGGCATCTTGCGGATCTTGGATCCAGCTGCGCTCGCGGCCCTTGCGCCTGGCGAGGCCCTCGCTGCTTAGACGAGCGGCCTTACCGCGCAGTCGCTAAGAACGACTACGCCGCCTCAGAAAGCGCTCGCACCGAACGTGGCATGCCATTGATCAAGTCGGAGCGGATTTCGTAACGGACGGCGCGAACAGCGGGGTGAAACCCGACATCTTCAATCTGCAACATCACGTGATGACCACGATCGCGCCAGTACTCGGCAATTCGAGCGGCGAGCACTTTTGCGCCTTCCTTTGTCGTGAAGTCCTGTTGCGACTCATCACATCGCATGGTCATCCTCCCATGCGAGAAAATTGCGCCGACGCCTCATAGCAGCGGGTGAACGTTTTTCACGCTAGCCATTGATGAATGTCATGCGGGCGAGGCCCTAAGCAGAAGCGGTACGCTTGTGAGGCACGCCCCAAGATCAGCAGCACAGCGCGCAGCATTCTAACGCCGCAGCACGAGACCTTCTTCGCGCGACGTGCTCCCAACGTCGGCCGAAAAAACCGTGCGGCCGATGGCGATGGTGGGCGCGACAGGGATCGAATCTGTCGTCACCGCCCTGAGAGCCTTGAAAATCAAGGATCCGTCAGACTGTTCGGCGTCCGTTCACGGCTAATGTAATCAGCAGCTTACAAGCGAGTCTGACGGAAAACGCTCTCGCGTTTTAGGCATCGCCATTTCTGTTGCATCTCCACCGCGCGGGCTCCCCGATCTGCGAGGTCAGCTAATCCATTTCCTGATCTCAGTGAGATACAACGGGACTTCGCATCCTTGAAGTTCAACGGCTCGTTGATCGCGCTAACGAATATTTCGCCCCCGGGGCGGCCAATTTCGCGCGACTTGTGTTGCGTACGCGAGTGGTTCGCGCCCGGCGTCGTGACGCACACGATAGCGACCTGCAACATCGCCCAAGCCATACAGGAGAGCTAGTAAACCCGCTCCCGCGGACCACAACGCGGTCTCAGCTGCGGCCGCGCCAAACGCAATGGCCGTCAAGGCAATTGTAGGCGCGTCTCCGCTCCAAGAAACGGCGCTCAACTCCCCTTCGAGGTGGTCGCGCACTCTTTCCGCTTCGGCCAGGCGCGTATCCAGATCGTAGCCATTCTCAGGTTCATCCCTGCGCGCGACAAGTTCCGTGACGAATAAGCGAAAGCGCCTAAGTTCTTCTCTATGCGTGTCTCGAAATGCACGCAGCTCAGATGGCTCCGCAGTCGGAGGCACACGAAGCAATCTCGTAACAGCTTCGAGCCGCCGCCCGACTGCAGGAAGCTCACGTCCCATCAAGATGCGTGACGCGCTGTCGTCATTCGAGATCAACGGGAGCGGCGTAGGCGACGATAACGAAATCTGGGCGGCAATGTAGGTCATCAGACTATCGACCAGCCACGCAGGCCCCTCCAGCCATTCGCCATAGGTTCGAGAAAGGAGCCCCCTTTCACACAGCACGCGGCTCACGTCGCCATAAGCCACCTTCCCGGCATGGATCCGCCGGACTTCGTAGTTCGCATCGCGACGCGAGGCGCTACGCAGAAGCGATGCGACGAAAGCCTCATCGGTGGCCTCGCCGAGTCTCCACAAATCGTGGGACCATACCGGTCGCACCAAATCTTCGGCTAATAGTTCTCGCGTGCGCGGATCGTACGACTGGATATCGACGCCATGTGGCGCAATCACGCCTATTCGATCGAAATAGAGAAGCGCAGGATTGACCCAGGTCGCAGGTGGCAAACTCATCGACGGAAAGTAGAGCGCCTCCATCCACGCCTCCCCTGGCGACAATCTAGGGTTGGATACCGTGGCTGCTTCTGAAGTTCAATCGATGTCTCCCCGGTCGGCTCGCGATAGAGCGAAGGCCCGACTACCCCTCGGCACAGTGCCTTGCCGCTGCCCAACAATGGACATTGGACATAGATGGCGGCCCTCGCTTATGAACCTTGGCCTCCAACACGCCGATGTCGTTGACTGGGCCGACCGAGAGATCGCCAAGCTAGAAGCCTCGCGCGCCGCCCGACCGCGCCAGTGAGCGGCGGACATTCATTGCGACAGGCGCAGTGTCCACGGCCCAAGAGCAAGGTTTTCGATCTCGGAGAGTTCACTGTGCCACAAGTCGCAGGCGCTCCCACAGGGCGAACAGACATTTGCTCACTACTCCGCTCCTGGAAGACCGTACGTCCCGGCGATCTGCGCGGCCATCTGACGATGACAGGGCCGCGAAGCATGGAAGTGTATCTCGGTTTGGTACGCTGGCCACTGCCCCGCTCGCCGGATCAAGAACACCACTTCAGCCTCAATGGTCTCAGCATCTCGTCTTGCGTCAGCGCAGTCATCCAGGCCCCAAACATCTAGTCTCGCGTTTAACAGTGCGTGTCGCCACGCGTAGCCGTGGTATCCATTCGTTCCCCGGGCCTTCCAGCCGTACCGGAGGCGGTCTGCCACTGGCTGAGTTGTGGCCCCCACATAGAATGGGCCACCGTTGTCGCTCAAAACATATAGTTTTTGTCGCCTTGATGAAGCGATGCCTGAGAATCTCGGGAAGCCGCTCGCGCAGCGAACCCTATAAGCAGCGCTGTCGAAAAAGAGTTCATATCGTTCCGGTCCCTCTAGCTTCATTCTTGGCACCTTTCGTTCCAATTGCGTCAACGCGCCGCCTATAGAAACCAGGAAACGGCTCGTGCAAGAATCGCATAACGGGGATCATTCAATGAGTTCGACGAAGCCTCCGCCCACGCATGAATATTTCAGCTGGTTGTCCAGCTCCATGGCACAGCATGAAGAGTTAGCTCGATCACTTGTCGCCAACCGCGCTGAGAAAGGACGGATCGTGGAGAGCGTGGTTAAGTCAGCGCTCCGCGCCATACTTCCCAAACGGTTTGAGCTTGGTACGGGTTTTATCATGAACTCCGTCGGAACGTCGTCCAGTCAGATGGACCTGGTCATCTATGACAACTTCTACAATTCTCCGATCCTTCTGGAAGGCGGATTGGGATTGTTTCCAATCGAATGCGTCTATGCTTTCGTGGAGGTCAAATCCGTACTTGATCAACCCGCGATAACGCAGATCGCTCAGGCAGTTTCTGCAGTGAGGAGAATGGCGGTCGACAAACGCTACGTCGGCTACGGCTCTCTTGCCGACACATCCGGCAACTCACAGGTTGCGGAGGTACACTTCCAGGACGATCTTCCCCCGCGATCATACGCATTCGCACTACGATCCAAAATAACGCAGCAAGACACGCTAATCGCTGCCCTGGCCAAGGCCACTGAAGCCAATGATACACACTTGCACGGGCTCGCCATCATGGACAGCGACCTCCTCGTTGAACAACGCGCGTATACATCTCCGCACGCTTTTGACGTCAGGTCGGAGCAGGTGTTCTCCAAGTTTGCGGTCAGCGTGCTGAGCGGTATTCAAAGCTTTCAGATGAGGCCAGCTGCTTTGCAGCGCTATCTGGCAGCACGTGCGCAATGATTCCAGGGGCGGCCACCTTCTGGACCGCTGCAGGAAACGGACTGGCGCTTTGACCGCCTCGCAACAGACGCTCGGCAACCGGCCCACAGGAGCGGTCGCGCATGTCCCGCGGTATTCGAAGTTGACGGTCCCCCACACCGGAATCAGATTATATCCTAGTCATGGCCGAGCCGACGCCTGATACGTCTGTAGCTTTGCACCACCGCGACCTCAGCAAGCAACTTGCTTTGGACGCACACCGCGCAGCGACTGAGCGAAGCAAGTACGTTATTGAGATGGCCCAGCTTGGGCTCAGATCGCTCGTCCTTGTCAACGGCGGTGCGTTGGTCGGAATGCTCACATTCCTTGGCCACAACCCGGACATGGCGTTACGTGGCCAATTGTGGGTTGGATTCGGCTGGCTCATAGCTGGTCTTGCAATGGCGCTGGCGGCAATCTTGGTCGCGTACCTGACGCAGCAGGTCTTCTCGACGTCGGAGTACCACGAGGCCTACCGCTTGCTCCTCTTGTCTTACGGTGATGCCGAAGCTGCCAAGCGTGAAGAAGGCAAGGAGGATCGCCATCGCGCGATTGGATCTTGGTTGCAGACCGTTGCCATTCTGGTAGCGGCCGGCTCCTTCGTCAGCTTCGCGGTGGGCTCTTACTGGACACTCGATGCTCTCATAGATGCTGTAACTAGCCCGCTAATCTGAAGGCGCCCGAGCGGGGCCATGCACTGCACACGTCTTCGACGGACAGGCAGTGTTGTGAACTTTGCCTTGCGAAAGACGCGCTCTACCCATGTGCGCTTGGCTAGTTTCGACGGCACGCCGAATGCCTTTTTCTGCCTCCAAGCCGACCCCTACGCGTGCGGCGTCAACGCACTAGTATCCCAAATCGCCGCTGGCTGGTCGGACAGAAAACGCGATACCCACCGGCCCCCACGGTGCAATTCCGCCGAAAAAGGTAGTGCCCTTAGTTCCGCGAACGGCGGGTGTTTCAAATTTTTCTGGGCTCGCGAAATTTTGCCAGTGCGTTTGCGAACCCCGAGTGGATCTCACCGAGACTTCCCGTCCGTTTCATACTGGCTACAGTGATGCGGACCTTAAGAGCCATGCCGCCGTCTGATTCCGAAAGAGCGCAGTAGGTCGACATCGTAGACCGATAAACTTGCTCGCACTCTCGACGGGGCTGAAAGATCAAACCAGATAGTCGGGTCATTCAAGGGAGGAAGATCAATGCTTGGATTGGTCGCGGCGGCGATGCTTACACTCTCCACTCCGGCAGCCATGGATTGCGCCGCCGAGGCGCGGGTCGAATGCATCGAACTCATGCAAGCACTTTATCGCTCCGCGAACCCGGAAACCGGCGAGGCGGTGGGATTGCGAGCGGATCGCTACCGAGCCGAGCCTGTTCGTCTCTTCGTGCGGCCTCACTCACTCGCGCGGCAAGGCGGCGAGCGCATTCTCATCGTTAGTGTCAGTACCCTGGAAGGCCTTCACGTCGAAGTCGGTTCATGGTCGCTTTATGTGTTCGACGCGGATACGCCGACGCTCCGGCGGCGGCAACTTCATTTCCGGTATTCCGGCTCGTTCGGACAACCAGGGAGTGGCCGCCTCGTCGAGTTAGTCGACAACACATTGGCGCTGGTTGTCGAATCTGGAGGGACTTGGCAGGGCCATTCTTGCGTTTGGTCGTCAGTCGACCTGATCGAAAGCGGCCGCGCTCGAGCCCTCTTGGAGCCCGTGCTTCTCGTGTTCGATGATGCGAGCGGCATCGGGCCCCGGCGTGCGTCCATCGCCGGAGGTTTCGAAAGCCTGACATCGAGAAGCGCCGTTCTAGTATACGATGATGGACAGCGCTTCTCTTTCACATCTCGAAACGGCCAACTGCGTACGAACCGCGCCACGCCCCAGAGGTGCTAGGCACCTTGCTCTGACAAAAGTCGAACCAAGGGGTGCGTACCACGATGCACCGAGATCGCTCGTCGATACGCAGCCGAATAATACGGCGGCTTACCGAGACCGCTCCAATGCAAGCAAATTTGTGAGAGAAACGTGTCGCGCATTCGACCGCGACAATATTGACAAGAATCCCGTCGCAGCAAACGGTGCAACCTTGGGTCCGGGGGATCAAGAATTGGCGCTATTCACCACTACCAATTATCCGGTCAACGCTCTGATCGAGGATATTGATTTGGGGAAGATTGGCCTACCCGAACTCCAGCGACCGTTCGTCTGGCCGAACGTCAACGTTCGCAACCTATTTGACTCCCTTTACCGTGGTTATCCGGCCGGCTTCTTGTTGTTTTGGGAGACGGGCGCAAACGCCGACCTAAAGGGCATTGGCGCCAAGAATGAAAAGGCCGCGCCCAAACTAGCTATTGTAGACGGCCAGCAGCGTTTGACTTCCCTCTATGCCGTAATCAAGGGCGCGGAAGTACTTCGCGCAGATTTCAAGAAGGAGACCATCCGGATCGCCTTTAATCCACTCGCCGAGCGTTTCGATGTAGCTGACGCGACGGTGGACAAGGACAAAGCGTACATCCCGGACATCTCTTGCCTCTGGAAGCCCGGGGTGGATTTGTTTGAGATCGCCGACGAATATATCAGCGGCCTTTCGACGGTGCGCGAGCTGACACCCGAGCAAGTCAAACAAGCCCGCTCGGCGATCAACCGGCTCCGGAACCTGCCAGACTTTCAGTTCGTGGCGCTAACACTGTCACCTTCCGTGGATGCCGAAACCATCGCGGAGGTATTCGTTCGCATCAACGGCCAAGGCAAAAAGCTCAACCAGTCCGACTTCATCATGACCCTAATGTCGGTGTTCTGGGACGAGGGACGCGCCGAACTTGAAAGCTTCGCCCGGCAAGCGACCAAGCCGTCGGAGGGACGGGCCTCGCCGTACAACCACCATATCAAGCCATCGCCGGACCAGATGTTGCGGGCGTCGGTCGGCCTCGCGCTCAAACGTGCTCGCCTAAAGAACGTCTATAGTGTGCTGCGGGGACGCGATGCCCAGACTGGCGAGGATGTGCCAGGGCGGAGGGACACGCAGTTCGCACTCCTAAGGGGCGCGCAGAAACACGTACTCGACTTAGCCTCATGGCACCATTTTCTGAGCGCTCTCACGCTCGCGGGTTATCGCAGCGAAAAGATGATCAGTTCGGAGACGACTGTCATCTATGCCTATGTGCTCTACCTGATCGGGATTCGTGATTATGCGCTGGATCGCGGCGTGGCGCGACAAGCCATCGCCGAGTTCTTCTTCATGGCATCGCTGACACTGCGTTACATCAGTTCGTCGGAAACACGATTTGAAGCCGATCTCGCCATGCTGCGAGACTTGCCGGACGGAGCGGCCTATTTGGCGAAGCTTCGTGAAATGTCGTTGACAACACTCACGAGCGATTATTGGTCTATCACACTGCCGGCCCAGCTCGCGACATCCGCGGCGATCAGTCCGTCGCGCTTTGCGTACCAGGCTTCGCTAATCAAGCTCGACGCCACCGTGCTGTTCAGCTCTGCCAAAATCGCGGCCCTAGTTGATCCAGCGATCAAGGGCAGCAAGGCTGCCATAGAACAACACCATCTTTTTCCGCGCGCGTATCTTGACTCTATCGGCATCAGCGAAATCAAACGGGTCAACCAGATCGCCAACTTTGCCCCGGTCGAATGGCCCGACAATATTAAGATCGGTAAGCAAAACCCGGCGGACTATGTAGCACCGCTCGATGCGAAGTTGTCCGCGGCCGAGCGGGAGCGCGCTTATGCATGGCATGCGCTGCCGCCGCTCTGGTGGGAGCTACCGTACGACCAATTTTTGGTGCAACGGCGCGTCCGTATGGCGGCCGTCATTCAAGAAGCTTGGCACGCGCTGACAGGACAAACGGAAGACAAAGCGCCCGCAGCGATCTCGGTCGCTGAACTGATCCAAGGCGGCGAGACCGACGCCGTGGAGTTCAAGTCAACGCTACGCGTGAACCTGCATACTGGCGATCCCGATGACAAGATTCAGCTATCGGCGCTAAAGACAATTGCGGGCTTCCTGAACGCCAAGGGGGGCACACTGCTGATCGGCGTAAAGGACGACGGCGAAGCGCTCGGCCTAGAAGCTGATAAGTTTCCCAACGAAGACAAGATGGGGTTACACCTAGTCAACCTCATCAAGGACCGGATCGGCGACGTTTTCTTGCCCTATGTCCATGCGCATTTCGAGGATCAGGAATCGCAGCGCGTGCTGGTGATCCGTTGCGAGCGCGGCCCCAAAGCCGCCTTCGTCAAGGATGGCGCAATTCAGCGCTTTTATGTGCGCGGGGGCAATTCGACCGCTGAACTCAGCGGCACTTCGATCATGGACTATGTGAAACAGCGTTTCCCTTGAGTTCGGCGCACCGCCTCTACAGTGATTGGAGCGAACACTTCCGAAGAGAATGGTTCGGAGGAAAGTTCGAGCGATTCGGTGAGTTGTGCGGGCCGTTTTTGCTGGATGCGACTCCGGAGTTCAGCGCTGCTCGACGGCGCGTTTTGTTCGTCGGGCAAGAGACGAACGGATGGTATTCAGTCTCGGACTTTCTGAAGATGACTGGAGGGCTAAGCGAAGCAGTAAGCTGGTATCGCGATTTCGATTTCGCGTACTCCCATCCAGCGGCCAGGTCGCCGTTCTGGCGCTTCCACAGGATGCTCGCGCAGAGTCTGGATCTGCATTGGCGAGCGCTCCTCTGGTCCAACCTAGTCAGGTTCGATGGGAAACATCTATCCCGGAGCGGCGCCTCGATTCTCGGTATGCCGTTTGAGAATGACCTTCTAACTCTGCAACGAGGCGTCCTGACTCGGGAGATTGAGCGTCTAGAGATCGACACGGTCGTTCTTGTCACTGGCCCGGATTATGACCACGCGATCAGAAGCGAGTTTGGAGAGGTTGAGTTCGCCATAATCGCGGGATGGCAAGCACGGCAGATGGCAGAGGTGAAGGTTAGATCACTGTCGTCGGCCCGCATGATCCGAACCTATCATCCGGCATATCTTCAACGAGCGTCCATTTTTGATGACGCCGCGGATGCGATTGTGCGCTTCTGCGACCGCTTGTGATCCGCAGGGTAGCAGGGCGGCCCGACAGGCCACTTTGGTCGCCGTGATGTCGCTCCATCGTGGCCATCGCGAGCACGGCACGCTCATTTAGCCTCGACGTCCATTTTCCTCTTCTATTCCTTCACCACCAAGTCTGGGGAAATAGAAAAGAAATAGGGAAGTGTCGCAAACCCAAAGCGACTAAAGGCCGTTTACGGTTTCAAAGGTACCCATGCCTGGTGCGGCTTAGGCTTGCGGTGAGTCATTTAGGCTTGCGGTGAGTCATAGGGACTCGCGCACATTGGCCTGGCCAACACCAGCAATGTGACGGACATCAAACCGATGAACGCCACCTCAATCTACCAGTCTCTCACAGAGCGCATCGGGGAGAAGATCGATGGCCATCCGGATGTCGACGCCGTGCTCTCTAGCTACCCAAGTCCGGCCCCTGACTGCTGGATATGGCAAGGGAACGCGGCAATGCTTATACATCACGATGGGAAGTCGAAGCGAGTTGTGCGAACGCTGTTCGACCTAATAGGGGGCGAAGCGTTGTCCGACGCGTGGATCCCGGTTCGCGCCGCCAATTGCGGCTCTCGCCTCTGCATCAATCCCACCCACTTTGAACTGAAGCCGCACAATCAAAACCGCTATGGCATGGAAGGACCACTTCCTCCCCGGCTCAGGAAACTGGACACATCTGAGCTCGACGAAATCAGAGAGCTGATTGAAGAGTGGGAAAATCCCGACCGCTCGACCTTCCTGGCAAACTGCGCAGCTTTCGGCTTTACGTTCTCTGAACCCGCGCTGGACCTGGCGTTTGGCGGCAATTAAGCCACCTCGCACTTAGGCCGCTTAAGCCCGCACAGAACGAGAAGAAGCAGCCACCGGTTAGTCGAAACGCTTGTCCCTGAACCCCAGCGTCGCGGCGTTGTCCCCCACAACGGCCTCCACGTCCTCTGGGAAGCCATCGCTCGCTTCGGCATGGATCTCAAGCGTGATGCGGAGTTTGGCGCCAGAGGCCCGATCTAGCTCACTCACGACGCTCTCGAACACTTGGCCTGCCTTGGCGAGGCCGCGGAGAGAGTCGAGTTCGACGACGCCGACGAAGCGGCGCGGTCTGGCGCGGCCCGCAAGCCCGCCCGATGGCGGACCGACTGGAGTCTCGGCGACGGCTCCAGCCGCACCACTGGCCGGCTGCGGCGCGCCCGGCTCGGCGGCGTAGCTCTTCGCGACGGCGTTGCGCACCAGCAACGCGCCCACGCCGAAGCGCGGCTGCACGCTCTTGCGAAATTGCAGGCCGATATATGCGCCAGTCGCATCTTTACCCTGCGCTAGCGCAAGCCCCTCGTCGGAGATGTCCGCGACAGCCGCGCTCACGGCCTCCGCCAACACTTCATCGTCGCGCAATCGCTCCATATAGGGAAACTCAAAGAACCAGTCGCGCAGCGTGTCGAGTTCGAGGTCGTCGCGATCCGCCGGCCAGAGCTGCTTTAAACGGTCGAGCAATGACGCGCGGCCGAGTTGCTGCAGGACCGCGTGTTCTTCCGCGGCCTTTTCCCACGCCGCCTTGGGCGTTGAGTTCTGACCAGTCGCCTTCACGCCGGAACGCTCGATCTCGATCCGCGCCGGATCATCCTGTGCCGGATGCGGGGCGAGCAGATGGCTCCACGCCTTGCGCACCGCTGCGACGGCGCCGCGGCGCGCCTCACTGGCACGCGACAGTGCGTCTTGCCGCTGGCTGTCGCGTAGGTCGAGCCGTTGGTCCTTCGAGATGTCATCCCAAGCGAGCATGCGCCGCACGGTGCGGCGCGCTTCGTCCAATCCTTTCTGGTCGGCCGCAAGGAAAACAAGGGCGTTGCGAAAACGGCGTTGACCCCCAGCGCGGCGCGTCACGGCGTCGAGCGCCGCGATGTCCGCAGGAGAACCGCCCCCTGCCACATAGGGCGCATCCGGCCCCAGTACGACCAAGCGCGTCAAAGGCTCATCCGCGACATCCGTTGGCGGATGAGGCGCAACCGGCACGCTCGACCAACGGCCACGATCCTGACGCTCGTCCTCTTTCAACAGCTTCACGATTTCCGCATCGACGCGGTCGGCATCGATGTCGGCGGCGCGGTTATCTGCTTCCTTGTTAAGCGTGGCTTGCGGCCCGAACCAATAGCGCCCCTCGGCTTCATAGAGGTGGGCCGCTCGCTCGGAGAGTTCGCGCAAAGCATCACCGAACACTGAGACCTGCTCACCTGGCGTCACGCAGCTGAGGCGCAGCTCTGGCCCGGTGAGACCACCACGCGCATCGCCGCGCGGTGCGGTGCCAACGAACACAGCCCGCGCCGCACGCCGCACCACTTGCTCAGTGCGATAGCGCGGACGGCTCGTTTCCATCCTCGCGGGCAACGATGTGTCACCATCGACTTCGCCATCGATAATCGAACCCCAGATTGGGCCCTGCAGGGGCTCGATGAGCGCGCCACGAACTTCAGGATCATTCATGCGCAGCGAACTCGGCAAAATGAGCGGCTCGTCGCTGCGGTCGCGATAGCTGGCGTAGATGGTGCGGGCGAGCAGTGCGAGCACGCCGCGGGTGCGCTGGAACTTGTCGAGCGCGCCCCAATCGGTGGCCAGCTTGTCGAAGAGATAAGGATGGACCGGATAAGCCTCGGCCATCTTCTCTTCGTAGTCTTTCTCTGCCGCATACGGCGGAAAATCACCGCCATGTTGTCGGTAGAGCTTGCGGAAGGCTTCGACCGTACGCTTGCGGGCTTTCTCGCCGTTCTCGTCGAGATCCTGGAATAGACGCCGGCGGATCACGGCGTAGGTCTCTGAACCTTGCGCGGGCTGCCATGCCGACTGTGTGCGGCCGAACAGCTTTTCGAGCGCGCGGAGTGTCTCCAACCCCTTCTCACCGCCACCGGCTTCGATGTCGGATTCCGGCAGAGAGCCAACGATCAGCACGTTCTTCGACAGCGCTGCCGCTTCGGTGAGCGATTGCAGGAACGAGATGTGCGCTTCGAACCGCGCGCCCGAGAGCTGGCGCACATAAGCGACCAACTCATCGAGCAGCACGAGTGACGGGCCGGCCATGTCGAACACGCGCTTGAACGCTTGCGCGCCTGGATTGGTGTTCGCGTTCTCGGCGGGCTCGACTACGGCCAGGCCTTCCTTACCGGCGAGTCGATAAGCCAGATAACCCCAGAGCGTGCGCACGGGACGGCCGCTGACCATCTCGAGCGGGATGTCCGGGCCCTTGTCAGTGCCAACGAATGCCGCAGCTTTCGTTGGCGGCAGCCCGGCCAAGTCGTTTTGCAGCGAGCCAAGCGTGTCGATGCCCTTCAGCGACTTCAGTCGCGTTAGATGCAACAGCGAGAGCAGCGTGTGCGTCTTGCCGCCGCCGAAATTGGTTTGCAGGCCGATGGTAGAGGGACCGCCGCCGCTCTTCAGTCGCTGCGCGGCGCTCTTGAGCGCGATTTCCAAGCCGTGGGTGACGTGCGTCGCATTGAAGAACGCGACAGCGTCGGAATAGGTTTCGGCGCCTTCGCCGCGGTCCGCTGCCGCAAGATTGGCGGCGAACGCATCCTTGTTGAGGCGCCCCTCAAGCACATCGTCACGCGGGGGGCATGCGATACGCCAGGGCGTCAAGCCCTCGACGCCGCCACCGCCGAACATGTCGGTTTGCAATGGCCCGGACGGCTCTGAGGCCTTCGGCGCCGTCAGCGTCAGAGTTGGGCGTGCGCCTTCAGCGCCGGTACGCGTCGGCGCGAGCTTCGCAATCAGCGCATCGACATGGGCCTTGGCTTCCGCGCTCTCCTTGGTGGCGCCGAGGCCGTGCAACAAATCCATCGTGCCAGAGAGCGCGCGGAGCGCGAGCATGTCCTCGATAGGACCAGTGCCATGCGAGAACTTGTTGCGGCCGGCGAGCGCGGCGGAGGCGGCGTCGCGCAGCTCCGCCTTCAGTTTCTGTTCGAACCCGTCGCGCCAATTGTTGACGATGATGTAGAGCAATGCATGGGCATCTAAATCCGAGGCCGCCGTCAGCGTCTTTGGCACGCGGGCGTGGTCACGCCAATTAGCGCCGAACGACGCCTTCATGTGCTTCTCAACGGCCGGCTGCGCGCCCGTCTCGATCAGACGGAGCATATCGGCAATAAGCTCGCGGTTAGTCGCCATATCCATTCCCTAGATGTCCAACTCCCCTTGCGCGGGCGCGGGGCCGATTCCGGCCTCTGCGGCGCGGTCAGCCGCGCTCTCGATGTGCGGCCAGCTCGTCTGCAACTCATTCCAGATGAGCGCTTCCTCGCTGTCCTTGCGGTTGTTGGTGGCAAGCTCGAACATGCGCTCGGCGACGAGCAACACGTCTGGTCCGCATTCGCGCTTCTCCGCCAGCAGCCGGCCGGCGTCATCGACGCCGCCGTCCTCGGCGCGCAACGTCCGCGTCATGTGCTGGGCCAGCTCCCAAACGGTGACAGTCTTATCGATGGATGGGCGCCAGGGCTGCCCGTAGCGCTCCATCGTCGCCTCGTGCATTTCTTCGCGCGTCAGCAGCTTGGCGTTGCCCCCCTTGGCGAGAAAAAGGCCCGAAGCGTTGATACCAGACTCGGTTAGGTTGAATGCCAACAGCTGATTGATCGCGACGCCAGCGCCGCCTCTTTTTTCCTCGTAGCCGTGCTGCTGATACCATTCGAGTGCAAAACGCGTTTCGGCGTCCAATTCCTCGGTGCCTTCGGCCAGCAGCGCGTCGATCTCCTTGTTGATGAGCGCTAGCGCCGTCGACACGCGCATGGCGCTGTCGTCGGCCTCGCGCACCATCGCATACTTCGAGAACACGCCGATGCCGGGGCCGATGGCGGCCTGGCGGCGATCCGGCAGCGGAATGCCCGCCTTCTGGTGCGCGACGATGGCTTCGGCCATGACTGGCTTCAATTCGCGCAAGAACTCTCGACGGCTAGTGGCGCTGGCGTCCCCGGATCGCGTGCGGCACACGAGCACAACTGAGGATGCAAGAGCGTTGGCGTTGGTGCCTACGGACCGATTGCTTGCCTCAGTGCGAACCGGCCAGGTTCCATCGACTTGTAATCCTGAATCAACAACCGCTTGAAGAAATGCCGCCCACCCCGGGGACATAACGCCGTCCTCTCCGACTTCGTCCTGTTTGAACGCATAGTAGATGGCGAGAGGGATGCCGCCTGCAGCTGCAGCGCGTACAGCCTCCAGCGATGCACGCATTCCCGCCATAAAAAACCCCTCGGCGCGATCTGCCGATGTGATCTTAGCCCAGTCCTTGTGATACTCGGGATAACGCAGAAGCACCTCAGGCTCGTGGGCCGCGTCCGTAAAACGATATGGCGTCGCCACTAGCTCATTTTCTTTCGGCGTGAGCACGCGCCTCGTCAATTGCGGGGCAACGTCCCGAAGAATCCTGCGCATCCACAAGTAAAAGTAGTCTGAGAGATCAGCGTAACCGATATTGTCATAATATGGCGGGTCGGTAGAGATGATCGCATCTTTGTGCTGATAGTTGTTCTTCGGTGCGTCAACCAGCGTCGCGTAAGCGGGGTTTGCGCACTGAATGTAATCGAGCACCTCAATCGACGATGAGATTGCATTGACAATCGCGCCACCGGATTTGGCGAATGGATTTGCTTCAGCAAAATCCCAAGTCATTGGCAACGCCTGACGACCAAATACGGATCTGAGTGCGTTATCCTTCGAACGCCATGTTACGAGGGTGCTCTGGTTTTCCGCCAACCGGGAAAAACCGCAGTACAAGTACACTATGATTGCATCCGCGTATGCGTTCGGTCCAATGCCGCCGTCCAAAAGCGCGCGCTCGTCTGTGGCGCGCGCTTCGAAGGCCTTCGAACTCATCGCGTCCGCTCGGGCGCGTTCGCGAACCTTCGCGATAGAGTCGGCGCAAGCTGTGAGTGCAGTCAGTTGCCGCGCCGTATAGAGATCTCGGTAGAGAGGCATCCCATAGTCCGGAGGCGAAAACCATCTTGGGTTCTCGGGCATTGGTTGCTCCAGGTCAGGCACATTCGGCGGCGTAACCTTCGCAGCGCGCTCGTGTGCCTCCGTGGGTGATAGATAGAGCCGACGACGGTTAGATTCCGCCACTATGGCCATCAGTCGTGTGCCAGTGCGGTTGGCACTGCTTTCTGTTTTGGTATATTCTTCAGTGATCGGCGCGCCCGAGAGAACGCAGACGAAATTGGCGCCACGCTCAGGTTTTGTGCCCTTTTTTGCCGCTTCCAAATCGTCTACTGTGACGTCGCTATTTTTAACATCGAAACGCCATCCATCTCGCGACTGGTTGTCCTTTATGGGTCTGACGACTGCCTCGCGGCCCTTTGATGTCGATAGAATGAAAGAGGAAGCAAGCGGAACGTGCGCTCCGTTGAACGATGGATCAGGAGACGCAATCGTGCGAGCCCAGAGCCATGCGACTACGGTTACTTCAGCGCCGTCGGCGAGCGTTGCCCTCGGATACAGCCCTCCAACACGCTTCTCAGCTTCGCTCCGCACCCACTCGCCATAGCGACGCACATCTTCAGCGAGACCTTCTGCCCCGCTCCAATTGCGCATCTCAGCGGTCGCGTCGGGATGCACCGGCGGCAGCCCTGCAAACTTCGGCGGAAACTCGATCAGTGCCTTGGTGATCAGCACGGCGAGAGGATTGAGATCAGAGCCGTAGGCGCGCAGGCCCAGCCGCTGCGCTTCGAGCGGAATGGAGCCGCCGCCGCAAAAAGGATCATAGACCGGCGGCGCCTTGGTCTGCAGGTAAGCGAGCACATCGCTGGGTTTGTCCCTCGCCGGCGGTTCTTGACCGAGGCCCCACGCCACCGAGCGCGCAATCTCCCAGCGCGCCGCTTCGATGGCTTTCTCGAACCGCGTCTGATCGGCCGCATCCGATTTCGGCCACTCGACCATGTCCTCGATGACCTTGTGCAGCCGCCGACGCTCGCGCTCCTGCTCTTCCTCTGTCGGGAAGCGATCCGCCCAAGCGCCAGGATCATCCACCAGTTGTGCAAACAGAACCGCGCGGCAACACGAGAGCGGGCGATGGGCCCAATACGTGTGGAGCTTGGTCACATAGCCCTTCGGTGCCTTGTTCTTCGTTCGATTGGCGGCGTTGATCGCATCGAGCGGCAACGAGTGCTCGATCAGCTTTCTGCGGACCGGGGCGGTGGAATCGTTCATGGCAAAGGTATCCGTCATGGACGTCGCAAAAGCGAGCGCGGCCCAGCGTCCGCTTCAGAAAGCTAGGTCCGGCATAGGCTTGGCCACGCCCAGCAAATCCTTCAGCGCGTAGTGGCGGCATGTGTCGCGAAACTCGCCCTCGAACCAGAAATGGCTCGCCGGATCGGCGATATAGACGGGCTGGCGAGCAAAGCCATTCTCCACCTGCACGATCACAAGATGGTATTGCCGGCCCGCATTGCGCGCCTTCAGCATTTCATTTCGGGTGACGATCACGTCGCTGCCGCCGACAATGCGGCCCTTCACCTCCAAGAACAGCATCTTGCCGTTCGCAGTGAAGCTCTCGATGTCCCAGCCTCGATTGAACTTCGAAACATCCACAGGCGAGCGGCCGGCCGCGCGCTCGGCGTCCATCACCGCCTGCATGGCGATGAGTTCGACCTCGGCTGTCTCCTCGGCGAAGCCGTCCACCTTAGTGGGCGCAAGGCGCTCCTCGATGAGTCCAATCGGCACGACCAACGCGCCGCCCAGCACACGCGGCGGCAGCGCAGCGATGTCGCGCTCGCGCTCAATCTCCGCCAGCCGCATTTCGAGACGTTGGCCAAGCTCGTTGGCCCGTGTCTCCGCCTTGCGAAGCGCCAGCGACTCGTCCTTGCCCTGCATCACCGCCTGACGATGCTTGGCCGCACGCGCGTCCCAATGACGGATTTCGCGTTTCAAACGCTCGCGAACTTCGTCCTCGACCTTTTTCAGATGCGTAAGCCGCCGCTCGCGCACCCGCTCCAAGTGTTCAGGCACCAGCGTCCGTGCCGCGAACTGCACGGCGCGTTGGTTTAGGTCACCCGTGAGCCATTCGGCTTCGACTAGGCCAGAGACGACGTCCTGTTCCTCTGCCTTCGAGGCGCGCAGATCGAGATAAGGCGCAGGGCCGGCGCTCTGCGCCGCGCCGTCTGGCTTCAGGAACACCGACTGAAGCTGCTTCGAGACAATGCGCGCAGCGCCATCCGCCGCGGCGCGCCCGTCTCGGATTTCGTGCTCGGCCATGATCAGCAGCTTCGGCGTCAGGCCCCAATCGTTCTCGTCGATCAGGATGGCCCCTTCACGCAGGGCAGGGCCAAAGTCTTCGAGCGTGAGATCGGTGGTGGCTTCGAGCAACGGATGACCAGGCGCGACGAGCGCTGCGTCGGCGTCCTGAGCGCTGGGTTTGCGGAAGCCCTTGTCGAAACAGATGCGCTGATAGCGCTCCAACACCGGATCGCCGGAGCCGGCGACATGATCGTGCAGCCGCACGCGCGCCGGCACCCGCGTGACCTCCCAGCGCTCCTGCTCCCGCGGCTCAAGGATGCCGCCCTGACGGCGGAACGCCTCCATGAAGAAGGCGCGAATGTAGTGCGGCTGCAGTCGCTGCGCCGCCGCGCGCTCCATTTCCAGGCGCAGCTCTTCAACCCGAGCTGGGCTGAGCGATTCCGCCGAAAGCTGCGCCCGCTCGGTCAGTTCCTTCAGTCGCTGCTGGTCGACCGCGCCTTCGACAACTTCGAACAATTTGGCGCGAACCTCCTCGCGCTCGCCCTCGCGAACCGCTTCAAAAAGGAGGTCGTGCAGCTTGCGTTCGACGAAAAGCTCGCCCAGCACGTCATAGACCTTGCCGCCAAGCGCCTTGCGCGCCTCTTCGAGCTTTTCAAGCAGCCGCTGATAAACGGCGCCCTCGCGCGTCTCACCCGCCACCAAATTCCACAGATGGCACATCTCGGTCTGACCGATGCGGTGGATGCGGCCGAAGCGCTGCTCCAACCGGTTCGGATTCCACGGCAGGTCGTAATTGACCATGAGGTGGGCGCCGCGCTGCAGGTTGACGCCTTCGCCAGCCGCGTCGTTAGCGATGAGCACACGCACTTTGGGGTCGTCATTGAACGCCGCCACCGCCGCGCGGCGCTGCTGCCGCGGCACGCCGCCGTGAATGACTTTCACGGCTTCTGGATCGCCGAGGCGAGCGACGATCTTGTCCTGCAGATATTCCAGCGTGTCGCGCGGCTCGGTGAAAATGAGGATCTTTTTCTGCCGACCTGTCTCCGGATCGTGCACCGGCGGCTGGTTGAGAATCTGTGCCAGCTGCGACCACTTCGCGTCCTCGCCGCTCCGGCAGAGGGCATAGGCGCGGTCTTCCAGGTTCTTGACGCTGGCAATCTCGGTCGCGAGTTCGTCCAACGTCCGCGCCGTCGAGGCCGTGTCGATGGCTTCATTTTCGAGGTCTTCGAGTTCTTCCTCCGGCATCTCTTCGATGTCCGCGGCCTCAAGATCGTTGAGTGGCCCCTTCAGCTGCTGGCTGAGCTGACCGCGCGCCCTGATCTGCTCCTCTTCGAAGCGCGCCTGCAACCGTTGGCGCCGGCGCTTCAGCGACATCCAGATCGCTCGCGGCGAGGACGCAAGCCGTCGCTGCAGCGACATCAGCGCAAAGCCGACATTGTTGCGCGCTCGGCCTTCGCCGGCGTTATCGGCGCGATTCATCTCCTCGCGCACATAATCAGTGACGCCGCTATAGAGCTGGGCTTCGGCGTCCGAGAGCTTGTAGCTCACCGTATAAGCGCGTCGCTCCGGAAAGAGCGGCCGGCCATCGAACCAATAGAGTTCCTCCTTAATCATGCGGCGCATCAGATCGGCCGGACGCGCGGCTCGCGCGCCCTCCCGTGGTCGCCCCTCAAAGCGGTCATGATCCAACAGGGAGAGGAAGAGCTGAAACTCGTCTTCCTTCCCGTTGTGCGGGGTCGCCGTCATGAGCAAGAGATGCCGCGCGTTCTGGCCCAGCTTCAGCCCGAACAGGAAACGCTTTGTCCGCTTGACCTCATTGCCGAAATAGCTGGCCGACATACGGTGAGCTTCGTCGACAATGACGAGATCGAAATCGGGCGCAGCTTCGATCAGCGCCTGCATCTCATCGGATCGCGAGGCCATATCGAGGCGCAAGATCAGCTTATCGTGCTCGCGGAAGGGATTTCCCTGGTAGGAGGACTCGATCATGTCGCGGCTGACAATGTGGAAGCGCAAATCGAACTTCTCACGAAGCTCGTCCTCCCATTGTTCAACCAAGGATCCAGGCGCGACGATAAGACAGCGCTTCAAATCCCCGCGCAGCATCAGCTCTTTGATGAAGAGTCCGGCCATGATCGTCTTGCCGGCGCCTGGGTCGTCGGCGAGCAGAAACCGCAGCGGCTGTCGCGGCAGCATCTCCCCATAGACCGCCGTGATCTGGTGTGGCAGTGCCTCGATGGGCGAACTGCTCAGGGCCAAATAAGGGTCGAACAGATGCGCAAGCCTGATGCGTCGCGCTTCAGCTGCTAGACGGAAATCCTCAGCATCGGCACTAAACGAAAATGGGCGGACTGCGCGTGCAGCATCGAGCCGCTCCTCATCTGAGCGAGTAAGAATGCGTTCCTTCGGGCCATCCTCGGAGCGGAAGACGACGTGGAGCTGCTCCTCTCCCAGCCAATCGGCTGCAATGATCTCGGCAAGGCCACGCGGAGCCAGGCCTTTTACGCTAACGCCCTTGATGAGTTCTTCCAGCTTCAAGTGCGCTTTCCCCTCGCCCAATCCATGGTGACGCCGCAACCTTACATCGTGATCAGCAAAACTGGAATCCCGCGGGCGGGACGAAATGCCCGCGCGCTAACCCCAGCCGACGCTCGACATCGACTGCTTTAGGACCTCCGCGGTTCTACCTAGTCGCTAAGCAGCAATCCCTGCTTGATTGCGGTAATCTGACGAAAGGCAAATGCCGAGATAGAAAACCGACTCCTGGCCACTTGCTGTCCGGCAAACCTCAACTTCGAATCCCCATTCAGCCTGCATTGCCATCATTCGCACCCTGAATGTTTTCAAGGTCACCGGCTTGTCGTGAGTTACAGTCCGACAAAAATTGAAGTAAGCGTCGAACAATTCCCTCTCAGGGCACCGCACCTCTCCGCCTTTGATCACCCTGACGCGCTCGCTGAGCCGCAGGTATCCTCGCACCGAGTCGGTCAAACTCCCCATCTCACGCACCAGCTCCAGGGACGACTTCGGCTCCGTGTAGCCGTTGTTCGCCATCAGCTCGGGCATCGCACCGACAGCCCACGCTGCAATCGCATCACGCTCCTCGGCGAGAATCTCGAACGCGAGGCCGACGATACGCTCATGACGAGGAACGGCCTTATTAAAGCGCAGGAACAGCCACCGGCGCGTGAAACCCGGCGACGAGTCCTTGGTGCGAGGGATGTGGTTGGTGTTGAACCACTGCGCGCAGAGCGGACGGAATTGGAAGATCGGCCGGTTCTTGTGCTGACCGGAGATCTCGTCGCCGTCGATGATCGACTTGAACTTGTCACCCGCAATCATCGCCGTTTCGGACAATTCACCACAGTAATTAATGAGCTTGTTCAGCATCATCGTCGGCAAGAACTTGTCGTTCCAGTCCTGCGGCGGCACGGTCGACACTGAACCTTCCGGCATCATGCCATTGACGATGTCTTTCAGCACCGACTTGCCGCTCTCAGGCACGCCCATCAGGCAGATCGCCTTCTGGAACTTGTACGCCTGCTGGAACATGGTCGCCGCGAGAGCCTCGCGGAGCGCTTGAACCTTGTCCGCATAGTCGGGATCATCACCCCACGAGTGGTGGAGGAATGACAAGAAACGCCGTGGCGCCGCCGCGCGCTCAGGATCATAAAGACACGGCAGCACATAGGTGCAACCGAACTTAGGGTCATGCTTGTGAAGCACCAGATCGGAAGTCAGGAAGCCGTTGGCAAAATTGATTCCGATCAGCGGCGAATCCTTAAGCCCCTTCGGAATCAAGTTCTCCGCCACCCTCAAGATGCCTCTATGGTCATTGTGTTTGCGTGCGGCGACCATGTGCCCATAGTCACGCGCAATGCTCTCCATCAACTGCGTCTCGAGCACCCCTTCCCAATGAGCGCCCTTCCACTGCCAGAGCTTGTCTCCATCAATCCGGATTTCGCCGAAGCGCGACTGCTCCTTGATCAGCTGCTGAGCGATTTCGGTGTGATCGACACCTTCGATCTCGCCCTGCTCAAGCTCGCGGAGGCGCTTACGCATGCTGCTCAGCGTCACGGTCTTGCCTGAACAACCATGGATGTGCGTCAGCACTTGCTCCTTATCGAGAGTGGTCATTGTTGCCGAGCGGCTCATCCGCGCGAGCACTTCTTCGATAGCTTTGCGACGTCCCGTCGTGTTTCGGTCGTGGGCCTCGAAAGCCGTGTCGAGGTAACTGGAGCAACGCTCAACCGTCCACTCCTCTGAATCTTCGCCGAACTCCTTGGCGGCGGCGTCACGGTCGGCCTGCGCCAGACCCTCATCCCAACCAGCCGGCAGCGAGCGCTTGCCTTCGGTGATGTCGCGTTTGATGAACTCGATCAGCTTGGCGCGGCCCTTCTCGACCGAAATGCTGTCACCGGCCACGCGCTCGGTGAAGTTGACGATCCACGTCTCGATCTCTCCGAGCGCTTCGTTCAGCGTACGCTCGCCACGGATAACCGCGCGGGCCTCGAGGCCGCAGATCGACACGAGCGAACTGTCGCGAGCACCGGCGGCGACCCACTCGACCATTTTCGCGCTGCCGCGCGTCGACAGTTCGACACCCGCCTCGCTCAGCGCGCCGCGAATGATCGTCTCGATGTCCTTCGGCAGGTTCGGCAACTGCGCCAGCACGTCAGGGAGATACGCAGTCGCCGTGTACGGCTTCTGGGTATCTGGGTGGATTGACGGCGGCAGCACGATCTGCGTGCCCTTCGCGAGACACTCAACGAGCGAGTTGCCGTTGATGTCCTTGATGCGGAAGGTGCGGTGCTCGGCCGACGCGGGCGAGCGGAAGAGATAGACGGCGCCCTTCTTGCCCCGCCGCACCCACGGCGTCACCGGAATGAGACGCTCGATCAATGTCGTGATCTTCTCGTCGTCGGTATCGAGGTCGATGGCAACCAGACCTGAACACGGGCCGAGCGGCAAACCGATGTTGCCGTCAGCGAACATACGCAACCACGCCTCGCGGGTGCTTTCGTCGGGCATCTGCGAGCAGAAGACCTGCCAACCATTCGGCACCGGTGCCTTGTGGCGCGGGCGAAGCGGGATGCCGGGGAGTCCTGCGCGCCAGTAACCGGGCGCGTTATCTTTAAAAATTCCATTCATGGGTAGAGCTTCCTTAGTTGGAGGCTCAGTTAAGGCACTAGCGAGCGGGATCGTCGCAAGGCAAAGTTGTTCGAGTGACCACACTCGCGAAGCTTTCCAACGGTCGCCATGCCGTTTACTGCCCGCGGCCTACGAGCATCACGCTAAATGTCCTTCAAAGAGATGGTTTTCAGGCCCAAAGCCGACACTACCTGGATGAAGAATACGGCCGAGAAACTGGCGCGATGAAGTTTCTGCTTGATCGTGGACGCCTTCTCTCCAGGCCAACCGTGTCGTTCGAGCTGGTGGGCTAAGTCCGAATAGGTCCAACCGGCGCTTGCGATCTCCTTCTTCAAGAACTGCGCGAGTCTTCGCTCTAGGTTCTCCTTCGACCTAACAGCTGCCATTTTTCTCTTGCCCCCAAAAAAGAATCTTCCGCTACCGCCGCACCGCTTGTTAAACCACCAACAGGTCTCTAATTCGTTACCATCACAAGAGGGAACGCATTTGACCTGTGACACTCAACTTCTCGCACGCGCGGGCGAACAGCTCGCCGTGGCTCTTGAACTCCAACTTGGCTATCCCGACGCGCCTGAACGCCTGCTTCAACAGGATCCAGAGGCGACCTCAGTTGTCATCGAAATCTATGCTCGCCTCATCAGCGAGAGACAGAGCGTCCCCGGACCCATCGAATTTCTCGTGCATCATCTCTCGTCACGAAGGCGGTGAGTTGATGCCAGCGACAAATCGCATTGCAGTGATCCGAAGGAAGGCGAAGCTCAGCAAGAGAGCGCTGGCTGCCAAGCTTGCGACAAGCCCCGAGCAAATCGAGCGCTATGAGTCAGGGCAAACCATCAGTCCAGAACTGGCAAACGTTATCGCCACTACTCTCGAGACCCCGATTGAACAGGTATTTCCTGGCCTCGCGAATAACCCGCCTACAACCGATGAGGAATGGCTCAAGCTCGGATTCGAGCCCGGTGCGTCCGTGCCAAGCTGGCTCCTCACCCTCAGTCTCCGCTCGTTGCCCTCGCCCCGATATTATCAAATCGATGAAGACGACCTCAATCACATCGCTTCGCTGTTCAATAACCTGCGTGCACGTGATTTTCTCACATTCGACTCGGGGGCTCGGTCAATTTACGTGAGCGTTGCTGAGGTTCAGTACGCATATCTTCGAAATGACAGTCCTACGGCTTTCGTTCTTCCAACCACAGATTGGCTCCGCCCTGAGCACGCGTCGGTGCGCATCTTCTTCAGTGGAAGATCTGAACCGGTAGTGTTTCCTGCGTCGGATTTTGAGCGCCGGCACCTCGATACCGCGTTCACGCCGCTGCATTGCTCCGCCGACACAGCTGACGAATTTCTGACCCTCCCGGCGACCGACTTTCTAATGCCTCTTCGGCGTGCTGAGATTGCGCTTGTCGAGGTGCCATCAGCTGAGCTGGTTGAAGAAACGGAGTTGCTTGGAGGAGCTTTTTCTGGAGCGTCGCATCACAACTCTCCTGATCGCAAACTACATCGCTAAGTCTGGTCACTCGCTTCTTTAGGCTCTTCCGGCATCGCTGCGCCGCGTGACAGTTTGCTTGCGTGAGTTTGACACAACCTTCCGATTGGATCTCTGCAGCGGAGATCCGCACGCGCACCGGGTGGAGCGCGCAGCAGCTCCGTCGCCGGATCGCGGCTGGCAAGTTCCCGGCGAAGATTGATTTTGACCGCTGGAATCGTGCCGACGTGGAATCTCATTTGGCAGGGAAAAAAGGGACCAGCGATCAAGGCTGGACAGTGAATGATGAAGCAATCCGTTTGGCCCTGGATGGGCTGCTACGTCGTGGCAAGAAACTTCAGAGGGAAAGGCGCGCAGGCCGGGACGTGGCGCGTCCTGTTCGAAGTGCCCAAGCGCCTGCGCCCGCCAGGTTGGCCTCCAACAATCGAACTGCCGCGTGAACGGCCATATTGTAAAGGACCCGATGATCTCGAGTGTATCATCCGCATCAAGGAAGATGCCGCAGCGCTCAATGCGGCGCTGAAAGCTGGCCGCGAGCCAGACGACGACACGCCACCCTTGGTCCGCGTCGGCTCGATCCCTTGGCTTATTGAGAAGTGGGGTGGAAAGGGGTTGATGGACGCCGTCGAGTTGCGCGTGCTCACGATGGACGCGGCACTCGCTCCAGATCCAAGATCCCGCGAAGAATGGCAGCACTGCGAGCCGCGTACCCGCAAGCTGTACATCCAAGCCCTCCGCCATGTGCAGGCGTGGTCGATCTCGATCCGCCACCTGCCCGTGACGAATATGAAGCCGACCCAAGTGCGCGACTTCCTGAACCGGTTCAAACCCGGTCAGAGGAAGAACATCCGCGATGTGCTGAGCCAGCTGTTCGGCATCGCAGGTGAAGAAAGCGTCCTGGAGACCAACCCGCTCAACGGCAAGAAAGCGGGAATGAAGCGCCAGATGAAGAAGCGCGTAAAGGGCGGACGCAAAACCAAAGTGGAGCGCTGGACGCGACAAGACGTCGAATACTACTCACGAGTCGCGCGCACCGAGACAGCGTGGCAATCGAGTAGCGGCAAGCGCGTGAAGCGAACGTGGCCAGGTGGCTCGATCATGGTGCGCCTGATGTATGAAACGGCGGCGGACTCCACCGACGTTGTGACGTGGACAAGAGCAACACATATCGTTGAGCGAGAGGGCTATCGCGGCATCGATTATGACCGCGGTAAGACTGGCCATCCGACCTTCATTCCGCTGAGTGAGCGCACCCTGAAGGAGATCGATGAGAGCGGCACGTTCTACTTGGTGACTGACCCTTTCGGCCAACCTTACGATTCAGTGATCGGCGATGCTCGCATGCGAGGGCACGCGATCACTCTCCAAGAACGGGTTGTGAAGCTCGGGGGCGCTAGACGGGTCTACGACTACCTGCGACACAGCGCGGCCACGGAGGCCGAGGAAGCCGGTGTTGAATTGGACAAGATCCGCCACCTGACGGCGCACAAGGACTCCGCGATGAACCGTGAGGTCTACGTGCAGCAGAGCGCCAAGATCACCCGCGAAATTCAGCGTAAGCGCGGCCTCATCGCGGAGGAGAACACAGACAAAAGCGCGACGGACAGAGAACAGGAGTCTGACAGTTGAGTCTGACAGTTCGGACCAAAGCCTTGATTTTCAAAGCTTGGGATGGTGGGCGCGACAGGGATCG
>SXGT01907605.1_pt1 | contig 34301 bp, 25 predicted proteins | sample 3176221 | NCBI WGS metagenome assembly SXGT01 (sample SAMN11356862, study PRJNA531348) | freshwater metagenome | isolation source: freshwater sample F1-120 | place: China: Fuxian Lake, Yuxi | collected 2017-12-25 | reverse complement strand
TTTCAACACACAGTCATCAAATGAATATTCTTTTCAGTTGGACTACAACAGATATTGGACAAGGAAAACCATCGAAATATCGGGGAATGGAAATGACCAAGTCGAAGAAAAGCAAAGAATGAACAAGTAATTATTGTTGCACACCATCCAATATATTCAAACGGACAACATGCAAAATCAAAACAACCTTTCCGTTTTTTAATTAATTGTACTCCTTTTCAAGTGTTTGGATTGATGGGAATAAACAGATTATATTCTCAGGATTTATCCCAACCACGTTATAAAAAGATGCGCAAACAAATGTTAAACATTTTAAATAAGTATGATAACATAGTGTTTGCATCTGGCCACGATCATAACTTGCAGTGTTTTAAAGAGGGAAGTAATCGTTATTTAGTAAGTGGTTCTGGAAGCAAACGTTCACATTTAAAAAAGCGTAAACGTTTTGATTCTGTTTTTCAAGATGATAAAACAACAGGGTTTGTTAAATTGGAATATTCAGATGGAAAATATAAGTCGACAACAATTTATAGAGTGGGTGAGAAGGAGAAAGTTTTGGAAGGATATTAATTATTTCCTCCCATCATTACAATATTGCTCAAGCAGGTCAGCAGCTTTTTCGTTATTTAATGCGTCCGCTTTTTCCAAATCTTTACAAGCTCCTTTTTTATCGTGGTTAGCGTACTTTACCAATGCTCTGTTAATGTAGGCAGACGAATAATCAAATTTTAATTTAATTGCTAAATCCAAATCTTCCAATGCTCCAGCATAGTTTTTCATGGCTCCTTTAGCCGTTCCTCTGTTCATTAATGCAATTACATTTTTGGGTTCAATTTTTATCGCATCATCATAATCTTTTACAGCTCCGGAATAGTTAGCCAGATTAATTCTTGTTGCTCCTCTTGTAATTAATGCTTCCACATTATCGGGTTCCATATCAATATATCTGCTCAAATCTTTTTCTGCACTTTTGTAAGCTCCTCCTTGATAATTTGTTTTTCCTCTCAACAAATATGTTTCAATTCTGTCGGGATCCATTTCAATATATTTGTTAAAATCGTTTAAGGCTAAAACGTAGTCTTTCACTTTTTCTAAATAAATTTTTCCCCTGGTGAAATAAGCATCTTTGTAATCAGGTTTGGATTCAATGGCATGCGTAAAATCTTCCAATGCTGGCTGTGGATTTCGGCCTTTTAATTTTATCAGGGCACGATAATAGTAAGCTTCGTAATCGTCATAATTTTTATCGATGGCTTTGTTAAAATCCTTTATTGCTAGGGAGTCGACACCCAATCCCATTTGTGCTACTCCTCGTTCACGAAAAATATCTCCTCTTTCAGGTTCAACAGCTAGTGCTCTGTCGAAATTTTGAATAGCGTTTTTATAATCTTTTGTTTTTGTTTGTGTGAGTGCCAAACGATAATTGGCATCAACCAATGTGGGATTTAACTTTTGAGCTTTTTTATAATCTTTTATAGCTTCTGCATAAAATTTATTACAGCCTTTTAGATTGTTTCGTTTGAAATTTACTACAGCCGAATCACATTTAATATTTCCACTTTTGATAAATGCATAACTAGCATCACTCGTATCGATAGTTGCTTTTACTTCCTCTTGAGCTGAAGCTGCAACAGAGTATAGAATAAAAAGTAAAAAGGATAGTGCTCGATTCATATTTTAAGGGGAACGCAGTCCCGATAGCTATCGGGATTATGATTGTTATGATAAAAAATGATTTTGTTATAAGCGGTTTGATTTTTTTATGATTTATAAGTTTCGTTTATTATGTTTTATTTATTTTTTTATTTGTCTATTGTCTACTGATTTATTGTCTATTGTTTTTCTTATCCTACATTATGTTCCTTGAAAATCTTATTCAGCCATTTTAACATCAAGAACAATAATAATGCCGCAGCACCTAATAAACACAAATTCACGATAAAGAAATTGGCTTTGTTTTCATAACCATCCCACAAGCTGCTTAACACTCCAGATAATTTATTTCCAATAGAAGTTGATAAAAACCAACCTCCCATCATTAAGGCTGTTAAGCGTGGCGGACTCAATTTTGAAACCAATGATAATCCCATCGGGCTTAAAAACAATTCTCCGATTGTGATAACTCCATAGGATGAAATAAACCACCAGGCTGAAGATTTAATTGCTCCGTTTTCGCTGGCAATAACTCCGGCATACATTACTAAACATGAAAGTGCTGAGATTACCAATCCGAATGCAATTTTTGCCGGTGTTGTAGGTTCTTTACCTTTTCTTCGCAGAAAAGCAAAAAATGCCAATACAAGTGGAGTAAGAAGAATTACCCAGCCAGGGTTTACAGATTGAAATAAGTTTGTATTAAATAGTTTTACCTCTGCTCCTTCAGCCGGCAAATTTTCAGGTTTCATATTTTTGAAATACGGAGGATAGGACATTTCAGTTTTTGATTTATCAGGTATTCTGAATTGATTATCCATTACAACTCTGTCAGCTTTTTCGTATTTAACTGTTGCAACAAGCTCCAAAGAACTCAATGGAGCGACCAATGCTGCGGGAATTTCTCTATCTGTGTAACGATCAGCCCAAGTATTTAAGGTTGAACCATTTTGTTTGAATACTGCCCAAAATGCAATTACTACAGCAAAGATGGCAAGCATAGCAGCAATTGGACGTTTTTCTTCTGCAGGCGATTTGACCAATAATCTTCCATAAAAAAAGATGATTGGAATACAGCCTAATAAAAATGCATCCGTTGTATCAGAGCCAACAAAATTTCCATGAGGATTTGTTGGTGATGTTATTCCACCTAGAAAATAACCAATGAATCCAAAAATGACTGATGGTAAAAGAATTATTGCGAATATTTTTCCTAATGGCATATCACCGTTTTGAACAGGTTTGATTACATCCACATGTTTGTAGTGTTTTGTTCCAATCCAAAAAATAATAATACCTATAAACATTCCAATTCCAGCAGCAATGAAAGCTGCTCCCCATCCAAGCATGTTGTATAACGCAGCGCCAAAGAAATTGCAGACAAACGCGCCAATATTTATTCCCATATAAAAGATACTGTAACCGGCATCTTTTTTTGCTTTGAATTTGTCTTCATTGTATAGGTTTCCAAGGAGTGTAGAGATATTTGGTTTGAAAAATCCATTTCCCATAATTACCAATAACATGGACGTGTAAAGCATTGGCAGACTGTGAACCGACATTAAACAATATCCTGCTCCCATCATCAAACCTCCAATAGTGATGGATTTGCGATAACCTAAAACTCTATCTGCCAATAAACCTCCCACAAATGGTGTTAAAAACACAAAAGCGATAAAAGTTCCGTATAAGTCAGATGCTTCTGCTTCAGTCATGCTGAAACCATCCACTGTATCTTTCAGATAGAGTGTAAAAATTCCAATCATTAAATAATAACCAAAGCGTTCCCACATTTCTGCGAAGAATAAGAATGGTAGTCCTTTTGGGTGTTTTCTTTCCGACATAATATTGATTTTAGTTCTTTTTCAAATATACTTAAAAAAAATTAGCGATACCTATTTATGTTTTGCTTTTACTATTTCAACAAACGATTTGTTTTCTATCTTACTATCAAGCCAAGATACAAAATTGAAGTACCTTGTTACTTTATCTTCATTTGGGTTTTTTTCTAGTTCTGCAAATTCAGTTCTTAAAACCATAAAATGTGGAATAATATCAGCCCGTGCATTCGTTTTCGGTAATTGATGAATAAATTTTAAAATTGTTTTTTCAAAAAGATGAAGATGTTCCATTTTTAGTAAATACTTATAAGTTGATTTTAAAATATACTCTAACAAATCGAAATTTTTTAGTTCATAATGAATAATTAAGTTTAAAATTTTAGAGAATGATTTTAAGTCTTCTCTTGAGCCGGTTGAGTTATCACTCATGATTTTATTATTCCACTTTAATGCACTTTTGAAATCATTTTTCATAAAAAAGCAGAGTGTTAACAAATAACTCATTGTTAATTCTACCTCTTTAGATAATTTATTTTTTAATTTTTCCATTTCTTGAATCGATTCGTTTACAAATTCATCACTTTCTAATGAAAATGTATTAATCTGATAAACAAGTTTTAATTGGTAGTATGTATTAAAAATGGATAATTTAACTGATTCAGATTGAGACTTTATGCTTTTTAACTTTTCAATTGTGACAATAAACTCCTCATATTTTTGCGCATCTAATTGAATATTTAACACTTGTTTGATGGCTTGAATATAACCGGATGGATCTTCTTTTGTAAAATGTTCTTGCTTTTCCCACTGCTTTAGTAATTCAATCCGTGCAATAGAACTTTTTTCTGTTTCTCCAATCAAGCGATAATAATAGGCTTTGATTTGATAAAAATATATTTTCGATTGAAAAGTATGAGCATTTTCTTCATTCAGCATAAGGGGGTGTTCAATTATTGTTCTTACCTCCGCCCTTTCTTTCTCAGTTCTAAGGTGAATGTATTTCACCATCAGCATAGATATTTTTCTGAAAAGAATCCAATATTCATTTATGTTTTCAAGTTTTTGGGAAATATTTTTTTGTTCTTCTAAAAGAACCAAAGCAGCGTTATAAGTATTAATATCATTTGTTTCAGATGTGTTTAATTTCTTTTCAATTTTTATAATATCGGTTAGAATCTCAAATTTCTCATATTTATATGCGAGTTTTTTTGCTTTCAGAATAAGCGTGTTACATTCATTAAAATGAGTTTTTTCAAAAAGAAAATGGGCGGAAGAAAGCATTTCCCGAAGAATAATTTCTATAGAATGTTCTGAATGATATTGCGCCATACTTTTTAATATCAATTGATAAAGCATGTGCTTTGTAACGGCAAATTGATTTGTAAAGGATTCGTTTTTGAAATGCTCTTTTATTTTTCTTTCATCATAATTTTCATGTTTATTGATAAAATCAAACAACTTCAAATAGGAGCTTGATTCCTGATGAGTTGAAGCAAAGAGATTGAAATACCTCTTTTCTGGTTTGGAAAGTGATTTTATCAGCCTGAAAAGTTGCTCAGAAGCCTTCATAGAAAATTAATAATAAAATACAATAAATATAGTAAATATAGTAAAAAAATTATAATATGTATATTTAGAAAATTAATATTAACTGACAATTAGGTTTGAAATCTCTTTATTATGAGATTAAGTTTGAGGTAAAATAATTAATGACATGAAAGAACGAATCTCTCTCTTAATATTTCTTGCTCTGATTGTGGTCCACTTCTCTTTTGGACAAAATAAGCAGCAAACACCTGTAAATACAGTTAATTCAGCAGAAGCTAAGTGGACGACAAATGCATTTGAAAATCTTGACTTTGTTCAAAATGTCGGTCAGTTTGATGAACAGATTTTAGCTGTTTCTGAAGAAAAGCCTTTCTATATGGCTGATTTAGGGATGATTCATGCATTTTTTACTAAAACCGGTGTTGTTTACAGATCGGAAGTTTTTTTTAGAAAGAAAAATGCCGATGGAACAGAAATCAAATTAGAAAGAAGAGCAAAAGGAACAACTTGTTTTTTTGTTCAAGAGTGGGAAAATGTTTCTGAGCAATTATCAATTTTAGCAGAAGAGGAAACTTCAAATTTTTATTCCTATGCAAATGGTGATAAGCAAACTTTCAAAGCAAAAGCATTTAAGAAAATTACATACAAAAATTTATATCAGGGAATTGATGCTGAATATATTTTTCCAAAAGGAAAACCCGGAATAAAGTATAATTTAATTATTCATCCGGGAGCTGATGTGTCACAAATAAAAATGGAATATAAAAATGCAACCAGTGTGTCATTGAATAAAAACGGAGATGTTGTTATTCAAACTTTATTGGGAGAATTTACTGATCATGCTCCGGAAACATTTTATGATGATGGAAATAAAATTAATTCAAATTATATCATTTCAGAAAACAAAATGTCATTTCAATTAAAAAATGTTGATTCTAAAAAAACAATCATTATAGATCCTTGGACAACCAATCCTAATATGGCTAATCCCGGTTGGGGACCCAATACAAACTCTGCCTACGATGTAGATTATGATATGAATGGGAATGTTTATGTTTATGGATCCTATTATCCTTTTCAATTAGTAAAATTAAATAGCGCAGGTGTTATTCAATGGACATTTACTGTTCCATTTTTTCTTTCTCTTCCAGCAGGAACGTTTTCAAGTAATTATGGTGATTTTGCAGTTGACAGAGTTACCGGAACTTGCTATTTAGTTGAAGGTGTTGGAACAGGAACGGGGGGTGGAGCACGTGCAATAAAAGTTAATTCATCCGGCTCACTGGTTGGAATTTTTTCTGGTGACCCTCAGCTTCTTGAAATGTGGAGAGTAGCTTATGATCAATGTTCCAATACAATCATTGTTGCAGGTGGTGGAAATACAGTTACCAATCAAGCTTGTGTATTGGATACAAATATGACAAGCATTGTTCCTGTCAATGTTTTAGGCGCAACTCAAGGTTTTCATGATATGTCACTTGTAGCCGTTGACCCTGCAGGTGGAACTTGTTATATGGCTTCCAATAAATCAAATGTATATGGCAGCTCTCACGACAATGTATTATTAAAATTACCTGTTCCTGCTTTATCTCCCACTGCTTATCAGGTATACGATGGTTATCCAATGAAAGAAGCTTACATCAATGCTTACGTATTAGGTGTGGGTTCTATTGCAAATCCAAATTCTTTTACAAACGGATTTAATGGAATGGTAGCCAGTCCAAACTGGTTATACATGTCGAATGGAACCTACATGACTAAGTTTAATAAAAATACCGGTGCATCTGTTTCAAGCACGGCTATTTATTCTTGGCCATTTTTTCTTTCTCAGGATTCTATCCGTTGGGGAGGATTAGATGTTGATGAATGCGAAACAATTTATGCTGCTGTAGCAAATTCAATAAAAGTGTATGATGCAGGTTTTTCACTTTTGCAAACAATAAATACTACAGATACAATTTATGATTTGAAATTAGGTGGAAATAATATTTTGTATGCTTGCGGAAAAAATTTCGTTTCATCTATTGATGTTACAACAGGAAATGTTGTTAATTTTTCTGTTTCACATGTTAATCCGGCACCGTGCACTTGTGATGGCATAGCAACTGCAAATTTTTCGATGACTTGTGGAGATACAACTAATATCCAATATTCCTGGAGTACTGTTCCTGTTCAAACTACTCAAACAGCAACTGGTTTATGTGCAGGAACATATACTGTTACTGTGAGTTTTCCATCCAATTGCAATAAATTTTATATTGATACGGTAACATTATTTTCCGCATCGGGTGGATTAACTGTTACTGCAACCGCACTTACGAATAATAATTGCGGAGGAGGAACAAATGGTTCGGCTGTCGCAAATGTTACAGGTGGAAGCGGACCATATATATATTTATGGAGTAACGGACAAATTGGTTCTTCTGCAACTGGTTTAGCTTCTAATAGCTATACAGTAACTGTAACGGATGGAACAGGTTGTTCTAGTTCTTCAACTGTTACAATTACCAGCTCTGTTGGTCCTTCGGTAGTAATCACTTCTCAGACAAATGTTACTTGTAATGGAGGAAATGATGGGTCAGCAATTGCTCTCGCTTCTGGTGGAAGCGGACTGTTAAATTATATTTGGTCAACAGTTCCTGTACAAACATCTTCCAATGCAATAAATTTAACTGCAACAAATTATTCAGTAACAGTTACCGATTCTGCAGGTTGTACCGCAACAACATCCGTCATAATAACTGAACCACCAGTTTTAGTATTAGCTATTAATAATGGAACTGGTGGATTGTGTGCAGGACAAAGTATTCTTCTTCAGTCGAATGTAAGTGGAGGAACTAGTCCTTATTTTTATGCATGGGATGGTGGACAAATTACAGATAACATTACCGTTTCTCCAATTACAAATACAACATATACTTTAATAGTAACTGATGCCAATGGTTGCACAATTACATCTAATACTTTAGTAACTGTTGGTACTTCACCTAGCGTTTCTTTTATTGCGGATAATACTGCCTTTTGTGGAAATGCTTGTGTTAATTTTTTAAGTACTTCAATTGGTGCTGTTTCTTACAATTGGAATTTTGGTGATGGAGGAACAAGCACACTAGCGAATCCCAATTATTGCTATTCATCGCAGGGAGATTATACTGTGAGTGTAACTGTTACTAGTGCAGGGGGCTGTACCTCTGTATATAGTTTACCAAATTATATTCATGTGTATCCTATTCCTGTTGCTGACTTTTCAGCCAGTACAACCCAAGCTACTATGTTTAATTCAACTATTTATTTCACTGATGAAAGCATTGGAGCAAACAGTTGGAGTTGGAATTTTGGAGATGGAATGAATGGAACATCTTCTAATCAAAATCCTTCTTATACTTATCCTGATATTGGAACATATACTACTTTATTAATCGTATCAAATATTTACGGTTGTTTAGACACAGCATCGATACAAATTTCAATAACAGATGAATTTCAGTTTTATGTTCCAAATGCGTTTACTCCGAATGGAGATGGAACAAATAATACTTTTCAGGGCTACGGAGTTGGGATTGCTGAATACCAAATGGAAATTTACGATCGTTGGGGAATGATGATTTATACAACTGATGATTATAACAGGCCTTGGGATGGAACAACCAGGTGGAGTAGCACCATTGTTCAGCAAGATGTATACGTTTACAAAATAAATGTATTAGATATTTTTGATAAAAAACATTTTTATTTAGGAAGTGTAACGGTGGTGAAGTAATTACTTTTTCGAGTTCAGATAATAAGCCATTGCAAATCGAATCTCTGAGTAAGAGTATTCGTCACCCAAGGATTGTTTGATAGGTCCAAACAGAGTTGTGTCCAATGTTTTGGAAACGGTAATAATATTTTTCATTTTCTCTGCGTCAACAAATTGTTTTACATCTACCATTCCCAATCCGGCATAATGTGCAAGATGTCCTTCAATGGTCATGGTTACCATTTTTCTTTCTGCAGCAATTTCCTCTACAGTTTTGCCTGATTTATATAAATCAAAAGAAACTTTTTTTGTATCAATTTTTTTGGCGAGGCTTGGCTCGCCATCGCGAGTGGAACCTCGCGACTTTCTTTCTCTTTTAACTTTTATATTAACTGTACTCAACTCTTGAACACGTTCTTTGTTTTCTTCCGTAGTATTAATTTTATCCTTTGAAAATTCAGAATTCTCAGTAGCGGTTTTCACCATTGCTTCTGCCTTATGAATAAGTTGCAATTGCTTAAAAAACAAAGCATCCAATTCAGAAAGCTCCTCTAAATATGTTTTTACTTTTTTCTCCGATTTTATATTTTCGATTTGTTTAATTATCGTTTTTGAAAATTGTTTTAAGATAGGAGAGAAGTGATTCTTTGCTGCTTCTACTCTTGCTTTTAGCTGCTCTTTGTAATCGGGTTGTTTGGATTGAAAAATTTGTTTTAGCTGATTCAGGAACTTGTCGGAGACGGATTTAGCAACATCAACTTCTTTCTTTAATTCAAATGCCCAATAGAAATGTTTTTGTTTTGCTGATTTTTGTTCGTCTTTCTGATAACTTTCAATATGTGTTGTTAATGCATGATTGAGCGTTGAAAAATTAAAGCATTGTACTACATAATTCTGAAAAAATAAAAACGATTCAGTCTCAAATAAGTTTGTTAATGTTTCATCACTTTCTTTTAAATTGGAATATTCCGTAATGCTTGTGTCAATATTTAAACTATTGGTATTAATTGGAGATGAAAGTACGAGTCCTTCCAGACTCGTTAACCTTGAAAGAGCAACATATACTTGTCCGGGAGCAAATGCCTGACCGATATCTATAATTGCTTTTGAAAAAGTTAATCCTTGACTTTTATGTACGGTAATTGCCCAAGCGAGCTTAATCGGATAATGTGTATATGTCCCGTTTATTTTTTCTTCAATTTCGTTTGTCGTTTCATTAATGGCATATTTAATATTTTGCCATTCATATTTTTCGATATTTACAGATTTGCTTCCATCGCTAAAACTTACTTCAATGTTTTTGTCGCTGATGTCGGAAATGATTCCGATTTTTCCATTGAAAAAACGTTGAGCTCCTGTCGGATCATTTTTAATAAACATGATTTGTGCTCCTTTTTTAAGTTCCATGTTTTCTTCAACGGGGTAGGAGTATTCATTAAAATCACCGGTAATTTCTGCTTTGAAAAAGAAAGACTTGCTTTCAAGCTTTTGTAAGGATTCGCGATTGAGTGAGTCGGCTTTGTTATTATGCGTAGTGAGATGAATATAATTTTCTTTCACATCCGGTTTAAAATCGGGTTTGTAATGCGAATTTAGGATATCAATATCTTGTTTTGTAACTTGATTACTTCTTAAATTATTCAGTATAGAAATGAATGTGTTGTCAGCCTGACGATATATTTTATCCAACTCAATGTATATAGGTTTGTTTTGTTGTAACACTTGTGCATCAAAAAAGAAAGCACTTTTGTAATACCCTTTCAAATATCTCCACTCATCATCTTTTACAACAGGAGGTAATTGTAATAAATCTCCAATGAATAAAACCTGTATACCACCAAAAGGCAAATTATTTTTTCTTCTCACACTTTTTAAAACAGTATCAATTGCATCCAGCAAATCGGAGCGAAGCATACTTACTTCATCTATTATTAGTAGTTCCAGTTCTTGCAGTAATTTACGTTTGCTGGCATTCAGTTGAAATCCTTTGAAGATAGTGCTTGGAGTATTTATTTTAATATTTTCGTTAAATTCAATGTTTGCGTCTCTCACAGGAATAAATGCTCCAAATGGTAATTGAAAAAGGGAATGGATGGTTACGCCTCCGGCATTGATTGCTGCTATTCCGGTTGGTGCAACAATTACTGCATTTTTATAAGTGTGTTTGATGATGTGTTTCAGGAAAGTAGTTTTCCCTGTTCCGGCTTTACCGGTTAAAAACACATTTTTATTGGTGTTGTTAATAAATTTGGATGCAATGCTTGCAACTGAATTTCCCGCACTAATCTCTGTCATAATACTGTTTAATTATGCTCCGAAATTAGTGATTTTTATACTTATTTAAGAATAAGTTTTCCAACACTAACTTCACTGTCGCCAACAATTCTATAAAAATATATGCCCTTCTCCTTATTGCTTATATTTATCTTTTGTGTTGAGGAACTGGAAAGTGCATTCAATATGCATTTTCCTGAGACATCATAAATTTCAAGTTTGTTACCTATTTCTAAATTCTTAAAATAAAATTCTCCAGTGGATGGATTTGGATAAACAGAAGCTTCCAATGATGCAGCTGTATAGATTGTTGAATTAGTTGAAGTAATAATTGGTGGCGGAACCAATTTAACCACCCACCAATCGTCTGAACCATAATTGGACGAAATATCACCATTTGAAGAGTTGGATAAACCAATAGCGGTGTAGGAACTGTCTGCATTTTGTACAATATAAAAAGCCTGATCGTTTCCATCTCCTCCAACACATTTTTGCCATTCTAATGTTCCAGCTGTATCCATTTTTACTATCCAAAAATCTGCTTCTCCTCCAGGGTGCTGTCCTGTAACATCTCCATCGACTGAATAGGAATATCCAGCAATAATATATTTATTATCCAAAGTTTTTCTCATTGTATAATTTGCGTCAGAATAGCTACCACCAAAACATTTATCCCATTGAATTACTCCGACTGCATTTAATTTAACTACCCATGATTCAAAATCACCGTGTGTAAAAGTTATGTCCATGTCTGTTGATGCGGTATATCCGGAAAAATATATCCTCCATCAGGAGTAGAATAAGCTGTTGTCCCGTATTCAAGATAGCTTCCTCCGTAACATTGTTCCCACTCAATTGTTCCTATATTATTAGTTTTAATAATCCAAATATCTGACGTGCCACCGTGATAACCTGTTACATCACCATCATTGGAGTCGGAGTTGGCCGTAATAATATATCCTCCGTCAGTTGTTTCAGAAATATGATAGCCATAATCATATCCTGTTCCGCCATAACATTTTTGCCATTGTAAGGTTCCTGCGCTGTCCATTTTTACAATCCAAACATCTGCAGCTCCATTGTTAAAAGTAACATCGTTATTATTCGATTCGGTATATCCGGATAATATGTATCCACCATCAACGGTTTGAGTTGAATAATAGGCACGTTCATCATTTGTGCCACCAAAAGTATTTTCCCACTGAATGGTTCCTAATGCATTTGTTTTTACTACCCAAATATCTTTAGCTCCAAAATTGGAAGCAACATGAATATCATTGGATCTAGTATAGCCTGTAATAAAATAGCCTCCATCTATTGTTTGATAAACGGAATAACCTTCTTCCAAATCCGTTCCTCCTAAATTTTTAATCCAAACAATATTTCCTGATGAATCCAATTTTGTTAGTAGTACATCCGCAATCCCGAAATTACCTGGTACAACACCATCGGCCGAAACGGTAGTTCCAACAGTTATATATCCGCCATCGGATGTCGTTTCAATGAAATAACCGTAATCATCGCTTGTTCCACCAATGCTTTTTTCCCATTGTATAATTGGAGCTTGTGCAGATATAGAAAATACACTTAAAGACAAAATGGAGTAGAATAGTAGTCGTTTCATAAAAATAGATTTTCTCTAAGATAATAATATTTTCATTAATTATTAAATGATAGGGTGTTTTAGTCATTTCTGACTTATTTTAGATTCAGATTAAACCATTCTTTCTTTCTGCTGTCTGAGAAAAGTACATGTAACAAACTTATAAGAATGAAAAAAGCGCTACTCCTATTAATTGCAATCTTTGCATTTCCTTCAGCAAAATTATCAGCACAGAATTTCTATGCGATTGATACTATTCAACAAATTGAGATTTCTTTTTCTCAGGCAAATTGGGACTATATTTTAGACACAGCCAAACAAGGATTTGACACCTATACAATGGCATTATGGGTGAAAATAAATGGGATTCAATTTGACAGTGCAGGAGTAAAATACAAAGGAAACAGTTCTTATAATCCAATGAATGCAAAAAATCCTTTGCATATTGAATTGGATCATTTCAAAAATCAAGATTATTTTGGCTTAAAAGATATTAAACTTAGTAACGGTTATCATGAACCATCTTCGGTAAGAGAAGTATTGTTGTATAAAATGGCGCGACAATATATGCCAGCGTCTAATTCCAATTATGCTCAGGTAATTATTAATGATACAATGCGTGGACTTTACACAAATGTTGAAGCAGTTACAAAAACTTATCTGAATGATAAATTTTATTCAGATAACAATACGTTTGTGTTTGGAGACAATGGAGGATGCAATTTGGTTTATAAAGGAACAGATACAACTTTATATTATAATCCATATACATTAAAATCAGATTATGGTTGGCCTGATTTAGCTAATCTGTGTGGTACTTTGAGAAATAATATTTCTTCAATTGAAAGTGTTTTGGACGTTGACAGAGCACTTTGGATGATGGCATTTACAAATGCTACTGTTACACTGGATAGTTATATTGGACAGTCGGCACACAATTATTATATCTATGAAGATCATAATAATAGATTCAATACTATTCTTTGGGATTTGAATGGTGGAATGGGCGTTTTTAATAAAGCTACAATTGGTCCGAGTTTAACTACAGCACAAATGCAAACCATGTCGCCCACATTACACATTACTGATACTTTGTGGCCATTGGTGCAAAAGATTTTAGCCGTTCCAATGTATAAACGAATGTATATCGCACACATGAAAACCATTGTGAATGAAAATTTTGTTGATTCATCTTACTATTTTGATGCACAATATTTACAATCATTAATTGATACAGCTATAACATCCGATCCTTATGGTTTTTATACGCATACTGAATTTATAACCAACTTAAATTCAACAATTGTAGACGGACCTAAAAGTATTCCTGGATTAACAGAACTTATAGAAGCCAGAACGACATTTCTGAATTCTACTCCCGAATTTTTACAAGTAGCTCCGATAATAACTTCAGTTATTCCTTCCGACACTATGCCATTGTTAAATGCATCGTTTTTTATTACAGCTAATGTTACCGGAGCAACTACTGTTTATTTAGGTTATAGAGGTTCCATTATGGATAAGTTTACGCGAGTGCAAATGTTTGACGATGGCTTGAATGGAGATGGTGCTGCAGGTGATAATATTTTTGGAAAAGCAGTTACAATGGACGAAAGCATCTTTCAATATTATATTTATGCAGAGAATGCCAACGCAGGAATATTTTCGCCAGTGCGTGCCGAATACGAATATTATTTAATTAATGCCTACAAAGGAGTTGTGATAAATGAGTTGATGGCAGACAATGTTGCAACTCAAATGGATCCTTATTTCGAATACAACGATTGGATTGAATTTTATAATAACTCATCTTCTTCCATTGACATGACAGGATATTATTTAAGCGATGATGCCGGACAACTAACTAAATGGTCGTTTCCTGCCGGAACAATTATTAATGCAAATAGTTTTTTAATTGTGTGGGCCGATGATGATTCATTGCAAGTAACAGGATTGCATGCCAATTTTAAATTATCTGCAACCGGAGAAAAGGTGATTTTAACCAATACAACTATGCAAACAATTGATGAAGTGGTTTTCCCTGGTTTACTACCTGATATGACCTATGGAAGATATCCTAACGGAACAGGAACATTTGGTATTTTAAATCCTACCTACAATGCAACAAATTCTCCTCCAGTATCTGTTGCAGATTTGCAAAGAACTACGGTTGAATTTAGTGTTTATCCAAATCCTGCTAGTGATGTCTTAACAATTGAGTTTGATGAAAACGAAAATAATTCACTTCTGATTTATAATATGCTAGGAAAGGTTGTGTATAAAGGAAACATAAATCAAAAAGCACAAGTGGATGTTAGCGCATTAGGAAAGGGAATGTATTTTATAAAGATTAAGGACCAAACGAAGAAGTTTGTGGTATTGAAGTAAAAAATACTATATGAAAAATTACTGCAATGAAATTTTTCCGTTCTCGATAAAATTGTTTTTTCCTGTAATACGATAAAAATAAACGCCTGTTGATTGTTTACTTAAGTCTATTATTGTTTTTTCTTCCGATGTATTTGTAGTATAAATGGTATTTCCTAATACATCATAAATTTCAATTACACATTCGTTTTGTAATCCTGAAAATGTAAAGGATGAAGTTGAAGGATTTGGAAAAATAGAAACCGAATTACTAGAATTTTCTTCAATACCACCAAAAAAAGTAACACAACCCAATTCAGAAATAAAAGGAGGGCTGCTAAAAGTTATTGGCGTTCTATAATTTAAAGCACTTGCAGATGTTATTGAAGGAGAAATACTAGTTGCAATTAAACTAATAGAAGTTGAACCCGAGGGATAAGGATTAATACAATTTATTCCAATTCCAAGTGAATCTGTTTTAATAATTCCTATTTGATCATTTGAGCCTGGAGATGGACTTCTTACCCCAAATATTGGACCTGTAGATAAGATTGTATAACCACTATCTTTTGCTTCTATAATCATAATTGGGTCAGAGTTTAATATGTGTTCCCAAATTACATTTCCACTAGTATCTACTTTCATAACATCTCCAAATGTATGTGAGTTACTCGCCCCTGTTGCAAGAATGTAATTTCCATCTAAGGTTTTGATTAGTTTTGATACGACTTGATTATCCCAAGCCCCTAAAACATAATGATAATATGAGGTGTCCGAAATTACTGTGCCAGCAGTATCTAGTTTCATAAAAACAACCATTTGATTATTTGTTGAATAACAGAAAATACCACTAGGAGTAATATCCATATCTATAGCTCTATTGCTAGGTGCTGTTGTTCCGTCATCATATTTATTCGCCCACTGAAAAACTCCTGTTGAATTAAATTTCAAAATTGCAGCACCCTCTTCCCACGGAAGATTGTTTGTAAACGACATAAATATAGCATATCCTCCATCATTAGTAAGTTTAACAGAAGAGCAATAATTTGAATAATTTCCTACAACAATTTTTTGATTCCATTGTACAGTTCCAATGCTATCGGTTTTAGTTAGAAAAACTGTAGTCAAAGGAGTTGTGGAATTTTGAATATATCCTGTTATGACAAATCCACTATCTGCAGTCTGTTGAATATCATAAGCAAAGGAATCATCTGTATGACTAATCTCTCTTGTCCACAATGTGTCACCAACAGCATTTATTTTTACTAAGAAAACATCTTGTTTTCCACTTAATGAATTATTTAAGCTACCAGCAATAATAAAACAGGAATCATTTGTAGGTTTTATAACATTGAATGTGCTATTGAATCCAGATATTGTGATTTGTTTGCTCCATAGAACATTTGCTGCGGAGTCTATTTTTAACAAAATCGGATAGTTAAAATCAAACGAACCTACAATATAGGTACTATTATCATGAGCATTGCAAATACTATTGCCATTTATTCCTGTAGTTAGATGGTAAATAACTTTCGAAAAAATATTTGTTTGTGCAATATGTTTTGTGCTAAAAAACAAAAAAATAAATAGGATAATATAGTTGTATGTTTTTTTCATGCTAGTTTGTTTTGCTATACTAAAGATAGTAATTTTTATTTAGCTTTGTATGCATGACATTTCTATCTCATCTTTCTTCCATTATTACTGTTTCAAAAAAATTGGAAACAGAACTCAATGCAATCACCAAACAAATTACTATTTCTAAAAATGAGTCAATAGTTGATATTGATAACCGCTGTAACGATATGTACTTTGTAGAAAAAGGTTTATTGAGAGGTTATTATTTGGATGATGGAAAAGAAATCACCAATTGGTTTGCACAAGAAGGGGAATTCGCAACTTGCTTTTATGCCTTTGTTGCTGTAAAACCTTCCTTCGAAACAATAGAAGCATTGGAAGATTGTACTCTAACGCAAATATCTTATTCGGGATTACAAAGTTTGTATTTAAAATTTCCGGAAACTGAAAGACTAGGGAGAATAATAACAGAAAACTATTATATAAAGCTTGAAGAACGTTTGTTGAGTTTGCAATTTAAAACTGCAAAAGAAAGGTATCAGAGTTTTGTTTTATCAAAGCCTTCATTATTGCAAAGAACTTCCTTAGGGCAAATTGCTTCTTATTTAGGCATTACTCAAGAAACTTTGAGTAGAATCAGGGCTGAGGTTTGATTGAGATTTTTAGCTCGGTAAGGGGCGTTTTGGGTATGGTCTAGAAAATAGCATTTTTCTAATTAGAATGCTTTTATCTCCGTCTGCTTGCTTTGTTCTTTTCTGCTTGATCAGAAAAGAACCAAAAGAATCAAGACAGGGCGATTGCTTCCCGCCTCTCACCATTTCCCTGAAAATCTAAATCAAAACACTAAAGGTTTTGATAAGATTTTCTAGTGAAATGGCGTTCACCCCTTGGCGGCATCGCGCCCCGTCAGGCCTCACGCGCGACTCCGAAAAGTTAATTCGTCTTGAAATTCATTGTTAATCATATAACCTATTGGGGTGGCAATTTGAGATTGTGCAGCAATAGCGGTAATGATCGCCAGAAAAATCTTTTCTTTCGGAGCAACAAATCTCATGCGATCAATTATCCGTGGTTGTTTTTTCCTGGTAAGGAAAAAACAAATTGCCTTTGCAATCTCAAAAAGGTTTTTGTTACTTTTTGCCTTCAAAAAGTAAAGAGTTCTACTGAAACACTAAAATGCTATAGGTTTGACCAACCACTCATAGTAAGACAACCCCCAAAAGCTCCTTACGTAGCAAACCACTTTTTGACATTTGTCAAAAATCCCCTCATTTCTCCTTCCTAATTTTGTCCCATAATCAAAAACTAAAAAAATGAAAAGACCATCAAATGCGTTTATTGCTGCCTCATGGTTAGCATTATTCACCGGAGCTGTTGCTTACATCATCGGATTGTGGAACGCTCAAATGCAGTTAAATGAAAAAGGTTATTATTTCACTGTTTTAATGTTCGGATTGTTCTCTGCAGTATCATTACAAAAAGCAGTTCGGGATCAGTTGGAGGGAATTCCTGTTACCGGAATTTATTATGGAATAAGTTGGTTTTCCACTTTACTCAGTATTTTATTGCTGATTATTGGTTTGTGGAATGCCACTTTATTACTTAGCGAAAAAGGATTTTATGGAATGTCGTTTATGTTAGCATTGTTTGGTTCCATAGCTGTGCAGAAAAATATTCGTGATTGTCAGGTAAGTGATGTTGAAGAAGTTAAATCCGATAATCAAGAGCAATTATGAAAGAGATAAATAAGAAAAAAGAAAAAGTAACGGCACTTGTGCTGTTACTTTTTATTGGTTGCATTGCAATGACATTTGTAAATCCAGTTTGTCAGGATATGGATTATCATCGGTTTGCTGATAGAAATGAATATTTTTCTATTCCTAATTTTTGGAATGTAGTTTCTAATTTACCTTTTTTAATAATCGGAGGATTGGGAATGTTGTTTGTTGCTTTTAAAGGGAATAACAGAGTCACAAAAATTCTTCAACTTAATTATTTCATTTTCTTTTTTGGGATTTTGCTGACAGGATTCGGTTCTTCGTATTATCATTGGAATCCTAATAACCAGACTTTAGTTTGGGATCGGCTCCCTATGACGATTTCTTTTATGTCTGTTTTCTCAATTATTATAGGAGAATATATCGGAACAAAATATGCACGGGTTATTTTACTCTCATTTTTGACTTTAGGAATCTGTTCTGTGTTTTATTGGAATTATACCGAATCCATTGGTTGTGGTGATTTGCGTATGTATATGGCGGTTCAGTTTTTTCCAATGATCTTGATTCCAATTATAATGATTTTGTTTAAACCTGGAAATTATCCTGCGAAGTATTTGTGGTTTGTTTTGTTAGCATACATAGTTGCAAAGGTTTTTGAAAGATTCGATTTGGAAATTGCTTATTTACTTCCAATAAGCGGACATACAATAAAACATCTTTTTGCTGCTCTTGCACCTTTGATATTTTTGATGGGTTTGAAGAACAAATAAATTCAATATCTTTATGACCCATGAAAAAACTCCTCAAAATCTTCATATTGACTCTAATTGTTTCTTCCTGTTCTACAGAAACAAAACAACAAACAATTCTAAAACCAACCGACTTCTGTTCTAGTATTCATTGCGAAAAACAAATTGGCCTTACAGCTACTGATTCTCTCACTAATTTTTATAAAAACAAAACAGGTGTATGTACTTTAGAAGATGGTGGTGGTTCTATGATTGCACGTGCCTGGCTTTGTGAAAATGCTCAATCAACAATAGATGTTCAGTATTTTATTTTTTCGACCGATAATGTAGGATTAATTGCAGTTGATTATTTGGTTCGTGCTGCCGACAGAGGTGTGAAAGTGAGAATACTCATTGACGATATTATGGTTGAAGCAGATGAAGAACAATTGTTGACTTTAGATTCACACGAAAATATTTCTATTAAAATTTACAATCCAAGTATTAATATTGGTAAAAATGTTTTGGAAAAAATAGGGAGTCTAGATGCTAATTTCAGGGGTGCTAATCAACGAATGCACAACAAAACATTTACTGTTGATGGTAAAGTGGTAATTACAGGTGGAAGGAATATAGCAGATGAATATTTTGATTTTGATCATGAATATAATTTTCGTGACAGAGATGTCTTGTTAATTGGCGGAGTGGTAAAGAATGTAGCAAGCTCTTTTGAACAATTTTGGAACAGTGGAATTTGTAAAGATGTTTTGTCGATTATAGATGCTACAAAATACAAATTAAAAACTTCAGAGCAATTTAAAGTGCTTCATGAGTATGCCTGTGATTCAAATAATTTTTGGCCACAAGTTCGAAATGAAATAAAAAACATTCCACAAACATTTGAAGCAATACAAAAGTCAGGAAGATTACAATGGGTGGACAGTGTAAATTTTGTAAGCGATTTGCCTGGAAAGAATGATGGTACTCAAGGATTGGAAGGAGGCGGAGCAACCACCAATGCTTTAATGGAATTAGTTAAAAATGCAAAGCATTCCATTGTTATTCAAACTCCTTACTTGATAACAACCAATTTAGGAAAAAACCTTTTCAAAGAGGCAACAGCTCGTGGAGTAGAGATTAAAATAATGACAAATAGTTTATCTTCAACTGATAATGTGGAAGCATTTAGCGGATATCAGCGCGACAGAATGGAACTTTTGAAAACTGGAGTTAGGGTATTTGAATACAAGCCTGATGCAGCAATTCGTAAAAGTATTATGACAGGAACACTGCAAAAGAAAATAGATTTCACACCCATTTTTGGATTGCATGCAAAATCAATGGTGATAGATGGAGAAATAACAGTGATAGGAACATTTAATTTAGATCCACGTTCTGCAAATTTGAATACGGAATGTGTCACTATTATTTATTCTCCTGAAATTACAAAAGGTGTTCTTAAAGGAATGGAAGAAGAGCTGAAACCAGAGAACTGTTGGGAAACCACCTATAACTTTAATCCCGATAATGAAGCTGGAATAAAGAAGAATTTGAAAACAGGGGTAATGAAGATGATTCCTAAAGGGATTTTATAGTATAGTTGCTCCAATATTTTAACTTCCCTCCAAATCTAGTTCATTTTAAATATAGATATGTTGTTTATTATTTCTATATTTAGAATATCAAACTACTCCTTTACATATTATTCTTCCTGTTTTCTTTCGGTGGAGTTGCACAAACTTTTGCCCCAAAGGATTATTATTTAGTTGATAGTCTCCATTTGGATAAGCTTGCAGAAAGCGACAGTGCACTTTTAGAAGATTGTTTAAAGCTTTTTCATTCTTCTGATAATGATACTAGTAAAATAAATGCTCTTACAGCCATCTGTGAGATTATGGTGGATGAAACTTGGGAAAAATATCAGTTTTATCAGGTTGATCTCATCAAAAAAGTTGTTCAAAAGAAATTAAATCTCAAAGAGCTTACCAGTTTAAAAATCACATTAGCTAATGCTTTTAATAATATCGGAGTTATTCATGTTCTTCATGGAAAAACTACTTTAGGTCTCAATAATTTTCAAACAAGTTTAAAATTAAAAGAAGAATTAAATGATAGAATTGGAGTGTCTGACGGACTAAGCAATCTCGGAATATTCTATTACCGACAAGGAAATATTCCATTGGCAATGGAGTATTATGAAAAGAGTTTGAAAGTAAAAGAAGAGCTTGGAGATAAAAAGGGGAAAGCAGTAGTTTATGAAAGTATTGGTATTATTCATAAAGAGCAAGGTGATATTTCACCGGCTTTATATTACTACAAAAAAAGCTTGGCTTTGTATGAAGAATTAAATTTTAAACAAGGAATTTCACAATTATGTAACAATATCGGAACACTTTATAAGAGCAAAGGAGATTTTCCATTAGCGATGGATTGTTTCAGAAAAAGTTTAGAAATAAGAGAAAAAATTGGCGATAAAAAAGGAATTGCTGAATCGTTAAATAATATTGGTCAATCCTATCAGGATCAAGGCGATTTTAAATTAGCCATGGAGTATTGTCAAAAAAGTATGTTATTGAGAAAAGAATTGGGTGATAAAGCAGGACTCGTATTTTCTTACCATGATATGGGTGAAATTTATTTGCGAAATGGAAATCTAAAAACGGCACAGGAAATGGCTGAAACAGGATTGAGTATGGCAAATGAAATTAGCATGCCAGTGGCAATTAACAGACATGCAAATTTGCTTTGTAATATATATGAAGCGCAAGGTGATGGATTAAAAGCATTAAAAATGCATAGACTTTCTGTTCAAATGAAAGATAGTTTAAATAATGAAGAAACACAGAGGGCGGCAATCCGACAACAGACAAAATATGAATTTGAAAAAGTTCGAGCTATTAGTGAAGCAGAACACCAAAATCAGTTAACAATTGAAAAAGAAGCAAAAGCTAAACAAAGTATTATTACCTATTTCACTGCTGGCACATTAGGTTTGGTGGGAGTTTTTTTAATTGTTGTCTTTAATAGATTAAAAGTAACAAGAAAACAAAAAGGAATAATTGAAGTTGCTCATCAAGTATTAGAAGAAAAAAATCGTGAAATAACTGATTCGATTAATTACGCTAAAAGAATTCAATCAGCTATATTGCCGCCTACTAAGTTATTTAAGGAATATCTACCAAATTCTTTTATTTTATATAAACCTAAAGATATTGTTGCAGGAGATTTTTATTGGTTGGAGTATAAAAATGGAAAAATATTATTTGCAGTAGCCGACTGTACGGGTCATGGAGTTCCAGGTGCAATGGTTTCTGTAATATGTAATAATGGCTTGAACAGAAGTGTGAGAGAACATGGGCTTACTGATCCCGGACAAATATTAGATAGAACAAGAGAAATAGTTATTGAAGAATTTGAAAAATCAGAAGAAGAAGTAAAGGATGGAATGGATATAGCATTATGTAGTTTGGCAAGTGGAAAATTGCAGTTTGCAGGAGCAAATAATCCTTTGTGGATTATTAGAAACGGAGAGGTAATTGAAATTAAAGCGGATAAACAACCAATTGGTAAAACCAGAGAAATTGAACCTTTTACAACTCGTGCTTTTAATTTAGAGCATGGTGATGCTATTTATGTTTTTTCAGATGGTTATGTAGATCAGTTTGGAGGAGGGAAAGGCAAAAAGTTTAAAGCTAAAGCTTTGAAAGAATTGTTGTTGAGTATACAAGATAAAACAATGGAAGACCAAAAGAGAATAATTGATGAAGCGTTTGAAAAGTGGAAAGGTAAACTCGAACAAATTGATGATGTTTGTGTTGTAGGAATAAAATTTTAACGTAACATTAATAATTCCCAACCAACTCATTTCTCTTCTGACTTCTTGCTTTATTTTCTATATGCGTTTCATACAACCTGTCTTCAGTTACTAAATAATATAAAGGACTGTAATATTCCGATTCATATCTTTTTCCGTTGTACACATTTCTATTGGCCCAGGTAACATCAATAAATAACCACTCTCCGTTTATTTGCACTTTGTTCCAGGAGTGCATTGTGGGACAAACATTTCTTTTTTTATAATTTTCCACCACTTTTACATCATAGTCGGCATAACCGTTTACCATTTCACATTCTATGCCTGATGCTTTGCATAGTTCATAAAACAATGTAGAATAGCCTTCGCAAATTCCTCTTCTTTTTCTCAATACTTTAGTTGCATATTTATAATAGTGTTTCTGATATTTTTTTGTTATATCAGCTTCGCTATCTCTGTTCGAAATATAAATGTTGTATTTGCCTTTATGTTTTCTGTTTCTTTCCAGCTCAATTTCGTCATACGCTAAGTTGTGTACAACCCACATAAAAATGCTTCTTACTTTTTCTTCTTCTTTTTCATAAGGATCGGTAAGAGCTTTGGCAAGGGCAGGAATGTTTCTGTATTTTTTGGTCAGATTAAGAGAGTAATTATCTATTTTGGAAAAATCAGCATCGTATAAAGTATCTGTCCAGCGCCATGCAGCTTCTTCTTGGGCAATGCTTTTTGCTAAACCAACGGTATCTTGGTCAGCATAAACTAAACTGTCGATGTTTTGCGCGCTTATTGATGTTGTACCAATGAATGCGCTGATAAGGATGAACCTTTTCATGAGATTGAACTTTGTATATAACGAGGGATGTTCTTTGTTTATTATACAGTCTTTCCATATAGTGTGCCATTTCCTGCTTATACGTAGCAATTCCCATAAGGGTTTGAGGCAAATGAGTCATTTTTTGAGGTATTGAATACTTTTTTGTATTTTCGGTTTAATGTCCACTCAAATTTTGTCTCATGTTTTTATTAAGATTATAAAATATAATTTGTATCGGATGAAAAACCTGCTGCTCTTTCCTTTACTTTTTATATCAAGCATTTCCCTTGCTCAATACGATACTCTTTTTTTTGACATCGACTGGAAAGTTTGTTCGAAATCTAACGCCTCGTTTTATAGGATTGCAGAGGTACAAGAAGGTGGTGGTTATTTGATAAAAGATACCTATATAAAAACAAATATCCCCCAAATGGTTGGATTTACTACCACTATAGAACCTACTAATATGTATGGGAAATGCACCTACTATTATCCAAGCGGAAAAAAAGAAAGTGAAGGCTATTATTACAATGATGCAAAAACCGGAATGTGGATTAATTGGTCGAAGAGTGGAAAAGATTCCACTTTTAAGAATTACGGATTGGTAAAAAAGAAGGTAGCCTTCGAGCCACAAGAACTTACAAAAGCTCAAAAGATACAAGATTCCATTTTTAGAAGAAACGCTATTGCTACTTCTGCCTGGGATTCGTCCATTGTTGATCTATTGGCAGAAAAGGAAGGGTTTTCATTTGCACTAAGGGGAAAAGTGGCCAGCTTTTTCATTATCGAAGATGTGTATTTTCTGACTTATTCGATAGGAACAGAATTCAGTTTTAATAAACATAGTTTGGGTGTGGATTATACATGGTTCAGGTGGCGCTATGAAGAAGATAATAGTGATGATGTTGGAATGTACAGTCAGTATGAACTGAGAACATATTTCCTTGCAGATTATAAATATACTTTTTGGGAATTTCCAAAACATGAATTTGATCTGTATGTGAACGTGTACGATAAAATAGGAGACTATAAAATGTGGTACAATAAATATGCAGAATATGATTTTGGAAACAGAGACATGACATTTTTAGAATCAAAATCAAAAGGGACATTTAATGAACCGGGTTTAGGAATTGGAGTAAGAAAATATGCAGAACAAACCGGATTTGGAGTCGACTGTAGTATGAACGTTGGTCTTAGGATGATGAATAATGATGAAGAAACTTATTTAAGCGCAACCGAAACAGATTTTAAAGAAAATGTGAAATCGGAGAGAACCTTGTTTTACATGAGGTTAAATTGTTTTTATGTTTTTGGTAGGTAATGAAATTCCTCAATTTCTCTATATTTGAATAAATATTCTAAATATGAAAAATTTATTTCTTCTCTCAATTATTTTCCTTTTTAGTTGTAATCCTTCTTTTGAAAAAGATGGCGGAACACGTGTTGTTTTGGAAGCAAAAGATGCAGATAAAATGCAGATGGAAAGAATAATGCTAATCCTAGCTCAGCGAATTGATTTATTTGGTGTTATAAAACCAAACATCCGGATAGGAGATTCCCCGAATAGAATTATTGTTGAGTTGCCCGGAAAGTTTGATAATCAACGTATGCGAAGAGTGTTGCAAAGTTCAGCTAAGTTGGAGTTTTGGGAAACGTTTGAAAATAAGGAGATGTATGAAAAGATTGCTAGGCTTAATACTAATTTAAGTGAAGACCTTTTTCCTGAGTTGAAAGATACAGTTGCTGAGCAAGCAAAACCAAATTTAGAAGGTGCTTCTATGGATGATCAATTTGCTGCACAGAAATCAACAAAAGAAATAGAAGCAGAGAACTTGGCTAAAATTAAAAAACAGAATCCTTTGTTTGCATTGTTGAATCCTGCATTAAGAAATGATGGTCGTAGCTATGAATTGACTGAAGGTCCGGTTGTAGGTTATGCATTGGCAAAAGATACTGCACAAGTTAATGGTTATCTTAATTCGCCAACGGCAAAAAAAATATTTGGTCGCTCAGTTAAATTTTTATGGACAATGCAGCCGATGGATCAAGAACAAAAAGTTTATCAGTTAGTTGCCATAAAAGTAAATCGTTCTGGTAAAGCTGCATTGTGGGAAAATGTAGTGGATGATGCAAAAGTAATTTATGATGATCAATCAGGATCGCCACAAATTTCAATGACTATGACAAGAATTGCAGGAATGGATTGGCAAAAAATAACCAGAGATAATGTAGGAAAAGCAATTGCAATAGTAATTGATGATCAAGTGTATTCGTATCCAATAGTAATGAGTGAAATTGCCGGAGGTTTAGCATCTATTTCAGGAAATTTTACGAAAGAAGAAGCACAGGATTTTGCAAGTGTTTTGAAAGCTGGTTGTTTACCTGTTCCAATAAGGATTGTAGCGGAGGAAGAGGTTGCTCCTGTGAAGTGATCAGGTAACAAAGTAATTAAGTAATTAAGTGATTAGGTGATTGGGAAATATTTCATCTTTACTCTGGGTTGAGTAGCTATCATATTCTAATACCAATAATCAAAATATCATCAACCTGATCCAATTCCCCTTTCCATTCTTCTATTACTTTATCTAAAATAGAATGTTGTTCATTAAAATTAGATTTGGAATTTTGCAACAAAATTTCTTGGAGTTTTTTATACTTGAATTTTTTTCCTTTTTCTCCACCAAATTGATCAGCATAACCATCAGTAAAGGAATATACTAAATCACCTTTTTGTAATTGAAAGGTTTGTAAAGTAAATGTTTTCCGTTCTCCTTCATACATACCTATTGGTTGTTTGTCAGGCTTAAATTCCATACACTCATTTCCTCTGATAATCCATATTGGGTTGTTTGCACAAGCGAATTCCAATAGATTGTTCTCGAAATCAAAGCTACATAATACAGCATCCATTCCGTCTTTTCCTTCATCCAAAGTTCCTGCAGGATTCAATACTTTGATAATATCGTCTCTTAAGTGGTTAAAAATTAAATCAGGACGTGTGATTTTTCTTTCAATCACTATTTCATTTAAAAAGCTCACTCCAAGTAGACTCATAAACGCTCCGGGAACCCCATGTCCGGTACAATCACCAGTACATAATAAAAATTTATTTCCAAGCTGTTCTCCCCAATAGAAATCCCCACTTACTATGTCTTTAGGTTTGTACAAAACAAAATGTTCGGGAAGATTTTTTTTTAAGAGTGAATCTGAAGCAAGTAGTGCAGTTTGAATTCGCTTTGCATAATGGATACTGCTTACAATATCTTTATTCTTTTCTTCAATTTCATCTCTTTGTTTATTTATCTCTTTTGAATAAATAAGGTTTTCAAATTTAAATACACGAACAGCCAAATATAAAAGTGCTGCAGTCATAATGATATTTAAAAAGCCTAAATATTTATTTGCTTCCAGCGGAGGATAATAAGGTTCAAAATTCAGAAAAAACAATTTTGCACCAATGATAACAATAACGGTGACAATAAAATAAAAGAAACAGATTTTTAAATTATCGAAAAGGACAATTGCAGCAACAGGAAGAAAAAGAAAAAATACATAGGTTAAAGTTTCCTCTCCATAAAGGAGTGAAAATGTAAATAGAAAAAATATTCCCAATATAGCAGTAATGTGATATGCCCATTCGTATTTACGAATCGTCATCAAATACAAGCAGCATGCACTTATGGCCCAGGCTGTAAAAGTTAAAAGAGCAGCCAGATAATCACCTCTGAGGAAACCTATGAGAGTGTAAAATAAATACAGGCAGCCAATTACAAAAATGGAAGAGTTAAAAATCCGAATTTTGTTTTTTATGTTAAACTCAAGATTTTCAGTAACTCCACGGTTTTTTATTTTATACCAGAAATTTTTAAACATACAGTTTGGAATAGAGTGCCAATATTATTCGAATATACGATAAAGATTCAAGCAAAAAAAAACGGGCATTACGCCCGTTTTTAAAATTATGAAAATTACATTGCTTGTCCTTCATCGTAACTAACCATCCACTGAATACCAAATTGATCTTCCAACATTCCAAAATAAGAACCCCAGAAGGTTTTATTCATTGGCATAGTCTGCTTTCCACCATTTGATAAACCACTATAAAGTTTATCGGCTTCGTTTTGGCTGGTAGCATTAATAGAAATAGAGAAATTATTGCCTTGTACGTTAGCATGACCGAAAGCATCTGAACTATCACTTCCCATTAAAATTGAATTGTTTCCAATTGGTAAAGATACGTGCATGATTTTATTTTTTTCAGAATCAGGAACGGGCATGCCATCCATTGGAGGCATTTCACCAAATCGACCTATGTAAGGGAAGCTTCCGCCAAATACTGATTTATAAAAATTGAATGCATCTTCGCAATTTCCGTTAAAAGTTAAATAAGGATTTATTCCAACTGATTTTTTTACAGGTGCTGGAGCTGCCTTTTTAGCTGCTGCTTTTTTTGGTGCTGCTTTTTTTACAACTTTCTTAGTAACTTTTTTCGGAGCTGCTTTCTTTGCAGATTTTTTTGCAGGCTTCTTAGCTGCTTTCTTTTTAGCAACTTTTTTAGTCGCTTTCTTCACTGCTTTTTTAGCAGGTTTCTTTTTTGTTTTCTTTGCCATGTGGATTTGGGTTTATAGTATAAAGATAAAAAAATGTTGATTATAGACAAATAAGAAGAAGGTTATTTATATATCAAATTATTTCTTCATCAACCTCTTTAAATGCTTTTCAATGTAATTTTCATTGGTAATTAAGGCGTTTTGTATTCGTTTGGCATATTTAATTGAGTCGGTTATTTCCTGGTTTTTATCTGCCAATAAATGGTTGGCCTTTTCTACAAATGCTTTTTGCTCTTCGATGATTTTATTTTGCTTACGCGTCAGGCGCAAACGATTAAATATAAATAATAAGAAAACACCAACTAGCCCCAAACCTCCGGCAGTTGCGTAGGTTAATATTTTTTGTTTCTGCTCCCTTTCGCTTGATATTTGTAATTCTTGCTTATGCTGTTCATTTGCTATGAGTTCTTTTTGTGAATACTCATATTGCATACGTTGTCGAAGTGAGGCTCTTTCTGAATCTACGGTTCGCATACTGTCTTTTATCTGAACCCATAAATCAGTAAAATATAAGGCTTTTTGATACTCTGAAGTTTTCCTATATACATCTTTAAGGAGCCCTGCTACCTCAAAAGTTCGTATGCCAAGATTTAAAACACTGGTAATTTTGTAAGACCTCTCACCATATTCTTTTGCCTTTTTATACTCCCCTTTTTCATAATAAACTTTCCCAATATTAGTATTGGATAGAGCAATTCCTGACTCATTTTTTAATTGGGTGTAAAGCTCTAAATCCTTCTGGTGATAATATAAAGCGGAATCCAGTATCTTCAGTTTTAAATAATAATTCCCCAGATTTTTTAAAGTGTAAGCCAATCCCGATTTACTTTCAACATTTTTATCGTTGATGAGAGCAAGTCTGAAAAGCATAAGTGCTCTATTGTAATTTCCTTTTCTTAGGTAAATGTTTCCCAAATTATTTATGTCCCACATTAGTTGTTCGTAGTTCTGCATCTTTTGATTCAATGCAATACTCCTTTCTATATAATCTATTGCTATTGATGTATCTCCTTGTCCATAATAAATAGTTCCCAAATTATTTAATGATAGAGCAATTCCACTAGTATCATTTAATTTTTCAAACAATTGTTGTGCTTTACTGTAATTAAGTAAAGCTTCTTTGTTTTTTGTTTGATAATCTAATACAGAGCCAAGCCCCATAAAAGCATTTGCTAACTTTCTTTCTCTATTGTTCTTTTCATATGTGAGAATAGCTTTTTCAAAATAGTATACTGAAGAATCCATTATTCCTTTATAAGAATACATTTCAGCCAAAAGCGAAAATGCATCTGCCTCAAGATTTTGTTTTAGTGGATTTGAAACCTCTTTGGAAGTATTTGACTTTAGAATATTTAAAGCTTTGTTGGTATAATAAAATCCAATGTCAACATCTGAATGATAAGCTTGGCTGGCAATTTCAATACAAGCCTTAATGTGAACGGTATCGTGCTTTTTAGAATCCTCTACAATGCTTTTTAATGAATCAATCGTTTTGTTTTGTCCAGATAAATTACAGGGAGTAATAAACGTGATTGTGAAATATAATATGCTTGGTATGTAAATTGATTTAATCAAGATGTAAATATTTTATATATAAAATATTAAAAATATTCTTCATCAATCTTATAATTTGAAATTACAATAACAGGTACATCATTTACTTTGTATGTATAATAATATGCTTGATTTTTGGTAAATGTATTCACCTCCGTTTTATATTTTTTACTTTGAAAAGATGCAGTTTTATTTAGCATGGAAGACATTTGATTGAATATTTCACCAAAATTTTTTGCATAATCATGTTTGCCGCCTTTCAGAAAGGAGATTTCAACTATTTTTTTTGTTCCGTTTATAACTGACAACACGTCAATTTCGGCATAACCCAATTCTCTTTCTTTTTCATTGCAATAGAAGGTAGCTCCTTCCATTAGTTTGTTTTTTGCCTTTGTTGTTGCCTCTTCCAAAACATAAAATTTCTTTTTTGTCATATCCTCTGTGAATGCAGCTCTTTCAAATGTGATACAATTTTTAACAAAAGTGTAAGGAAGTGTTTGTGCAACTAGTTTATCTGTTGCCCAAAAAGAAATGAGAGCGAAAAAAAGAATTTTTGTTTTCATAAGCGTGTTTGTTATTTATTTTTTATTTGTCAATTTTTTACTGACTAATGTCTATCGTCTACTTTACTTCCCGATACAGAAGCGCGAAAAAATATTCGTTAAAAGATCATCGCTCGAAATTTCACCTGTAATCGTACCCAAATAATGCAAAGCTTGGCGGATATCCATCGCTAAAAAGTCTCCTGTTACATTTTGATTCAATCCGTCCAACACTTTTATCAATGCAACGTTAGTGTGTCTCAGAGCTTCAACGTGTCTGGCATTTGTTACAATAGTTTCGGTAACGTTAATGGTTTTGCTGTCAAACAATGTAACCATGTACTTTTTAAATTCTTCTATACCTGTTTTTTCTTTTGCAGAAATAAATAGCATTTCTGGAAATTCAGCAAACTCTTTTCTGGTATAACCTTCATCTTCTTTGTCAATTTTATTTGCAACTAAAACCAATTGCGAATTGTGCAAATGAGGTTTAATGTCTTCTACAATTAGTTTTAATTCACTTGGCGTAATTTCATGTGCATCAAATAAATAAATAGCGATAGATGAAAGTTTGATTTGTTCGTAAGCTTTTTCAACTCCAATACTTTCGATAATATCATTTGTTTCACGCAATCCGGCAGTATCAATAAACCTGAATTGTACCCCATCAATATTCATTTCGTCTTCAATCACATCACGTGTAGTTCCGGGAATATCCGAAACAATAGCACGTTCTTCTTCTAAGAGAGCATTCAGTAATGTAGATTTTCCGGCATTAGGCTTTCCTACAATAGCAACCGGAATTCCGTTTTTGATAACATTACCTACTTCAAATGAATCGATCAAGCGTTGAACAATTCGTTGAATGGTATTTACCAGCGTTTTTAAATCACTTCTGTCGGCAAATTCTACATCTTCTTCCGAAAAATCCAATTCCAATTCTATTAGTGAAGCAAAGTCAATTAAATTTTGTCGTAATGTTTTTATTTGATTTGAAAATCCTCCCCGCATTTGCTGCATTGCCACTTGATGTGAAACGGAAGATTTTGTTGCAATCAAATCGGCTACAGCTTCGGCTTGTGATAAATCCAATTTGCCATTTAAAAAAGCACGCAAAGTAAATTCACCAGGATTAGCTAATCTTGCTCCTTTTTTTATGAATAAATGAATAAGATGCTGTTGAATAAATTGTGAGCCATGACAAGATATTTCCACAGTATTTTCACCAGTATATGAATGAGGAGTTTTAAATAAACTAACAAGTACTTCATCCAAAATAACATCACCTTCGTGGATAACACCAAAATGAATTGTATGGGTGTTTTTGCTTTCCAGACCCTTTTTTTTAAGGTTTTTATCTGCAAATACACTTTCGCATATTGAAATAGCCTTAGCACCTGACAATCGGATAATACCAATGGCGCCAACCCCTTGCGGTGTAGCTAAAGCAACAATTGTGTCGGTATGGTTATTTGAAGTCAAAATGTAGTTTTATCCAACTATAATATTACAAAAAAAAGGCATAACCTCCTGTATTTATTCACTCTTTATCAACTTATCCACAAAAGTACCAAAATGCTTTGCAATAACGTCCTAAAACTTTACTTTAGCAATCTCAAAAATCTAGAATCTTATATTTAAAATCTAACATCAAAAATGAGTGTATTAGTAAATAAACAATCAAGAGTAATTGTACAAGGGTTTACAGGAACTGAAGGAACGTTTCATGCTGGTCAAATGATTGAGTATGGAACGAATGTAGTAGGAGGAGTAACTCCTGGTAAAGGTGGAACTACACATTTGGAACGCCCTGTGTTTAATACTGTTAAAGAAGCGGTAGAAAAAGTAGGAGCAGATGTTTCCATCATTTTTGTGCCACCACCATTTGGAGCTGATGCAATAATGGAATCTGCGGAAGCTGGAATTAAAGTGATTATCTGTATTACTGAAGGTATTCCAGTTAAAGATATGATTGCGGTGAAAGAATATTTAAAAGAGAAAGATTGCCGTTTAATCGGACCAAATTGTCCAGGAGTTATATCGGCAGACGAAGCAAAAGTAGGCATTATGCCTGGTTTTGTATTCAAAAAAGGAACAGTTGGAATTGTTTCTAAGTCAGGAACATTAACATATGAAGCATCTGACCAAACAGTGAAAGCAGGTTTGGGAGTTACTACAGCTATTGGTATTGGAGGCGATCCGATTATTGGAACTACTACAAAACAAGCAGTTGAATTATTAATGAACGATGTGGATACTCATGGTATTATAATGATTGGTGAAATTGGCGGAAACTTAGAAGCAGATGCGGCACGCTGGATTAAAGCAGATGGAAACCGCAAGCCTGTAGTAGGATTTATAGCAGGAGAAACAGCACCAAAAGGAAGAACAATGGGTCACGCAGGAGCAATTGTTGGCGGAGCAGATGATACAGCAGCAGCTAAAAAGAAAATATTATGCGAGTGTGGAATTATTGTAGTGGATTCTCCTGCAGATATCGGAAAAGCAATGGCGAAAGCTTTGGCTGATGATGTTAGAAAAGAAAGCCCTCATCACCACGCTAATCGCGTTGACTAGCGTCACGCAATTATAAATGAAATAAAAACCGCTAGAATTTTCTAGCGGTTTTTTATTTATGATATATTATTTATTTCTGATTGAAACATAAATTCGACCAGCAAAACCAATTCATAAATTATAATTCACAATTTATAATTTCCTTTAATCTTTCTTCTTCTCTTTCTCTCCAAACGTATAAACAACACCCAACATCAATCCTGCTGTTGCTCCTGTAGTTTTAGCTGGTCCTTCTTTATACACAAATGGATTTACAAATTCTCTTCCAAGGGCATCAACACCCATGATATCAGAAAATGCATATTGTAATCGCGCTCCTCCTAATATTGAAAAACTTGATTTTGCAACTGGAATTTTAAATCCAAATCCTACTACAGCAGAGAAATAAGATTTTGCAAAACTGCTTGTCATAACAGAATCGTATTGAACACCGCTAGCAGTGTAATGAAAATCAGCTTGAGAAATTAAATTGTATTGAGGACCAATTTCAAGATAACCGCCAATTTCACTTTTTAATTTGAAGAAAACGGGAATCTGCATAATTTTTAAATTAATGTTGGAACTGTAGTCAGTTGTACTGGTAACATTTCCAGCTGCATCTTTAGTAACGAACGAACCTGCATAAGCAGCTCTGTGGTTACCCATTAAACCTTCAACTGCGAAACCAACTTTTCCGAAATACATAGAAACACCCGCTCCGTAATTAAAACTCCAGGCAGCAGCATAATCCTGATCGCCACCAGAGTCAGAGATATTGTTGTTGAATAAAAAAGTGGAGTTAGCCGAACCTTTTGCGTGAATTTCTAATGTGTTCTTTTTTTCATCGTCTGCAAAGCATACAGACAAAATACTGCACATTGCTGAAAATAAAATTACTTTTTTCATAGTTTTTAGTTTGAGAGATTTGTATTTCAAATGTAATGAATATTGTTATAGTTCCCAAATGAATATAAGATTTCCATATTGCTTAGTAATACCTTTACCTTTTTTGAAGAAAAAAACCTTCCAAAACTGCAGTTTTTCATTTATCTTTGAAACTGCTAGCTTGTCATTTCGAGCTTGCCGAGAAATTATGAAATTATTAGAAGGAAAAGTTGCTCTGATTACTGGTGCCTCTAGAGGTATCGGAAGAGGCATAGCACTGAAATTTGCTGAACAAGGAGCAAATATAGCATTCACCTATTTATCATCCGTTGAAAAAGGAGAAGCACTTGCTAAAGAACTGGAAGCTTTTGGAATAAAAGCTATAGGTTATCGCTCAGATGCCGCTGATTTTAAAGCATCTGAAGAATTAGTAAACAATGTTGTTACGGATTTTGGAACTGTAGATGTTTT